>JAABUL010000554.1_pt1 | contig 79491 bp, 77 predicted proteins | sample 5559151 | NCBI WGS metagenome assembly JAABUL01 (sample SAMN10711876, study PRJNA513368) | rock metagenome | isolation source: Antarctica rocks | place: Antarctica: Victoria Land, Pudding Butte sud
ATTCCGCCGTCAATACCAAAAACAAGGGCTGCCCAAGGTAATCTAAATGATTCCGATCTCCATCTCCACGGCTCCTATATTCCACTAGTAGATCAGTGCTCGACTAAGTCATTGACAACAAACGTGCGAAGAGTGTTCGTCGATCTCGGAAAGTGGAAGTGGATCAGGCAAACAACAAGCGTCAGAACAAACACTTTTCCGAGGTCTGAAGCTGGAGTGAGAGGGTTTCAGACGATGGGTGCATTCATGTAAAGCTTGCTTGAGCCGAAGAGCGTGGTTTTGGTTAAAAGTCTTAGATATAGTGGCACGCTGGGCAAGCTTGGGCCATTCCGTGTGTCGTCTTTTCTAATTCAAGATTTCACAAATACCTTGCAGTTAGATCTTAAATCAATGATCCCATGTATCGATGTGACCTATCAATCATATAAACATCTGGTTGCTCCACTGCAAGTTAGCTACCCTTTGGCGACCCGCAAGGCAATGAATGCCCTTACATGCAGTCGTATTCCTCGAAGGATTCCCAACAGGGTTCTTCACGCCGCTACACTACTCGACGGAAGCCGGACAGATATAAAGGAATACATAGACATGCTTCACGACTTCAGCAGCCCGAGTCATGGCTCGTGTGAGACAAGCCTTCTATTCCGCGTTGGGAAAAGATAACAAAGGATGGCTGAGGTCACAGGTAGAGAGAGAGAGAGTATGCGGAGGCTGCAAAGGCAGTTCATACCGCGCAAGTAGAGGATCAGAAGTATAGACGGAAAAGTTCAGGTACCTACGCTACAGTAGTCTTGTATTCATTCGGCTCAGAATCCTCGTGCCACGGGGCGGATGTACCAACGGTTCGGCAAAAAAGGGGTCAAGGAGGGACGAAGTGGGGAGGTCGAAGGAAAGCATTAAGGACGGATACGGTCATTCCTTCCGGGAAGAAGCACTGGATTCTGTTGCTTGAGCATATCGGCCAGTTCTCTGATATTGTTAATGGCTAGCTAGGTTGGTTGCGGACCGCAGCTTTGAAAGGTGATGGGGTTCAAAGGGATGCCGTTTGCTCTCAGGCATTTGGGGTTTTTCTAAAACCCAGCTTGTGGGTCGTGGTATAATAGCCTTCTCATATAAAGTTATCTACGTATTTAGACATGGAATCTCTCCCCACACCCGTATCCCTCAACATTCAAGTCTTCCTTCCACAGTACCTTGTGAAGAACAGCGGTATGTAACTTCAAGCAGTTGCAATGTAAAATAAGTTGTTACAAATCTGCAACGCGTCAGGCTTGCCTAAAATATGCAATAGAAATCGCACACACATACTTGAATCGCATATTCACGCAATCCTCAGTAATGAATGATCATGATATATATCGATCTGCAATATAATCAACCCTCCAAAAGCACAAAAAGAGAATTTTATGAGCGACACCTGCAGGATTTGAACCTGCGCATCCGAAGATAATAGATGACAAAATTCGTGGAGCGCATCCGATCGAGCGCGGAATTCGAGTCTATCGCCTTAACCACTCGGCCAAAGTGTCAATCTTCAAATAATTGGTTTTATTTGCAAATATAATTAAAAACATTCAACCAGAGTATATTTGAATTGAATCATGACTCAATCGTCTTTCGGAACCACAATAACTCCTTCCCTTCAAGATTGTGTCTCACATCAACTATAAATCATAAAACCTCCAGGACCCCCGACAATCGTACTGACACCAGCACGATCTCAATTGATCCACAATACAAACTCCCACCCCCTCATACTCCCAAACCAGCAAGCAACCCACTTCCACACCACCCAGCCCCCCCAACCTCAACGAAGCCCCAATCCACCGCCAACCTCGCCCAGCGGGCACACAATCCACCCACCTTCCTCCAACCATGTCCACCTCCATCACCAACCCCTCCATCACCAACCCTTCCACCACCACACCCCCCCTCCGCCCCCTCTACCTCGCCCTCGCCCTCACCTGCCCCCTCCTCATCGCCCTGCCCCCCCGCAAACTAGACTTCTACACCTTCACCCTCTCGGGCCTCTTCGTCTTCTCAGCGCAAGAACTCGCCTTCGGCGACGCCCGCCGCGCCGCGACCCAAAGAGCTGGATCCACGGGCGTGATGGGGGTGCTGGGGCGCGCGGAGGTGGATGCGGATGCGGATGCGAAGGGGGGAGGCACGGTGGCGTTGCCCGGGGTGGAGGCTGGGATGGGGCCGGCGGAGTTGTTGCGGCGGAAGGAGGGGCGGGGGAAGGGGGAAGGGGTGTTGGGGATGGCGAAGGATTTGTGGATGGGGGATGAGGAGGCGGGGTGGAAGGAGCGGAGGGTGGCGGAGGAGAGGGAGAGGTTGGAGGGGGGGGAGGGGTATTGGGATTTGATATTGGGGCAGGTGAGGGAGGCGTTTGGGAGGGATAGGAGTACGGGGGAGAGGGTGGGGGAGGGGGGGGAGAAAGAGGGCCGGGAGGGAAGGTGATGAGTGGGAGGGACGGGGTTTTGAAGACAGGCGAGACGAGGAGGGTGTATATATGGGGTGATGGATGGGATGGGTGGTAAAATGGCGTTTTGCGGGTCTGAGGTGCATATCCTGGCGTTCACGGCATCTGAGAATCCGGTATTGCACTCCAAGAGGGCTAAGGCGGTTACCTATGGAGATCGGTACGGAATTGATATTGTGCAAGGCGTTGCTGGGCGGTATGACGTGGTTACCAGTCGACGATGTGTGGATTGCCGATGGCAAGTTCACGGATGCGGCACGCATGGAACAAAAAGCAAGTATTTTCACGCATCAGCATCTGCTCTCTGAAGATTTTATCTGCCGAGTGTTTTTGGTAACTATGTGTGCTAAGATGCTGTGTTGAGATACCGATGTTCTGGTTGACTTGGGGGGCTAGGAGTTCTGGTTGAGCTATTCCACTTTGCTGATTTCGTTTCCTGTCGTGTATGGCTAAGATGTTTTCGAGTTTGCGGGATCAAGAAGCAACAGGTCAGGTATCAAGGCCTTGGGTGATCGCTCACCGGCGAACCACATCGAATGTTTGTGGGAGTCCCTCCTCCTAGCTCCGCACCAGCCAAAGAAGACCCGAGGGCAGCAGATCGATATCCCGTATTGCCAGGAATCCATCTCAGCAGTCCCTGACACACAGTCTTACCATTGAACGTTCGGGTCCTCAAGCTTAATAGTCCCATCAGAATGAAACCCAGTCACAGCAAGATACCCGCCCGAGACAATGGTCATCGCGTTACCAAAATGTCTCGACTCCTTGATCCGGCAGCGCTCGCTAGCGGACTCCATGTGCTGTACCAAGGCTGCGGCGCCGTTGAACCGACGGAGGCAGCCGGGGCATTGCTCCCGTGCTGCGCGATGAGTGCCTGAGGCGAGGTGGTCTTCGACTTTCTTGCGGTCGGCGTCTTTGATTCTGCTGGGTGTGAGTTTCGTTGGGACTTGGGGGACGGGAATGGCAGACTTACTCGCACTTGGGAAAGGGGCAGTGGTAGAGGTTGTCAATTGAGTCGATCTTCAAGTCTAAAACTGGGAAATTGTTCCTCTCGCCTGAGACTGGGTTGATGGTGTCTTGTTTCTCTTGGTGGAGTGGGGAATGGTAGCCAGGTGCTCCTGGGTTCTTCGAGGCGTTGGGGAAAAGCCTCTTGCTCCACGCTGGCTCTGCGAAGGTCATATTCTCCAATTTCTTTGTGACATCCTCCGGCTCTTTAGTCTTCTTTTCTTTTTTCAACAAAGGCCAAACAGAAGAAGGAGCGTTGCTCTCAGAGGGTGCACCGCCTGCAGACATAGTTGTGAAGGAATCACCATCGGAGTCCGAATCGTCAAAGGCATTTCGTACGGCCAAAGCTGGATGCACCGAGTTCACTTTGGTTTGGTCCTCATCTTCCTCGTTGAGAAAGTCATATGGTTCATCGAGCAGTACACCACCTCCGGCTGTATCGCCAGCCACGGACGTTCCAACTGAGAAAGCCCCGGCCTCGGAATCTTCTCGCATAAGCTGAGTGACGCCGTCCATGTGAATCTCCATCATTGCTCGGTTCTGCTGGAGCGTAGGGTTGTTGAAGCCATTGGCTGTGCACGAGTTTGTCTCGAGATGCATCATCAGCCCCCCGCCACGTGGAAAGACCTCCTGGCATCCTCTGCATTTGATGTTTTGTTGCTGGATGTGCATCTGTGTCACAATTAGCCAATCAAGAGAGGAATAGGAGACAGCTCTGAGCATACCTGCTTGAAATGACGGTCTCGACCAGATTCGCTCTGAAAGTCGACGCTACACATGGGACAGGTGATATGCTTCTCACTCTGCATCTTGTGGACATGAAAAGCTTCATCATCTTTAAAGTCGAGATCACAGATCTTGCAGTAATCGTGCTCTGCAATCTTGTGCGTCCTCAAATCTTTCTCATGATTGAAACCACGGCTGCAGTCAGCGAAGGGGCAACGAAAGCGTCTGCTCGGGCCGGCAGAAGAAGGCTGCCCATTCCTGGCTGATGAGGAAGACTGATGGCCTCGGTGCTCAGCAATGAGCGCCTGGTCTCTCGCAGTAATTGCGGGGCCACGAAGGGCAGCTAGCATTGGACCGCGACGGCGGGCAGGTGTTGAGTCCGACGACATGATGCCGGGATGTTACAAGAGTGCTCTAACCTAATCAACCAGCCAGTGCTTGCGGTAGACGTAGAACTCCCGGTTACACACTTGTCAAAGTCTGAAGTGAGACGGAAACCGTGGTGTGCAGTGAGGATGGCAACCAACCGAGCATGATGTAAGTTGAATGGTGAATGAAGATGTAGAAAATGTGTTGACATCTGCAGTAAAGCCTCAGTTCCGATAGCGCAAACTACGTACGATTGATTGGCTATTTCCGGTCGGAGAAACAGATGCCATCTGGCTAGCTACTAGGTGAAGTTGTGCGTGTTAGAAAGACGAGTACTGGGCTGCTTTGTCTGGCTGCCACTCTGTCTTGAGGAATGAGTGATAAGGTAGTGAAGACTGGAAGCAATGCCTAGAAACTCGGTCGAGGTAATTGAGACAAACTGTCTAGCGATTTGCCCTATGAATTTCGACATTGATGGAAGCTCATTCAGAACACACCACCCTACGATACCTCTCACGATTATTCCAACGGACTGCGTGATGACAGGAATCCGAAAGCACACCGACGGTCATGATTTTCCACCTTCCCAGCGCTCTGCTACTAGGACAGCCACAACCCGAGTCCATACATTCAAGAGGTCTCAGGTTTACCACATGAGCAACATCCTCTTCTTTTCCCTTTCTTCGCCTGCCCTACCCTGGGGCTCTGCGCCGTACTTCCATCTTGAAAATCTCGCCTACCAGCAAAGGTTCTATCAACACTAGGCGTCTCTGCCCTCTCTATTCCAGCCATCGTCCTCCTCCTGATCTCCTCCTGTCTCTCCCTCATTGACATTGGCCGGTTCACATGACCAGCAAACGCTTCCGCGTTGAGCATATGTCCCGATGGAGATTGGACCATGGGCCGTCCTGGCAGGTAGGTTGTGGGTGGGAACCGAAGTGGAGGTTCGCTATAGGCACGACTTTCTTCTCGAACAAGATCTACAGGATCAATAAGCTCGGAAAGGCGGTAGATGAGAGGCGGTGATGCTGGACCAGTGATGTCGTCACCTGGAGGATCGATGTTGGTATTCAAGGTAAGAGGGGTGGTGGAGGCGTCGGAAAGTCGCTTGGATTGTTTTTGGCCCATGGTGCTATGGTGGTGTTACGTGGTAATCTGGTACTTGTAGGACAGGTGACTTACGTCTTGAATAGAGGTAAACAATGTCTCTGACGGGTTAAAGTCTCAATCGTACGTCAATGAATTATTGTTGATGATAAACCACGGGATAAAAAGCGTGTAAGGGTCGTGAGAGAACTTCCATACTTCATCCAAATATCTAGAGTGAAGTGAACAAAAGACTTGGTGGACGCGACAAGTCCATTGTTTCCCTTTGAAATAACGCGTTCGAGTCAAGCTCAACACAAAGGAAGACCATCGAGTGGGACAGCGTACAGACTTTAGGGATGATGGAGGAGAAGGGTTCTACACGCATCGAAAATAGCAGGATGGTGAGTATTCACATGCGGCAAGTAAATCCGCCATACCGATGCCTGGATTGACCAAGTACTGAAATTATTCTCCTCTCACATTATAGGCTTACATTTTGGATATCATGATTGGATATTTGATCAGGAATAAACGAGATATACACCAAGTCGGGTTGAGGTTTCAAGCAGTTCCTAAGTCTCGACTGTTTATATAGTCATAGATATCAAGCTATCTAGAATCGTGAAAACGGCAACCTATGTCCGTCAGCTTTAACAAGTTTTTGGCCGTACAGTCGCAGGACTCACCATTTGCCCCTGAGCGTGATGATAGCCCAGTTGTTTCCGTCCTTGTCTGTCTCCTTTTCAACCTTTGTTGAGAAAGAGATGGCACTCATGATACCGTCCCCAAACTTCTCGTTCAAGACAGCCTTGTATGCGTATCCGTAATTCTGCACAATCTCGTACAAACGATAGATCAATGGCTCCTTTGGCGGCATGTCCATAGTGTGACCCCGGAATGGGAATCCTGCCAATTGGGCTTCCAGCTTGCCCTTTTCAATACCAAGGATTGACGATAACTTCTCGACGTCTTGATCATTGGTCTGGGCTTGGCCGTAGAATATGGCTGCTACGGCTACTTCCTCTCGTCCGAGCTCCTTGGCAATCTGTTCAAAGGAGAGCTTTTTGGCTGCTTTCGCCTCGAACAGAGTCACCGCCTGAACGGGAAGACGGGGTGCGAGGAAAGACTGCTTGAAAGTAAGCCATGAAAAGCTCGATGGGATTGAAAACACTCGCGTCTAGTGTTGCGATGTTCGACATCTTGGCAATATGGGTTGCTGCTAATCGTACAGGGAAATAACGGTAATTGGGTGGTAGTTTCCAAGGGGATGTTCTTAGAACGGATCGGAGGGCGAGGGAAGCCATTGCTCTATATATATCAAGTGGATATGGCTATGGTGTAAGCATCTCATCATGTACCGGGTTCGCGGAGGGATCAAGTCACATCTGCTCCCTTAGGCCCTTAGGGTCTGGACTCGAGCTTGTGGAGGGGTTGAAAAACGAAAAACGAAAATGCCCCTCAAGACGTCATGCAGCTCCTGCCAAGACCAGGGCAACCTTCCCCTCAAATATCCAAGGTACGGTAAGTAAGGTAGGTAGATGCTGTGCTCAGGCTGCTCGTAGGTGTTCTATACTAAATGATGCAGCCACTTGATCACTAAGACTTAGGGCAAGATAGATAGATAGGTAAGGTAGGTACGTAGAGGTGCATCATCGAAAACTAGCCTGCCACGAAAAGATCAACAGCTTCGTCGTTGCCACCAAGAGACTTCGTCTCGTGCGCCGACATGCTGTCCGGCTTGGGAAGCGCGGTCTTCCATTGTCCATTGTCCATTGTCCATTGTCCGAAGAGAAACATCGTGAATGGACGTTGGCCCATAGGGCTGGTGGCTTGAGGAATCATGCATGTCAGCAGCACGCGACCAAGCCAGCCCTCAGCTGAGGTGCAGCAGCAATATAACCACACATCGCCGCCTGTTGACAATTTACTGTTGTATTTCAGATCTTTTGAATAAGCATGGCGGGCGAACAAAGACAAGACCCGCTCGCGTACGGCGACTTCCATCAAGGAAGGCCCGCCGAGGAACAAGAAGGGGGGGAGTATGAGGGTGGTGAACGCGGCATCGTGGGAGATACCTTTCGGAAGCTGAGGAACAAATACCAAAAGCCAGCTTCCAATGACCCTGGCCAGAATGTTACGCAGGCCTACCAGCCCCATCTCCACGGCCAAAGCACTGCTCAACCATCTCGTCCGAGTCAGTCGGGTAATAGCTCTCAACAGCCCGCTAGCATCGTTTCCTCGATATTTGACAAGCTACACGACGTCGTTCACGGTCTGGGTGCCGAGCTCAAACAGTCACTTGCTGGCGAAGGACAAACACATAGCCATACCCACGAGGGGGCCATGTGCAGTGATGGTATGCATGACGACAACCAACATCGCTATGGTAGCTTCGCGGCGCAAAGGAACGGAAACGATGCCAAGTGGTATGTAGATGGCTGTGGATACATGTGGGCTGTTTCCAGGGCCTTGGAACAGGCGAGGGAATCCATCTGGATCCTGGACTGTGAGTTGTCTATCTGGGAAACTGTGAAGACCCATCTGAATCGACAGGGTGGCTTTCCCCCGAGTTGTATCTTCGAAGACCACCGTCAAGAAACGAGCAATATCGCATTGACCGAATCCTGCAAGCAGCCGCGCAGCGTGGAGTCAAAGTCAACATCATCGTCTACAAGGAAGTCGAGCAGGCTCTTACACGTAAGTACCTTTCTCCGACATTGCCAAAATATATTCATTCCCTTCTTCCCCGTGGGATCGACCCTATCACGAAGGCTCTAAGTCACCTGGGCGTTGCTGCAACATTTGCATCTCTTGAACACATTGAAGCGGAGAATCCACTGATTACCACCATGACAGTTTCATCGGCACATACCAAACATGCTCTCGAAGATCTGCATCCCAATATAGCAGTGTTTCGACATCCAGATCATCTCCCTGACGCGCAAACCTTCGAATCTTCGTTCATATCTTCATTACGAAACATGTCCTTAAATGCAAAGACCGTGGCAAACCTTCCCCAAGATGCTCTCAAAGCCATCTATGGTGTAAACGAGGATATCATATTGTACTGGGCACATCATGAGAAACTTTGTCTCATCGACGGCAGCATTGCTTTTATGGGTGGCCTCGACCTTTGCTACGGACGGTGGGATACCAATCAGCACCCAATCGCCGACGCCCATCCTAGTAATCTTGACGACATTATCTTCCCAGGCCAAGACTTTAACAACGCTAGAATAATGGATTTCCAAGACGTTGCACATTGGGAGAACAATAAGTTGGATCGCAAGGACAGTTCGCGAATGGGCTGGTCAGACATTTCCATCAGCCTTCATGGCCCTGTTGTTGAAGATCTGAGAGCACATTTTGTCGAGAGATGGAATTTTATATACGATGAGAAATACAACGTGAGAAAGGATGCCAGATACGCAAGACTTGCCTTCCGGCAGAACGAAGGTGGCTCAATTCCTCCACATCAACACCATGCCATGCCAGGGTACGGACAACCTCAGTCCTTTACTTTTCCAGGCCCTCCACCAGGTCTCCCCAACAAACGTTATGAGCAACCGTTGCAGGGGAACGCTTCATACACGCCCAATCCTTCTCAAGCTCAAACTCCATATTTCCCTCCACCACCTGTGTCGGACCGTGGCATCGATCAATCTGCGGAAGGGACTCCCACACGAGGTATAGAGTCTTCCGGAGGAGGCCACCGTCAGCACCAACGGCGTTTGGAGGATGAAGCAGCTAGTCTGACTGATGTTGCCGGTACTATCCGTGGACGTGTGGAAGAAGGTATGCGACATGTGCAAGAGCAGTATTTAGGTGGGAACGACAGCCGTTTGCACGGTAGCTTTCAGGAAGCCGGCATACCATGCCAAATAGTCAGAAGCTGTACCAAATGGTCTCATGGCGTCAAGACCGAACACTCCATTGCGAATGCCTACATCAGTGTTATCCATGAAAGCCAACACTTCGTCTACATAGAGAATCAGTTCTTCATTACCGCAACGTCTGATGCGCAGAAGCCAGTAAAGAACAAGATCGGTGCTGCCATTGTTGAGAGAATCTTACGAGCCGCGAGGGCAGGCCAGAAATTCAAGGTTATTGTATTAATGCCGGCGGTTCCAGCCTTTGCCGGAGATCTTAGGGAAGACTCCAGTCTTGGGACTCGTGCGATCATGGAGTTCCAGTATAACTCAATCAATCGTGGTGGCTATAGTATTATGGAAATGATCGAGAAGGAAGGTTACAATCCTGAGGATTACATTCGATTCTACAATTTGAGGAATTATGATCGCATCAACAACAGCGCATCGATGAAAGATGCAGAACAGAGAAGTGGAGTGAGCTACGAAGATGCGCGACGTGAACATGATAACGCGGTGGAACTCCCAACAGTGTATCCTGGGGATGGAGGTGACGATGACAGTTCTAATCCGCTGGCACGCCAAAACTACAAGCAATACCAGCAAGCCACCGCTGGCATGAACCAACGGCAAGGGCTTGGAAGTGGCCGCTGGGACAGTGTGAGCGAGTGTTATATGCTTGGTGGGACCGATATCCGCGAGGTACCCTGGCAGACTGGGGATATTCCAGAGATCAAAGCTTTTGTCAGTGAAGAGCTCTACATTCATTCAAAGGTAGGTGTGGTCGGAATTTGCAGATACTCAGCTCAACTGACCCGGCCTAGGTACTGATTGCCGATGATCGAGTAGTCATCTGTGGCTCCGCCAATCTGAATGATCGTTCGCAACTCGGCGATCACGATTCGGAGATTGCAATCATCATAGAAGACCCAACTACCGTAGAATCGTACATGAATGGCCAATCTTACCGAGCAGCCAAGTTCGCAGCCACGCTTCGCAGGCAACTCTTCAGGAAACATCTTGGCTTGATTCCTCCACAGGACATGGGACGCCCGGATCAGAACTTCGAGCCTGTAGGTGTGCCCAATGTTTACGAGTTTGGCTCTGCAGAAGATCAAGCGGTCATGGATCCTTTGTCCGACACTTTTCTGAATTTCTGGAACTTTAGGGCAAGGACAAATACGGAAGCTTTTGGCCGAATATTTCATGCGGTACCTCACGACAGCGTGATAACGTGGAAAGACTATGCCGCTTTTTATGAGAAATTCTTCCACGAAGCCGGTGAAGAGGCAAAAGGTAAGACGGGAGAGGAAAAGCCGGCCAAGTACCAATGGGGTCATGTCGTTGAAGAAAACTTCTCTCCTGGCGAACAAGGTGTTCGTGAGGTCAAGGACCTGTTGAGTACGATAAAGGGCACATTGGTGGAGATGCCACTCAAGTTCCTGTTCAAAGAAGACATTGCGCATGAAGGCATTAGCCTGAATGCCTTCACCGAAGAGGTCTATACATAGCGACGAAGGGCCGGAATCGCTGTTAGTGTAAGTGCAGGATAGGCTCTGCGATTTCTTCCCCAAATTACAGCTTTTCGGTTCTTTATTCAAAAGGCAGAACAATACTAATGGCGAACAATATCGAGCTTGGAATTGTGCTAGCCTCATTGGGTGTTAAGCGAGTCCTTCAACGTCAACCCTCCTTTTCCCCAATACTATGATGCTTTTACCACTCTCTACAATTATCGCAGCATCAGGTGGCTCATAACTCTTGAGTCTTTTCATGCTTGATCCATCTCCTTGATCCGGCTTCTGTTTCACCGTGCGATCTTCCGGATTTTGTTCTGATCTTGACCTACGTAATTTCCTTGATGATCGAACCATCTGGTGTGCAACAAACAATTCTTGTGGCCTTGGCTGTCTACTAGTAGTCTCCGTAAATCTGCTAGATTTCTTCTACTCAGAGTCTCTCTTTGTGATCCTTGAGAATGTCTTGGCCATCATTGCTGCAGCATTATCCTCGTGCGCAGTACTACATACACGGCTTTGATCGACCACCATGCCTAACCGTCGCTGTATTGGCCAACAGTAATTCCTATGTCAACTTTGACTTCGATCCAGCCTGCACTGTGTTCTCCCATACTAACCCTGTACCTCCCGATCCATCCCATCTTTCCCAACCAGCCAACCTCGCGCAGTCAGCCCAACCCACATTTTCCCAAAAAACCACCAAACCTCCAGCAACCTGACCAACAACAAAATCTATCTCGTCAAACTCCCCTATCCAGCTTTCCCAAAACAAAGCTCTCAACTCCATAGCTTCAGTCCCCAAACTCGCCTTACCCGCCCACAAAAACCAACTATAATCTTCTCTCATTCACACTCGAAAGCCCACTCTAGTCACGCGTACGTACGTCACTCCTCGCTTTCGCCCATCTCAATCCACATCCAACCGCACGAAAAATTTCCTTTCATCCAAAACAACAATACTAAGACCAACACAATACTAAACCCTCATCCTCGGAACAAAGAAAAATTCTCACGTCGAAATCGCAATCACACATCCACCAGATCAAGTCAAACCAATCCAAAGACACGAAGATTCACTACCAGAACACTTCTGGGGGGTGATTGAAGCATTGTGCTCCAAATCCTTCGGTTGGTATTGTTCCGGAAACGGGATAATAAACTACAAATTTCCAGATCTTGACCGGGTTTTCTTCTTCTTCAAGAAACAACTACACACTTTCGATTCGAACGGTAAGTTACCACCTCGACTGCTTCTTACCTTCTTACCTTCCTTCCTTCCTTCATGCAAGTAAGTGCCTGACAGTCGACTCTCTTCCAGCAACTCACAACTTTCTCACAAAACAAATTCAACAACCAACTCACTTCCAACCTCACACACACACAACCCTCAAACCTCAGCTACAAATCTCTACCCAGCTCAAACCTCACCACCACAAACCTCACCACCTCACCTCACATCCAAACCGAAACCCAAAATCAACCAAAACCACTAAAAATGCAGCCAGCAACCCCAATCACCACCGCTGCTCCCACCGAGGTGCCTCAGCCTCAGGAGGCTCGCGGTAAGTTTCTCCCCCTTCATCCCTCCATCCCTACCTCTAAACACTCACCCTCACCCCCTCCCCACAAAATAAAAACCATAAACTAACACCCCCCACCCCCAGGCCAACCAGGCTACGGCTGCACCGTCATGTAATCCCCCCCCCCTCCCACCACCCACCACCACAACAACCACACGACGCGCCTCTGCAGGGATGGCTCGTGTCCAGAATGCTCGGACTGGGGTTGACAAGGGCTGGTGGCTGGTGGCTGGGTGGTGATGATAGTGGCGGGTGGATCTTTTCGAGACGGGAACTTTTCTTTTTCTAAGCGTGTATTCCCGGTTGTGCGGGGGGCATTAATAGTTGATATCGGTACTCTTTTTCTTATCTTTTCTTTGGTTCGGTTCTCTTTTGTTGATGGGGCGGGGCGGGGTTGGCCTTGAGGGTGTGCTGGTGGTGGTGGTGGAGGTTTTAGCATGGTGGTGGATCTTTTAGCATTTGGTATGGTGGTGGAGGTGGTCGGTCCAGGGGGTGGTGTCTGTACTTTTAGTTCTCAGATCAAACACTCACACTCAATCAACTCTACTGAAGTGGTCGGAGCTTTTGTGTGATGTGCAGATATGAGTTGGTGTGATACGAAATGCAGAGAAGGTGCGATTACGATGCGTGACATTGGTATCATCACCCATCTATTCCTTCCTCCCTAGCCGATTCAACTGCTCATCAACGTCGTCGCAAATACCGACCACTATCAAAAGAAATGGATCACATGGGTATTATCCGTCAGCCTACTTCCCCTCCCCCGCCTCTTCCCCGCCTAGCTTTGCTTTCGACATGGCGTCCTGCACCATTTCGAGCGTCGCATCTAAAAGTCCCAACTCCGCCAACGCCTCCTCGTCCTCCTCGCCAATCTCGGCTCGGAACACCCTTGACACATCCGAAAGCCCTTGCAAGAATCCCTCGCGGATGTTGTAGTCCTCGATCAAGCGCGCAATTTCGAGGCGCGGGAACAGAGACTGTGAGGACAGGAGGAGGTAGTAGAGGTTTAGAACTGCGAGGTAGAAGGGTTGGTGGGCGCGGAAGGAGTGGTGATCTTGTTCGTGTGGCTGGTCGGTGGAGTGCAAGTCTGGGAAAAGCAAGGGGGCAAGGGTCGTTAGTACGGTGGGTGTGGCGAATATCGACGGCGAGTCATTGGTGTGATCATGTGGGCTACCGTCGGCGATTAGAATCTCATCTTTTAGCCAGCCGACGGCGCTGGCTTTGAGATTCTCGTAGGGGCAATGCTCGAGGGTGTCTTTGATGAAGGCGAGGCGAACGTGGTCAGAGGTATGCGAGTGTAGGAGTGAGGAGGTGAGGAGGTGGGCGTGGTAGCGGAGGGTGGGCGAGGGGGTGTTGGCTGAGAGGAGGGATAGGCGTTGTAGGAGGCCGGTGAAGGCTTCGTCGTTGGGTGGGAGAGTAGCTTCTTGGCTGCTAAGAATGAAGGAGCCGAGAAAGACAATAGAATCCAGGAGGGTTTCGGGTTCGGAGCCTATGCCACCTGTTTCAGGCGTGGCAACGAAGTTGTTAATGATGGCTGTGTATTCGGGAGAGACCTGCATTTTTGGTAGCGATATGGGGACGTCGAAGAGGGCTGAGGCTACGGCCATAGCGGAGAGGAGGTGGAGAGAGCCGGTATACGAGAGGGGGACGTCAGAGGCGGTAGATGGGAGATCGGGAGCGCTCTCGTCGCCTTGGGACTCTGGGTTTGTCACTACTTGAAGGAGATATTCGGATGAGAGCTTGAGATCTCGTGCAAGGGCCTGACATGTTAGTCCCGAAATTCCAGCGGTGTCTGAGGGCTACTCACCACGACCTGCCCCATAACAGCATCCCTCCCGTGGAGTCTGTCTTCCTCTGCAAAGATCACGCTATATGGCTTCCTGGCCGGTATTACCCTTTTGGGATGAAGCTTTTCCTGTAATCTGCTAGACCAAGCTAGGCCTGAGATATCGCCAGCCGCGGAAATCGCCAGCATGTAGTCATCTGTGATATGCGTAAGGAACGATTGGAGTAGTCGGTTCTGTAATGCCACTTCATCAGGTGCCAGAGCCTCATCTTTTCCCTCCGGATCTGGCGCACACTCGGTCCCAGTTTTCTGTTGTAGTAACACAGCATTGCTACTCTTACGAGGAGGCAGCCTTGGTCTTCTCCCACCGGAAAGTGCTGTGACGAAGGCAAGTATAGCTTCGGTTGCTTCTTGTACTGCGCTTACTCGAGTGTATGCAGGCAGTATAGCTTGCAAAGACGTCGAGAGAAATCGGCTTGGGTATTTGGTCTTGATGCGCGGGTGAAGGATCGAAAGAAGCTCGAGTAATGCAATGAATTGCGCCGACTTCGATTTCTCTTTTGACGTTGAAGGAGTGGGATTGCCCGGCGTGGTATCATTCCCAGTGCCTCCATTCCCAGCGACCGCTTCCACACCGTCTCCAGCTATCGTGAGTTTCCCCAAGCCAACCTCCTCTTCCTGGTCAGCGCCGTCTTCATTCTCAGCATCCTCTATCTCTTCAATCCCAATACGCTCCAACAGCTCCGTAACCTTCAGCACGACCTCCCTTGGGTTCCCCAACCGCGCCACATCCTGCAGACATTGCTGCGATGCTGGTAGAAATGGCAGGAGAAGATGAACGAGATCCCAGCCAATGTTGGCAGTCAAGGTGGTGTCTTGGAGGATCTCGTGCAGTGTCGGGAGGTGCTCGATCGTGAGGTTGTGTTCTAGCAGAATGAGATAGTTGAGATAATCAGTCTCTGGCGGGAGTGCTTTGAGCAGTAAGTTGTCTGCCATGCTGAGCGGGCAAGCGTAGATACAGCACCAGCCAACCTAAGGTACCTTGGACTCTGAATGGGCTCGTGCTGGTTTCTTCGCACTACGCGTATATTACAGTCTGACTAGGGCTTGCTAATTTCTTGCTACCACAAAGCAAACTTGACTTACCCAATGCATACAACAATCCGCTGTGTTTACATGCTTATTAGATGACTATTCGACATACAAAAGCATTTCCGCGCGGCCCAAACTCGAAAGCCACAGCAGCTCCTTTCTCGTTTGTCGTAATCCGAAAAGATGAACTACGTAGGCTGAAAAACACTGCTATAGCGCTTTCTACATGTTCAGCTTCAAAGTGCAAGTAATCCGATGGACTTGTTCTTCATAGGGGCCATAAGCCAGATCCAAGGCCAACAACTAAGCAGATATTGGATGAATGGAGAAGGAAATAACGAATTGAAATAGCAATTGTAGCTTAGAAGCTCGTAAACCTTTGAGTGGCGGAGCCTGTGCACATAGACCTTCTTTCCCAGGCCTCGTAGAAGCTCCGCAGTGGTATTATAGCGAGAGGGACGCTTGAAACTCATGACGCATGCGCTTGAACTATCAACTGCTTACAAGAAAGTACCCAGCGTGCCAGCCAACATACATTTCGCATGCGTTGCCTAGCTCCTCTGAGGCTGAGGTGAACGTTATCAACCACAATCTTGTTTTTTTGCTTCGAAGCTGGAGGGTTGCATTAGCCTTGGGTGTGCAAACAGCCTAAAGGCGCAGGACAACCGAACGACTTCTAATGCTTCCACTTTTTCTAAGCGTACGATAATCGTCCCATTAGCCCACTGTTCTCGTGTAAGATAAACGCTAATGCTGTATTAAGAGAGTAGCATTCTAACTCGCGCTTGTAGAGACGCCTTCTTACCTAGAAAACCCAATATTTGGCTCTTTGAAAGTACAAAGTCGTAATGCGAGGTATTCGTATAGAGATCCGATTGATAGAATCCCACCTTTACTTAATCTTTAAAAAACCATGGTCAGAAGATATTGACCGAACGGTATGGTTCGGTACAGAATCTAGGCCTCGAATGAGAAGGAAGATGACGAGTAGAGCGTATGATGACGTTAGACACCTGGACGAGACGGTATGCGACGACATTAGATGCGCGCAAGGAGGAAAGCACAATGCAGAGCCGGAAGAAGCTCTGCAGGAAGAACACCCAAAGTATTGACACAGCACATCGACAGGAATTTGTTGTGGCTAGACGCTTTCCAAGAGCAATAGGCGTGCAAGGGGTTTTGAAAGACCGAATTTGAAAATGGGACTTTGCCAGCATTCGTAGGGTCCGCCATCCATAGCCAGACATGACGAACTTGCATATAATGTGAGGCTGTCACACACGAGTGTGAAGAGGACAGGTAGGTCAGCAATGAGGAGCTCAAGAAACTTGACATAGGCCAAGATTTGTTCCCTTCTGGGTGCTTTCTTTCAGTCGGCAGAATATCTGCTGTGTGCATATTTCATTGGCGCGGGTAGCTCATCCTTGAATTGGCAGGTGAGGACTGAATACGTAGACGAAGAATACAGTATAGGGGGGGGTAATGTGGTTGATAAAAATAGATAAGTAGTATAAGGCAGTACTAGTAGAAGATGAGAGAGATGTTGAAATGATGCCATATATTACGCGGACGGACCAGCGATGACGATCACGTGACAGTTTGCAATATTTGCTGCTAGCCGCATGTGGATTAGAGTATCCGTCGAATATCCATCACCAGGCAGATCTAGACCCCGTGTCACGTGTGGTTCTTTGCGGGGTCCAATCCGCTGTTATCTCCCTTCTCCTCTTTCTCAACCGATGAACCGCCAATGACGGCATCGTTGGTGCGAGCGTGAGATGATGTTCTACCTACCGTGTAGATTAGCGCTATCTCTGCCGTGCATATAAGAGGTCGATGCTCCCGACGTGACGATTGCCTTGTTTTCTATCTTGCCCCTAACTAGTAACCACACTGTACATATCGGCTTGGTTGATGTAGAGTAAATCGGGTATTCTTGGTTCGTTGATTGCTCGCAGATACAAGGAAGGTACTGTGTGTACCGTGATATCGAGATGGCCAACTCGAGGAGCAATGTCCAAGATGAGGATCGCTTGGCGGAAATGGGATATAAGCAAGAGCTCCGGCGTGACTGGAGTATGCTGCATAACTTCGGTGTTTCTTTCTCTATCATCGTAGGTCATACAGATTTCCCCTATCCATTGTCGAGTCTATATTCAAGTCGTATGGACGCTGGGCTTCTCAACTTCGACTCCGGACGAATGTTACCAATAGAGTGCTGACGTTGGCCCTTGCAGAGTGTCATTACTGGTATTACGACGTAGGTCTGCAACCCCGAAAAGGTAATAAGTTGGCTGACACTGCCTACGTTCAAGTCTTTTCGAGTATGGCCTGACGATAGGCGGACCTGGTGTCATGTCTGTTGGTTGGATTATTGTCAGCTTTTTCAGTAAGTGCAGATGGTCTGCCGTTGTGGTTTTTATCTTACCGAAATCCATCAGCGATGTTTGTAGGGCTTGGTATGGCTGAGATTGTTTCCGCCATCCCTACAAGTGGAGGACCGTATTTCTGGGCTGCTATTTTGGCTCCCAAGGAGAAGGCTGCATTTGCGTCCTGGATCACTGGATGGTTGGTGTTCGACTATGACGGTGACCTCGAGATCCCTCTGACGGTCTGATAGGTCCAACCTACTTGGCCAAGTAGCCGTGACGACAGGAATCACCTTTGGACTCGCCAATCTAATTTCGACAACGGCTACCATCATAACAAGTTACAACCCAACAGCGGGTAAAACTATCGGCATATACGCCGCCCTTCTCATCTCCCATGGCACGGTAAATACCTTTGGTGTTCGTATTCTTGGCTACTTGAATCACTCATCGATAATCTTACATTCAATCGGAGTCAGCTGCTTTGCCATTGCCGTCCTTGCTAAAGCGCCGACTCATCAATCAGCCAAATTCGTCTTTGCCACCTTCTATGATGGCACAGGCACAGATCCTGCTCCTGGATGGAGCGTACGCGCTTCTCCAGCGTATGTCGCTGCCTGTGGTATTTTGATGAGTCAATACACTATCACCGGCTTCGATGCCTCAGCTCATCTTTCCGAGGAGACGCGCAACGCTTCTTGGAGTGCGCCTCTAGGTGTTCTGACATCCATTGGAGTGTCATCTCTTTTTGGATTCTTCCTCATCCTTTCGCTCTTGTTCTCAATCCAAGATTTCCAGGGAACGGTCAGTAGTAAGATTGGCCAGCCTGTAGTGCAGATCCTAATCGACATCTTCGGCAACAATGGGGCAATTGCCTTGATGACATTAGTCATGGTGTGTATTTGGCATTGTGGCCTCTTTTCCATGACCTCGAACTCCCGCATGATGTTTGGCTTTAGTCGGGATGGAGGACTCCCCAATTTTTTCAACAAGGTGGACGCCCGCTTCCAGTCGCCAGTGCGAACCATTTGGCTAGCCGCATCTCTATCCTTCTTGCTTGCTATTCCCTCGTTAGGCTCGTCGGTCGCTTTCACTGCTGCTACATCCATAGCCACGATCGGTCTTTACATCTCTTACGGGCTGCCCATTCTTATCGGCCTGATCTACCCTCAGAACTTCAAGAAAGGTCCGTTCAACCTAGGTGCTGCTTCTCGAGGGATCGCTTTGGTCGCGGTTCTCTGGATCTGTTTTATAAGCATCATATTTTGCTTGCCAACTGCGAATCCGGTAACGAGCCAGACATTAAACTATACGCCAGTTGCTGTCGGTATTGTTGCTGCTTGGGCGTTTGGAAGCTGGTTCTTGTGGGCTAGAAGATGGTTTACTGGACCCATCAAGCAGATCGAAGCTGAGCGATTGGGTATCGATATTGAACATCCTGGCGCTTTGGAGGAGGCGGAGGCGCAAGGCAAGTTGACTGGTGATGTAAGTGTAGCCGATGCGAAATAAGTAGCCTTTCGTGTTGGACTCATGGAGTATTTACAAGTCAAACTTTGGCATTTTTAGGCAACTCGTAACATGATGAGACCTCTCTCCTTTTGTTGTTTCGATTATCAGTTTTTTTGGTTGCCTCATTACTTCGATCACCTTGGGGTCTTGTGGAGCCAATATTTTCCGAGGGTGAGGCGTAGGATCGCTAGGCTTGAACTCATGAGCCCTTCTTGAATCGTAAAGCATATGGCTTAGCATCCTCAACGCTAACCTCCCAGGATCTGATCTTCTATCTTCCTCGAGCCAATCTTCAAGTCCCTTACAGCCCTCCTGGTGGACGACCGACGCACAATGCCTTCGAAACCTACGATGACAATTCTCATTATCGCATTCGCCGGTATACAGTTATGCTCATAGCGATTGGTAAAGTCGTTGCTAGCTTTCAACACCTCTGCTAACTCGCCGCTTTCCGACTCCATGAAGAAGCCATGAGTTTGCAGCACAACGGCTCTTGGTGGTTTGTGCCACTTTCGCAACCACACTATCTTCGGCCGCAGGACTCTATGAATCGCGTAATGTATTGACGGGGACCAGAATTTCGATCTTTGTCTCGTCCTGGTGCTTGCGCACGCTGCCCTTAGAGGAGTAGACTTCAACGCGGTTTTGGATTTCTGTCAGCGTTGTTGCATCCGCGTCTTCGAGAGTAAACTCTATGCCGAAACTCTTAATTGATGTCTTATGTTTTGGTCGTAGAATCTCCAGCTACTAGAGGGTATGCTCGAGCGAACCTGCACCATGAAGAAATATGCTGAGATTATAGAACATGGTATGTCCTTCGTAGGCTTGCCGACATGTGGCTAAATACTGAAAACCGGATGTTCTTCGCAGGTGGACAGAACCTGGGATAAGGGTATGCATAACAAGGTTTCTGATCTCGGGCGCGACGGAGAAGAGTAAAGGAATGTTTCTGGTTTTTGGGTGCCCCTTTGAAGGTATTACGAGTAGTATTAGTAAACGCCATGGTCATGTAGAATTTTGACTGCGCTGCCGTTAGACGGGATATCTGTAGATTTCTCTGTGTTCAACTTGGAGACCTTGCTCACTAGCAAATTCTAATAGATAAAATAGCTAAAGAAAGAGGTTGCTGTCGGTCTTTTACCGTACAAAATCACCACCGCTGGCTGTGGGCGTTACCGAACAGCAGGAACAGTTATCTATCTTAGCGCGCATCTTTAGTGGTAATTACATGCTAGGTAGCTTTTCGTGTTCGAAACTTTATATCTCATCCTCGATTCCTCAATGTTGGAGCAGTCAAAGCCATTGACCGGCCGCTTTGTTGATGCCAGTCTAACTTATCAACATAATAGCTGTCGCCCTTTATCCGTAGTCGTTCACTTTGATTCGGACTAATTTGCCAAGATGTTGCGCTGGTCACAACCAGAATTTTCAGGACGCAAGGTGCTGCCATGACAAGCTTCAAGAGCTACGTCAGTAGCACTTGGCCGCTCACTAACTCATTTGCAGAGCAGCACTTATCAACCCGATCGAGCACCAGTGTTATCTCTTCGTTCGCGTCAAACAAGCCTGGGAGACTGAGCATGCAAGCGCGCATTGCTTCCAGAGCAATCTGTTCGTTTTTTTTTGCCATGCCTCACTTGAAACCGCGGTTTCGATCCTATGAGACCCATCTTGCACAAGATCAGGGCGGGATTCCCGGAGCTGATAGAGGAGGCATGCCATAAGTTCCTGGAGTTGTGGACATGTTCGATCGGACATGGTGAACTCAACCTGGCAGAAGTAGTATGCTACGGTTTTATTCGAGCCGCGTAGGTGCTCGATCATAACAACGGCTGCCGGTGATAGCCAGTTGAGCGTTGTTGAATTGTCTCCTGTACGATTTCGTCCGCACAAAGCCAATAAGCAAGAATGCTCAGAGCTTTGCCAATGCTGATAAGACTCATTCGCCTGAAGCATATCCATGTTCATTGACTGCCTTCATTTTTTGGTTGTCTCTTCGGCGGGGAAGGCGCTGTTCAAACGTTTCTTGTAAGTCTCAATATCCATCCGAGCAATATATTTTTTAATCCGGAGAAGGGCTCGGAGGTTGGCAAGACGTTCTTGATCTTGTCTGTCTTGCCGTTGAATGTCCCTGCTGTCCAGGCCTATTAAGAAATGCGACATGAGTCAGATTTGGCTGAATAACCACCAGTATGAAAGCATCCGCTCCTACGCACCATCCAACGTTATCTGCATTCTTTGGTTCGCCTTGAGTAAATCCCATAATCGTCCTTGCATCAGCGTCTTTGACTCCTTTCTTATTTCTGCAAGCCGTTTCCGGACCGTGAGCATCCGACTTTTTATAGCTATCTTCGGAGGGTGTGCCACGACCGCAAGAAGTCTCTCTGTTGAATAATTTGATTCAGCCGTCTAGCTTGCAAAATTTCGACCGGTCTACTTACTTGTTGATGACTGTTGATAGTAAGTTGCTGATTCTCTTGCGAATTTGATAACGTCCTTGTAGATAAGAACCACAAGCTCCCGAATCCTTGTGCTAGGGAGATGTGATCTAAAATCTCTAGCCGGGGAAAGTTCAGCCCAAGTTCTTCTAGCGTTTCTTCGATCACATCTTCCTGTTGTTCTTTGAGAACTGCGACCTTCTTCGCATCAGCCTGCAATTTCGATTTTGGCAATACAACTTACACTAAGTAACAGCGACAAAGTTCCATAAGCCAAACCACCATACTGGCTATCTGCAGCTTTGACAAGCTTGACGATGCCTGAGTAGCTTCTTAGGAAGTCTGAGAAGGTACTCTGAGAAGGTACTCAAAAATCTTTGAACCGAAGAGTCAGCTTTTCGAAGCCCGACACTTCTTCTAGTAGACCAGCTCATACGCCCGGTATTGGCTAGGATTGTTGGCATCTTGATAGCCCGCGATTTCGTTTTTCAGAGTGTCTATGGTTGTTTTATAGATGGCGTCAATCCTGTGCTTCGCAATTGTATCTGGAGTATTCTTCTTGAAATTACCGAGGAGCTCAAGAGCGAAATCCTCGCAACCACGATAGACTCTCTACGCGGGAGTCATAATCTGCCTGGAAGCAAAATTGGTCAACATCCTTGATTCAGCTTATATGTGCCAGGAAGAGCCGGCGTACCTGTCACTTGCGGGATTCTCATTTCCCTTAAGCCATGACGATCGGTCAGGATTTCCCTCAACAGCATTCATCCCAGAGTGCTGATACCTACACGCTCTTGCGAGAGATGAAGTTTGCAGTGCAAAATTTAGACCGGCCTTTGTTCAATTCGAAGGAGCAAAGCAAAGTGGAAAGATTACCAGCGATAAGAGGAGTCTGCAGAGCGTTGAGGCCACAGGAGTATGAGATAACGAGCTAACTCAGATATTGACATTGTTTCACAGATTTCTTTCCAATCAATTTAAGGAAATTTACGCGTCATCGATCTCTATCTTGTAGCCTCACTTTTTCGATAAATTAGGTTGCATCAGACAAATTTCAGACACCCGAATTCCGCTATAGCACATTCTATCGAGAAGAGAGATTACCTTCGAACAAATTCAAGTCCTGCTGTTATGGCAGGGCCAAAATGCCAATGTACGAGTACTATTATGGCTATGAAAGCTGGTATCGTGGTTTATATCAGCCCCTTTCAGTACGGGCTGAACAAGTTTTGAGATAGGTGTTGATCCAATTAGATGATCACGATCACAGGCTTAGGTACTCTATGCATACGTTGAGTGCGGCTGCTTGCATTGACCATTCCAATTTCACAGGCTCCTCCTACTGGAAAACGACAGTAAACGGTCGAAGAACGCATCAATTGGTTGACCGATGCCGCTGATCGTCTCTCCGCTGAGAGGCATTAAGCCTTGGCATCCGTCAGAATTCTATATTACCCCTCAAGCAAAGGGTAACGATTATATAACAATACTTGCCGCTGCTATTTGGGCCAGATTACCATTTTCCCAACGAGCCTTTGTCATTGTAAGGTTAATACCTTGGCGGAGTGGTATGTGAATGAGTGAGGGGAGAAGATTACGGAAATCTACTACACGTGTACGCTTATTATGTCTTCCGCTATGAAAACGGAAGAGATTAGAAATTGCCCTGCATTGTATGCTGAAGTTACTACACTGACTGCGTATACAGCTTTCGGATGCCATAACAACTAAGAAGACAGAGAAGGTTCATATGGAGCTTCTTGAAAAGCTAGTCACCACTTTAGATCGAGTCTTGGCTAGAACAAGTGACTACTCTAGTAAGGTACATCTTGACTGATCTCCGCGAAGCCTACCTGACTCACACTGCCCCATCATACAACCAGCTTCCTGCGCGAGTGACACAGAGGGCTCTGAAACAACGGAAACATCTGAAGAGCCATTAATCGACCAAGCTGGGGACATAACCACAGGAGACAAGGTATGATATCATGCGTTCTTAGCATACATCAGTTGTTGTTCTGATCTGTTGTGCATAATTCCAGGATAGAAAAGACGTCGTGGAGCCCCCAAGAGTGCGCACTGTCATTAGCAAATACGATCATTTGAGGCAGTGTCGTCAGGATTTTGAGATCAGCAACACTACCCCTTCAGTTTCTGATCCAGCAATTAGCGTTAAATGTCGGAAGGTTATGGACATCACCAATGATAAGAAATATCCCTATTCCGAAGTGGACATTGATGGTTCCGAACTCCGAAAGCTTCTTGATGAGAGCATGGTACACATTTATCCTCGGACCTTTCAAGCCAGTGTGACCTACATAAGTCCTTTTCAAGCACTCATCTATAATTGGGATAACCTTGTCAGTGCCGTTAATCCTTACGAAGGTAATGGACCTGAAAGAAAGGACGCCCGCGAGGACCTGAGCATACTGCTGAAGTACATCAGAAAAATACCAGAGTTGGAGGGATATTTCAAGACTAGAGAAATGCATATTGCGAATAAAACAATCGAACTTTCGAATCTTTGGACCCTGTTCGCACTTGGGACCTTTGTGTATGCAAAGTCTTTCTTCCATGACATGCAAATGTTTGAATGCCAAGGAACTGCGGCCGCCGGTGGTGGCTTTTACAATTCTGACACTGCGCAAACGCTCACTCTCTTCTGCGCTGCGTACGATTGGGATGGCACCCAGTTTCGAAGGTACACTTACAAATTCATAATCAAGAAGTTCGACGGCCCGAGGGCGGTGAAAACTCATCCCTGTTACCCTGTCCAGTACTATCAGCATGATTCGGGTGAAAACGACGATAGTAGTTTGCGCAAGAGCTTGATAGAGCGAGGTCGCATGTTCTGTGAGCTGTGCACCGCTAAACCTGATAGGTTGCAGTGCGAGTATGATGGGCTTCTCATGGCAAAAAGTCCGGGCATGGCAAGGTTGATGTCTGTCGATGATGTGTGTGCTCTTCAAAGTTGACCTCGATAAGTTGCTAATTCTGCAAACAGGATGACGATAGCCGATCACATCTATGCTCAAGTGATCAAGGTCTCCTCCCAGCAATCTCCAAATCTTTAAGGGTGAGTCAATATGGTACAGAATTTCCTTTCTTAATCAAGACACCGCTGACTTCTCAAAAGATCAAAGCAAAGATCATCATCGACAATTACTCATTTAAATTCAAGTCGGAATGCTTCTGCCGATAACCTACCTCCAGGTGATTTGCAACCAATGGATGATGCTTTGTTTGATTGTCAATGCACAAAATGCCGAACTGGACCAACTCAAAATTGGGACAATCGCTTTTCAATTGACACCTTCGACGAGAGTAAAGATTTTTTCAGTTCTGAGGGACGCTTACTTCTCTGTCCCCCGAAGGTCTTAGGCTACGTCCTGACTCGGAAGATTTAGGGACAGTTTCGCGTTAAAGACGCTAGGCCATGCCAACATGGTGACCCTGCGTCGACGCTTTTTGATACGAAGCCAGAATTGGACCTGAGGCACAAGAAACCCCTCAAGATGAGTAACATGTCCTGCATACCAGAATATCAAAAGAAACTAATTGACGCACAGGCGTTTAGAGATAACCACAGAAGGACCAGGAGTGCAAGGCCCTCAAAGTCTGAAACTCAAGTCACCGATCTAATAGAAGGCAAAGGTAAAGTTCTAGTGATTATACTACGCGGTAAGATTAGTGTATAGCCTCCTGACTTACAGCTTATAATCCAAACATAGGCCCACCAGGTGTTGGCAAAACGTTGACGGCGGAAACTGTTGCTCTCGCTTGCGAAAGACCGCTATTGCCAGTATCTATCGCTGACATAGGCATGGTACCAAGCGACGCGGAACAGAATCTTGTGAATATCTTTGCAGATGCGGGTCGCTGGGAAGCTGTGCTGCTGATGCAAGTCCGCTGTAGGATTAAGTGACTTTCTGTTTCCCTGCTGACTGAGAACCTAGTGACGAAGCAGACGTTTTTCTAGAAAGCCGTATTGAAAGTACAGATACAAGCAGGAATGCACTCGTCTCAGGTGAGCAGCAGAAGCCTACACTGATGCTGCAAGCTAACAATGCCAGTGCTGCTTCGCGTTCTTGAGTACTACGAAGGTATCATCATCTTAAATACAAACAGAATTACTTCTCTCGATGTTGCCGTTCAATCAAGGATACATCTTGCCATTCAATACCAAGATCTGAAGCCGAAGGTCAAGATTTCTAAAAACTTCCTGGAGCAGATAGGAGAGTCCAATATCAAAGATTCGGACGAGGTGAACCGAGAACTAAAGAATATGTGCCAAAGAAATCCAATCAATGGACGTCAGATCCGTAATATTGTTTCCTCTGCACAGGCTTTGGCTACGGCCGAGAACAAAAAGTTGTCTGCGAAGCATTTGCAGGAGGTTTACGAGACCACAATTGACTTTTTAGAGAGTTTGAAGGATTTGACCAGAGAGCGGAGAGGTCACAACGAAGCTGATGTGCAAAGAAATGATTATGGTTTGACGCATGGCATAGTTTCCGTTCTCGAGGGGTTTTCCGTTGTTTCGAGTATGAAACGCATAGCTTCCTTGGTGCTTCTCCACTAAGTATTCAAGTATCGGTCTTAACGATTACAAACAGCTCTACGCCAGCCCAACTATCCCGGTAGGCCTTCAATCATAACAGTCTGATACCAAGATATGGTATTCTTGCCTATACCTCCTTTGTCGGATATTGAAGGTCAAATCGCATTACTTTGGGTATGCCAAGACCGTTTTCGAGGACGCCATCGTAATTTTGACAGCAATATCTACTCCTGTGGTTTATGCTAGTTATCGTTGTTCTTATACTCCAGTAAAACCCCCCGGATCGTACTTATCATTCTTTCTCGCCCTTTCTCTTCCACTCCCTCAGCTACAAACGCTTTCGTGGAACCCAATGTCTTATAGGTTCGCATAATTGACTGATTTATACATAATCAGTCTTAACTAAACCCTTGGCTTTCAAGATCAACGTGATGATCAGTCGAAGGGAAACCGACCGGCCACCTTTCTCCACTGCGCGCCAAGAAAGCCGAAGCAGACACTAGAATCGATACTTCAGATTCCTAGGACTGAGATGTGACAATCACATTCAATGAGGAAATTAAGAGTCAGGGAGGAAGACCGTATCATTCTAGAGAATGTTGATCTTGTTCGAAGGGCGGAGCCAGACAGGGAGACAAGCAGAAGTATCGATGCATGGTTATCAAAGAAGATCTCTGCGGGCTTTATCTCTTAAATTTCCTCATATATACTCTATGAAGCCATTAACACAGCGATTCGCTATACGTTGCAATGCAGACTTTCCCAGGTGGAGAAATTCACTCTTTGACTCATTCAATGCAAATTTTCTCCGTGAAAAGTCGGATAATATTCACTTCCTTCTCGATTAAATTTTGTGTTTTTGTATGCTATGTCGATTTATGGATGGTGCTTTCATGACTGTAGACATTCCAAACCGTGGAAGGTTTATGTTCTTTTTACATAGCGATCAACACTACACTAAATCCTACAGCAACGCCACTCTACCCCACGACTCCCCTATCTCTAGATTATGCCTACGCTCACATCATTAGCAGTCTCGTTCCATTCCTGGCTGCTCGAGTCTCGGGGTCTGGAACCTTCCACTCGACCGGTCCTGTCAGTATCGCAAAACATTGGCTACAGTCACACGATATTGACAATCGAACAGTAAGTGAACTATGAAAGCAGTAGATAGATATGTCAGAGTCGGCATGCAATAAACCTGGAGCAAATATCATACGTTCGTCAGAAGTTTCACGATCCCACCTTTCCATCTGCATCCTCAGTCCCCCTACCTTCTCCTCGCGATCTCCTTTTCGCACCCTTTCTCAAATTCTATTCCTTCGTCCGCTTGCTTTGCTTCCCCTTCCCTCACCTGCCACCTCCCCTTGACGTTCCTTGACCCTCCTTTCCTCTCCTGTCTCCCACTCCATCCCTGCCCTCCCTTCTCCCCTTCCCTTCCTTCTCCCTCCCCTTCCTCCTCGCTTCGTATCCTGCACTAAACGGATTCGAATCCTCCCAGCGCCTCGAAGTTCCATTATCGTTGATATCGTGTTTCTTGCTCGAGGGAGATAGAGTAGATCTGGAGGGTTCTCTCCTTCCTCTCTCATCCCTCGCTCTGGAGAATTTGGAAGGTGTGCAGCCCATTTTTGGTTGGATGGGGCGTGTGTGTGTGTGTAATTAGCTGTTGGGGAAGTTGTGCTTTGATGGTGGGATGGAGGTATGGGGAAGTTACGGATATATGAGGGATGTGTGGTTGTGTTTGGGTATGGAGGGAGGGACAATGAGGAGGGAATCGTTGGTTTTGTGGGTGATGTGCAGGTGGATGTGTTCGACGAGGACGATGCTAAGATCTGCGATATTGTCTTTTCGCTTGGGAAGTTGACGGAAGGTCTGGGAAGATGGTAGGGGTAACGGAGAATTGACAAAGAAGTTGTTGGGACATAATTGCTAATTGTCTCAATCAGGTTTTTCGAAAAGGGTTAGAAGTATTTTAGTGGATTGGAAAAATATGGGCAGGTGATAGAATCTGCTCGTTGTTCGACGATGAGAGCTCAAGAGTCTGTCAGACAGTCTCTGACGCCCTTCGAGCAAAGAGTTTAAAGTTCAGATGTACGGAAGTCGGTCTTCTATTAAATTTCGAATGGTTGCAAGACTTGTCTATGTACCTTTGGCAGGTGGAAAAGTATCCGAGGCGGCGATGGTGTTATTAAAACCTGCGTACTTGGTGATCTGCCCTATTGGTGTTTCTCACCACTGCTCGCATTTCCGACAACTCCGCAATTTTCGCCAATATTTGAACAATCATATATCATATTCCATCATGCCCTGTCTAAATGTGGCTTGCGCTGGCCGTTGGCTGAAGACATGTTTTTCAACCTACTTGAATGAGGGAGAGTTCAGTTGCCTCTCTGTCAGATTGAGCGGGCTCTTTCGTATTTGGCCATCAGCTCCGCTACTCAGCCATCTCTTCGTCGATAGCCAACCATACTGCCTAATCCGCTGGCTTAACAAATTCTGAAGCTCAGTGTAAGCCTGGTCAAGGAGGTTCTGCACTTCTCTGACGGTCTCGTCGCCAACTGTCTCGTAGTATAGATAGTCCTTAATTCCCTTTAAGGACTGCTGCAAGGTTGATCCATCGAGTACAACAGTCGCATATGCGGTTTCGAGTCGAATTTGTTTGAGCGTAGGGGGAAAAAAGCGTCTTACAAATACAATCTTTTCAGTAAAGGTTGCCATCACATAATCAAGTAGGCGCGAACTGCATGATCTCTCCGCTCCAAATCCGTTACGACCATGATAAGAACGGAACAGTGACGGCACAAAATCATCTAGAAGCCGCTCGACGTCATCCAGATCTTCTGCGGCCAGATCTCCTAAACCAAAACGGATATCGACGGCTTGAATAAGACTTCGATGCTGCTCTTGAAGTTCTTCGAAGTAACGACGAGTGATCCAAGTTGGGCCACGGGGCAGAAAGAACATATTGCGAGTGTAGAACCATTCATGGCCTTCAACGTAAGCTTGTTTGCATGTGGCTAGTAGCTGTGGTATTGGGCGGCTCTCGCAAGCTGATGCTTCCGTTGAAGGACGTCTCGGTACCTGTTCGTATAAATATTCCATCATTGGGTCTGGAAATTCCCGCCACGACATTTGCCTCGAAGTACACCTAATGTTCCAGTCCGCTAGATAAATCAAAACGTAATCGGTATAGTTGCCCATGCAATAGAGAAGCCGAGCTACGATATCGCATTGTGGATGGAACACAAAGGTATACTGAAGCAGAAGCTCCAGAAGCTTCAGAAATTGGGGAAGTCTCTTCGACATTTTCGCAGACCATTTACTATCCTCGATGATGATATGCGCAAGTTTAGGAGCCCACGACCAAGCCTTCTCAACTGGAGATTTTGAGGTAAACGAACTGGTTCTATGGGGATGTATTTGTCCTGGAATAAGGGCGTACCGCATGATCTTATTGCGTACCTCCCCAGGTAATGAGAAGTATCCCAGACGGCCATTGCTAATCCGGAGGCGGTTATTTGCACGGGTAAATGTTTCAAGCTGGGGTCGCCCACTTCCTGGTTGTTGGCTCGAAGCCCACTGGTATCATCCTTGTCTATGACGGGTTCGTTCGCTGGGCCGCAGGTGGTATTTGTTGTCTTAGCAGTCCCGCCGAGTGAGGAATATCTACTAAGTAGATAGCCCAACCAATTTGCCATGAATCGTAGGATTATTTGTGATGTAGCGTATCACGAGCTCTCGACGAATCTAGGAGTAAAAGCTTTGCAGATGAGAAACAAAAGCAAGCGAAGCGTATCTATGATTTGCAGCGGAAATGAGATTATTTAAGAAGACCCAAGTATAGAAAGATATTCATGAGCTTCAGTCAACATCAACACTTAAAATCAAACGCTTACATATAACACAGTAAAACAAGAAATATAAGACAATTGAACACAGAAGCAAACACGATGCTTCAAGCGAGTACAACACCGCTACTGATAACACTCAGCAGAAGGCATCTTGATTACCATAGTATTGGCGTTGGTGAATGTGTTTCCTTGACTCTTGGTGGTGTTGCTGATGACAATACCGTAAGAATGATCCCGCAAGTGCACTGTTGAAAGGATCAGAGACACTCACAGCCTGGGCCCTTGTTTAGGCGCAGTACAAGGACGACCATCAGATTTTCTTCGTATCTTCGTTAATAACAAGTCCCATCGCAGAATCTAGCTTGTGCGAGTGGCATAGTGTTAACGTTCTATGGGACACTATATGACGAGACCAAGATGGAATAAGAAGTAAAGACAATAAAAGGGCGATACAATAAGAAGTAAAGACAATGAAAGGGCGATACAATTGCGTCCGCGCAGGAATTTAATTGGTACGATTTGACTATCAACTTCGAAATTGTAGATTCGAGTCTTTTAGCTCAACAGGCAAAAGGAATTTTACTGTATTCGCGAAGTATTAGGTAGGGGTTTATGCTTGCATCTTTCGAAGCATGACCTGGAACGGTTCGAAATTGACACAGTCCCTTTTTAGTTTCTTAGAGACAACACAGCACCACATCAGGTCACGACACACGTACCTTCATCTAGGAGGTAGTCCAATGCAAACCAGCTTCGAACGTAAGATTGTACAACGGTTCTCGCAATTAGTGCTGTTTCCGGCACTGCAGTTGGAAGCTCAGAAGTAACGATATATGAGGTGCAAAAGGAGCATGTGCATATTGTATATGGTTGGACCACAGTAGGAAGCCACGAAGGAAGGAAGGAGGTTAAAAGTCTGTATGGTGAAAGCTCTACTAGCGGGCTCCAGCCCCATCAGACCAACTCCTCTATTTCCAACGTTGGTTTTGTTCATCAATTGGAGAGACTGCTATTCGCCTACAGCTGAGTTCGACGATAGTCTTAGGGTTGGCCAGCTGCACCCTTAAGCAGCCAGACTTTTGTCATGGGCCAACCATATCGCTTGACTCGCAGGTTAAACGTAGCGTAAGGTCGACGTTGGAGTTATTCGTATGGCATGATCACTTCTCACAAAACGTGATTTATAACAGTTGAAGCTGTGAGAAATTCTCTTGAGATCTCTAGCGTAATATCATATCTATCAGAAACACATTCCATCGAAACCAACCCGACAGGGAGTACGACTTAGCAGGCAGTCTATCAGGTCCTACCGAGTAAGTCCCCCAAGCATATCATAGTATCTCGTCCTCGCCAGACCATGGATAATCCGCCTAATCGTGCAGCCAAGCCTTGCCAGGTGCGCCGTTCCGCAACCAAATCTTTGTCATGGGCCAACCAAAAAGCTTGATTAGGTGTTCCAACCTGTTCTGAATCTGGGAGTAAGTGCCCCGGGCCAGGTCCCTCACCTCTTTGGCAGCGTAGTAGAAGCTGGGATACACTGGCCAGATAGCATGGATGTCTCCTTTCAAGGATTGCGTCAGGCTTGCGCCATCAAGGTCAAGCGTTCCGTAATCAGTTTCGATTCGGACGTGCTCGAGAGTATTGAATGAACGAACAAACACCAGTTTTCTCGTGAAAGATTGTATTGCGAGAGGAGCTATGTGCTCGGTCCACAATCTGGCGTTATTTCCCCCAGAGTACCGACGAGCCTTTACGTGAGCTTCAGCGTCCCTAAAGTCTTCTGTCGTCAGGTCTTCGAGACCAAAACGTATCACGATGCTTCTGATCAGGAGCTTATGCTGGTGTTGAAGGTTTTTGAAGTAATAATAGGTGTGCCATATTGGACCGCGTGGCAGGTAGAACGTATTGAGAGTGTAGAACAATTCGTGGCCTTCTAGGTATGCTTGCTTACAACTGGCCTGTAGCTGCGGTACTGGATGACCCTCCCATCCCGATTTTGAGATTGGAGAACGTTTGAGTAGCTGATCGAGGATCTTATTCAGGATGGGACCTGTAATGTCGCGCCAGGATGTTTGAGGGGAAGTGAGCCCGCAGAGCCGTTTCAGTAAATATTTCTCGATTGGAATCAATTCGTCCAATAAGTAGGCGGACAGTTGCATATCGGCATAGAAATACGGAAATGTTGCAAAGAGCTGTGGAGCCACAAGCTCCGGTATGCCTCTTGGAAGGCTTGCGAGCTTCGGGAACTGTCTCAGGATGTCATTTACCAGACGACGGATTTGAGTTAGAAACCATTCGGTTCCTGATCTTTGCTGCTCCGGATCCACTTCGTTGAGGTCGATCTCTCCTGGTACCAGGGCATAATGCATGATTTGATTGCGTATTTCCCCTGGCAGAGAAAAATATCCAACTCGACCGTTGCCATCTTGGTGTTTTGCTCCTTGCAATAGGAGGTCTTTCGAGTGTACTTCTTCCAGGCTGGCGGTCTTAGGCTTGGCCAAAGCGACCTTCTTTACTTCGTCCGCGGCGCGCATCCGCCTCGATCTCCGACGAAGTGAAGAATCTCCACTGAAGACAGAATTTCCTGGATTTGCCATGAGTTTTGCCAGACTTTGTGAGATGTAAGTGTAAGATGAGTTCTTGAGCAGGGGTAAGATAGATCTTTCATGAAGCTGAAAGGACGTTTAATAGCTTGGTAGATGAGGAACAAAAGAGCGAATTTGGTATAGAATCTGCTGTAAAGACAATGTCCTTCAACAACATAGATTATGTGTGCAAGACGGAATAACAATGAGCCGATCAACACTTAAAAGATCACTGATCATAACAAGATGGAATGCAGAGAGACAACACGAAAACTGAAGTGCACACAACTTGGACAAAGCCCATCAAAGGAAGAGAGCTACGTATATTCCAATACCATACTTAGGGCAAAAAGCGAACCTTAGTGGAGAGTCTTTATCGTGGTTAGGATACGTTGAACCCGAAGGCGTCTGTCCCGGCTGGCTCTGCTGATGCCAAGTTAAGGCCTTCGAAGCCAAATTCCCTTAGGTTTCCAACTCCCTAAATTTGAGAGGCGTCTTAGCGAGCTCGATGGTTGTGACAGGACGACATGAGTTTGCAAGATAGAAAAAGGAGAAGAAGGAGGAAGAGACAGTGGGAGAAATGGCAGTGGGGCTATACACAGGAGAGTTCAGTTTGAATAGCCGATCAAAGGTTAGAATCGACGATGTGTACCTGACAAGAACTGGAGGAAATGAGAAACTAGCAGGCTTGGGCAGCCGGCCATTACAATCACCACAGACCCACCCTGCCGGCTCAGCAGCCTGCTGAAACGAAGCCGAGAAAATGAACCAGCGATCAAATGCCCCGTCACTTGCACAAAGCATGAGCAGTTGTACCAGCGGGCTCTTGCGGCTTGCCGGTTAGGGATCCACCAACCGTGCTGAGCCACCGAGCAATCGAGCAGTCGATGCGCTGACGAAAGCAGGTCCTTACGATGACAGCGCCCTCTGGCAGCTACAGCATACTCGGGCCCGAGAGACGCGCTTGTCGGAGAGACCTCAGCCCTTGGGAGTCGTAAGAAACCGCGTAGTAGAGTTGAACTATAATAAGGGATAGAATTAAGATAGACCACCGCTGCGTTGCTGCGTGCGGTGGGAACACGACGGAGAGAAAGGGGTAAGTCAACAAAGACACCTCCAGCAAACTAGCTAAAGCTCTTGCATAGAAATTTAGACTTACGACATAGGACATACTTGGAATCACTTTGCAACAATATCTAGAAGGCAGGTTGCATTCGAGCCGTAGGCTTCAGTCACAGTCGAGATCTTCCTAAAACAGACAAGATGAATTCCTAAACTTCCCTCGTATTGTTCAATCATAGGAAAGTCCTACTTTGACGCATCTTGAGACTTTCCATCTACTCTCCCTCATATCCTCTGTAGGTCTTTACAAACTATTTCGCAATTAGAAAGTCCGGTAGGGCGCTGCAAGTAGCCATTTCCTCGCAGTATTCCAGTGAGTGAAGGATTGTGCCTCTAGACTCCACTTGAGATTGCGAGAAGTAGCGCGCATAAAGGCCGCCACATCCTCGGAGCATTTTTCGTAGCCGTCCACTGGATGACCGACACAGCCGTTCAAGGCGCCCTTCAACGTCTCTTGCAAATCTGCACCTTCCAAATCGAGCGCGCCGAGTGGTGATTCGAGTATGACACGCTCGAAATGTGTGTAGTTCCGGATCCATCGTAGCTTCGCGTTCCAGACTTCTCCAATAGCTTTCAGTACATGTCTTCTCCATAGGCTTGAAGCCATCGTACGAGAATCGAACCCCATTTTCATCATCCAATAGTCTATCGCTTTTATATCTGCTGATGTCACATCTTCAAGCGTAAATCTGATGCATATGGTTCTTATGAGGGCGAGGTTGCTTGGCTGCAGTTGATCGAAGTATGCAACTGCATGCGAAAGAGGACCCGGAGGAATGTAGAAGGTATTTAGGGTATAGAACAGTTCACGGCCTTCGGTGTAAGCTTGATGACACGTTGCCAGAAATTGGCAGCCAGTTTCTGCTGTGGCAGGCTTGAACTGTGTCCGTGAAGAGAACGGTCCCCGATCTGTAGGTTTTGAGAGACCAGGTATATCGTTTGTGATCGTTGTCCTTACGGTATCGGAGAGTTGTGGCAGTGCGTTACGTTGTATGACGAGGTTCTGCACATCCAGTGTAGAAATGGGAGGCGGTTGTATATGGATCTGACCCGGTACCAGGACATAGAGCATAATATCATTCCGTATTTCAGCAGGCAAGGAGAAGTAGCCTGCGTCTCGACCCTTCGTAGGACGATCCACAAGCGCCTGGGAATCATCTGGTACTTCGCCGTAATCGGATGGCAGAGTATGAACATCCATCACTAGTAAGATTGCGGTCAAGACAGGTGTATCTTGGCAACTGGTCGATAATGGTATCTTCGCGTTAAAATTGGTAAGAGTAAGGAGAATGGAGTTGCGTAGATGAATATATAGTCGTATGCTGGGCTGAGAGCTTATGTTGCATTGTCTGAGTCAAGAGAAACAAGCCCAAAATGTTGAAATTTCGTTGTTCTTTTCATCACCCAGGAGCGGCGTGATATGTCGACTCAGGGTGCTAGCTCGAGTAACTTTGTTGAGTATCATGTCGAGAGCCTAACCGGGAATTCGATTGCAAATGTCGGCTTCTCGTGTTGCTCGACTTGTCAGGGTTTCGCATGATATAGATGATTAGTGTTTGGTAGTTGACCCTAGAACTATCGTATTGTACTATTGATAAAAGGTCCCCATAGTAAAGCGGCATGTCTCGCAACCTTTCCCTACTTCTGTATCAAGTAAAGATAAAATACCATCGAACAATGATTATCAAGGAATGGCAGCTCAGAGTCATTTTTGGTTTTAAATCATACTGCGTGATTAACCCAACTACTCCACCCTTTCTCGAGCTTCTTTCCTCCCCCAGACTTCATCAGCGCCAGACTTTCCCCTCGTTTCGGGGACCCACCAGGCAATGAATGCGCCGAATACAGCGGCAAATGCCGCAAAAACATAATACACCCGCCCTCGTCCCAAGGCTTTGTTCAATATTGGGAAGAATTGTGACACTAAGAATGTGGCGATCCAGTTGGCTGCCAGTGCCCAGCTCTGTGTTGCGCCGACCGCTTCAGGCCCAACAAGTTCGTTTGCAAGTATGAAGGGTACAGGGCCTAATCCTACTGCGAAAGATGCGACGAAGAGCAGCATAGCAACGGCTGATAAGACCTTGACGCTGTAATACATTCCAAGACCTAAAAGGATAGAGTTGACGCCCATGCCGGCTATGCTCAGCAGGATACACGTTTTGCGGCCGAGCTTATCAGATAAGGGAGCGCAGAGAAGGGTGATGACGACATTCAGTGCAGACACAGCGACAGTAAGGAGAGCAGCTGTCGCGGGAAGTAGGGTAGAAAGAAATGTCACCGAGTACATCACGATACTGTTTATACCCGTCAGCTGCTGTGCAAGCATTACACCAATGACAGCAATGACAGCAGGTCTGTAGGTTGGGTTCATGATTGCGCTAAAGATTCCAAGGGACGCCGTCGCAGCTTTAGGAGTCGGGGCTGGATGAGACCCGGGTTCGGCCCTGAGAAGCGACTCTTCTTCCGCTAATCAAAGGTCAGTCGGAGGAGAGACCATAGAAATAAAAAGGGAGAGTACAGATATCTTGCGCGCTACTGTCTACGTTCCATGCCTTTACCTCCTCATCCAAGTCCGCTTTGCGTCCTCTTATCTTTCGTAGTACATCTCTCGCATCCTCCGGGGATCTATGCTCGGCCAACCATTTAGGGCTTTCAGGGACGAACAGGAGCCCAGCCATTTGTGCAAGGCCAATTGCTCCAGCACTAGCAAGTATAAGTCTCCACAGATTACCCTTGCTTAGGAAATATCCAAGAAGCTGGGTAATCAGAATCCCGAGGTTGATCATCACCTGTGTCAACGCCCCGAAGAGGCCCTTTTCCTTGGGCGGGGCAACTTCAGAGATATAGATAGGTACGACAACGATAGCTGCTCCTGCGCCCACACCTGAAAGGACCCTCCCGGCTATGATCACGCCAATGTTGCCGGCAAGACTTTCGAAAACAGGACCCAGCACAAAAAATACTGTGGTCAAGCGCATCGTAAGAAGCCTTCCATATTTGTTGCAGCACGGACCGGAGCTCAAGGCACCCAGAAGGCCACCGAGGGTATAGATGGAAGACACGACGGCAAATTGACCTGTGGTCCTCACTAGGCACTTAGAAAGGTCAGGCTTGAGGCCAAGATTGGAGGCGCTTTCATCCTCGCAGGTAATAACTTTTTGAGGAGCATTCAGCTCTGCCTGTAGAGTCGTCAGCTGGTGTGAGCAAAGCTTCTGTTAGTGCAATGCGTACAAGATGGAATCCAAACTGAAGCGGGCCTAAGGTTGTAATCAGTAAGAGGTAGCAGAGATATGCTGTAGTGTCCAGTATCAAGGACCGATGCAGAGGCTCTCCGTGCGCCATCTCGTGCTTATGGGGTATCTTAGGGGATTTCCATCTAGTGAGACGTTGATATACCGAGAAGAGTGACCACTTGGCAGCTGGCTGGCGTGATGGCGTGACGGCGTGACGTCACCGTAGCGCTCGCTTACTGCGCCTACCTCTTAGCCTTCGTCAGTTCTCATTGTTCCCTTCTTCTTCCATTATATCTGTAGATATATAGGTATGCTCTTGTTCTATGGGACAAGCATGCTAGCATTTTCGGGTTTGAGGTATCTGGATAAATTCGATCTATCGGGCATCGCCTCCGTTTGAGCTATACATATATTATTATATTTGTTTGGGCAAACCCGACAGCCCCTGGCGGTATCTAAGGCTAAATTTTGCCCCGGAAGCCGCCCTGAGGTGTCAAGCACTCCCTCTATCTAAGCGACTGAGTCTATGGAGTGGGTGGGTGGGGCGAAAGCGAGTTTCTAGCTGAATCTTAAGCGATGAAGGGAGAAACAGGAGGGGGGACCGCCTATTTATCCCCCTGTTCCCCCTTTATCCCCTTGTTCCCTAGCTGCCGAGGTTGTTGGTAGCCGGTTCTACCACCTTCCATGCTTCCCTTCGCTTGCCGATAGCCTTCAGCCAAGCTGACCCTTTCTATCCTACAGCACGTGGGAGTTGAGGGGACGTTAATACCCCCGAAAACCTGGGAAAGAAGCTGCAGTCGGGAGATTAATCGGATTACAAGTTTCGACGTAAAGATGACAATGCGAAGTACGTGGAGGGCAGAAGCCCGCATGAACCGAGCGCAAGGCAAATAAGTGGTGAAGTGGTCGCTATGGGGACATGTTTTTCGTGGCGTAGCTGAAATGCCGGCAGAAGGTAATATGAGGGTCAAAGGAATATGTTCCACTTGAGAGAACGACAGCCCGCAAGCATCCTCGTGACCCATCGCCTTTTGAGTTATTGGATCAAGAATCACTTAGCGGAGCTGAATTATTCAATATGTAACCGACTTTACCTTACCCTACTTTACCTAGAGACGGTAGGTTAGGAGGTTTGGTACGTTGTGGAATGACTGAGAGTTACGAGGTATCGAGTAAATGACTCTTACTCGATGATGTCCATCACTAGTGCTGGCTATACTATCAGACCAACTTCTTACGATTAAGAAAGGAAGTAGGGGCAGGCAACAAGTCGAGTACGAGAACCGATATCGAGGCGCTGTTTAACGCACTATAAGTAGAGTGATTCTAGGTCTAAGAGCCGACGACATGATCATGGGGATCGGTCCTCATCATATGTAAAGGGTTCTTCCTTCAATTATATATTTTCTCAATACTTCAATCTAAACAGTTCAATGAGGAATGATGATAGGACAGATTGCGACGCAATTGAATCCTTCCCGAGGGAAGGTTTTCCCTTATCATACCCAATCGTGCCAATGATGGCCCCAAACCCTTTAGGTTAGATGCTTAAAATAGACTTGTCTAGCGCCACTCAAATCTGTCGCATTTCTTTCAAGTATATTGGTATATGAGGGTCAGAGCGAATATGTGCATGTAGGTATATTGACTATCTAGTAGGTAGAGCATACGGGATGAAGAAGGAAGGAAAGAAGTGGGCGAAGGGTAAATACCCATCCACTAGCGCCGGATCAATGCGGAGATTACTAACCACAGGGGTAACAGTACCGTTCCCTGTTTCCAACATTTCCAACAAAGTACTCTTTGGACGAGCTGACGAGGCACGAGACAATGATTTTGCGCTCGCAGAATGTTCGTATCGTCCAAATCTTGACTAAATGGAGTGGGTGGGGGAAAAGAAGTTTCCAGCCAAGCCCTACGGGATGGGACTGCTCCCGACGGGGGAACTGCTGGCAGATTATGTAGATGACTGCGCCGCCAGATACTGTAGGTGGGTTAATCTAATGCTCCTATGCGGCTTAATGTTCCCCGAGCCCCTAGTCGATCTGGCTCGAGTCGTCTTCAAAGCTGAAAAACGAGGCTGCGCTCATGTATAATATGAGGTGTCCTGCCTCTCGCCGCGCACTTTTCCGCGGTCTCCATAACCCCGAACATCAGCCAAATGGCTTGGGGGAAGAGCATGGCTTGGGGTGGTGGCACCTTCAAGAAGGCACAGTCAGTTGTTCGTCACCATACGCTCAGCGAGCAGACGGAGAGCCTCAACGGCGCCAAACAATGGAGGGGCATCATGGGTGGACAGACGCTGGAGATCATGCTCGCATCGGCCATGGTAATCATTCCAATGCTGGCACTTAGTGTTGTGCTCATAGTCCTGGTTCATAATCACCTCGTGCCTGACAACAGCTCCACATACTCGACGGGTAATAGCACGGGCATTCCTCTGGGATCAGCATATTACATTGATTATTCGGCTACACGTTTGGTCTTTATATCTTCGTTATCCTCTACTCTTGCTACGTTATTAATTTCAGCGGCAATGTGTCTCTTCTCTTACCCCGTCGCGTACTACATCTCCAGGGAATCAGATTATAATGAAGGTAATTCAGGCAAGCTGCCATCACCATATCAACTAGGGCTATTGATCAAGACACTCGACGGAAGACTGACGGCGCTCTGGTTCTGGGCCACATATGCCGTGGCTCCAAAGCGCAAACGGTTGGGATTGGTGCCGGATCTGATCAAAGCAGTTCTTATGCTAGCATCTCTGGCCCTTCTCGCGTACGTACACGACGAAGGCACGGGACCTCAAAGGGCCATTGCTTACAGTAATCAGTGTCCTGATCACCCTTGCCGATTGGTGGCTCCACGTGGTAAGCCCTACGAAACTCCTTGTTGGGAACCCCAATCTGAAGCAGCTTAGAGTACGAATTCGGTACAGTACCTGGAAGTGAAACCCTCGGATTCCTTCTTGGATTTCAACCCTGGGCGTGGACTTAACCCGACATGTCTCAACGGATCGAACCGTCGGGGAGGACTTCCGATGCCAGGCTGTGTTACGCTTGGAGGAGTCGTGAATGGAGCGGGAGGTGCAAACCCCTTCAAGCTGGTCGGTTATAGCGAGTACTTGAAGACCGCCAGCAATCAATCAGCAATCAACCAAGTTTATATGACCAAAGATATGGCAATACTAGGACCCGCCTATCCGCCCATAAACGTTGACTTCGAGGCCACAAGCTTTGCGTCTAGCACCAGATGTCACATGGCAACGAGCTTATGCTATACGCAGGAATCGTCGGGCGCTGAGCCCTATCTCGACGCGGATATCTCCTTCAACTGCAGCGTCGCAGTTGCAGGGCTGAATTTCACAGGCAACTTCTCACAACTATCCGGGACCACTGGGACAACAGCCAAAAAAGTGGATCTTACGTCCTCTGCCACTTACACCAATGCCTTTGATGGCAACAATCATGGCCTGGGTTTCCGTTACTTCAGTAACTCGACGAAGAACGACCCAGGCTTCCTACCTGCCTCGTTAGATAACCCCGAGCTCTGGTGGGGTCTTCTCTTCTTGCTCCGCTACTCCGACCCCACTATCGACCCTGAAATCGTCATGCAGCCGGCTGGCGAAAGTGGAGGAATTATGTCATGTACGACCAATCTTTCCGAAGTTGTAAGTACCAGAGATCTACCTACCGTCCTTCACTGCTTATATCCTCTCACTTCTTATTCCCCTCACTACTCGAGTCCTCACTCACAACCAGTCTCTAGAAATACCATTTCTCCAACGGCACTTTATCAGTAGCTCACTCCAACCTAATGAACAACACCGCAGCCGTCCCGTTCGTAACAGCAATGACATCGGGCTTCGCCAACGAAATTCTGCATGAAGGTCTCATTTCCACGGCCACGAGCGCTCAAAAACCCTCCGACCTCGCTGCAGGCTTTGCAATTACTTACGACCGAGCCATGATGGCTCTCCTCGCCGGTGCTTTAGTCCAGCGGCCTCCGCTCGGGATGCTGACAAGCACTCAGACTTTAGTCACGCGCGTACCAAAGGCTCCGTTCCTGGCTGTCGTGATATTGGATGTTTTGTATGCAGTTCTTGGGATAGCGTTAACAGCCATAGCGCTCGTGGCGACATGGTCGGACAAGGGCATAAGGGACACTCAGGCGCGTTTGAGTGTCGCTGCGGTTGTGGCTGAGAGCTTCGAGAGTCCGGCGCTGGGCGATGATGCCAAGGGTATCGATGACCTCTATGCGGAACGAAGGGGCCTGGCGACGAGGAGGGTGGCGTTGAGTAGGAGAGAGAACGGGGGAAGAAAGTATAAGCAGGTAGTGGTGCGCGAGTCTGTTGTCAAACGAGAGGAGTCGTGATGATTAGATGATTATAGGACATCTACTCTAGGGATTTTCAGCGAATATCGCTGAGAAACAGTGTTCAGATCTATCTCTCTTTCCTTCGTTAGTCTTCAACTTGCGTAAATTCTCTTCTCGCACAACCACTTTGCTTTTCTATGAACGTCGTCGAAGCCGGCGACAATTGAGAAACTTTACTTCTCAATCCTTCTACCCTTGCCGTAGTCATTGAGATAACATCGAGGTAGAGGAATATCCGACGACATAGATGCATTAGATTTCAAATGGCGCCATTACCTCTCTGCTTATTTTTTGGTTCACTATCGACCAGTGGTTTCTTGATCTTGATATTCTCGCAAGGTAAAGTTCCCGCTTCCCAACAAGGAAAGAAGGAGATAATAGTGTTGATGCACGTGATGCTCAGGGCCTATCCTAATCGGGTTAGTCAGGGGTATCTGTTGTTTTAGTTAGCTGAACCTTCACCTCCATAGAATCTACACACTTACACCTATCGCTGCTTCAACAAATAGTCACATACCTTTGCGTGGCTTTGATTTTCATTACAACAGGATGCATCTTTCCGACACGCGTATTTTGGCAAAACTATAGTCAATGGAAGATACATCTCTTCGTACAGTTCCAGTCGTTTGTGATGACCTCGGCTACTGTTTACGCGGTGGTAAGCCTGTGTGCGATCAATCCTCAGTTCATTGGACCCTGGCTTGTTGGTTGGTATGATATTCACTGGCGGTGTACCAACAATGATCTCCTCCAATGTCCTGATGATGGCTCAGGCCCATGGTAACCAGGCTTTGACCGTGGTGGAGTTGACACTAGGGAAATCTCTGGGGCCTTTTGTGACACCCCTGTGAATAGAAGTCTTCATCGTCTTTATTTCTATGGTTCTTTAGACATGTGGCCAATAGGAAAGACAGCACACAATCGAGATGGCCGCCAACAAAGAGTGATCTGCAAACGAAGGCCATCTAAAAGAAGCTTCACAAGCGAAAAGATGTATCTCGATCACAAAAACAACTATGCTGTCAATCATGCAATTTGCAAGAGCCTGTACCACCTTTCGTTCTAATAAGGCCTACTAATTCCATTGTGGAGCTGTAACACAGCACCACAAGGATGAACTTGCGCGTGGGCGGACACCCTACCGTCTCTATTCTTCCAAGTTGAAAGGCGTCCTGCACAAGAAGATGGGCGAGCCATTAAGCCAGAATCAATAGCCATCATGTGACGGCGCTGATTGGTTCAAATCGCTACACATCAAGTTTTGCAATCATAATGGGGTTCCTGGCTTTGCCAAGTTGATAGGTATACCAATTCGTCAGGACCCCAGCTTAATGACTACTTTATTCAGAACAACTTCAGAGGTGGGATCCGTGTGAGAAACCAACCTACGGTTTAATCTTCACATTTAGCCGAAATCTTAGCCCTTTTGATCGCCATCCACTTTCCAGCTCCCGAGAGTTCTAGAATGCCAACCGGATTGATGCTGCGCCATGCGATTATGGTGAAGCTCAGAGACCATGAGGTCCATGTATCGCAAGCAAGCCTCGAAGCCTCAACTAATTTTTCAAGAATTAGTGACACTGCATCATTGATGTGACAAGAGAAGGGAAATTTCCCTGAGATAAAATTTAAGGATGCTAGGAATCTTATCGCAGGCCGTCTGACTGACTATCTCTTATGAGCAGATCAAGGCAATAAGGCAACCAATGACGCAATACTTCACTTTCTCGCAGCTCTTTCGCCTGGTTGCCTGCAGAATTTACAGTTAGGGAGCCTATAAACGTACATCTTCTTTCTCTGCATATACACCGCATATGAAACGTCGCAGATAGCTCTCCGTTGGTTTATACAGGTACGAAATTAATAGTTTGCTGACGGAGACTCCGAGCACGCCCTATCCGACCTCGCTGGGCCTCGACATCCTCGCCGGTCCCCTCGTTATTCTCCTGTGACTGCATTACTGTCGAAGCTGTCTCCGGTAAATCGTCGCTTTTCTCTGCTCCTTGGTTTTATTTTACCGTAATACAAGCCGCAAAATTTACGCCTCAGCGAGGTGTTGAAATCCTAAGCATGATGAAACTTTAGGGGGTGAGTATGCATCGATGTGGAGGTGTGCATGTAAAGAAAGGGGATGAACCTCCACTGGCTCCCTATGGTTACCTCGATGCGTCCGCTGAAACATTCTCGGGCGTACCGTGGCCCCATACGCTATCTGCTGAAAGGTTTTATATGCTTTTTGTACACGAGTTTATCTTCGAGCACACCTTTCATGTTATATATCCAACGACAAAGTTTTCTTTTGAGGCATGACTACAAGCGCGGACTCTTCTCAAAGCGATCTACAGCATCTTATCTCCGATCATGCATTTATCAATATCACGAGAAAATATGAAACCAAAATCGAGAGCTTGAGCATCATTCAGCCGGCAACGGACCCCCGAGACGAAAATTTCTGCGACTACGCAAGCTCTGGATGTGGTTAATCACTGATAGCTGAACCCTTGAATACGTCGGAATACTTCTGGCCGTCGCTGCCTTGGCAAGCATCGGTATCATACTTGGTCTATACCACGAGCGACCCTCGACAGAATGGAATCACTCAATCAATCTCAATACAATCCTGGCAACTATCTTGAAAGGAGCCACCCTGTTCACCGTAGGATCCTGCCTCAGACAATCAAAGTGAATATGGTATCATCGGAAGAAAAGAAGGCTAAACAGATTCCAGGCCTTTGACGTGACATCCAGAGGGCTCATGGGCGCTACGAGGCTTCTGCTCGTCCTTGGGTTTTTCCAGATTGCATCTATCGGATGTCTTGTGACTGTGATGGCTCTAGTTTCCGACGCTTTCGTGCAGCAATCGTTTCGGTATCCTCTGAGGAAGGCTCACAACACAGCCACTGTACCGATTAGCCAATACTATGACCGATATGGTGCGGGCGGGGCCTATCCTAGGAACATTGATAGGAACATTGAGCAATCTATGACAGCTGCTGCAATTTACGACGGTGCCTTAATTCTCATCTATCTGCTATCTCCGTTGCCGTTAACCCGCAATGCTCAACAGGCAACTGTACATTTCCTACATACGCTTCACTAGCAATTACCTCTGAGTGCCTTGACGTTTCCTCACTCATCAAGGGCAATTGCGTGAATGTCTTCACTGGGGAATGTTTGACCAAAGTCTATCAGCCAAACGGTTTGTTTTTGCAAAATGACGGCGTTTACAAGAGTGTCTTTGCTATGTCCTCTACGCTGCCACCGAACACAAGAATATTCGACTCGTATCAGGGTAAAGTAGCTGCATTTTCCGTGATACTATATGAAGTCATCCCCACCACTTCCTATGAGGGCTTGAAAATCCACAATACCACGAAGACCTTCGTCTACGATTGCATCTTCTTATTCTGTGCCCAGTCTTTTGATGCTATAGACTTCCAAGGACAGTTCTCGGAGACTGTATCCCAGACATATCATATGAATGATACGGGCGCGGCCTATTCCGAACTCACGATACCTCAGGGTCTAATTCCACACGGGTCAAATTTGACGTTCAGTGCCAGCTTCGGAGCAGGGTTGGCGTTGTGGAACTGGATGAGATACAACATGAATGGTACAGGGGTAATGGAAACTACAGGCAGCGATAGATGGAAGAATGATATTTTACGTGCGCTCTCCCAGAATGGTGCGTCTAGAGTCTCATAGACTGTGGCCAACCTAGCAACGGCCATAACAAACAGGATGCGACTCCATTCCGGCCAGAAAATCCAGGAGACTGCTATTGCCTTGGAATCGTACATCCACGTACGGTGGTTGTGGCTACTGCTTCCATTGATCATGGTTACACTTGCCCTATTCTTCCTTATTCCGACGATCTGGCAGATTCGTCGTTGGGGTATTCCGAGTTGGCGAAACAGCACTCTTGCGGCCATGACGCATGGGACTGAGAAGTCGGGGACGAGCTTGCTAGCTATTGGAAGTAGTGGATGCAAGGGTAAGGAGAAAATCAGTGACCCGGAGGAGTGGGCTGCAGGTTTGGAAGTAAGACTTAGGCAAGAAGGCCCTACGGGTGCGTCTTACGGACTGATGCGCGCTGGTTGATTCAGCCCTTTCGAGTCTAGTTCGGCCAGCTTGAATGGAGCCAACCGGCGAGCAAAGTGGTAGCGGCGAACATGGGTACAAATATGGAGCGTACTCATCCGTTCGAGCCCGCAATCACAACCGAGTTGCCAGCGTGGGCAGGGTCAAAACAGTGCATGCCTACTCAACTTTGCCAGCGGCTCGGCGAAACCGCGCGGAGAACAGGGGAACAGATAGAAGAGCGATCTACCTGTTTCTACCCTTCACTCCTTCGAATTTGGACTGAAACGCTTTTACCTCACATGATCACTCCAGATTCTGAGTCACTTAGATCAAAGAAGCTCTTAAAGCTTTTGTGCAGACTTCTAGAAATTCGTTTGAAGATGCTGAATAAACTTAAACACGTAGAAGATATATATCATATAAATTCAAGGAAAGTCAATTTTCTGACAGCTCTGATGCTCAACGCTATCGTGCAGTACTAGCTAAATGATATTACCCAAACTATACGTCTTCGCTTTGACGGCATCTATACGGGATCAGAGGTGAAGAATCCAGAAAATCCAACCGAGAAATAACGGCAGGCAATATACCGTCATTAAACCCGAGTATACTGCGATCTCTCTCGATGCCGAGCGCCATGCGATTCTTGCCTGCTCCCATTCTCTCCGCATCCATTCGAGGATCAGTCTGAGACACCTTCCTCAGGCGCATTAATGAATGGCCAAAAACTCTCACCAAAGAAAAACCCCGAGGTGATATCAATGGTCCCCCGCTCCAAGAAATGCGGAAAGCCGAGAAGGCCCCTCCAACCTCATCATCATTATTTCTGAAACTGGCCAAACGCAGGACGACGGCCGTCAGACCCGACGTCGTTGGTCCCCTAAGCGGAGGAAGCAGGGGCTGGTGGGGGACTCGACCCGAAGCAAAACCGGGTTTTCCTGCAAGCCACTTAAAGCCTACCTTAGTCTTGGAGTTTGACCGGAGAGAAAGGGGAAATGAAGATTATTAGCGACGTGTTTTTGCTACCGTTGTGGACATGCCCTCCGTCACGAAAATTCTTCGTTCCGAAGACTTTGTGTCTCACACTTTGCTGTCTGAGAATGCCTGCAGCAGTATGTTTCGATGTGATCGGGTGATTTTGTTTGCCCTGATGCAGACAGCAGAACGGCACTGCAGTCTGCAGCAACTACCTTGACCTATCGAGAGGAGAAAGCGAGACGGGTTATTGTGTACCTAGATTCTAAAGCCAAAGGTTCATATAACTGGCGGTGTCTTTCAAGTTCCTCTTTTTTATTTGTGATGCTTGAAGTTATCCTGAATGGAGAAATTTTCAAGTTGAGGCCCAAACATTTGGTGGGTTAGAACGACCTCTCGCAATTGTAAGTTTGCTCAAGTTCCTGATAAGTTTTCCATATCTTCCTCCTACAATAGCCATTCACCGATTTATCGCCATTCATCACCCCATCGCCTCCAAGCGAGCTTCCTCTCCCCGTTTAACCGCGAACCCCACCCCCTAATGAAATTTCCAGAATCATCTTGAGTGTCTTTCTCGTATAACCTGATAAGCATATTCTTCCCCCTTCAGAAAGCCCTCTAACCCATCATCATCGCCGCGAATACCATTAGTAGTATTCCTGCACTCGACATAATCAACAGCAACCCAGCTTTCGCTCTGTACTCTCTGCTTGCACCCCCAGTGAAAGCCACGGGGCTCATACCAGTACCCGGTTCTATGGCGACCGTCGTAGAAGGAAATGCCACACCGCTAGGGCCTAGACTCAAGGTCTCATTCCCCACAACTACTGTCGTGGGCGTGGCGCCTGCGCCAACAGCATAGGTAGTGCTACTGAGCACTATTTCTGATGCATCTGCAGAGAATGTGACTTTGTCGATGGTTAGTGGAGACAGCGTTGAAAGTTGATTGAGATATTTAGCGGCATTGACGGTTGGTATGGGAGCTCGACCTACGGTCCCAAATGCATTCATGATCAGCGACCCAAGGCCAGCTGTTTGGGTGCTGGTTCCCAGAGTGACTGCGGTCCCTTTGGCATCGATGGAGATTACAGTTCCGGATATGGTGGTGGCGGAGTCATTAGCAAGAATTTGGCTATTAATGACATACTCCAAAGCTGCGTTGGCGGTTAAGACAGAAGATCCATGGGTCACCACAAGTTGGTTGCGTGTTGGGCTTGAAAGCCAAGATGTACTAGAAGCTACTACTATGCCGGAGGCGGATCGCATCAGGCTAATCGGAGTGCCAGATCTAGTGACGGCAGAGCCAGGAGCCAGGGTTTGACCGTCAATGACATAGTTCGAGGCTGCGTCGGCGGTGTATGCGGAATTTCCAACGGTTATTACAGGAGCGTTGTGCGGTGGAGTTAAGAACAACGATGTACTAAAACCTAGTACTATGCCAGACGCAGATGGCATGAGACTAACAGGAGTCCCCGAGATGGTTATTAGACCCCCTGGTGTGAGCGTTTGGCCGTATATCGTGTACTGCTCTGCCGAACCCGCCGAGAGCTTTTGATATCCTATTGTGGGGACTGGTAAATCAGGTCCATGACCAATTATTGTGTTGCTTGAGCCAGCCACAAGAGCTGTAGCCGAAGGCGTCGACGAAATAGGTGTTCCAGACACAGTGATCGGCGCACCTCCTGCAAAGAGGGTCTGGCTTCCAATGCGGAAACGTGAGGAAGAATCATCGGTAACGACCGAATTCCCAATTGTGAGAACTGAGACCGGAGTGACGATCGGAGAGACGGTACTAGGTCCAGGTACGACTATGAACACTAAGCCATTTACAAGTGTTGTAATGGAGGATGATGGGTTAGATTCGGTTTGGATTGATATTGCACTATTGTCAACGTGGAGAGAGCTCGAGGAGTATGCTGCGACCTTTGTACCTTCTACGATCGAAAAGCCTCCTGGAGTCATGCTTTCACCACTAACATACACCACCGTTGCAACGGAATTGGTGAGTGGCGCACTAGCCCCTTCATTGGCCTGAACAAGCTCAGCGGTACCTTGTTCTATTGAATGGGCGACCTTTGACGTCTGAACAGTAGGCACATTTGGTGCCGATTCCGATGAGGGTTGTGTTGGCTTACCTGAGTGGGATTGAGACAGACTCGACTGTATCGTGTTCGATTCAGGAGTCTGTTCCGCTGGCACTGAATGGTTTGGTGGCTGAGAGGTGTCGATTGTTGGGTATTGCGAAGGTTCGGCAGATGATGGAAAATACGAGCTAGACATTATTGTTGCGCGGACTGTAGGGGAGCTCAACGTGGGTGATGGCAGGATCTTGCTCAAGGTAGCTTGCGGTCCAATATAGCTCGTTGAAACAGCCGTAAGTGTCGAGACGCGCAGCAAGAATCTCGGAGGGCTAGCCATTCCAACATCGCATGTTGAATACAAGGATAGAGGGTCCGGAGGAGCGTTGGAAACGTTCTCGAACCACCCACTCAGCTCGATTTTCGTCCAAACACAGCTCACAGAACCAGCGCTGTTGGTCGCTGGAAATGTACTATTCATTTGAACAGCTGCAATGCCTTGATAGACTGTTGGGTAAGTACTAGGGATGTTTAGTTTAGACACCTTGTCCAGCCTCGGAAGAGAAATCTTACAGGGTGTATGCAATCCCTCCTAGGGTTGTTGTAGCCAAAGGCTCCGAGACAGTAGATGCCAAATTAAACTTAAGGCTGTCGGGGATTACCAAGGTGCCTGCTTGAATTGTTGAAGTCTTCGTAATGTTGGTTGAATTGTCAATCGCAAATACGACTGTTGCAGCGGTATGGGTGAGCAGCTCGGTATACCAATCATATTCAAAGGCATGCATAAACATAGAGCATCTACTACATGTTGTTGTCGGTCTTCGTAGGGACTGTCTAGAAGTAACGTTCAAGTACGCACCTAGAGGGTGTAAATAGTGTGAATCTTGATAGCAGGAAGGATCACCAACTAGTCGACGCGTTGACATCAAGAGCATACCCAATGCAAATTCCGCAAAGCTGAAGTATTGGAAGCAGCGAGATCATCTTGTATAACAGTTCTTTGGTTCTAGGCGTACTAACACAATGAACCTTGAACGCGGTAAAGCCGGCGGTCTGGAAGGGAAAGCAACCCCTAAATTGAAATACTTCTAAGATGCTCAATAGTGGTAAGAGCTCTGCTGGTTGACCAGGGAATCTGGACTCCTTAAGCCTATATCAGCTTACAACTGTCGATGGACAATCGAGGCTGAAGGAAGCACTAGATTTGGAAGACAAGGAATCTTGCATAGTAAGGCAACCGAGCCACAGAACGCACAGGATTGGAAATGGCTTTATGCATCATGCATGAAGAATCAATAATAGCATCTCCCCACTTGACATTCAAACATCGTGTAGTTCCAGGATGATTTACTCGCAGGTTGCATTTCTCGGGCTTTGGCGTGTCACCATGGTTGTATAACCCTTAAGCTGAAGGGTGCCTCCATCATAAGGACTGCTTGACTAAAAACAGGGTCGATTCGAGGAAGATTTGGAGAGAAAAGCTAGGTAGCACCTACATTATCATCAAGCTCATATCATTGGAAATCTGTAAAAAAAAGCTAAGACTGACTTGACGAAGAGTAATCACAGATTTGGGGTAAAGTCGTATCAGCTTACGAGGCTTGACTTCCTTTATTGCTGCTAAATTAGATATCAACAAATGAGACTCCAGCTCTCGAAGTCTTAGCCATTCTTTGGTGTTCGAACAGGCCTTGCAAATGGATGATTCGTAGAATGGACGTGAGGTTCAGCGTATGGAACATGGGATGTTGTTGCCTGCTCCGAGGATGAGTGATAGGGTCAATCGAATATTGATATATTCAACCCTGATAACCTTTCTTTCAATCCTACTCATCGCAAGTTCGAGAAATCGTCCCAATTGGTTGCGACCACGGGCCCAAGGGCGTCGAAGGCGGGCGCAATGGGCCGCATGACTACCTTACTCTCCAATGGTATGCAGGAGAAGTGGTTCGCAATGAGATCGACAAGGCAAACCATCGTGCCATCTAGGCTGCCAATATAATGTCAATATCCTGTTTATTATTCTACTCGTATTGTACTCGTACCTGGTGTAGCATCGCTCTTCCCTCCACCACGCAGAGGCTTCAACCTCGAAAGACCTTCACGATGACGGTTTAACAACCCCAAGTCGGTAACACACTTTGAGTAAAGTACGTGTATTTTCTGGTAGCTGGAGGAGATTGGTCCTTGGGATGCCCCGCCCATGGGAGCGAGGGCGGAATACCAGGCGGGCGCGTTCCGCCGGCAATTCACGATGCTCGTCACCATCTGATCAGATCCCGCTCAACGTCCTGCATCAATCTTTCGTCCAGAACTCATCCGCCGAGTCTTCCAATCTATCATCGTCACACTCTCCATCTACCACGCCTCCTTCATCGGCCGAACAGTTACCGGCACAAGAAACGTGGCCCTCCCTAGCGAATGGCAGCCAAGATCCGTCTGCAGCGACATCACCCCAGCTGCCACAGCCTCCTCCTACTACAGAAGCATGCGCAGAAGCAGCTGCGTCCCACTCGGATTCACAGTCTGTCTCACTGGGGGATCATGGTAACCAGGCAACGCCGGTTTTGCAGGAGCAACAAACGGGCTCCCCGGCAGACGCCCAGGGGAGGGCGTGGCTAGGACTCGGTAGATGGGTTTCTAAGAGGGGTTGGTTCCAGTCTATACTTGGGATTACCTCTTTACTAGTGGCGATGGTGTCGCTGTTCGTCTATGGGCTTAGGTCCTACGAAATGACTAGATGGTCCGAGCGTAACGACCTTTTACAGATGTGTGCGGGCTTGATACAGGTAACTCTTGTGCAGGTTCGAAGATGTATACATGCTTATGGTTTCAGGCGAACGTTACCGGAGGTCCGGAGTGCGAAAGGGTTCTCAGGGAGGGTCCGACTTTACCACCATATTCTAAAAGAGCTATGATGTACACTCCGGGGGTAGGTGCTTATAAATTGACCAAAAGAGCCACCGCTTCGATGCAACACGTCTTTCACATGGATTGGACCGCACATACAGCGGCGGATTATGGCTTCGGCGGGGCAGGAAATTGGACTTTAGCCACACTCTCTGCCTTGGTCATGGCCGGGGGCGTTCTGGCATTACTCCGCTCTCGATCACCTGAAGAAGTAGTCTTCACAAGCGCAGCCAAATCAGAAGGAAGTGTTAAAGTGACGCGGCATTACGCCGAAGGACCAGAAACGATGCAAACCGAGGGCCCAGTGCAGATTACCCGGCGTCACCCACCAGAGGATCAAAGCCCAGGGGATCTTCGTCGCCGTATCATCCAAGACCGCTACCGTGAAGAGGAGAACATACTGGACAACGAGGGCCGGTTCCCCTGGGAACCTAGCCTCAACAACCGCTCCGAGGACACCTTGGTGGCTGCTTGGACAGAATCAAACAGCAGGGAAGTTTCGATCGCAACTGGCCCTGACGAGGGACTCCATGAGGGATTGATCGAACTGAAACCCACCGAAAATACGAAGAACTTTCTTGATCCTGAGACTGGGGTCTCTTACCACATGTCGCCTTGGAAGAGTACCCATGACGGCGATGAAGATGACAAGCTCTCCCTTCATTCTAAATCGAAACCAGAGGGAACGGTAAAACGCGCTATTCTTGGGATGAGTGTGGGCGGCGCCGCGCTTGCCAACGGTAAGGCCATAGAGGACAAGATCGCTCAGGTGTTGGAAAAGGAAGAACGCGTACCACAGCAAGCAGGAGATTGTCTTGCAGGAGAAGTCACGAATGAGCCTCCTACAGGCAAGCCCACACTGGCTTGAGATGACTCGGCATACTCGGAACGCCTATCTGATAGGATGGTAGTAATTGCGACGCAGCTTTGGACATAACTAAATGGTAGGATATAGAACAATCCGTGAACACAGTACTCGGAGTTCTTATGAGCGTTGTTATTTTTCTTGTATACTTTTTCTTGAAGACAGTGTTTCATGATCCACAAAGGCGGATTGAGCACGGAATGATCACCATTGTCTAAAGTTTATGAATGTTAAAAGCAAGACTAGGGACTCTTGACCTTTTGCTGTGTATATAGACATATGGCTATGATCAGATTGTATCATGTCGGGGCAAGGACTGGTCTTGCTATCAGACCTCTTCGCTATCTACTTCCAGCAGGACAAGCGTCCATGATATCCTTATGATGAACAGCCTTCTGTGCTACGTGTTACAAAGCATGAGTGCATGGTATGGGCAGTTGGAAATAGGGGAGATGGTAATCTCCGTCTTCATAGGGCTGGGGCCCGCTAGTAGAGTTTTACCTGCTCGCTCCTAGATAGACTCCTATCCAGCTTCAACCTAGGTACATACCAAAATGCCCCATATGGCCTCGTCCTCCAACATGGACTAGCAAATTTTCTTTTTTCCTATGATCGCAAACCGAGCTGCTCAAATTCGCAGTAGAAATCGCCATTCCGAGGATCCTTGGGAGAGTGAACCACGCAGAAGGTCTGAAAATAAACTCAAACCCATCCATCAGTCTCTCTCATGCAGGCCCTCTAACCTCTAGGGCTGTGGGCTCAGCGAGCCAGCGGAGTCAGGCTGCGCTGTCGGCGGCCTCAGACAAGATCCATTCGGGGAAAGTGTCGAGACTTCCTTTAAAAGGTATAGTATGGAGTCGTTCGTCTGAATTCGAGATTAGCTCTAGAAGTTCCGCTTGTTTCTGCTATATAAACGGGCTCACCTCAAGCGGTATATCCATCTCTACCATTCATGTTCTCTTATCTTCTTGTTGACGAGCATTATGTTCCGTCACGAAGCGACCAGCTCAGCAGGGCGCTTGGAGAGTGGTCCGCAACTTCCTAGCGTCCATACATGGGCTCCCCCTTTCATTTCCACTTTCGACCGACGAAAACAAGGACGATTATCAGGATGGTCACGACCACAACAGCGACAACAGGTACAACGACGGTTATAATCAAGGTAATTAATTGCCTGACGCTGCAATTAGGGCACGAAAAAACCGTTTATTCTACAATAAACGTGTATAATACCTCCTAGCGGTTTATTCATGTTTGTTTATTGGTTTTATATTATGTAAGCAAGCTAAACCCAGCTGGTTTAGCTCAGAGGGTTTGACCTCGCTGTCGACCTTCATCCGATCTATCTTCCTACCACCAGCCATGCCTTCTCAACGCGGTGGCAAACCTCACAATCAGGCTGTTACTGATGCCTTTCAGAGCATAATCCTACCAAACCGAATTCTTCCTGCAGTGAAGTGTGTTAGGGGCCAGCATAGAGCGAGTCATATGGGTGTCATTTAACTAATAGATAAATGCTAAGGAAGAAAAGTATCTACAGGAAAGAACTCGGTTCTTATATGTGTGTTTCTCAGCCCTGTGCTAGGCCCGATTGGGTTGGCGCCTTACACATATGATGCAGAGTCCCAATGACATCACTTCTAGGTCAGATTCTCGCTAGGCCCGATTAGAATGAAACCAGGCGAAGACCATGCAAAGAATAGACGAAGGCTAGAATCATAACATTACTTTCTCTTCTTGACTATTCATGTTTGCATGAATGTTATTTCTTAGTGCGCTTTTCTTGAATATTTGATATGAAAGTTGTCAATCATCTCTTGAGCGTTCATAAATTCGTCGTCGTCAGCATTATATCAGTTGAAATCGTTGTCATAACTCTTTCATTTGACTCAATATTGAAGTCATCTTTGATATCATCAAGAGTTCAATATATCATCAATTTCTCATTCATCTTCATCATTTATCATTATTGATTTTGAAAATTCATTCTTCTGATTTAGACTGATCATGTTAGAAGTCAGCATAAAGCGAGTCATATGAGTGTAATGTAACGAGTATATAAATGCTAAGAAAGAAAAGTATCTAGAAGAGCAGAATCGACTATCTATATGACTCAGAGAAACATAAGCTAATTCTGAATAAAGTTGATCTTGAAACAACTTTATAGTCTAGCGATGAGCAATCAACAATAATCATCAACATAGCTAGATGCGTAGATGCGTAGCTAAAGTTGTAACATTATCTTCTTTCTTCAATGATTCATGTTTGCATGAATATGTTTCTTAGCTCTATGTAGAATCGAAATGTCTATTGTAGCAGACTCACTATGCAAGATAGAATGATGTCATTGTAGCAGACTCACTAGTTGCACATGAATGTTTGATCAGATTCACTGATGAGTAGAACGATGTGAGTAGATAAATCATCATGTTGACGAAAGATGTCTTTGTAGCAGACTCACTATTTGCACATGATTGAATTGACGAATCGATTCACTGATAGATAGAGTGATGAGAGTGAGTAAATCATTGCATTGAGAATTTTATTGTAACAGACTCACTAGTTGCATGCGAACGAGTCGACAGATTGATTCACTGATAGATAGAGTGATGTGAGTAGATGAATCATTGCATTGACAAAAGATGTCATTGAAGCAGACTCACTAGTTGACTTACTCATTGAAAAGATTGATCATCGACTTGTCATTGTAGCAGACTCACTGAGAGATTTTAATATAGAAACAAGCTCATGAGTTTGTTGAGATTTAATACACGAACAAGCTCATAGATTTGCTTGTTATCGAAGATGATCATGTCATTGAAGCAGACTCACTAGTTGCATGTGAACATTTGATCAGATTCACTGATAAATAGAGTGATGTAAGCGAGTAGATCATTGCATTGAGAATAAATATCATTGTAGCAGACTCACTAGTTGCATGTGAACGAGTAGCAAAATCGATTCACTGATGAGTAGAATGATGAGAGTGAGTAGATCATTGCATTGAGAATGTCGTTGAAGCAGACTCACTGAGATTTGCTTCTCAAGATAGAGACTTCACGCAGTTTTAAACTGATCTCTTTGATTGCTCTTTGAGATAGAGATTTCACGCAATTCTATGACTGATCTTGTTTATTCATCAAATTTGAAGAATTTCTTGCGAATCTGAATGAATGATTAATTCGCTGATCTTCTGATCTAGTTGAATGATTTCGATCGTTTGTTTATACTCGCTGATCAGCGCATGAGTTTGAATCTTTTGTTTATTCTCGCTGAGTCAGCTCACAAGAAAGAAGAATGAGTGTCTGCATGATCGCAAGTCGACTAGATCAAAGTCAATAGTCATGTGAATTGAGCAAAGCAAGTTGATGCAGATTATTTCTCTTCATCTGTAATGAAGAAGCATTTATATAATGTTAGAGATCAGCATAAAGCGAGTCATATGAGTGTAATGTAACAAGTATATAAATGCTAAGAAAGAAAAGTATTTAAAAGAGCAGAGTCAACTATCTATATGACTCAGAGAAACATAAGCTAACTCTGAATAAAGTTGATCTTGAAACAACTTTATAGTCTAGCGATGAGCAATCAATGATAGTCATCAACATAGCTATCAACGTAGATGCGTAGCTAAAGTCGTAACAGATTGCATCAAGTCAAGTACTTGAGTTCAAGTTGAGTATTTGACTCATCAAGACTTAATTCAAGTCAAAATTCTTAACTTGAGTATTTAAGTTAAATTGAGATGTTCAACTTAAGTATTCAAGTTGAGTCAGAGAGTTGAAATCGAGTATTGACTTGAAATTTTCGATTCAACTCATCAAGACATAAAGATAAATAAATAAATATTCTATTATGACTTTCTATTATGACTCTCTATCATAGCTTTTCTTCATGACTTCTCTTCATGACTTTTCTTTATGACTTTTCTTCATGACTTTTTATCAAACAATCTTCATAGTTTTTTATCATGACTCTCTATCATAGCTTTCTATCATAGCTCTTTATCAAATCTTTCTATCAAACAATCTTCATGTTTCTCTTCATGTTCTCTTCATGTTTCTCTTTATGACTTTCTATCAAAAAAATAATGCAAAAAGGTAATGCAAAGGCGAAAAACCGGAAAAATTTCTATATTTAGCTCTTTTGACATCATATTCAATTTCTTGACAAGTTGAGTCGAGAACTTGAATCAAGTATTGACTCGAGATTAATATCAGATCGAGTCAGAATGTTGAAATCAAGTATTCAAGTTGAGTTAGAAAATTGGTATTGAGTACTCAAGTTGAGTCAGAAGATTGATATCAAAACTCAACTTGATGATCAGTTTATTCTGATCAGACAGAGAGTCATTGATGACAAGATGAAGAAGCTCTGAATGAAATACATTATGTATACACATAGTCTCGAGTAGTTTCAATTTATAGAATGAGTCAATGAGATCAATGATCTGAAAAGAATCAAGCATCTTGTCATTCAATTTTTTAAAGAATTTCGTTGTAATGATGTTTCATTCGTTCAAAAACATCTTTGATTCAATCTTATAATTGATCTTCTTTCTATGCTTATTAGCTTGATTCATCATTTGTTCTCATGTTTTGATCAGAGCTTCACAAGCGAAGATCAATGTCTTATTTATTTGTTCAGATATATTCTTGACTCAATTAATCTGCAAGCGTTCGCGAATGCTTTCATATTCAATGATGTCAAAGTTGAAGTTCATATGAGAATAAAAGTTCTTGTTCATAAAGAAGAAGATCAAGAAAATGATTGAGAACAAGACGTTATTATCAGCAAACTCAATCATAAGTAGTCACTTGAATCAGTCATTCTGCATATATGAACAGAAAAATCAAAGATATCGCTTGATGTTTTGATTGATTCATTCACTTTGATCATTGATTTAAAAATGATAGATGATGAACAATTGAAGAGAAATGCTCAGTCATTTGCAAAGAAACTTTCATAGTATAGAGATGAATTGCGAATCTTGATCAAATACTATGAAGCTTGATAAATCATGAGTTTAATATACTCATTGAATCAGCATTTCAGCTGTCTTTTCAACAGTGATATTTTCATCATCAGTGATGCAAGAAATATAATGTCTTTCTTTTGACAATCTGCAAATGATTGTCAGAATAATGTTGTACTCGCTTAAATCAGATAAATCAATAATGAAATTCATTGTTATATCTTGTCATTGCTGTTCAAATATCAATAAAGATTGAATTAAGTTATTTGATTTATTTCTAGATGTTTTTGAACGTTGACAGATATAGCAGTTTTGAATATATTGATCTATCATTTTTCGCATGAATGATCAATAGTAGTTTCGCTTTATGACTTTCACAGTTCTAAGAATATCAGAATGATCAACTGATGATTAATCATGCATCTCATGAATCAGATTCATTTGTAGAAGCTTGTTGAATAAGACTCATAACTGACTATCATGATACAAGATTTCATTCTGAGTTCAACAATTTTTCAATTTGATATTTTCATATTGTGTCTTGTCTTTTGCTATTACTTTGCGAAGTAGCGTACAATTCTCGTTGATCTCATTAGTTTCAAGAATTTGTTTATAGATTGATTCATTGATGTTTTTCTTTAAATCAGCAATTTTCATTCAATTTGAAGTCAAAATAGTGATTCATTGATAGAGAATGCACTCATCTTCTGAATCTTTGAGCACGATGTCAGCTTGACGAGTCAATGCATTGATCTTAATGTTCTGTTTGTCAGATCAATATATTATTCTGAAGTTGAAATTAGTGAGCTTCTGAACTCAATGCATCTGATGTCTGCTCAACTCTTTATTTTTCATCAATGAGATGAGTGTTTGATGATTGATGAACATCTTGATAGAAATGTCAGTTAACTTCAGTTCAAGTCATCAGTGTTTAAATGCTCAAATGATGATCAGAAGTTCTTTATCATATATTTTGTAGTTACATTCAGCAGAAGACATATTCTTGTTATAAAAAACAATCAAATGTAGTACTTTTTTATCATCATATTAAGAGAAAACTTCATTGTTGACGTAGTTGAATGAGTCAATTTCAAGAATAATCTTATGAGTTTAATCAAAGTGATGTAGTATAAAAGTCTTGATCATACATTTCTTCATATGATTGAAGATGATCTGACAGACTTCATTTCATTCAAACATGATTTTCTTTTGAATGAGTTGAATCATTGAATGAACAATTCTCAAAAAGTTCTTGATGAAGTGTTGATAGAAATTGCAGAAGTTAATGAAGAACTGCATCTGAGTGAGATTATTGAGTGTAAATTAATCAATGACTGCTTGCATCTTTCGCGAGTTCATCTTCAATTCTTCAATTGATATCAAGAGTTCTAGAAAGATAGTTTTCTGAACATGAAACTTGCACTTGTTGATATTTATCTGTAGATCAGCTTCTTGTAGTTTATTCAAGATCAATCATACATGTTGTTTATGTTTCTTCAAGATCTTGCTGTAAATGATAATGTCATTTAAATAAATTTGACAAAACTGATATAAATACTTGAACAACATGTCGTTCATATAGTGTTGATAGAACGCAGATTCATTGATTAATTCAAAGAGCATTACATGATATTTGTATGTGTCAGAAACTGAGTTAGACTAAAGATACTATCAATATATGTCAAAGACTGAGCTAGATTAAAGATACTATTAATATAAAAAACTGATATTATTATTACTTTAATAGAATTTAGATACAAGACAATACATCAAATGATGTACAAGATGAAAGACAAAGAATGAAAGAAAAGAATGAAAATTCAACTTCTATATACATGAATTGAGCAGAATCAAGACTAGACAGTAGTTTTATTGACTTAAAATTGCAGAAGTTTATGCACATGACTGAGATGATTGAAACAAAATTGCTGAAACTAGATTAAAATGATGATGACTAGATTAATAATTTAATTCATTGAACTGCAAAACAGATTCAATGAATCGAAATTACTTAAAATATCAACAATTTATGTTCTAAATTGAGTCGATGATCTGACATCATGACAGTAACTTTTCTCTTCAAGACTGAGCTTCTGCAAGATGATGAGAAGAAACAAGATGAGATGAGAAAGAATTAAAAACAAAGACTGAAATGAGACAAGAATTGATGTAAATGCATTTTAATATGATGAAGCATAAACAAGACTAAAATAAATCTGAGTTACATTTGAATCAGATCTGAGCAAGATGTCTGAGTCAAATCTTGACAAGATCTGAAAGATGAAACGAGATGAAACACATTTCAACATGATGATGTACAGTTAGTTTCTTTATTTTCTTGATGAACTTTTTGACATTGATTAACTTGTCTTGAGCTTAAGACGTAAGATTCTTGAACAGAGATTCAAAAGACTTAAAGTTTAAACGTGAGTTCTGACTTGAATTGATCAAGAAGAGTGATGTTAAAGTAGTTAATAATGATGCATTATTAATGATGAATTCAACTTCAGAAAGTTACTTAGCTCAGTCATTCTGCATGTAGTTGATGAAAACTTAAAGATAATACTTCATGATAGTATTGACTTTCTTGATTTGATCATTGATTTCAGAATGATACGTTGTTGATAACTTAACATCTATTTTCAACATTTTACACATATGCTTTCAGACATTAAAGATGAATTGTGTGTCTTGATCAAACATGAAGAACTTGAGTAAATCTTGATGTTTTCAAACATGAGCATAGAAGCAGTTGATAGTTTCTTCAACTTTCATAGAAGTGATGAGAACTAAATGTCTCATTTTGATAAAATGATCAATGAAGATTAAAACATATCTATATATGATATTCATGAAGATATTGAGCGATAAAGAATCTACATAGTTCATGAAAACATCACGTTAATGACATTCAAGAACTGAAAGAAAAGACAATCATTCTTGAGTTTATTGTTTAAAGAGCTTAAAACATGTACATAAATAATAGTTTTGTACAAAGCATTAAACATACTTATAAATGTTTAATCATCAATAAATTCAACTGATCAGTTTATAGCTTTTTGCTCTTTCTGAATAATCATCAATGACATTATCATGAATGAGCTGAATGATACAAAGACGTAGTTTATTTGAGTTAAGCATAAACTTTCTTTCTTGAAAGTACAGATGATTTTCGTGTTTTTCACACTCAACTAGAGAAATCTTGTTGTGATGTTGTGCTTCATTGCAAAGCACTTCAATTATCTGAGCTGCAAATTTATCATTGATTTTGATTTGCTTTCATAATGTCTGAGTGAAAGTGTCAGCAAAATCTTCATCAAGATTCAGAATGTCTTGATTTAACTGAGACTTGATGTTTTCAACGTTGAATTCTTCGATTTCTAGATTCATGAAAGTTAAAATTTGCAAGAGTGCTGAAATAATTGAAAACAAATGTAACTAAATTGAATCTAGAATGATGATTTGTAATTGAAGCTTCATGACTTTGATGTTGAAATCATCAAGAATGAGATTCTCAACAATATTAAGATTTAAAACATGAATTTTCAGAATTGTTTAATGTTGATATTGATGTTGAGAATTGAATGTATTTTTCTCTTTAAAAAGATTTTCTGAGCGACGTGTCAAAGCATTCAACTTATCATTGATCTTGTCAAAATGATAAGTGATGCAATAGTTGAATTTAAACAGAAACTCACTTCAATGAGCTTGATGATGACTCAACTGCTTAGTTAACATGAAATACTTAAGATTTTTGTGATTTGTGATCATCTCAACAGAATAAATAAAGTCTTCAAGCTCTGATCATCATTTCTCAAAAGTGCAAACAATGATTATGAATTCTTTATCGTAGATCTTGTAGTTACACTTGACTGAGTTATGCTTCTTCAAAAAGTAAGTGACTAAATGAAAAATCTCATTCTCATCATACTGAGAAAGAATGTCTTTAAACACATAGTTTGAAGCATTGATTTCTATCACAATCTTGTGATCTGAATTATAATGATAAAGAATAATCTTGAAAGTGAAGACTTTCTTAAGAATGTTGAATGCAATCTGATATTTTTGAGATCAGACAAAAAGTACATCTTTTCTGATGAGATGAGTGAGCGAGATAACTATTCTACTATAGTCATAGATGAATCTTCTATAAAAGTTCGCGAAATCTAGAAAACTTTGAATGTCTTTAACGTTGATCAAGATGAATCAGTTGATAATGATGTTTATCTTAGAAGAATTCATCTTGATCTCTTTGATGATGATTATCAATTCTAGATACAAGACTTGAGTGATGTGAAACTTGCATTTGATTATATTTATTTGAAGATCTGCTTCTTGCAGCTTTCACAGAATGAGCTTGACATGAATTTTATGCTTGAGTTCATTGTCAAAATAGATCAAGATGTCATTCAGATAAACTGTATAAAACTTATCTAAATGTTCATGAAAAGTATTGTTGATGTACTTTTAAAATGAGACAGACTCATTACATAAATTAAAGAGCATGACTAAATACTTGAATAATTCAAATTGAGTGCAAAAAATGATGAGAACTTCATCTTCTTCTTTGATTTGAAGTCGATTGAATGCAGAGATGATATTCAGCTTGATAAAGATTTTAGCTCGACTTAAATGATTCAGCGTTTCTGAGATCAGAGACAGAGAATATCAATTCTTGACTGTGATAGTGTTCAGATCTCAATAGTTCATGCAAAAGCAAAGTTCTTCTTCGAGTTTCTTGACAAAAAGAACAGAAACGATCATTTGAAAGTGATTGACTTAAATGAAATCTTTGCTCAAATTTTCATTCAAATAATGTTGAAGTTCTAGAATTTTATCACGACTTATGTTGTACAAAGCAAAGACTGAGAGTTGAGCATCTTCTTTAAAATGTATGACATGATCATGAGCTTGATGCAAAGACAAGATATCAATGTTCTTCTTGAAAAAGATGTTTAGAGACTTGAAATATCTGAATAATAAAATTGTAACTGAATCAACGTTCTTACTTTATCAATAGACTTCAAGATCTTCTTGTGTTGTGAATGCAGTCAAATGAAATTTCTTTTTCATTTAATGAAGATTCAAATGATGATTCTTATCATACATACTGTCTTGAGAATGAGATGAAAACTGAGCAAGAGTTGAGCTGTTCTTTGAACAGACAGTCAAAGTTGCATGATGCAATTTTGACTCATCAGAGTTTAGATTAGAAGATGAGATTGATTCAAGATTCAAGAAGACATCAATTTTCTTTAAAGTGACGTTAAACACTTCAATGTCTTTGACATGAGCAGCATAATCAAAGCTTCAAGCTTTTAACTCAACTATGTTAAGTTGTATAAAAGATTGATCAAGTTGATCTGCTTGAAGAACAACAAAAGTTCTAAAGAAGAAAGAATTTTGACACTTGATTTTTGATGAGTATTCTTTTTGAATGACTTAAAGAATACAACTAAAAACTTTTTGTTTCAGATGAAAGACAAGATTGAATGAAATTTGTTTCTTGTGAACAAGCTGAGTATTAATTGACTTCTTATAAGCAAACGAAGAGTTATATTGCTTCTTGTGAGCAGATGAAAAACTGAGTTACTTCTTGTGAGTGAATTGAAAACTGAATTGCTTTTTGTGAATGAATTGAAAACTGAGTTGCTTCTTTCAAGTGAATGAGAGACTAGATTGCTTCTTGCAAGCAAACTGAAAACTGAATTGCTTCTTTCAAGCAAATGAAAAACTAAATTACTTCTTGCAAGCAAACTGAGTGCTAAATTGCTTCTTGTGAATAATTTGTAAACTGAATTGCTTCTTATGAATGATTTGTAGACTGAATTGCTTCTTGTGAGTGATTTATAAACTGAGTTACTTCTTATTAAACTGATCGTCAAGTTGAGTTTCAAGTTGACATTTTGAACTCGAATTGATATTGAGTTGAGTTGCTCACATTTTCAATTTGATTCAAGTCAAGTTGCTCATATTTTCAATTCAACGCGACTCAACTCAACTAAGAATTGAGTCAACTTGACTCAATTCACCAAGAATTCAAGCTTGACGTCAAGAGAGCTAAATATAGAAATTTTTCCGGTTTTTTGCTTTTGCATTACCTTTTTGCATTATTTTTTTGATAGAGAGTCATGACGAGAAACATGAAGACTATATAATAGAAAGTCATGAAGAAGAGTCATAGTAGAAAGTCATGATAGAAAGTCATGACGAGAAAACATGAAGATCATTTGATGAGAAGTCATGAAGAGAAACATGAAAGAAAACGTGAAGAAGAACATGAAGAAAGTCATGATGAAAAACATGAAGAAAGTCATGACAAGAAACATGAAGAGAAACATGAAGAGAAACATGAAGAGAAACATGAAGAGAAACATGAAGAAAAACATGAAGAGAAAACATGAAGATCGTTTGACTTTGATAGAGAGTCATGACGGAAAAACATGGTAGAAAGTCATGAAGAAGATCATGAAGACTATTCAATCAAGCTATTTACATCTATCTAATATCTTGTCAAGTCGAGTTGAGTTTTCAAATTGAGTTGTCAAATCAAGCTTCTTAATTCGACTTGATTTTTTGAATTCAACTTCTCAATTTGATTCAACACTTTTTCAAAAAAATTTCAATTTGACTCAACACTTTTCAAGTCAAGTACTCGACTTGAACTCAAGTACTTAATTCAACGTGATCAGTCTACTTCTTATGAGTGAATTGAAAGCGAGATTGAAAGAAAGCTACTTTGTTAACTTTGAATGAGAAATTTTCTTCTTGTTGATTAAGATCATAGATCTTGACGAGAAATAAGCAATAATGATTAAGACAAAAGAAGAAAGATAAAAAGAAAATATTGTGCTCAAAATTGACATCAATGACGTGATGACGAAGTTATGATAAACTCATGATGATGAGATATTGATTTAATTCAATGACATAGAAGAATAGTTTCTTAATGTATTCATCAAGAATCATTGTGATTTCAATGACATAAGTAATGTTATCAATTAAAGTGACTTGATCATCAAATTCTTGAAGTTTGCAAGAGTGAGTTAATTAATGCAAGAAAAAATAATGTTGTTGCATAAAGAATTTATTCATAAAGACATAAGCAAAGACTTCACTATTAATCAAAGCGAAAGCAAGAACTTTAGATTGAGCTTGACGTAGAATATAAAATACTATCATGTGACTATCTTTGAATGTTAAATTGAATTCAAAGAGTTTCAAGACAGATTTAGCAAAAAACTTTTTATATGATTGAAGTGAGAGTGAAAAGATTGAGACTAGTAGACAAGATAATATGTATACAGATCTTTGAACGTGACTTAGCTCAGAAACTAAACTTTTTTCGCGAACAGCGAGACTTCTTCATTTATACTGATGACATCACTGTCGTAAATGTTCATGATATGCAAAGTGAAGAACTTCTTATTTGAGTATTCTTTAACAATTTTGCTTGAATGTTGCAATTTGCAATAGTAGCACAGCTTTCACTTGTTGCAAATTTTCTTGATCTCAGAAATGATTAAAGTCTTATCTTGAATGATGACAATGATAAAGTTTAGATTTATTGACTCATCAAGAAACAAGAGAGAAAGAGACAAAAATACTGTTGAAACAACAATCACAAAGATGATGATATTTGAATTCAAAGAATTACTAGTCGATGCAGAGATATTCTTAACTTTAATGAATGAAACAATGATGAAAATGAAGTGAGATTAATGATGCTTAAGCTATTAAAACTCTTCGTTGATGTTAGAAAATGTTTAAATTCATTGATGAAAGATGAATGATCAAGTTTCATTGAGATTTTGTCAGAAGAAAATGATGATTTAAGTGAAATAATTGACATTACGCTTCAAACAGTCAATTAATAAGAAATCTTTCATCAAAGAATGTTCTTTCTTTTGATAAAAGAAATTGTAGTAGTTAACAAAGTTATTCATATTTTACTTCAGAGTTTCATGAAGATATAAATGAGCATCTTTTGTCTTGAAAGAATTGTTGCAGTAATGATGCAACTTATGTCATTAATCTGCAAAGATGAAAATGATACAAAGATCATTGACTCGATATTAATTCATTAGATTGTGAATTTTCTTATCTATGATGAATCATAACTCAACATAAATAATCTTGACTTGATGAAAGAAGTAATGATCATCATTCATATTCATGCGCTGTATCAGACTCTGCTTTCATGCATTCAATTAATCTTTGTCTTTCTTATACTTAAATATGTCAAGAAGCTTCTTGAATCTAAAAGCAGTGAAGACAGTGACAGAGTTTGCAAAAGAGTGAATAATGAAAAGAGATTGATTATTCAAGATTTATGTGATGATCTGAGTTATCATTGCAAGAAACTGAGAATTCAACTTTATATAGATTGAAGAATTAAGAATGATGAACGAGAATGAAATGATAACATCATGTTATTAAACTTGATTTTGAAGTTCTTGCATTACGCGAAAGATCTTGACTGAATTTTCAATCACACTTTGAGCGAACTGTTCAACAGCATGCTCATCATCAATTAAAAGATTGTGAAATGACTTCATTTAAGTGAAAGAATAACTAGATGAGATTTCAACATATGAAAATGTTGCAGAAAGTGTAAATCTTTTGTAATGTCAGAAACTGAGCTAAATTAAAGATACTATCAATATAAAAGACTGATATTATTATTACTTTGATAAAATCTAGATACAAGACAATACATCAGATAATGTATAAGATGAAAGACAAAGAGTGAAAGAAAAGAACAAAAGTTCAACTTTTATATACATGAATCAAGCAGAATTAAGACTAGACAGTAATTTTATTGACTTAAGATTGCAGAAGTTCATGCATATGACTGAGATGATTGAAATAAAATTGCTGAGACTAAATTAAGATGATGATGACTAGATTAATGACTTGATTCATTGAACTGCAAAACAGATTCAATGAATCGAAATTATCTAAGATATCAATGATTTAAATTCTAAATTGAGTTGATGATCTGACATCATGACAGTATGAGTCAAAGAAGATAATAAAGATAGTCAAATCTTTGCTATCTGAATGCATGTATAGTTTGTTGAACGTAACAATAATGTTCAATTGAATCAGATACTTGCTTTCTTGTATATGAGCAAAAGTCTCGTCTATTAATGACAAAGAGTAGTGATTTCATTTAATTAAAGCATTGAGCTTTCTGTAATTAATGCAGAAACGCAGATTATTGTCTTTCTTTTCAATGAACAAGATGAACGAAACATATGATGCAAAGCTGAAGAAAATGAACTCTTTGTTTAAATAATTAATCAGATATTTCTTTATCTTCTGAAGCTTGTGATCAAACATCTGATATAGTCTGCTTCGAAAGAATATTTCTTCATTGATCAACTCAATTTTGTAATCATAGAAACAATGCAATGATAGCTGATTAATTATAGCTCGATCAAATACATTTAAATAATCATGATACTTGAAGAAAAGCTTGACTTTGATCTCTTTGAAAGTTTCGATGTGTGAAAGTTTATGCAGATTCACTTCTTCAAGCTTATTTTCAACTGTAGTTATGAGTCAATCAATTTTCAAGATGATAACAGCAAAAGTCTTTACATCTGATCATTTGACTAACATTCTATAAGTCATAGTCTTTATCATTGCAATGTTCATTGAATCTGATGTTGATTTAAAAATTTTGACGTTAGTTGAAGTCACGTTACACGATTTTGACTGTTCAATTAGTTTAACTGACTTAGACTGATCATCAAGTTGAGTTTTCATATCTACATTCTGATTTGACTTAAGTACTTGAGTTGAATCTTCTGACTCGACTCGATATTGATCTCAAGTTGAGTCAGAACTCGCTGACTCAACTTGACTCATTAAGCAATCGAATATGATGTCAAAAGAGTTAAATATAGAAAAATTTTCCGATTTTATGCTTTTGCATTATCTTTTTGCATTATCTTTTTGATAGAAAGTCATGATAGAAAGTCATGATACGAAGCTATGATAGAGAAACATGAAGATCATTTGATAAAGAGTCATGAAGAGAAGTCATGAAGAAAAGTCATGATAGAGAGTCATGATAGAAAAACATGATAAAGAGTTATGATAGAAAGCTATGTGTTGCAAGCGTGTCTTGTTACTCTGAGTTAGTTTAACATAAATCGTGTCAAACTATTATAGACTAGTACAGAGCTAATGTTGACACGCTAGTGATCTAGCGCGCCTTCGTGAGTATAAGACTCTCGACGTGTTTCATCTTCTTTCTTCTTTAGCTTTGAACTTCTAGTTAGAATACACTCATATGATTCGCTCTATGCAGACTCATAACATTAGTTCAAAGCTCATTAATCTTGCTATTGACGTGTAAATGATATAAAAACAAGCTATACAACTCAAATCAGAAGTTGAATTCAGAAATTTTGACAGCAGAATTAGAACTCAAGCTCAAAAAGCTCAATAGAAATCAGAAATTTCAGCAGTACTTGAACTCAGAAAGTTCAATAAAGTACTAGTCGTTGCTTGAACTCAGAAAGTTTGATAGAGTAACATCAGAATCTCTCAACCAGCAATTTTCTACTCATACAATGACTAGAAGCACAGAATCAAAATCAGTAAGCATTACTCGCTACAACTTTCAAAATGTTAAAAGAGAATTACTTTTATCACAGAATTGAGCAGCATCAGAAGAAGAGAAAGGCATGAATGCAATGTTGAACACAGAAGAAGAGAACATGAATGCATTGCTCTTTGTCTACGAAATGATTAAGATCAGCATCAATGAGAAGCTGAATGCTTGAATAACAGCTAATGAAACAGACGACATCATCATCTTTATTAAGTACATGCTTCATCAGCATGACATTGAAATTGAGATTCACAATAACATGATTCAGATGTTAGAAGATATCAACAAGATAAACATCACATTGAAGATTACACAAACGCGTCTGCAGAAAGAGAATAAAGACAAGAACGTGATTATACATCATTTAAAAGCTGCATCAAGTTGATAAAGCACTTTGATTTCTGAAGATTAATCTTCGAAGTTGATCAAGTTATTCAACTCATCTTTGTTCAAAGATTCAGCGCAGAATGTAAACAATTGACTGTCTTGAATGTGAAATAAGCTGAAGATAAACAAGAATTATTTTTCTATTAAAGAGTTGAAGATTGCATACATCAAAAGTTGAGTCAGTGAAGCTGCGATTAAACATATTGCATCTTGCATGTAAGATATCTTCTTGAACTCATTTCTAAAAGTTGAAGAAGTACTATCAATGATTAATAAAATGTACGATGATTTCAATCATCATCACACGACTCAACAACAGTACTTAAAGCTGTATCAGAACAAGATCTTCTTTCATGAATTTTGAATGAAATTTCAGAAATTTAGTGCAGAACTAAAATACAATAATGAGACTTTATTAAATAATCTTCAGTACAAGATCAGTTCAGATTTTCAATGAGCAACGCTCAATGAACAAATCATAGATTTGAATGAGTTTATCAACATCTGCATGCAAGTCGATGTTAAATTAACTGAATTGAACATTCAATCAGTCGTCAAAGCATCAATGACTTAAGCTGCTCGCTTTGTCTCTAGCACATTGACTACTCAACTCACGTCATCAGTTTCTTCGTGAAAGAAATTCAGAAGATTGAATCTCAATTCTATTCAGAAAGAGTTGTTTAAGAAAGAACTTTGCTTCAAATGCAAGAAGTCAAAACATAGAGCATATGACTATTTTAAAACAATTCAAGTGCATGAGATCGCTGCGAATTCGAAAAATGATCTGCTTTCGTCAAAGTAGTGATTAAGAATGATATACTCATATTCTGTTTCATCAGCATGTCTGATGATTCATTTGATTTCAAGTCGTTCACTGTTGACGTCATCTTGAATAATCTAGAAAAGATATTCAGATTTCTTGCTTTGATAAATACTGAAGTCACTGACATGACTTTCATTGATGAATCTTTGATGTCAAAGTTATGTGAACGCTTTGATATTCAGTCAATATTATTATTGAAATCAAAGTCAATTCAATTGTATGATGAAATTTCTGATTGAAAGTTGATTACATACACTTTGTATACATCAATCATGATACAAGAACACAAGAATGAAATGATGTTTCTATTGATAACTCATCTAGATCAGCATAAGATAATCATTGAAAATCTTTGATTGAAAAGAAATCAAATTTTGATAAATTTTGCAAATGATTGATTAATATCATCATTAAAGATTCAAACATTGAAATTTGTTGTTTCAAAAGCAAGCAGTCAATCAGCATTTCACAGATTTGAGTCAAGCAAGATCTGTGAAATGAAATGAAAGAACTTGAACTTAATTGTTACGTCAACTATCATCTTGAAATGACTCATGAATCAGAAACTAGTGAATCAGTTCATTGAATCTGTTCAATTCATTGAATCATTACTTTTAATGAAGTCAAGCACTCAAGTTGATTTCGATTAATCTCAACTCATTCAATCATCAGAGAAAGAAGAGCTCGTCAATATTATCATGATCGAAGTCGCTGTGTATTAAACTCTAGTCAAGAATAAGAAGATCAAGATCTTCTTCTTGATCATTAGTGAAATCAACAAAGTGCTTAGCTCAGTTGAAGATTTCGTGAAACTAAATGAAGTGATCTTTGTCATGTCACTAAGTGAACTGAAGAAGAAGCTTTCAATAGTTTATCATGACTTTCTAGATATCTTTGATAGAGAAAAGATAACACAGTTGTCTTTGCATTGATCATATGATCACAAGATTGAATTAGAAAATGAGAGTTAATCTTCTAGAAGTCAATTGTATCTCATGTCGAGTTACAAGTTGCAGAAGATCAAGAAGTATTTAGAAGAGAACTTGAAGAAGAAGTTTATTACACTCAGCAAAGCTTTCTTTGCTTCGTCAATACTATTTGTTGAAAAGAAAGATGATAGTCTTTGCTTTTGCGTGAATTATCAAAAACTGAATGCTTTGATCAAAAGAGATCATTATTCAATACTCTTGATAAACGAAGTACTCATTCAAATTCAAGACAGTAAGTATTTGACTTAATTCAACATTATCATCACGTTCAATAAACTGCGCATGAGTTCAGAAAGCGAGAATTTAACTACTTTTGTTACTTTCTTCAATGTTTACAAGTATAGAGTAATGCTCTTTGAATTAATCAATGAACTTGCGTTCTTTCAGCATTATATCAACAATGTATTGTTTAACTGTCTGCACAAGTTTTGTCAGACATACTTGAATGATATTCTCATCTATAATAAAATCTTGAAAGAACATAAAACTTATGTGAAAGAAGTGCTAAACAAGCTTCGTGAAGTTGATCTGCAGATAAACATTGACAAGTGTGAATTTAAGATTCAGAAAATCTTATTTCTTGAATTACTGATATTCATCAATGATCTGCGAATGAATTCTTGAAAAGTAAATGTGATTCAAAGTTGAGAAGTGTTGCAATCGTTAATTCATGTACAGATCTTCATTGACTTCTGCAATTTCTATCAATGATTCATAAAGAACTTCTCAAAAATCATTCAACTCATGATAAAGCTGACTTGAAAAGATCATCTTTTTGAATGAACAAAGATTTGTCAAACAATCTTTGAAGAACTGAAGTAACAAGTGATAACAGTCTTCATTCTGAAGCATTTTGACTTAATCAGAGAAGCTATTCTGAAAACTGACTTCTTGAACTATGTCAACAACAAAGTATTATCTCAGTATGATGATGAAGACATTCTACATTCAGTGATCTTCTACAGCAAGAACATGATTTTCGCAGAATGCAACTACGAGATTTATGACAAGAAACTGCTGATCATTATTCGCTGCTTAAAGCATTGACACTCTGAATTAAAATGTACAGATATTTTAATCAAGATCTTCATTGATCATCTGAATTTAAAGTACTTCATGATGATCAAAGAACTGATCAGACGACAGACTAAATGAGCTGAAAAGTTATCTGAATATAACTTCAAGATTATATATTAGTCAGAAAAACAGAATTTGAAAGTCGACATGCTGATCAGAATGTCAAACGTTAAGTCGATTGAAGCAAATGATGATCAAAAGCTATATCAGCATCAGATGTTATTATCAGAAAGCAAGTTTAAATTGCAGTCAATAGAAGTTGATTAAGAAGATGATCAGAAAGCTGATCAAGATCTGACTCAAATTTGAAACTTGAATCAAAAGCTAATCAAAATTCGATTGAAGAGATGATTTCTATTCAGAATCAGATTATAGTTGAAAATCAAACGAATCAACTGTGCTTCGATATTCAAATAATCATGAAACAGAACAGAAGAACTTGTCAAGATATTAATCTAGACAATTGCAAAGTACTTGATGAAGTACTCTGAAAAGATGATAAACTATGAGTTTCTCAGTCAATGATCACTTGATTGATAAGAGAAGCACATGATTTTTTGATCAATAATCACTCTGACATGAATTAAATGTTGAACTTGCTGAGATGATCATATTGCTGATTGAAGATGAGAATGATGATCAAGCATTATATTTGAAACTGTTACCTTTGTCATAGATCAAAAGCATCGAGAGATTGAATCAATAAATTACTGAAGTCATTGCTCATACTTGAGCAGTAATGACAGAACATATCATTAAACTTCATTATTGATCTATCAGTAAGTGATGAAAACAACGCGATTCTGACAGTCATAAATTAATTGTTTAAGAAACGACATTATATATTATGTTGATCAGATGATGAAGAAATCTTCGCAGAATAAACAGTCAAGCTACTGTTGATATGAGTCTTCAGAACTCATGAATTATCAAGATCAAATAATGTTCAATCGTGATTCATAATTCATATCAATTGTTTGAAAGTCTCTATGTCTGAGACTCAACATCAAGATGAAACTATTCACAGACTATTATTTGCAAACAGATGATCAAACAGAAAGAGCGAATCAGAATGTGAAATAATATCTACGAAGCTATTACTTATATATGCAAGATGATTGATTCGTCTGATTATTTATGACTGAATTCGTTGATAACAATGCTATTTCATCATCAATTGAACAGTCAGCGTTCTTTCTGAATAAAAGCTTTCATTCTCATATAAGCTTTGATTTGAATTCAACTAAATATGAGATCATTCAAGCTAAAATCGAAGTGAACAAAGCAAAGAATATATTCAAACACATGAAACAATCACTAACATTGATTAAGCAAGCATTAGCAAAAGTCAGAGTCACAATGAAGAAATAGATTGATAAACATTGAAAAGAAATGATTTACAAAATAAATGACATGATGTTTCTGAACTCAAGAAACATCATGATCTCAAGATCATCAAAGAAACTAAATAATAAGATGCTAGAACTTTTCAAGATTCTGATTGAGATTGAACATGCATATCAACTGAAACTGTTGTTGACTATGAAGATTCATTCAAAGTTTGCATCAAATCTGCTGCAACTAGATTCAAAAAATGCTTTAAAAGAACAATGAAATGAGTCATCTGATTTTATAGTAATTGAAGACGAAGATGAATAAAAAGTGAAGAACATATTGAATTTCAGACACTATGAATGAGACAAATGACTACAATATCATGTCAATTGAAAAGAATACAACGTTAATCTACATTGATACAACGTTAATGAAAGTGAATTCAAAGATTGCTTGAAAGTTATCAATGACTTTCATGAATGTTATTCAAACAAATCAAGATAGAAATTAACTCAAGAAAAATCAACTGAACTGCAGCAATGAGAACATTACTAAATGAAGAGAGAAAATAATGTTGCAAGCGTGTCTTGTTACTCTGAGTTAATCTAACATAGATTGTGTCAAACTATCATAAACTAGTACAAAGCTGATGTTAACACGCTAGTAATCTAGCGCGTCTTCATGAGTATAAGACTCTCGATGTGTTTCATCTTCTTTCTTCTTTAGCTTTGAACTTCTAGTTAGAATACACTCATATGATTCGCTCTATGCAGACTCATAACACTATAATAGAAAAACATGATAGAAAGCTATGATAGAAAAACATGAAGATTGTTTGATAGAGAGTCATGAAGAAAAGTCATGAAGAAAAGTCATGAAGAAAAGTCATGAAGAAAAGTCATGATAGAAAGTTATGATAGAAAGTTATGATAGAAAGTTATGATGGAAAAACATGATAGAAAGCTATAATAGAAAGCTATGATAGAAAGCTATGATAGAAAGTCATAATAGAGAGTCATGATAAAGAGTCATGATAGAATATCTATCTATTTATCTTCATTATCAACGTTTTGACAAAGAGCTTAGATAGCTTGTGAGCTAGTGAGCAGAGTTCATTGAATACTAATGCATTCGAGACGCATATGCTAGCTACTAGATGAGACGTTTGCTACAAGCTAGCTGTCAGCTGAGTTTGCATCGTTGATTAGCTTACATGCTACATAAATCAGCTACAAGCTGATTTAGCTGATTTAGCACTACTCTTCACTCTACTCGCTCATCTACTCACTCACTTACTCTTCACTCTACTCGCCTACCTACTCGCTCACCTACTTGCCTATTTACTCGCTCACCTACTCTTTACTCTACTTGCCTACCTACTCGCTCACCTACTCTTCATTCTACTCGTCTACCTACTCGCTCACCTACTCTTCATTCTACTCACCTACCTACTCGCTCACCTACTCTTCACTCTACTCGTCTATCTACTCGCTCATCTACTTTTCACTCTACTCGTCTATCTACTCTTTATTTTACTCTCTATCAAACGCGTCGATCAAGCGCATAAAACACGTCAAACAGTGCTTCAAACAATACTTTCTACATGGCTTTCTACCTACTCGTCACTCTACATGCTCAGCTACCTACTTAATAATCTTCACTTCGAGCTCTATAGAGCTGACGCTAGATAGTTCGAAGTTTTCATCTTCTTTCTTTCTTCGTAGTTTCTACTTTCTAGAACAACAACAATCAAAATATCAACATGTTTAGCTATTAACTCAGCTATCAACTCAGCTACAGCTCAGCTATCAACTCAACTATCTACTTGTTCATCTACTAATCAGTCTACTCGCTTCAAAACATGCTTCAAAATACGCGTTGATCAAACGCATAACATGAGTCAAACAGTGCTTCAAACAATGCTTTCTACTGATCTTTCTACTGAGCTATCGACTGAGCTTTCGATCAATCTTTCTAGTGAGCTTTCTGCTGACCTTTCTACTGAGCTTTCAATCGAGTCATCTAGTGAGCTTTCAACCGAGTCATCTACTGAGCTATCGACTGAGCTTTCGATTGACCTTTCTAGTGAGCTTTCTACTGATCTTTCGACCGAGCTTTCTATTGACCTTTCTACTAGTGAGTTTCCTACTGAGCTTTCTACCAAACACTCTACCAAACATTCTACATGCTTCAAAATACGCGTCGATCGAGCGCATAACACGGGTCAAACAGTGCTTCAAACAATGCTTTCTACATGACTCTCTACATGACTTTCTACCAAGCGCCCTTCATGTTTCCCTATCAAGCACCCTTCATGTTTCCCTACCAAGCGCCCTTCATGTTTCCCTACCAAGCGCCCTTCATGTTTCCCTACCAAGCACCCTACCAAGCACCCTTCATGTTTTCCTACCAAGCGCCCTTCATGTTTCCCTACCAAGCACCCTTCATGTTTCCCTACCAAGCATTCTACCAAGCACCCTTCATGTTTCCCTACCAAGCGCCCTTCATGTTTCCCTACCAAGCACTCTTCATGTTTCCCTATCAAGCACTCTTCATGACTTTCTACATGGTTTCCTACCAAGCATTCTTCATGTTTAAATAGATGATTAAATAGCTACTTAAATAATCAATTCATCAAATGATTTATTTGATTACATACGAACCTTGAATGTAGAAACGTACGAAAAGCGAACATGTATTGCGCATTATATCTTTTGAGCAATTGATGTCTTTTGAGCAAATGACTGTCATCAAAAGATACAAGCGCTTGTAGCTAGCTATTAGTTGTTGGTGAGTGACTATTAGAGCTTGTGAGCTAGAAGCTCGACTAAACAGATATTTTTGACTGATGCTAGCTTGGTGAGCTTGTAGTCAGTTTTAGCTGGTTTCGTCAAATGATCAATGATGTCTTGACGAGTCGAGTCGAAAATTTCAAATCAATACTCGATTTCAATCTTCTGACTCAACTTGAATACTTGAATTGAATCTTCTGACTTGACTTGAATACTCAAGTCAAGAATTCTGACTTGAATCAAGTTTTGATGAGTCAAAAACTCGACTCGATCTTAATGACTCAACTCAACGTGATCAGTCTAAACTGACTTCTCATTGAACTGACTGAAAGAGAATGCTTTCTGACTGAATTGAGATGTAATGAAAGTGAAAGATCTCTTCAATATATGAGTAGAAGTCAAGCTTTTCTGTTTCATGATTTTTTTATTGCTTGAGAGTAAAACAATCAATTTCTAACTAAAGATGAAATTCAAAAATCAAAGAAAATCAGTTTGCATATTTATCACTAGATTGATTTTGTTCATTCATGTTTTTTCAAGAATCATTTAATGTTAATTTAATTAAATGATCAACATAAAAGTGATGTCAATTGTATGATCTTGAACAGTCAGATTTGAATAAATGACATGAGTAATAAGTTTTTTAACATAATGATTGTTGAATTCTTGAATTGACTTTGCTTTGATCAAAGTCAGAGACTCAATTTGCAACTAATCACAAACAATTTGCACAATCACTTCATCAATAAATGAATAGTCAGCAGCTTCAATGTCAATCAATGATTTCAATGAGTAATTAATTTCATTGCTAGAAAGTACACATTCAGTAGTCAAAGATTCAGAAGCAAAAGAATCATTTGACATGCTCATCATTGAAGAAATTAACACATCTTTCATTACGTCTTTAATGAAAGTCTCTAGTTTTTTGTCTTGCTATCTTCAAAAGAAGACATTTTCTCATTCTTTTTATTCTTTGAAATGATGATTTCATGTAGATGAAGAATGAAAGTTTGAGAAGCAGAAGTATCAATCTTGTTCTGAGAGCAATTCTTGAACAAGTGATCAAAAATCTTGCAAATGTAACAAATAATTGATGATCTTACTGACTTAAAGATAAAAGAAATAATCAACTTAACATAATCAATTATCAAAGTTGTTACTGACAATGAAGTAATACATTTGTCAGATATGACAGTGACTTTGATGATGACAGTGTGATGTTCGCTGAGTAGCTGATAGTTGACTCACTGTTTATTATTCACATCTTGAAGAAAGATTCTTAAGCGAGTGAGCGAAGTAAAGTTCTCTGAATAGATTGATAAAGCGTTTTGCAAGCGATTATTAATTTTATTCTGAAGATTGTTCATCTTGTTTCTTCAATCTTTTCAAGTCAATTCATCTTCATCAATGAATATAAATGAGTTCAAAAATTTGTAGAATCAATGACGTTCATTTTCAAATAAGATAAACTTAGTAAATGTTGAAACCGTGCCTAGAATCTAATCACACTGCAGCGAGATAGTGCGTAGCTGAATAGAATGTTTGATCAATAGAGATAGCTATAACTAGAATATTAAGAATACAGAAGGAATCAAAGAGGGTTTCGAGCTGTATCTATAGTAGGGCAAAACAAAGAGGGTGAAGCAGGTTTGCTCGGGTATCGGAAGCGCTAGAATAGAGTATCGGGGCTGAGGTTTAACATGGGTCAAAACCCCTAGGGCTTATTGGCTAGGAAACTCTATTCAATCCCGACACACTCGTAACAGTAAACATCTCTCGTCAAGTATGATTCTTGATAGAAGCATGTGACTTAATATCTTGTTGAGATAAATAATTCATAGTAGATCAAGACTCAGTAAACTGTTGAGATCAAGACTGATCAGCTGAACGCTGTTTCTTTTTGAAACTCAATACTTTCTCTTGTAGTTTAATGATAGTCTCTTCTTGAGTGTCTATTGTCATTTGATTTGTCTCTAGCTCATCAAGTCTCTTGATGTGATCAACTTGTAGATCGATTCATTGCTCGTTGAGTTTCAAAGTCATGTTTTGTTGATCTCTTAACTTGATCAGCATCTTGATGATCTCATCTAACTGATCAATAGCTCATTGATGAAGTTGTTAATTCATGTTGATGTTTCATGAGATAGTGACATTCTGAGATCTTGTTGAAGCATCGAAAGAAATAAGAAAAACTCATCTACTAACAGTGCTTTTAAGCAGATGAGCTGTTCGTGACTTAACTGATTCAGAGTTGCATGTTATTGTGAGAAAGATAAAGATAGATAGATAGATTGTAATGAGATTGAGTGATTGGTTTGATAAATTTGAGTAAATTTGAATGTGTGTTTTGATGAAAGTAATTCAAAGAATTTCTTGCGAATTTTCTGAATGAACGAAGTAGATTATTTCGTATCGTCTACACGTCGATAGCAAAGTAGTTGATTAGCATTTATCTACTGTTAGAGATCAGCATAGAGCGAGTCATATGAGTGTCATTTAACTAATAGATAAATGCTAAGAAAGAAAAGTATCTACAGAAAAGAACTCGATTCTTATATGTGTGTTTCTCAGCTCTGTGCTAGGCTCAATTGAATTGACGTCTTACACATATGATGCAGAGTTTCAATGACATCATTTCTAAATCAGATTCTCGCTAGACTTGATTAGAATGAAACCAGGCGAAGACTAGGCGAAGAATAGGCGAAGGCTAGAATCGTAACAAAGTGCTTGTACTGTCACATCAACAGATCTATCAATGCGTCAGCTGCACTAGTTCAAACGATGCTATCATCAGCAGTTAAATCACTATCTATCGCAGTGATTAAAGCATTGAATCGAACGACAGCAATGACAGTTCACGTTACGAACGAACGTTGAATCGATCGAAGAATCTAAGAAAGAAGCTTCGCTATACACAGAGCATTGAAATTGATGATGAGAAGATGCTGAAGCACTTTCTGAATAGCTTCGTCGATGGTCACATGCTCATGAAACAGTCAATTTAGTTGATACTATAAATATATACCTTCTTTGTTGCTATCTCTGTGTATAATACATGCTTCAATAAACATGTATAAAACATGTTTTGACTAACTTCATTTGATGTAGTCAATAAGCGTGTATTATACATGTTCGTGCTCTGCAATGAAACTGCAGTCGGTTAAACTCGGTTAAACTTACTGCAACAAGGAAAACAGACAGCGAGGTAGTTTTCGCTTTCAACTATTCAATACTTCGCTTCGAAGCCTCATCTGATCTTCCGTGCCTGATTGTACGCATTGCAAGTGAAAAGAAAAAGGAAAAGCTGCACATTGCCGCTACGCTTCGAACAAAGAAAGCTTTTCATTCAACGGTCTTGGCCTTCAGTGACTTTGAATGTCACACTGCGATACGATTAATGAACAATCACATCTCAATTATAGAATCAGAATCGTGATGAATCAAAATCGTGTGAGAGATTCTTCACATTCGGAAGAACGGAATTCTCCGAGCGAGCGGCGTATTCTCCATGTCATCTGATTGGTGCAATGCCGTGCACGTCACCATGACAAAGATTCTTATTGTTCCCCGCCGCCGAGGGAGGGAGGGGCACAATATACACCAATCGATACCGAGTACTCGTAACCCACAAAATCTTATATTACTTACTCCGTATTTGCCGCCTCTTACAATTCTTATTCTTCATTGCACTGCAGCTTCACATACTTGCACTGCCTGCCCACCATCTAGATACCCAACACACTACATACGATCATGTCCACCCAAGCTGGGGCATCAGGGAACTCGGGCTCTGCAGGTGTCTACAGAACCTACGAAGACGATCGCAATGCCTCCTCCGAGGACACGATCTACACCCTTGGCAATGGTACAGCGTGGCCCCACCCATATGAAGCTCAGCGAGTCGGTGTCAATGGGCCTCTCCTACTCCAGGATTTTCATTTGATCGACCTCATCTCCCATTTCGACCGGGAGAGGATCCCAGAGCGTGTCGTCCACGCCAAGGGCAGCGGAG
>JAABUL010000555.1_pt1 | contig 79482 bp, 67 predicted proteins | sample 5559151 | NCBI WGS metagenome assembly JAABUL01 (sample SAMN10711876, study PRJNA513368) | rock metagenome | isolation source: Antarctica rocks | place: Antarctica: Victoria Land, Pudding Butte sud
TCAGCAATATATGAATGACATTCTATGAGACTTTCTGAACGACTTTTGCCAAGTCTATCTTGATGACATTCTCATCTATAGCAAAACGAGAAAGAAACATAGAGATCACGTCAAACTAGTATTGAGTTGACTACGTGAAGCTGAACTGCAGATAGATATTCGAAAGTGCAAATTCAATGTAGAAGAGACTGTCTTTCTAGAAGTCATTGTATCAGAACTAAATCTTCGTATGAATCTCAGCAAAGTGACAGTCATAGTCAGCTGAATCACTTCGATTAATCTAAAAGAAATTCAGAACTTCGTGAGATTTGTTAACTTCTATCGTCGTTTCATTAAGAACTTCTCGAAGCTAGTTAAATCATTCACTCAGCTGACTAGAAAAAACACGTCTTTTGTTTGAAATGAGATTTGTGTTCAAGTCTTTGACAATCTAAAGAAACAAGTCAGCTCAATCTCAGTACTTCGTCACTTCGATCTCAAACGACAAGCTATTCTGAAGATTGATGCTTCAAACTATGTAAAAGATGAAATACTATCTCAGTACAATGACGAGAAAGTTCTTCATTCAATGATCTTCTACAGTAAAAGCATGATTCTCGCTGAAATCAATTATCACATCTATGACAAGAAATTGCTAGTCATTATTTGATGCTTTGAACACTGACGACTCAAGCTGAAATGCACTGAACTACTCATTCAGATGTTCATCGATCATCAGACTTTAAAGATCTTCATGAAAAACAAACAGTTGAGTCGATGACAAGTCAACTATCTGAACATTCTATCAAAGTTCAACTTTCAGATCATCTTTAGATCAGGCAAAATGAACACTAAAGTCAATGCTTTAATCAGAATGCTTCTAACGAACGTCTCTGAATCAGCTTAGCATCTTGAAGATCATTTTCAGACTATTCTGACTCTCGATAGAGTCAATGTTCTATTTATTGAATTGAAAGCAAATCTCTATCAATGAGTATGAATGATCAATCAAACAGATGAGCTCTGCAGCGAATATAAACAAGCTATGAACGAAAACAAGCTCAAATTTCATATCACTAAACTGAAGAACTGCGAAATCATTGACGACGTTTTATTTAGAAAAGGTCTACTGTGAGTCTCTGAGAACATGCACACGAAATTACTACAAGAAGTGCATGATCAATCTTCAATCTCTCACTTCGACAATAAATGAATCATCGACCTAGTTCAGCGTTTCTACTATTGATCAGATCATCGAGCTACTATTCAACGATACATTCGAAACTGTCATGCTTGTCAGCGAAGCAAAGTCTCTAGAGATAGCATTAATGAACTTCATCATTCTCTTTCGATTTCACAGAAACGCTGAAAAGATATAGCTATGAACTTCATCACTGAACTATTTCTGTCAGAAGACTATAACGTCATTTGCACAATCATATGTTGTCTCATCAAAGAACGTCACTATATTCTCTGTCATTGAAGAGATGATGACATCTCAGTCAAAGAAACGGTTTGAATCATGCTATGAAACGTCTATCGACTGCATAATCTACTCAGTTCTATTGTTTCAAACAGAAACTCTCAATTCATATCAACTATGTGAAAAAGTCTTTGCAAGCGACTGAGAATCACAGCTAGTCTATTCACAGTCTATCATCTCAAGATCAACGATCAATCGAAATGAGTCAATCAAGACGTTGAACGAGAACTTAGAATCTACTGCAATTACATGCAGAACGACTGAGTCAAATGAATATCTATGATGAAATTCAGTGACAATTTCAATATCTTCTCGATCACTTCAATGATCTTCTTCTACTTCAATAAAGAATTTCATCTTCGAATGAGTTTCAATTCAGATACGACTGACTATGAAACAACTTGTGAACGACTTGAAGCTAGAAAAGCAAACGATATTGTCATTCGAATGAAAGAGCTACTGAACTTCGATCGTCAACAATTGAAAAAGACGAAGCTGATCATTGAAGTTCAGATCAATAAACATAGACGAGACGTCATCTATGAAGTAGATGACTGAGTTTGACTATCTTTCAGAAACGTCAAGACAACGAGACTCTGCAAAGATTTGAAAGACAAACAGCTAGATCTCTATCAAATCACTGTCAAAGTGAGTATTTTCTATCATCTTCGTCTATCAGTCAGCATGAAGCATCTGCATTCGATGTTCAGCTTGAAGCTACTGCGACCGTATTTAGAAGATCTTCTATCAGAACAGCATTCAGAATCACTCAGACTCATCACTATCAAAGATGATGAACATTGAAAGATAGATAATATATTGAACTTCAGACGCTATCGAGGTCGAATACAGTACAAAGTCAAATGAACAGATCTAGATAGAAATAACGAATGATACTATGTCGATAAAGAAAAATTCGATGACTCAGAGAAAGTTTTGAACGAATTTCATAAGCTATATTCAAACAAACCGCGCTAAAATATCGGAATAACTATCAACAAAAGCGAGCAAATGAACTACATTCATGCAAACATGAATTTTCGAAGAAGAGAATAATGTTACGAGTGTATCAAGACTGAACAAGGCTGAAGCTTTAATCAATTCGCAGTGAACGCTAGCGAGTTCTCTGCATAATGATTAGAGCTAATCAGCGAGCTAGTTAGGTTTGGCTCAAATATGACTCAGATATGTCTCAACACTCTTTTTCTTTCTCAACACTCTTTTCTTTCACCAACATCTTGTTCATCTACATCACATTCTTCTCATGTCACAAACACATTTCTTTCGAGCCTAGCGCAGTCTCTGAACATTACATAAATAGAAGCTTTTGTATCAATCTTCTTCTGTATTCTTAATATTCAGTTATAGCTATTTCTAAAGATCAAGCACTATCAATTCTGATCTTCATTGATTGTATCATTTAGACATGATTCTGACAAAAGTAATGTTACAAGCGTATCAAGACTGAACAAGGCTGAAGCTTTAATCAATTTGCAGTGAACGCTAGCGAGTTCTCTGCGTAATGATTAGAGCTAATCAGCGAGCTAGTCAGGTTTGACTCAAATATGATTCAACATTCTTTTTCTTTCTCAACACTCTTTTCTTTCACCAACATCTTGTTCATTTACATCACATTCTTCTCATGTCACAAACACATTTCTTTCAAGTCTAGCGCAGTCTTTGAACATTACATAAATAAAAGCTTTTGTATCAATCTTCTTCTGTATTCTTAATATTCAGTTATAGCTATTTCTAAAGATCAAGCACTATCAACTCTGATCTTCATTGATTGTATCATTTAGACATGATTCTGACAGATTGAAGATTGATCATGAATTTTCTTTAGCAATTTCGTATGCATATTCTCAGAAACTCACAGTAGATCTTTTCTGAACAGAACGTCGTTAATGATCTTGCAGTGTCTCAATTCAGTGCTATGTAGCTTGAGCTTGTTTTCGCTTATAGCTTGTTTATACTCATTGCAAAGCTCATTCATCTTGTTAACATCTTTTACTCACTGATAAAGATCAACTTCAGATTCAATAGCTAGAATATTTACTCTATTGAGTGTCAGAATGATCTGATAACGATCTTCAGTACGCTGAGTTGATTCAAAAATGTTGATCAGAGACATTCTGATTAAAGCATCAACTTTAGTGTTCATTTTGCCTGATCAAAAAATGATCTGAAAGTTAAACTTGAATAGAATGTCTAGATAATTGACTTGACGTCAAGTTAACTGTTTGTTTTTCATGAAGATTTTCAAAGTCTGATGATTGATGAACATCTGAATGAACAGCTCTGTGCATTCTAGCTTGAGTCTTCAGTGTTCAAAGCATCGAATAATGACTAGCAATTTCTTGTCATAGATGTGATAATTGCATTCAGCGAGAATCATGCTTTTGCTGTAGAATGCTACTGAGTGAAGAACACTCTCATCATTATACTGTGATAGTATTTCATCTTCGACGTAGTCAGATGCATTGATTTTCAGAATAGTTTATCATTTTGAATCAAAATGTTGTAGAACTGAGATCAAGTTAACTTGTTTCTTTAGATCATCAAAAGCTTGAACACAGACTTCGTTTCATACAAAAGATGTGTTCTTTCTAGTCAGCTGAGTGAATGATTTGACTAACTTCAAGAAGTTCTTAATGAAACAACGATAGAAGTTAACAAATCTCACGAAGCTCTGAACTTCTTTTAGATTGATCAACGTAACTCAGTTAACTATGACTTTCACTTTGATAGAATTCATACGAAGATCTTGTTCTGAAACTATAACTTCTAAAAAGATGATTTCTTCTACATCAAATTCGCACTTTTGAATATTCATCTGTAGATCAGCTTCTCGTAGTCTGCTTAATATCATTTTGACATGTTGTTTATGTTCTCATTGAGTTTTGCTGTAGATCAGAATGTCGTCTAGATAGACTTGACAAAAGTCATTTAGAAAGTCTCATAAAACATTATTCATATACTGCTGAAATGAGACAAAATCATTGATAAGTTCAAAGAGTAGCACTTTTGACTTATATGCTTCTAACGCAATAATAAAGATAGTGTAGTTCTCACTATCAGAGTGCATTCGTAGTTTGTTGAACGTTGAAATGATATTCAATTGAGTCAGATGTTTGCAATCAACTATTTTATCAATTACTTCATTTATGAGTGATAAAAAATAGCGATTTCTTTTGATAATAGCATTGAGCTTTTGATAGTCAACGCAGAATCGTAAATCTTCATTTGCTTTCAAGATGAACAGAATGAGTGAGAAATACGAAGCTTTGCTAAAGATTATAAATTCTTTGAAAAGATTCTCATTTAAATATTTCTTAACTTTCTGAAGCTTGTAAAAATACATTTGATATGCTCAACAGCAAGATGACGTTGCGTCACTAGTAAGCTTTATCTTATGATCATACGAATGATGAGACGATAGCTTGTCTGCTTAAGCTTGATCAAAGACATCTAGAAAATTCTGATATTTCAATGATAGCTTGACTTTAATATCTTCTAGATTCTGAGTCGTTTCATTGACTGAAAAGACGTTTATGACATTTAGTTTGCATTGAGTATTGTAAACGATTTTTCTATCGATGTCTTCGATGAACATAGCAAAAATCTCTGTCTGATTCTTCTTTTTTCGTTTTATGAGTGCTTGAAAAGAGATGACGTCTATGTTTTGAATCAAGAATGACTCTTTCTGAATGAATGAAACTGAGTGCTTGAGCATTTTAAAGATCTTGCTGTGAGCTGCTGAAGAGATTGAAGTTGATCATGATCAACTTGAGTGCTTTGTATTTGACGAAATCAAAAAAACCGAAATAGAAATATTTAATTGATCAGAGAATATGATAGTATCATGTCTCATGTTCAATAATATTTCATTTTTATTCATTCAGAGTTTGCTCAATATGACTTTATGATGCTCGATATCAACTATCAGCATTGACATAGTCAATTTCTTATGACTTTTGATCATGAGATTGAGTAAAATCTTATGAGTAATAGTCTTTCTAGCTAACTTCTCATCATAGTCTCATATTAACTTCTCTTTTGCTAGTGATATAGATTGTATTTCAAGTTTCTGACATACTTTATTGACTAGCTTGTCATGTATCAGCATGTAGACGACGAAATCACTATCTATTAAAGAGCGAAGACTGAAAGAATTGCTTTAAGAGATAAAAGAAGCATTGATCAGAAATGACTTTTCAAAATAATTTTCTTTCAATAGAACTTCGATTTGACTGCACAAAGATATGATCTCTACTTCTTTAATGACTTTGAAAGAAATAACTAGTTTTTTGAATCAGAATTGAACTCAGAGTTCGATGTAAATTAATCAAACTTGTCATCTTTTAATGCATTAACTCTCAGTTGATCAGAACACTCTCTAGAAGTATGATCTGATTTGTGACAGATGAAACAGATTTCAGCTTGTAGATTGATGTTTTTGACGCTAGTTAAAATCGCGTCACATGACTTTGAATGATTGACAAGTGTAGTAACTTCGATCTTTCTATAGAGATTTAATGAATCTCATTTCTCAGCAAAGATGACTTGCTTTCTGACTTTGATTAAGAATTTCTTTTCTTTGATGTTATTCATGACTCGATGCTCATTGTTCAAATGAATCAGATAACTACGAATTTCATTAAAAGATTCTGACTGAATCAACTGACTATTTTAAGCTGCATGAAGATGATAAACTATCTTGTCTCGTAGATTGACAATTAACTGTTTATCGTGATATTTCAAATAAGAGAACAGATGCTGAAACATTGAATAGAAATTACTAAATTTGCTCTTTTCTTGAATGAGATTAGCATATTTTCTTCAAAAGTTTGTCTCTTTGTCGAGATCATCATATAGCTGAGCAAGTTCATCTAACAAATCATTGATCATTTTATAAAGATTCAATGAATCATGTTGATATTAAGCTAAAGTAGCTTTGACTGCGTTTTCGTTGATTCTGAAGTGAATATAAATCAGTATGACTCTATTGATATCAAAATGATCGACGTTGATCTTTAGCTTGTCACGAATCTTTTCTTGTCAATTATTTCAGAAAGATTCTGTTTCATCAGTAAATAGAGATGAATTTGAAAGCTTTTGAAATCACTTGAATGAATTGAACATGATGAAAGAAGTAGAAGTATCTTCTTTAGTCAATCGCAGTCGATGTTGTAGTTTCATCACCTGATCTTGAAGCTTTTTAAGATTTAGATTTGATTGTTCTTTTACTCAATCAATTTCTTTGAAACAAGTCTTTCATATTTGTTCGCTGAGTATTCTATCAAATAGTTCACAAGCTTCTACATTTAAATCTTGTTAAGTTTGAAGATTGTTTAGATCTTCTAGAAAAACTTCTGAGTCTTGTTCAACTCAGTGTTGTAGCTGCTTTACATTTTTGATATCTCAGAGAATAGAGACTTTCAGAGATTCATTGAATGTCTGAGAGTGAGGCAAGAATTGACGATGTTTTCATACGAAGTCAGTTCTAAGAAATTTCGATAAATGAGAAGATAACTCAAGATAAATGACTGAATCAAAGCTTTAATTACTCTTAAAGAAATCGAGTTAAGTATTCACAGATGATTGAATCATGATGAAGATTTTGATGATCAAGCGAATGACGATGCTCAACAGTAGGTAGTGAGATCGTTGTTCTAGTGTGTAGTCTTCAGAGAAGAGAGTTTGCTGATTTGAGAGAGAGTTTTTTCGATTCTCAAGCAATCAAGATTGTATGTTTCCTTGATTCTTTTAATCGAGTGATTCTCTAGCAATCAAGATCTTAATCTCTTGATTCTATTGATTGATTTGAACAAGTGCGTACTGAATGAGCTTTAGATTCTCTAGCAATTCAACAATCATATGTTTTCGTTGATTTTATTGATTTCTTGATGTTGTTCTGTCTTTCGATGTCGTTGATCATCAGGTACACAAATTTCTTTATACTCATTTCGTTGTCAGTCGAGTAAACTTGAATGAATAATAAGATCAGTATCATGTGATTAACGAATTTTTAAAGTAATGTTGAGATCATGTCTAGAAACTAATCAGAGTGCATGCGTGACTAGAATGTTTAATCTATAAAGATAGTTATAACTAAGACTTTAAGAATACAGAAGAAAGAAATTACAAAAGATAAAAAGAACACGCTCTATATAGTAGTTACTCAGATTAACGTTAGTCTCAAAGAGAACGTGTTGAAACACAAGAAAGATGTTGATTTGAAAGATGTTTGTGACACAAAGAAATGTGTTTGTCATAGAAATCTGTTGATCATTCGTAACACAAAGAAGTGTGTTTATCTAGAAGACAATAGAAGCTGATTAGAAGATGCTAGAAAAGAAAAAAGATGCTGAGTCATATTTGAGTCAAATTTGAGTCAGATCTAGATCAGATCTCGACTAGATCATTGACTAGCTTTAATCAATTCTGACACATTCGTAACATCAACTTCGTTTCATCTTTCAATTCAATGAACATAGCAATGATAGAGACTGCAGCATATAAATCACTAGTCAAATGATTGAATGTGACTACTTTCGTGATCATCATCACGAAAATCGATCGACTTCTAAAAACAGCTAGAAATAAACTCAAAGATGTAAATCTACAAGAGTTTTCACATGAAGAAATCTTGAAAGAAGTCAAAGCTAAGCTTTCTTTGAAATATCATAACTATCTAGACGTGTTTGATCGAGCAATGACTGATTAACTATTCTCTCATTGCTTCTACGATCATAAAATTGAGTTAATCAACGAGAGAACATCTTCTCAAAGTCATCTCTATCATATGTCTGACTACAAGCTTCAAAAGATGAAGAATTATCTGATTAAGCATCTGAATAAAGACTTTATATCTTCTAGCTCAGCCTCATATGCTTCGCTCATACTATTCATCGAAAAGAAAGATGATAGCTTGCGTTTCTGTGTAAACTACAGAAAGCTCAATGCTTTAATCAAACGAAATCGCTGCTTCTTATCGCTAATAGATGAAACTCTTGCTCATATTCAAGATAGCAGATATCTGACTCGATTGAACATCATTGTTGTCTTCAACAAACTGCGTATGCATTCAAGCAGCGAAGATTTGACTATCTTTATCATCTTTTTTGATTTCTACAAATATCACATGATGTCTTTTGAATTAATTAACGACTCGACTTTCTATCAACATTATATCAACGACGTGCTATTTGACTATCTTCATCAGTTTTGTCAGATTTATCTAGATGACATTATCATCTACAGCAAAACATTGAAGAAACATAAGTGACATGTACAATTAGTTCTACATAGACTACAAGAGACTGATCTTCAGATGAATATAAACAAATGCAAGTTTCATGTTCAGAAGATCTTCTTTCTGAAACTATTGTTATTCATTGAAGAATTAAAGATGAATCTCAGAAAAGTATAAGCAGTAGTTGAATGATCTACTTTTACAAATCTCACTCAGATGCAGTTCTTCGTCAACTTCTGCAATTTCTATCGACATTTTATAAAGAACTTTTCGAAGATTGTTCATTCTCTGATTCAACTAACTCAAAAAAAGGTGATATTTAAATGAAATCAAGCTTGTCAAACAATCTTTGATCATATGAAGAAATGAATGATTGAAGCTTCTATTCTTCGTCATTTTGATCAGAATAAAGAGACTATTCTTGAAATAAATTCATTCAACTACGTCAATGATGACATACTTTCTCAGTATGATGATGAAGAAACATTGCATTCAATGATTTACTACAGCAAGAATCTGAGTCTTGCTGAGTGCAATTACGAGATTTATGACAAGAAACTACTAGCAATCATTTGTGTTTTCAAGCATTAATGATCTGAGCTGAAATTGACTAAGCTACTTATCAAGATCTTCACTGATCATCAAGCTTTAACATCATTAATGAAAGATAAAGAGCTAAGTAAACGTTAAATGCGCTGAATACAAAAGCTCGTTGACTTCAACTTCAAAATCATGTATTGCTCAGACAAAAAAAGCATCAAAGTTGATGCATTGACTCATTGAGTCAATTCAGTTTCTAGAAGTTTCAAGAATGAATGATGTCGCTATCAGCGAACTACAATTCTTACGTTGAATCGAATGAAAATTGCTGATCTAGAAGAGAAAGAGAATGATGAATCAATTTATCAATTGATTCTAGAAGTTAACAGAATCAACGAGAATTGTATTCTACTTCATGAAGTTGTATTAAAAGATGAAGCTCAATACGAAGATATTAAATTAAGAAATTGTTGAGTTCAGAATGAAATACTATATCAAAGTGATCTTCTATGAGTTTTCTTCAATGAACATCTTCAAATAAAGTTAATTCAAGAAGTTCATGATCAATCTTCTATTGATCATTTCGAAATTCTCAGAACGATGAAGATCATAAGAAGGTACTACTATTAATCTTCAATGCAAAAAACAATAAATCAATATATTCAAAACTGTTACATTTGTCATCAATCAAAGACTTCTTGAAATAAATTCAATGAACTACTACATTCTCTACTCATACTTGAACAGTGATGAAAGAACATAGTCATGAATTTCATCATCGACTTATCTTCTTTGAAAGACAAAAACGTCATACTAACAGTGATATGTAGACTGTCAAAGAAACGACATTATATTTCTTGCTTCACTGATGACGAGAAAATTACAGCAGAAAAAACAGCTGAGCTAATGCTTCAGTGAATATATCAAATACACAATTTACTCAATTTCATTGTTTTGAATCGAGACTCTCAATTTACCTTCATTCTATGAAAGTTGCTTTGCAAAAGACTAAACATTAATCTTCGACTCTTTACAGTCTATCATTCTCAGATTGATGATCAAAGTGAATAAATCAATCAGAATGTTGAAAGATATCTTTGATTCTTCTGTTCATACATGCAGAATGACTGAGCTAAGCTACTACTCATGATCGAGTTTGTCGACAATAATGCTCTGTTCTCAGTCATCTTCTCGACTTCTTTCTTTCTAAACAAAGACTTTCATTCTCATATGAGCTTTGAACTCAATGTTATTGAATATGAAAGTTTTCATGAACGCTTGCAGACGACTAAAGTCGAGAATATATCTGAACATATGAACAAAACACTGAAGTTTGCTCATAAGTCGCTAGTCAAAACACAAGAACAAATGATGAAACAAGTTAATAAGCATAGAAAAGAAGTTGATTATAAAATCAAATTAAAGATGTTTCTGAATGAAAGAAACATTGTTACAGCGAGATCTTTCAAGAAGCTAAATGATAAAATGCTCAATTCTTTCATCAATTTAAGTTTCATTAACTCTTCATATAAACTGAAATTATCAAAGTCTATGCATGTTCATGATGTATTTCATTCTGATCTGCTTTGCTTTGTCATCAACGATTTCTTGTCTGATCAAAAGAATGAACTCTCAGATTCAATAGTGATAAACGACGAAGACGAGTGAAAAATCGATGATATATTGAATTTTCGTCGATATTGAAGATGACTTCAGTATAAAGTCAAATGAAATGACTATGACAATGATCTCAATTGATACAACGCTGATGACGATGAATTTATGAACACTCAGAAGATCATTGATGATTTTCATATTTAATACTTGAACAAATTGCATTAATTAACAATTCAATCAATCACGATTTAACAGATCTAAGTCTGTGAAATCATGATTGAGCAATCAATTGAGTCAAGCAGAAAATACATTCATACAAACATGAATCATTGAAGAGAGAGAGTAATGTCATGATTCTAGTCTTGTCAGACTCAATCTTCTAGTCTTGTTAAATTTATTCTCGCTTCGTCATCTTGACTAGTCTTTATTGAGTTTAGCGTTAACTGAGAAACATACATATGTAGTCAGCTTCTTTTCTGTAGCTATCTTTCTTTCTTAGCATTTATCTACTAGTTAAATGACATTTATATGACTCACTTTATGCTGATTTCTAACAGTTTACACTGTCATCGACAGATAATCAAAGAAGCTAGTCATCAGCAAAGTCATCTGAATCAGTGCAATACATATCAGATGAAAGTCATCAATCGATTTTCATCTCATGCTTCAGCTCAAAGTATTTTCGATGCTCAAATTAAATCTCTCAGTACTGCTGTGATTAAAGCATTACATTAAATGATGATAATGACGATTTACATGTCAAATCTACTCTTCAATCACTACAAAAACTCATACATTCAAGCTCATGAACAAGTCTTTCATTCAAACTACATATCATCATCACACACAGTTATGTTCAAATCATTATTGAAAGAGACTTATCAAATAATGAAAATGAAGATTGATTTTTTGTTAATCGCTCATTATTTGAACTTCTTCAGCGATGTCACAATTCTAGTCTTGTCAGACTCAGTTTTCTAGTCTTATCAGATTTATTCTCGCTTCGTCATCTTGACTAGTCTCTATTGAGCCTAGCGTCGGCTGAGAAACACACATATGTAGTCAGCTTCTTTTCTGTAGCTATCTTTCTTTCTTAGCATTTATCTTCTAGTTAAATGACATTTTTATCTGACTCACTTTAGACAGATCTTTAACATTAGATAAATGCTCATCATTTACTACTTTGCTATCAATGAATAAATGATACGAAACAATTTATTCAGTAAGAAAAATTTGCAAAAGATTCTTCAAATTTGCATCATCATTTTAGATTGCAAGAAATTCTTCGATTCTACACTCATTTTCATCATTCTATTTGCAAGAAATTCTTTGAATAAAGCATTCAATTATTATCTGAAATTTACAAGAAATTCTTTGAATTTTCACTCATCAAAAAACATCAATTCAAAACATCAATCTCTCATTTATTCTTATCTCAACAACTTCTACCTTCTCTCATCATGACACATGATGTCAAGTCAGTTGAGTCTTGAACAACTCATCTGCTTAAAAGCACTGTCAATAGAAGAGTTTCACTTCTACTCATCAATGCTTCAGTCGAAGCTGAGAAAGTTGTCATCTCATGAAACATAAACATTGAAAAACAACTGTTTCATTGAGTCAGCAATCAAATCGATGAAGTCATCAATATGCTGAATGAGCTTTGAAGTCAGTAAGACTTGACTTTACAACTTAATGAACATTGACTTCTTGTACAAGACAATCACAAAAAGAAAGCGAAACAACTAAAAGTCACTTTTGATAAAAATGATGAGTTAGAGAAAAAGATCAATCAGTTACAAGGTGAGCAATTGAACTTCAGAGCGAAAAAACGTCAAGCTGATTGATCTATGTCTCGTCAAGATACTCAGTCAGCTGAGCAACAAGTTAATCAGAAAGAAGCTTCTATGATCTCAGTTTCAATTCATCGTTCTGAAGTTGAACGAAGCTTGACTTTCAAAGCTCACTTTCAACGAGAATCTTTTACTCTATCTGATAATGAAAACGAAAATGATCATCACAAGTTCATCAAGCTTTCAAATTCACTTATCTTCATTGAAACAGATGATTCTATCTGAAAGACATGAAACATCAAAATAGCTGACAAGCTCAATGTCAATGTGAATTATTATTCTACTGAAAAGATTTGTATTGTCTATGTGATTTTCAGACTAGAAGACGATGCTGATCAGCAAATTTATGCAAAGCATTGTGTTGATGCTCTCTCACTTTATCAATCACTATCAGAGTTACTGAAACATCTGAAAGAAATTTATGAAGATCAGAATTTGATTCAAAAGTGTCATCATGAATACATTGCTTTGAAGCAGCTCAACAAGCTTTTCAGCTTTTTCTATTCAAAATTCACTAGAATATTCAGCTTTTTAAATTACGATGATGTCATTCTGATGAACAACATTCAGAATAAAATCAACAATTATCTTCAAAACGCGTTGTCAGTTTGTCTCATAAAGTTTAGCTCACTTGATAAGTTCAAGATCTTTCTTCAAGATGTGAATAATAAACAACAAGTCAATTATCAGCTACGTGACGAGCAGTGAACAGTCAAATTGATAGCAACTTCAAAAAAACATTTTGTTTCTTCGTCAACATTAACTTCAGTCTTGACTACTAACTATGTTCAACTTGCTACTTTTTTCATCTTTGAACCTGAATAATCAAGAATGTCAATCATCTGCTTCAACTGCAAAGCTAGACTGATTATTGAATCAAGTTTTCATATCTACATTCTGACTCAACTTGATTACTCAAGTTGAATCTTCTGACTCAACTTGAATACTTAAGTTGAATCTTCTGACTCAACTCAATATCGATCTTGAATCAGAATTCAATTCAAGTTCTCAACTTAACTTGTTAAGCAATTGAATATGACATCAAGAGAACTAAATATAGAAAAATTTTCCGGTTTTTTGCTTTTGCATTATCTTTTTGCATTATCTTTTTGATAAAAAGTCATGAAGAGAAACATGAAGACTATTTGATAGAAAGTCATGACGAAAAAACATGAAGGCTGTTTGATAGAAAGTCATGAAGAGAAGTCATGAAGAAAAGCTATGATAGAGAGCTATGATAGAAAGCTATTGTTATGAGTCTGCATAAAGCGAATCATATGAGTGTACTTTAACTAGAAGTTCAAAGCTGAAGAAGAAAGAAAATGCAACACGTCGTGAGTTTTACTCATGAAGACACGCTAGATCGCTAGCGTGTCAACATCAGCTCTATACTAGTTTATGATAGTCTGACATGATCTATGTTAAACTAACTTGAAGTGCATGATTGCAACATTACTCTCTCTCTTCATCTAGTAATGTTCTCATTGCTGCAGTTTAATCGATCTTTCTTAAGTTGATTTCTATCTTGACTTGTTTGAATATTGTTCATGAAAGTCATTTATGATCTTCAAGCATTCTTCGAATTCACTTTCATCGACGTTGTATCAATGTAAATCAACGTCGTATTCTTTTCAATTGACATGATATTGTAGTCATTTATCTCGTTCGTAGTGTCTGAAGTTCAGTATGTTCTTCATCTTTCATTCATCTTCATCATCAACCATTATAAAATCAGGCGATTCATTTCGTTGTTCATTCAGCGAGTTCTTTGAATCTAGTTGCAGCAGATTTGATGTGAACTCTGAATGTATCTTCATAGTCGATGATAGTTTCAGTTGATAAGCATGTTCAATCTTGATCAGAATCTTGAAAAGTTCTAGCATCTTATCGTCTAGCTTCTTTGATGATCGTGAGATCATTATGTTTCTAGAATTCAGAAACATCATGTCATTTATCTTGTAGATCATTTTCTTTTGATGCTTGTCAGTCTGTTTCTTCATTGTGACTCTGACTCTTATCAAGACTTGCTTGATCAATGCTAGAGATCATTTCATGTGTTCGAATATATTCTCTGCTTTGCCTGCTTCAATTCTAGCTTGAGTGATCTCATATTTGATTGAGTTTGAATCAAAGCTCATATGAGAGTGAAAGTTCTTATTCAGAAAGAACGTCAACTGTTCAATTGACGATGAAATAGCATTGTTATCAACGAATTCAATCATGAATAATCAGGCGAATCAATCATCTTGCATATATGAGCAGTAGCTTTGTAGATATCATTCTACATTCTGATTCACTCTTTCTGTCTGATCATCGATCTGAGAATGATAATTAATGAATAGTTTCACCTTGATGTTTAGTCTCAGACATAGAGACTTTCAGACAATCAATATGAATTGTGAATCACAATTGAACACTATTGTTCTTGATAGTTCATGAGTTCTGAAGATTCATATCAACAGTAGCTTGACTGTTTGTTCTGCGAAGGTTTCTTCGTCATCTGATCAACATAATATATAGTGTCGTTTCTTAAACAATTGATCTATGACTGTCAGAATCGCGTTGCTTTCATCACTTTCTGATAGATCAATAATGAAGTCTAATGATATGTTCTGTCATCACTGCTCAAGTATGAGCAATGACTTCAGCAGTTCATTGATTTAATCTCTCGATGCTTTTGATCTACGACAAACGTAATAGTTTTGAATGTAGCGCTTGATCATCATTCTCATCTTTGATCAGCAATATGATCATCTCAGCAAGTTCAACGTTCAATTCATGTTAGAGTGATCACTGATTGAAAGATCATGTACTTCTCTTATTAATAGAATGATCATTGACTGAGAAACTCATAGTCTATCATCTTTTCAGAGTACTTCATCAAGTACTTTGCAATTGTCTAGATCAATATCTTGACAAGTCTTTCTATTCTGTTTCATGACTATTCGAATATCAAAGCACAGTTGATTCATTCGATTTTCAACTATAATCTGATTCTGAATAAAAATCATCTCTTTGACCGAATTTTGATTAGCTTTCGATTCAAGTTTTGAATCTGAGTCAGATTCTGAATCAGATCTGAGCAAGATCTGAGTCAGATCTTGATCAACTTTCTGATCATCTTTTATTGACTGAAGTTCAAATCTGTCTTCTGACAATAGCATCTGATGCTGATATAGCTTATGATCATCATTTGCTTCAACTGACTTGACGTCTGACATTCTGATCAGCGCGTTGACTTTCAGATTCTGTTTTCTCAACTGATATATGATCTTGAAGTTATATTCAGATAACTTCTCAACTCATTTAGCTTGTCATCTGATCAGTTCTTTGATGATCATGAAGTACTTCAAATTCAGGTGATTGATGAAGATCTTGATTGAAATATTCGTACATTTCAATTTGAGATGTCAGTGCTTCAAACAGCAAATGATGATCAGCAGTTTCTTGTCATAGATCTCATAGTTGCATTCTGCGAAAACCATGTTCTTGCTATAGAAGATCATTGAATGTAGAATATCTTCATCATCATACTGAGACAATACTTCATCATTGACATAGTTCAAAAAGTCAGTTTTCAGAATAGCTTCTCTGATTGAGTTGAAATGCTTCAGAATGAGAGCTGTCATCACTTGTTACTTCAGTTCTTCAAAGATTGTCTGACAGATCTCTGTTCATTCAAAAAGATGATTTTTTCAAGTCAGCTTTATCATGAATTGAGCAATCTTTAAAAAGTTTTTTATGAATCATTGATAAAAATTGCAGAAGTCAATGAAGATCTGCATGTGAGTCAACGATCAAGACACTTTTCAATCTCAAATCACATCTACTTTTCAAGCATTCATTCGCAGATTATTGATGAATATCAGTAGTTCAAGAAATGAGATTTTCTGAATCTTGAATTCGCACTTGTCAATGTCTATCTGTAGATCAACTTCACGAAGCTTCTCTAGCACTTTCTTCACATGAATTCTATGTTCTTTCAATGTCTTACTGTAGATGAGAATATCATTCAAGTATGTCTGACAGAATTTATGCAGACAGTTGAACAATACATTGTTGATATAGTGCTGAAAGAAAGCAGGTTCATTGATCAATTTAAAAAGCATTACTTTATACTTGTAAACATCGAAAAAAGTAACAAAAGTAGTTAAATCTTCGCTTTCTGAACTCATGCGCAGTTTATTGAACGTGACAATAATGTTAAGTTGAGTCAAATACATACTGTCTTGAATTCAAGCTAGTACTTCGTCTATCAAGAGTATTGAATAACGATTTCTTTTGATCAGAGCATTCAGTTTTTGATAGTTCATGCAAAAGCGAAGACTATCATCTTTCTTTTTGACAAACAGTATTGACGAAGCAAAAGAAGCTTTACTGAGTGTGATAAACTTCTTCTTCAAATTCTCTTTCAGATACTCTTTGATCTTCTGCAACTTGTAGCTCGACATGAAATATAATTGACTTCTAGAAGATTGACTCTCTTCTTCTAATTCAATCTTATGATCATATGATCAATGTGAAGGCAACTGCGTTGTCTTTTCTCTATCAAAAACATTCAGAAAGTCGTGATAAACTATCAAAAGCTTCTTCTTCAGTTCATTTAATGACATGACAAAGATCATTTCATTCAGTTTCGCGAAACCTTCAACTGAGCTAAGCGCTTGATTGATTTCACTAATGATCAAGAAGAAGATCTTGATCTTCTTATTCTTGACTAGAGTTTGATACACAGCGACTTTGATCATGACAATATTGACGAGTTTCTTTGTCTCAGTTGACTGAAAGAAACGAAGTTGATCGAGATCAACTTAAGTGCTTTGCTTTGCTATGAGAGCAGATTCAATGAATCAAGTGAGTTCAATGAATCTATTCACTGATTTCTGATTCATGAGTCTCTTCAAGATGATTGTTGATGTAACAATTAAGTTCAAGTTCTTTTGTTTCATTTCACAGATTTCATTTAATTCAGATTTGTGAAATGCTGATTGACTGCTTGCTTTTGAAACAACAGATTTCAATGTTTGAATCTTCAATGATAATATTAATTGATCATTTGCAGAATCTATTAACATTTGATTTCTTTTCAATCAGAAGTTTTCAATGATTATCTTGTGCTGATCTAAATGAGTTATCAATAAAGACATCATTTCATTCTTGTGTTCTTATATCATGATCGATGTATACAGAGCATGTGTAATCGACTTTTGATCAGAGATTTCATCATACAATTGAATCAATTTTGATTTTGACAGTGATATTGACTGAATATCAAAGCGTTCACATAGCTCTGACATCAAAGATTCATCAATGAAAGTCATGTCAGTGACTTCAGTATTTATCAGAGCGAGAGATCTGAATATCTTTTCTAGATTACTCAAGATGATGTCAACAATGAACGACTTGAAATCAAATGAATCATCAGACATGCTGATGAAACAGAATATGAGTATATCATCTTCAATCACTACTTTGATGAAAGCAGATCGTTTTTTGAATTTGCAGCGATCTCATGCACTTGAATCATCTTAAGACAGTCATATGCTTTATGTTCTGACTTTTTGCATTTGAAGCAGAGTTCTTTCTTAAACAACTCTTTCTGAATAGGGTTAAGATTTGATCTTCTGAGTTTCTTTCACGCAGAAACTGATGACGTGAGTCGAGCAGATGAAGTGCTAGCGACAGAGTGAGCAGCTGAGATCGCTGAGACTTTGACAATCAATCAAGCATTCAATTCAGTCAATCTAACATTGACTTGCATGCAGATGTTGATAAACTCGTTCAAATTCGTGATTCATTCATTGAGCGTTGCTCACTGAAGATCTGAGCTGATCTTATGCTGAAGATCATCTAGTAAAGTCTCGTTATTGTACTTTAGTTTTACATTAAATCTCTGAAATTTCATTCAAAATTCATGAAAGAAGATTTTGTTCTGATACAGCTTTAAGTACTGTTGTTGAGTCATGTGATGATGATTGAGATCGTTGTACATTTTATTTATGATCGACAGTATTTCTTCTGCTTCTAGAAATGAGTTCGTGACTGTGTTTCTCATTCAAGTTGCTATGTGTTTGATCACAGTTTCATCAACTCAACTTTCAATGTATGCAATCTTCAGTTCTTTGATAGAAAAATGATTCTTGTTTGTCTTCAGCTTGTTTTGCATTCAAGACAGTCAATTGTTTACATTTTGCGTCGAATCTTCAAACAGAGATGAGTTGAGTAACTTGATTGATTTCAAGAAACGATCTTCAGAGATCGAAGTGCTTTGTCAACTTGATGCAGTTTCTAAATGATGTATAATCACGTTCTTGTTTCTCATCTCTTTCTGCAGACGCGTCTGCGTAGCTTTCAACATGATGTTTATCTCGTTGACATCTTCTAACATCTGAATCATGTCATTATGAATCTTGATTTCAATGTCGTGCTGTTGACATATGTACTTGATAAAAGCAACAATGTCGTCTGCTTCATGAGTGCTTATTCAAGCATTCAATTCAGTGCTGATGCTGATTTTAATCATTTCGTGATTAAAAAGCAACGCGTTCATGTTCTTTTCTTCTGTATTTGACGACGCATTCATATCTTCTTCTTCTGATGCTGTTCAATTCTGTGATAGAAGTGATTCTCTTCTAACATTTTGAAAGTCATAGTGAGCAATGCTCACTGATTCTGATTCTGTGCTTCTAGTCATGATATGAGTAGAAAATTGCTGATCAAAATTCTGATGTTACTCTATTGAACTTTCTGAGTTCAAGCAACGACTAGTACTTTATCGAACTTTCTGAGTTCAAGTACTGCTGAAATTTCTGATTTCTAATGATAAGCTCAATAAAGAGTTAGTCAAGAGCAACATGTTCATGTTCTTTAATTCTGATTCTATCGAAATTTCTGATTTTGAATCAAGATTCTTCTTTAGAAATTTCTGATTTCTATTGAGCTTTCTGAGCTCAAGTTCTGATTCTGCTGTCAAAATTTCTGATTTCGACTTTTGATTTAAATTGTGTAGCTTGTTTTTATATCGTTTACACGTCAATAGCAAGGTTAATGAGCTTTGAACTAATGTTATGAGTCTGCATAGAGCGAATCATATGAGTGTACTCTAACTAGAAGTTCAAAGCTGAAGAAGAAAGAAGATGCAACACGTCGTGAGTTTTACTCACGAAGACACGCTAGATCGCTAGCGTGTCAACATCAGCTCTATACTAGTCTATGATAGTCTGACACGATCTATGTTAGACTAACTCGAAGTGCACAATCGCAACAGCTATGATAGAAAGCTATGATAGAAAGCTAGAATAGAAAAACATGATAGAAAAACATGATAAAGAAACATGAAGATCATTTGATAGAAAGTCATAATAGAAAGTCATAATAGAAAGTCATAATAGAATATCTATCTATCTATCTTCATGTTTTGACGAGTCGAGTCGAAAATTTTGAGTTGATACTCAGTTTCAACTCTTTAACTCGACTCAATTACTTAAGTCAAATCTTCTGACTCAACTCAAATACTCAAGTCAAGAATTCTGACTCAAATCAAGTCTTGATGAGTTAAAAACTCGACTCGATCTCGATCATTCAACTTGACGCAATCAGTTTATGCAAAGCATTGAATCATCTTTCAAAGAATTGCTTTCAGCTGAAGACTAGTACTTCAACATCTCATGCATTCATCTTTCGTCTCAATGAGATCATCATGTCAAAAGAAAAGTGTCAGAATCGTGTCTAAATGATACAATCAATGAAGATCAGAATTGATAGTGCTTGATCTTTAAAGATAGCTATAACTGAATATTAAGAATACAGAAGAAGATTGATACAAAAGCTTCTATTTATGTAATGTTCAGAGACTGCACTAGACTCGAAAGAAATGTGTTTGTGACATGAGAAGAATGTGATGTAGATGAACAAGATGTTGATGAAAGAAAAGAGTGTTGAAAAAGAAAAAGAATGTTGAATCATATCTGAGTCAAACCTGACTAGCTCGCTGATTAGCTTTAATCATTACGCAGAGAACTCGCTAGCGTTCACTGCAAATTGATTAAAGCTTTAGCCTTGTTCAGTCTTGATACGCTCGTAACATTACTTCTTTCTTCGAAAATTCATGTTTGCATGAATGTAGTTTATTTGCTCACTTTTGTTGATAGTTATTTCGATATTTAGCGCGATTTGTTTGAATATAGCTTATGAAATTCGTTCAAAACTTTCTTTGAGTCATTGAATTTCTCTTTATCGACATAGTATCATTCGTCATTTCTATCTAGATCTGTTCATTTGACTTTGTACTGTATTCAATCTCAATAACGTCTGAAGTTCAATATATCATTTATCTTTCAGTGTTCATCATCTTTGATAGTGATTGATCTGAGTGATTTTGAATGTTGTTCTGATAAAAAGTCTTCTGAATACGATTGCAGTAGCTTCAAGCTGAACATTGAATGCAAATGCTTCATGCTGACTGATAGACGAAGATGATAAAAGACACTCACTTTGACAGTGATTTGATAGAGATTTAGCTGTTTGTCTTTCAAATCTTTGCAGAGTCTCGTTGTCTTGACGTTTCTGAAAGATAGTCAAACTCAGTCATTCACTTCATAAATGATGTTTCATTTATGTTTATTGATCTGAACTTCGATGATCAGCTTCGTCTTTTTCAATTGTTGACGATTGAAGTTCAGTAGTTCTTTCATTCAAATGACAATATCATCTGCTTTTCTAGCTTCAAGTCGTTCATGAGTTGTTTCATAGTCAGTCGTATCTGAGTTGAAACTCATTCAAAAGTGAAATTCTTTATTGAAGTAGAAGAGAATCATTGAAGTGATTGAGAAGATATTGAAATTGTCACTGAACTTCATCATAGATATTTATTTAACTTAGTCGTTTTGCATGTAATTGCAGTAGATTCTAAGTTCGCATTCAACGTCTTGATTGACTCGTTTCGATTGATCATCAATCTCAGAATGATAAACTGTGAATAAACTAGCTGTGATTCTCAGTCGCTTGCAAAGACTTTTTCACATAGTCGATATGAATTGAGAGTCTCTGTTCAAAACAATAGAACTGAATAAATCATGCAGTCGATAGACGTTTCATAACATGATTCAAATCATTTCTTCAACTGAGATGTCATTGTCTTCTCAATGACAAAGAATATAGTGATGTTCTTTGATGAGATGACATATGATTGTGCAAATGACGTTATAGTCTTCTGACAGAAATAGTTCAGTGATAAAGTTCATAGCTATATCTTTTCAGCGTTTCTGTGAAATCAAAAGAGAATGATGAAGTTCATTGATGCTATCTTTAAAGACTTTGCTTCGCTGACAAGCATGATAGTTTCAAATGTATCATCGAATAGTAGCTCAATGATCTGATCAATAGTAGTGTTGAGATCATGCCTAGATCATTCAATCAAAGAGACTTGAGACTGATATGTATGTATTGCTCTTTAAAGATAGCTATAACAAGACATTAAGAATACAGAAGAGAAAGAGTGCGAGCTCTTCTATAAATAATGGCTTGAGACTGCGCTAGACTCGATACAGATGTGATGTAATATGTCAGATGTGTTTATCTAAAAAAATGATGAAAGAAGTGAATGAAGAAAGTGCTGAACAACGAGAAGAAGTGCTGAAAATGACTCGAAGAGTTCAATAGAGATGTGCTAGATTCAAACTAAACATAGTGTCATCTGAACTCTGATTGATTCAGGCATGTTCATAACAGGTAGAAATGCTGAACTAGGTCGATGATTCATTTATTGTTGAGATGAGAGATTGAAGATTGATCATGCACTTCTTGTAGTAATTTCGTGTGCATGTTCTCAGAGACTCACAGTAAATCTTTTCTAAATAGAACGTCGTCAATGATCTTGCAGTTCTTCAGATTAGTGATATGAAATTTGAGCTTGTTTTCGTTCATAGCTTGTCTATATTTGCTGCAAAGCTCATCTGTTTGATTGATCATTCATACTCATTGATAGAGATTTGCTTTCAATTCAATAAATAAAACATCGACTCTATCAAAAGTCAGAATAGTCTGAAAATGATCTTCAAGACGCTGAGCTGATTCAAAGACGTTTGCTAAAAGCATTCTGATTAAAGCATTGACTTTAGTGTTTATTTTGCCTGATCTAAAAATGATTTGAAAGTTGAACTTTGATAGAATGTTCAGATAGTTGACTTGTTGTCGACTCAACTGTTTGTTTTTCATGAAGATTTTCAAAGTCTGATGATTGATGAACATCTGAATGAGTAGTTCAATGCATTTCAGCTCAAGTCGCAAGTGTTCAAAGCATCGAATAATGACTAGCAATTTCTTGTCATAGATGTGATAATTGATTTCAGCGAGAATCATGCTTTTACTGTAAAAAATCATTGAATGAAAAACTTTCTTGTCATTGTACTGAGATATTATTTCATCTTTTACATAGTTTGAAGCATCAATCTTCAGAATAGCTTGTCGTTTGAGATCAAAGTGACGAAGTACAAGAATCGAGCTGACTTATTTCTTTAAATTGTCAAAGACTTGAACACAGATCTCATTTCAAACAAAAGACATGTTCTTTCTAGTCAGCTGAGTGAACGGTTTGACTAGCTTCGAGAAGTTCTTAATGAAACGACGATAGAAGTTAACAAATCTCACGAAGCTTTGAATTTCTTTTAAATTGATCGAAGTGATTCAGCTGACTATGACTGTCACTTTGCTGAGATTCATACAAAGATTTAGTTCTGATACAATGACTTCTAGAAAGACAGTCTCTTCTACATTGAATTTGCACTTTCAAATATTCACTTGCAGTTCAGCTTCACATAGTTGACTCAATACTAGTTTGACGTGATCTCTATGCTTCTTTCTCATTTTGCTATAAATGAGAATGTCATCTAAATAAACTTGGCAAAAGTCATTCAGAAAGTTTCATAGAATGTCATTCATATATTACTGAAAGAAGATTGATTCATTAATCAGTTTGAATGATAGCATCTTGTATTTATATGCTTTTAAAGCAGTGATAAAAGTGATGTAATTCTTGCTATCAAGATGCATTTGAAGTTTGTTGAATGCTGATATGATGTTCAATCTAGTCAGATGCTTGCAACTCACTATTTTATCAATGATCTCATTTATCAATGATAGATAATATCTATTTCTTTTGAAAATGACATTTAGCTTTCAATAGTTCACGCAGAATCAAAGATCTTTATTTGCTTTAAGAGCGAATAGAATGAGAAAGAAATAGAGAGTCTGACTAGAAGTGATGAATCTCTTTGACAGATTCTCATTTAAGTACTTCTTTACTTTCAGAAGTTTGACAAAGAACATTTGATAAACTCAACAGCAAAAGAGCGTTGAATCATTGATGAGCTCAATTTTATGATCGTAAAAGTGATGAGAAAGTAGTTTATTCAATTGAGTTTGATCAAAAACATCTAGAAACTCATGATATTTCAATGACAGCTTCGCTTTAATATCTTTCAAATTTTGAGTCATTTCATCAATTGAAGAGACGTTTAAAGCGTTCAAATTGCACTGAGTATTGTACGCGATTTTTCTATTGATGTTCATCATGAATAAAGCAAAGACTTTGATCTTGTTCTTCTTTGAATGATTCAACAGTGTTTTGAATGAAGCTGCGTTTATGCTTCAAATCAAGAATGACTCTTCTTGAACAGATTGTTTGAGCATCATAGAGATTTTAGTCTGAGTGACTGAAGAGAATGAAGATGATTGCAATCAACTTGAGTGCTTTGAATTGAGAAAAATCGAAAAAACCGAAATAGAAGTATTCAATTGATTCAAAAAAACAATGACGTCGTTTTGCATATTCAATAATATTTCGTTTTTATTCATTCAGAGCTTACTCAATATAACTTCATGATGATTGATATCAACTATCAGCATTGATACAGTCAATTTCTTATGACTTTCAATGATGAGATTGAAAAGAATTTTATGAGTGATGATTTTCTTAAATATTTTCTCATCATAATCTCTTATTAGCTTCTCTTTTATCAGTGATATAGGTTGAATTTTCAGTTTCTCGCATACTTTATCAACTAGATTAAAATGTATGATCATGTAAATGATTGAATCACTGTTTATTAAAGAACGAAGACTGAAAGATTAATTCTGAGAAATGAGATGAGTGTTAATTAGAAATGACTTTTCAAAGTAATTTTCTTTCAATAAAATTTCATCTAGTTTGCACAAAGATATAATCTTTATCTCTTTGATGACTTTTGAAGAGATGACTAGTTTTTTGAATCGAAATTCGAATTGAAATTGAAGTGATCATATTTCTTGTTCACTGCATTAATTCTAGTAGATTGATTGAGGCATTTTTTAGAGCTATGATCTGATTTATGACATATAAAACATCTTTCGACTAGCATGTCTGCTTCTTTGACGCTGGTTAAAATCGCGTCGCGCGACTTTAGCTGATCAAACTTCAAGTGATCAACTGACTGAGTGACAACAGTTGCTTTATGAAAGATAGTTTTAGAAAGATCATTAACGCGTTTGATCTTGTTCTTGATCTTTCAAATGACTCGCTGATCATTATTTAAATGAATCAGATAGAAACGAATTTCTTTTAGAGAATCAAATTGAACTAGTTGATCTACTTAAATGAATCAAAGATGAGAATGAATTTTATCTTTCAAATCAGTGATCAGTTGCTTCTTGTGATAGTCTAAATAAAAAGATAAACGTTGAAACTGAGTATAAAATTCACTGAATTTCTTGAATTCTTGAATCAAGTTGTAGTATTTTCTACAAAAGTTGACTTCTTTATTTGAATCATCAAACAACTGAGCTAGCTCTTTCAAAAGATCTTCGACGATTCTATAAAGATTAACACAGTCACGTTCGCGTCTAGTCTGAGTGATCTCAGCTGCATCATCGAATAATCAAGAATGTATATAGCTCAATTTGACTCATTCATTAGAAAAGAGATCAACGTTGATCTTTAGTTTATTCTGAATTTTTCCGTATCAGTTCTCTCAAGTAGAGTTCTTTTCATCAGTAAACAGCGAAGAATCAGGTATTTTTTGAGATCTAGAATGCTCAGAGTAGATGAAATCAGAAAAAGTGTTTTCTTTAGCTTGAAGTTTAGTCTTCAACTCTTTGATTTCATTTTCTTGTTGTTTATTTAACTTGTAGAGTTGATCTGTTTCTTCATTAAGAGCTAGACTTTGAGTCTTTCAAATTTCATAGAACATGAGAAATATTATCATTTCAGCAAATGATTTATCATCTTCATGAATGAATGACGCAGCACTTGATGATTTCGTTCGTGATTTTGATGAATCAGCATCAAAGATCTGAGAGAAACGATTTCGAAATTCTTCGAAACACTCTTCAGTAGACGAATGACTAAACATGATGAGATTTGTTTGAAAGAGAGATCGAACGAATGATGATGCTTGATGATTGAAGAAGAAAAGCATATAAAGTGATGTTTAATCTTCAACAAAGAAAATGAGATTTGTTTGTTGATTTGATTGATTCTCTAGCAAACAATGAAGATTCTTTATCATTAAATCTATCGATCGATTTTGTTAGAGATCAGCATAGAGCGAGTCATATGAGTGTAATGTAATGAGTATATAAATGCTAAGAAAGAAAAGTATTTAGAAGAAAAGAGTCAACTATCTATATGACTCAGAAGAACATAAGCTAACTCTGAATAGAGTTGACTTCGAAACAAGTCTATGCTTTAGCGACGAGCGATCAACGATAGTTCTCAGAATAGTCATCAACATAGTCATCAACATAGTCATCAATGAAGATGCGTAGCTAGAATCGTAACAGATTTGATTCTTGAGCAATTCACGAAGATTCTTTATTGTGATTCTCGTAATTGAGTGAACTTTGCGTACTTAATGAGCAATAAGTAGTCTAGCAATTCAAACAGTCTTGTCGTTGATTCTATTCAATCTTCTAGTGTTGTTTTATCTTTCAATTATCATCGATCATCAGATAAATGAATTTCTTTAAACTCATTCTGTCTAGACGAGTATGTTGAATGAGTAATGAGATCAGTATCATGTGATTAACGAATTCTTAATATAATGTCAGAATCGTGCCTAAATGATACAATCAATGAAGATCAGAGTTGATAGTGCTTGATCTTTAAAGATAGCTATAACTGAATATTAAGAATACAGAAGAAGATTGATATAAAAGCTTCTATTTATGTAATGTTCAGAGACTGTGTTAAACTTGAAAGAAATGTGTTTGTGACATGAAAAGAATGTGATGTAGATGAACAAGATGTTGATGAAAGAAAAGAATGTTGAGAAAGAAAAAGAATGTTGAGTCATATCTGAGTCAAACCTGACTAGCTCGCTGATTAGTTTTAATCATTACGCAGAGAACTCGCTAGCGTTCACTGCGAATTGATTAAAGCTTCAGCCTTGTTCAGTCTTAATACGCTCGTAACAAAAAGAAGAAATTATTTACAGAGAAATTGAAGAATGAGACAAAAAACTAGTGACTTTCATCAAAGACATGATGAAAGATGTGTTAATTTCTTCAACAATGAGCAGCTCAGATGATTTCTTTGCTTCGAAATCTTTGACTATTAAATATGTACTATTTAGCAATGAAATTAGTTACTCATTAAAGTCATTGATTGACACTGAAGCAGCTGACTATTCATTCATTGATGAATTAATCGCGCAGAAAGTTTGTGATCATTTGCAAATTGAATCTTTATCTTTAATCAAGCTCAAATCAATAAGAAAATTCGATGATCATTATGCAAAAAAGCTTATTACTCATGCAATTTATTCAAATCTAACTGTTCAAGATTATATAAAACATTTCATCTTTATGCTGATCACTTATGTTGCAAGCGTGTCTCGTTACTCTGAATTAGTCTAACATAAATTATGTTAAACTATTATAGACTAGTACAGAGCTGATGTTGACACGCTAGTGATCTAGCGCGTCTTCGTGAGTATAAGACTCTTGACGTGTTTCATTTTCTTTCTTCTTTAGCTTTGAACTTCTAGTTAGAATACACTCATATGATTCGCTCTATGCAGACTCATAACATTAGTTCAAAGCTCATTAATCTTGCTATTGACGTGTAAATGATATAAAAACAAGCTACACAACTCAAATCAGAAGTTGAACTCAGAAATTTCAACAGCAGAATCAGAACTTGAACTCAGAAAGCTTGATAGAAATCAGAAATTTCTAAAGAAGAATCTTGATTTGAAATCAGAAATTTCGATAGAATCAGAATCAAAGAACATGAACGCGTTGCTCTTGATTAAGTCTTTATTGAGCTCATCATCAGAAATTAGAAATTTCAGCAGTACTTAAACTCAGAAAGTTCGATAAAGTACTAGTCGTTGCTTGAACTCAGAAAGTTCAATAAAGTAACATCAAAATCTCTTAATCAGCAATTTTCTACTCATATCATGATTAAAAGCTCAGAATCAGCGAGCATTGCTCGCTATAAACTTCAAAATGCTAGAAGAAAATCACTTCTATCACAGAATCAAACAGCATCAAAAGAAGAAGACATGAATGCATCATCAGATACAGAAGAAAAGAACATGAACATGTTGCTCTTTAATTACAAAATGATCAAGATCAGCATCAGCACTGAAATAAATGCTTGAATAAGCACTCATGAAGCAGATGACATCGTTGTCTTTATTAAATACATATGTCAACAGCACGACATCAAAATCAAGACTCACAATGACATGATTCAGATGTTAGAAGATGTCAATGAGATAAACATCACATTGAAGATTACACAGATGCATTTGCAGAAAGAGAATAGAAACAAGAACGTGATTATACATCATTTAAAAGCTGCATTAAGTTGACAAAGCACTTCGATTTCTGAAGATTAATCTTCAAAATCAATCAAGTTACTTAACTCATCTTTGTTTGAAGATTCATTGCAGAATGTAAACAATTGACTATCGTGAATGCAAAATAAGCTGAAGGCAAACAAGAATCACTTTTCTATCGAAGAGTTGAAAATTATCTACATCATAAGTTGAGTCAGTGAAGCTGCAATCAAGCACATAGCTTCTTGCATGCAAAATATCTTCTTGAACTCATTTCTAGAAGTTGAAAAAGTACTATCGATCATTAATAAGATGTATGATGATTTCAATTGTTGTCACACAACTCAACGACAGTACTTGAAACTGTATCAGAACAAGATTTTCTTTCATGAATTTTGAATGAAATTTCAAAGATTCAGCGCAGAACTAGAATATAATAATGAGACTCTACTAGATGATCTTCAGCATAAGATCAGCTCAAATCTTCAACGAGCAACGCTCAATAAACAAATCACGAATTTGAATGAGTTTGTTGACATCTGCATGCAAGTCAATATTAGATTAACTGAATTGAACGTTCAATCAGTCATCAAAGCTTCAACGACTCAAGCTGCTCGCTCTGTCTCTAACACATTGACTGCTTGACTCACGTCATCAGTTTCTTCATGAAAGAAACTCAGAAGATCAAATCTCAATTCTATTCAGAAAGAGTTGTTTAAGAAAAAACTTTGCTTCAAATGCAAGAAGTCAAAACATAAAGCATATGACTGTCTTGAAATGACTTAAGTGCACAAGATCATTATGAATTCGAAAAACGACCTGTTTTTGTCAAAGTAGTGACTGAAAGCGATATATTCATATTCTGTTTCATCAGCATGCCTGATGATTCATTTAATTTCAAGTCGTTCACTGTTGACATCATCTTAAGTAGTTTAGAAAAGATATTCAGGTTTTTCACTCTGATAAATACTGAAGTCATTGACATGACTTTCATTGATGAATCTTTGATGTCAAAGCTATGTGAATGCTTTGATATTCAGTCAATATCGTTGTTGAAATCAAAGTTGATTTGATTGTATGATGAAATCTTTGATTGAAAGTCGATTACACACGTTCTGTATACATCAATCATGATACAAGAACATAAGAATGAAATGATGTCTTTATTAATAACTCGTTTAAATCAGCATAAGATAATCATTGAAAATCTTTGATTGAAAAAAAATCAAATTTTGATAAATTCTGCAAACGATCAATTAATATCATCATTGAAGATTCAAACATTGAAATCTGTTGTTTCAAAAGCAAGCAGTCAATCAGCATTTCACAGATCTGAGTCAAGTGAAATCTGCAAAATGAAACGAAAGAACTTGAACTTAATTGTTACGTCAACTATCATCTTGAAGTGACTTACGAATCAGAAACTAGTGAATCAGTTCATTAAATCTGTTCAATTCATTAAATCATTACTTTTAATGAAGTCAAGCACTCAAGTTAATCTCGATCAATCTTGACTCATTCAGTCATCAGAGAAAGAAGAGCTTGTCAATATTGTCATGATCAAAGTCGCTGTGTATCGAACTCTAGTCAAGAATAAGAAGATCAAGATCTTCTTTTTGATCATTAGTGAAATCAACAAAGCGCTTAGCTCAGTTGAAGATTTCATGAAACTAAATGAAGTGATCTTTGTCATGTTACTGAGTAAACTAAAGAAGAAGCTTTTGATAGTCTATCATGACTTTCTAGATGTCTTCAATAGAGAAAAGATAACGCAGTTGTCTTTGCATTGATCATATGATCACAAGATTGAATTAGAAGATGAGAGTCAATCTTCTAGAAGTTGATTGTACTTCATGTCGAGTTACAAGTTGCAGAAGATCAAGAAGTATCTAGAAGAGAACTTGAAGAAGAAGTTTATTACATTCAGCAAAGCTTTCTTCGCTTTGTCAATACTATTTATCAAAAAGAAAGATGACAGTCTTTGCTTTTGCATGAACTATCAAAAACTGAATGCTCTGATCAAAAGAAATCATTATTCAATACTCTTGATAGACGAAGTACTAGCTTGAATTCAAGACAGTAAGTATCTGACTTGACTCAACATAATCATCACGTTCAATAAACTGTGCATGAGTTCAGAAAGCGAGAATTTAACTACTTTTATTACTTTCTTCGACATTTACAAGTATAGAGTAATGCTCTTTGAATTAATCAATGAATCTGCGTTCTTTCAGCATTATATCAACGATATGTTGTTTAAATGTCTGCATAAATTCTGTCAGATATACTTGAATGATATTCTCATCTACAGTAAAACATTGAAAGAACATAGAACTCATGTGAAAGAAGTGCTAAACAAGCTTCATGAAGTCAATCTGCAGATAAACATTGACAAGTGTGAATTCAAGATTCAGAAAATCTCGTTTCTTAAACTATTAATATTCATCAATGATTTACAAATGAACTCTTGAAAAGTAAATGTGATTTGAAGCTGAAAAGTGTCACGATTGTTGACTCATGTGCAGATCTTTATTGACTTCTGCAATTTCTATCGATGATTCATAAAGAACTTCTCAAAGATTATTCAATTCATGATAAAGCTGACTTGAAAAAATCATCTTTTTGAATGAACAGAGATTTGTCAGATGATCTTTGAAGAACTAAAGCAATAGATGATGACAGCTTTCGTTCTAAAGCATTTCAACTTAATCAGAGAAGCTATTCTGAAAACTGACTTCTTGAACTATGTCAACGACAAAGTATTGTCTCAGTATGACGATGAAAGCATTCTACATTCAATGATCTTCTATAGCAAAAACATGATTCTCGCAGAATGCAACTACGAGATCTATGACAAAGAACTGCTGATCATTATTTGCTGCTTGAAGCATTGATGCTCTGAATTGAAATGTACAGATATTTTGATTAAGATCTTCATTGATCATCTGAATTTGAAGTACTTCATGATCATCAAAGAATTGATCAGACAACAGGTTAAATGAGCTGAGAAGTTATCTGAATATAACTTCAAGATCATATATCAGTCAGAAAAACAGAATCTGAAAGTCAACGTGCTGATCAGAATGTCAGACGTTAAGTTGATTGAAGCAAACGATGATCAAAAGCTATATCAGCATCAAATGCTATTGTCAGAAAGTAAGTTTGAATTGCAGTCAATAGAAGCTGATCAAGAAGATGATCAGAAATCTGACTTAAATCTGACTCAGAGTCGAAACAAGAATTGAAAGTTAACGAAGATTCAATTGAAGAAGTGATTTCTATTCAGAATCAGATTGTAGTCGAAAATCGAACAAATCAACTATGTATCAATATTCAAGCAGTCATGAAACAGAACAGAAGAACTTATTCAGATATTGATCTGAACAAATGCAGAGTACTTGATGAAGTACTCTGAAAAAATGATAGACTATGAGTTTCTCAGTCAATGATCACTCAATTAATAAGAAAAGCACATGATCTTTTGATCAATAATCATTCTGACATGAATTGAACATTAAACTTGTTGAGACAATCATATTGCTGATTGAAGATGAGAACGACAATCAAACGCTACATTTGAAACTGTTATGTTTGTTGTAGGTCAAAAGCATCGAGAGATTGAATCAATGAATTGCTGAAGTCATTGCTCATACTTAAACAACAATGACAGAACATATTCTTGAACTTCATTATTAATTTATCAGAAAGTGATGAAAGCAACGTGATTTTGACAGTCATAGATCGATTGTCTAAGAAACGACACTATATATCATGTTGATCAGATGATGAAGAAATCTTCGTAGAACAAACAGTTAAGCTGCTGTTGTTATGAATCTTCAGAACTCATGAACTATCGAGATCAATAATGTTCAATCGTGATTCTCAATTCATATTGATTGTCTGAACGTCTTTTTGCCTGAGACTCAACATCAAGATGAAACTATTCATCAACTATCATTCGCAGATTGATAATCAGACAGAAAGAGCAAATCAGAATGTAAAATGATATCTACGAAGTTACTGCTCATATATGCAAGATGATTGATTTGTTTGATTATCTATGACTGAAGACTGGCAACGAGATTCATCTGTATATGATGTCGACTACGAATCTTTTGATTCTATTCTGTGTTCGAATAGAAGTCAAAAGAGTCAAGAGATCTCAATTCAACACAGTTCAAATGATGTTAGAATGTTGCGTGATCAGAAAAGTCGTCATGCAGAGTTTTCACCCATGCGACAACATTCTTCCTAACAGTCACAATCGATCTACGAAGAAGATTAATGACATGTCGATGTCAGTAAGAGATGAAAAGATACTACTAGTGAAAAAGACAACTCAGGTGAAGAGTCTGCGAGTTGTGACTACAAGTGATCGAAGAATTTGCAACTTGTCGACTGCGTTGATATCAAAACATCTTCATCACATCGACAGTATCATCGAGTAATTGATGAAAAGATATCAGGTAGAATAGTCGTTTCAAGTATTGAAAGACGTGACTACAGTGCTCGAAGAAGTAGTGACTCGTTGATCACGCTGATATACTGAGAAGGCTTGAGCTCATCTTCTTTACTTGACGTCAAGTCATTCATCTATTCACGTGGAAAATCGAGAGCTCAAGAGAACGATCAGAACGCATTCTCTTTCATTGATCAGAGTCAAACATCGAACGATTGCGACCGCATGTTTATACTAACAATTCATTCAACGTCTACATGACACAAGTCAAATCAAGAGAAGAAAAGAGTTACTCAGTACAATCACACTCTATCTTCTCATCGTGTGCATCTCTCTTTCATCACATATTTCTCTGCTCAATGAATGACAATCATTGAGTAAGAGAACACAGCTCTACATACGTTACAATCACAAGCATCACGAATGCAAAGAAAACGTCTTTCGTCTTCGAATCAAAAATCGAATCGAAACATCGTTGTATAGAATATCATCAATGAAGAGCAGAGCAAAGATGATGCATCATAATCAAACAGCACAGACACTTTCATTAAGAGTTTACTTGAGCGTCACGCGCTGAATAGAAGCTATAGATTCATTACTTGGTAACACAGTGTCAATCTCATTGTTTCGACTGCGCAAAGCAGTCATATAGACGACAAGTGATTTTCTTTCTCAGAGAGTTTTGTTCACTCAATATAAGTAGCATAGAGTTTCTCATGAGTCAAGTCTAAATCGATGTCACAAGAATGTATGAATTACAATTACAATTATCTATGACTGAATTCGTTGATAACAATGCTATTTTGTCATCAATTAAACAGTCAACGTTTTTTCTGAATAAGAACTTTCACTCTTGTATGAGCTTTGATTTGAACTCAACTGACTATGAAATCACTCAAGCTAAAATCAAAGCAAGCAAAGCAGAGAATATATTTGAACACATGAAATGATCACTAGCATTGATTAAGCAAGCATTAGCAAGAGTCAGAGTCACAATGAAGAAACAGATTAACAAGCATTGAAAGAAAATGATTTACAAGATAGATGACATGATGTTTCTGAATTCTAGAAACATTATGATCTCAAGATCATTAAAGAAGCTAAACGATAAAATGCTAGAATTCTTCAAGATTCTGATTGAGATTGAACATGCATATCAACTGAAACTGTCATCGACAATGAAGATTCATTCGAAGTTTGCATTGAATTTGCTGCAACTGAACTTGAAGAATTCTCTGAAAGAACAACGAAATGAGTCGTTTAATTTTATAGTGATTGAAGATGAAGATGAATGAGAAGTGAAGAACATATTGAACTTCAAACACTACAAACGAGATAAATGACTACAATATCATGTCAATTGAAAAGAATACGACGTCAATCTACATTGATACAACGTCAATGAAAGTGAATTTAAAGAATGCTTGAAGATCATAAATGACTTTCATGAATGATATTCAAACAAGTCAAGATAGAAATTGACTCAGAAAAGATTAACTGAACTGCAGCAATGAGAACATTGCTTGATGAAGAAAAGAAGTAATGTTGCAAGCATGTCTCGTTACTCTGAGTTAGTCTAACATAGATCATGTTAGACTATCATAAACTAGTACAGAGCTGATGTTGACACGCTAGTGATTTAGCGCGTCTTCATGAGTATAAGACTCTTGACGTGTTTCATCTTCTTTCTTCTTTAGCTTTGAACTTCTAGTTAGAATACACTTATATGATTCGCTTTATGCAAACTCATAACAACTCAATTAGATCAACATCAGAAAATTCTTGAAAAAACATGAATGAACAAGATCAAAGTGACTATTAATATGAAAGATGATCATCTTCAATTTTCTAGTTTTGAAGCTTATATCAAAGCTTTTATCAAAGCTCATTCAACTGTTCTTTCAAGCAAGAAAATCGCGATAGAACAGAAGAGTTTAATCTTTACTCAAATATTAAAAAAATCTATCTTTTCTGTTGTCACTCAACTCAGCGAGAAGTCATCTTCATTCAGTAAAATCGTGAAATCATCTAATTTAGTCAACTTCACTTCATCTTTCGATTCAATGAACATAGCAATGATAAAGACTGCAGCATATAAATCACTATTTAAATGATCAAATGTGACTACTTTCGCGATCATCATCACGAAAATCAATCAACTTCTAAAAACAGCTAGAAATAAACTTGAAGATGTAAATTTACAAGAGCTTTCACATGAAGAGATCTTGAAAGAAGTCAAAGCTAAGCTTTCTTTGAAATATCATGACTATTTAGACATGTTTGATTGAGCGATGATTGATCAACTACTCTCTCATCATTTCTATGATCATAAAATTGAGTTAATTGACGAGAAAACATCTTCTTGAAGTCATCTCTATCATATGTCTGATTACAAACTTCAAAAGATGAAGAATTACCTAATTGAACATTTGAATAAAGACTTTATATCTTCTAGCTCAGCTTCATATGCTTTGCTCATACTATTCATTGAAAAGAAAAATGATAGCTTGCGTTTCTGTATAGACTACAGAAAGCTCAATGCTTTGATCAAACGAAATCACTATCTTTTATTGCTAATAGACGAAACTCTTGCTTGTATTCAAGATAGCAGATATCTGACTCAATTGAACATCATTGTCATCTTCAACAAACTGCATATGCATTCAAGCAGCGAAGATTTGACTATCTTTATCACCTCTTTTGATTTCTACAAATATCACATGATGTCTTTCAAATTAATCAATGACTCGACTTTCTATCAACACTATATAAACAATGTGCTATTTGACTATCTTCATCAGTTTTGTCAGATCTATCTAGATGACATTATTATTTACAGCAAAACACTGAAGAAACATAAGCAACATGTACAATTAGTTTTACATAGACTACGAGAGACTGATCTTCAGATGAATATAAACAAATGCAAGTTTCATGTTCAAAAGATCTTCTTTCTGAAACTATTGCTATTCATCAAAGAACTAAAGATGAATCTCAGAAAAGTACAAGTAGTAGTTGAATAATCTACTTCTACAAACCTCACTCAGATGCAGCTCTTTGTTGACTTCTGCAATTTCTATTGACGTTTTATAAAGAACTTTTCGAAGATTGTTTATTCTCTGATTCAACTAACTCAAAAAGAGATGATATTTGAATGAGATCAAGCTTGTCAAATGATCTTTGATCATATGAAGAAATGAATAACTGAAGTCTCTATTTTTCGTCATTTTGATCAGAATAGAAAGACTATTCTTGAAATAGACTCATTCAACTACGTCAATAATGATATACTTTCTCAGTATGATGACGAAGAAACATTGCATTTGATGATCTACTACAGCAAGAATCTGAGTCTCACTGAGTGCAATTACGAAATCTATGACAAGAAACTACTAGCAATCATTCATGTCTTCAAGCATTGATGATCTGAGCTGAAATTGACTGAGTTACTCATCAAGATGTTCACTGATCATCAAGCTTTAACGTCATTAATAAACTGATCGTTGAATCAAGTTTTGATATCAATCTTCTGACTTGACTCAAGTACTCGATATCAATCTTCTGACTCAGCTCAAATACTTGATTTCAACATTCTGACTCAATCTGATATTGATCTTGAGTCAATACTCAATTCAAGTTCTCGACTCGACTCGTCAAGAAATCGAATATGACGTCAAGAGAGCTAAATATAGAAATTTTTCCGGTTTTTCGCCTTTGCATTACCTTTTTGCATTACCTTTTTGATAGAAAGTCATAAAGAGAAACATGAAGAAAAACATGAAGATCATTTGATAAAGAGCTTTGATAGAAAGCTATGATAGAAAGTTATGATAGAAAGTCATGACGAAAAACTATGAAGACTGTTTGATAGAAAGTCATGAAGAGAAGTCATGAAGAAAAGCTATGATAGAAAAACATGAAGGCTATTTGATAGAAAGTCATAATAGAAAGTCATAATAGAAAGTCATAATAGAATATCTATCTATCTACCTTCATGTCTTGGCAAGTCGAGTCGAGAATTTCAAATCGATACTCGATTTCAACTCTCTGACTCGACTTGAATACTCAGGTTGAATCTTCTGACTTGACTTGAATACTCAAGTCAAGAATTCTGACTCAAATTGAGTCTTGATGAGTCAAGTACTCGACTTGAACTTGAGTACTCAACTCAACGCGATCAGTCTAGTCATTAATGAAAGATAAAAAGCTAAGTAGACGTTAAATGCGCTGAGTACAAAAGCTCATTGACTTCAACTTCAAAATCATGTATTGCTCAGATAAACAAAACATCAAAGTCGATGCATTGACTTGTCAAGTCAATTCAGTTTCTAGAAGCTTCAAGAATGAATAATGTTGCTATCAGCAAACTACAATTCTTACGTTGAATTGAATGAAAATCGCTGATCTAGAAGAGAAAAAGAATGATGAATCAATTTATCAATTGATTCTAGAAGCTAACAGAATCAACGAGAATTATATTTTACTTCGTGAAGTTGTATTAAAAGATGAAGCTCAATACAAAGATACTAAATTAAGAAATTGTCGAGTTCAGAACAAAATACTATATCAAGATGATCTTCTATGAGTTTTCTTTGATGAGCATCTTCAAATGAAGTTAATTCAAGAAGTTCATGATCAATCTTTAATTAATCATTTCGAAATTCTCAGAATGATGAAGATCATAAGAAGATACTACTATTGATTTTCAATGTGAAAGACAATAGATTGATATATTTGAAACTGCTACATTTGTCAGCAATCAAAGACTTCTCAAAATAAATTCAATGAACTACTACATTCTCTATTCATACTTGAACAGCAATAAAAGAACATAGTTATGAATTTCATCATTGATTTATCTTTTTTGAAAGGCAAAAACATCATACTAACAGTGATATGTAAACTATCAAAGAAACGACATTATATTTCTTGCTTCACTGATGACGAGAAAATCACAGCAGAAAAAACAGCTGAGCTAATGCTTTAGTGAATATATCAAATACATGATTTACTCGATTTCATTGTTTTGAATCGAGATTTTCAATTTATCTTTATTTTATGAAAGTCGCTTTGTAAAAGACTAGACATTAATCTTTGACTCTTCACAGTCTATCATCTTCAAATTGATGATCAAAGTGAATGAGTCAATCAAAACGTTGAAAGATATCTTTGATTCTTCTGTTCATACATGCAGAATAACTGAGCTAAGTTACTACTCATGATTGAGTTCATTGACAATTGTTACGAGCGTACCAAGACTGAATAAAGCTAGTCAGTGTCTCTAGCTCAGATCTGACTCAGCTTCTATTTTCTTTCATCAACATCTCTTTGTTCAACATCATTTTTCTTTCTACATCACATTCTACTCATGTCACAAACACATTTTCTTCAAGCTTAGCGCAGTTTCTGAATATTACTTAAATAGAAGCTTTTGTACTCATCTTCTTCTGTATTCTTAATATTCAGTTATAGCTACCTCTAAAGATCAAGCACTATTCAACCCTGACTTTCGCTGATTGACTCATCTAGACACGATTCTGACAACAATAATGCTCTGTTCTCAATCATCTTCTTGATTTCTTTCTTTTTAAACAAAGACTTTCATTCTTGTATGAGCTTTGAATTTGATGTTATTGAATATGAAAGTTCTCATGAACGCTTGCAGATGACTAAAGTTGAGAATATATTTGAACATATGAACAAAACACTGAAGTTTGCTTGCAAGTCGCTAGTCAAAACATAAGAACAAATGATGAAACAAGTCAATAAACATAGAAAAGAAGTTAATTACAAGGTTGAATCAAAGATGTTTCTGAATGAAAGAAACATCATTACAGCGAAATCTTTCAAGAAGTTAAATGACAAAATGCTCGATTCTTTCATCACTTTAAATCTCATCGACTCTTCATATAAACTGAAATTATCAAAGTCTATGCATGTTCATAATGTATTTCATTCTGATCTGCTTCGCTCTGTCGTCGATAATCTCTTGTCTGATCAAAAGAATGAATTCTCAGATTCAATAATGATAAACGACGAAAACGAGTGAGAAATCGATGATATATTGAATTTTCGTCGATATTGAAAATGACTTCAGTATAAAGTTAAATAAAATAAAATGACTATGACAATGATCTTAATTGATACAACGCTGATGACGATGAATTTATGAACGCTCAGAAGATTGTTGATGATTTTCATATTCAATACTTGAACAAATCACACTAATCAACAATTCAATCAATCACAATTTAACAGATTTGAGTCTGTGAAATCATGATTAAGCAATCAATCGAGTCGAGCAGAAAATACATTAATGCAAACATGAATCGTTGAAGAAAAGAGATAATGTCACGATTCTAGCCTTGTCAGACTCAGCCTTCTAGCCTTGTCAGATTTATTCTCACTTCATCATCTTGACTAGTTTCTATTGAGTCTAACGTCAACTGAGAAACACACATATGTAGTCAGCTTCTTTTCTGTAACTATCTTTCTTTCTTAGCATTTATCTTCTAGTTAAATGACATTTCTATCTGACTCGCTCTAGGCAGATCTCTAACAAGCGATGAGACGAGCAATATATGAAAAGAAAGAGTTATAAATTTATGTGTACATGTATCAAAATTCTCTACATTTACAGAAGGTGAATTTCACTTGAAGATCGAAGTGAGAGTAGCAGATACTATGAATGCAAAGACACAAGCTCGCTGACTGTTCAATGTTATTGACAAGATGCTGAAAGAAGAGTTTTGATGTATGAACTGCTTTGCAACTGATACATGTGCTACTATGAGAGTTTTGTGAAGCGAGCTTGAAGCTTTTGATCAGCTAAAGCACGTCTTCTTCGTTTCATGTGATAGTTATGAATTGCAGCTATTGCTCGATGATATTCTCAAACTTTCGTGATTTACAGAGATACTAGAAGATGCTCAGTGAATTGTCAGATCTTTTCTTGTCGCTCTCAAAGAGCTAACAATACTGTGAAGATTTCAGATGATGATCTACATTTGCAATTTGTAAAGAGTGACAGAGACAGATTTTAGCGCTTTTAGCGACCAATATCTCAAATATTCATTTAATCTCATGTCTCAGATTTGCGTCACTTTTAGCTGATGCATATTCATAAAAGCGTCAACATCTCTAGAACTTTTAAGAGCGCAGTACGTTTATTTATCGTTTGGTTCAACAAACATGATCCTGACACTTGTAGCATTGATAGTCACAACGTTGAATAATTAATAATTAATTTGACTATCTAAATAATAGCTATTTACACAGTTTAATATATGCGCTGGGAAAGTCAATGGGAAAGTTAATGAGAAAGTTAATGAGAAAGTTAATGGGTAAACTAATGAGGTAGGAAGCCATGTAGAATGTTCGATAGAGAGTCATGTAGAATGTTCGATAGGGTTATATTTGATGCTCGATAGGGAACAAATTTGATTCTTGATTACGAGTAGAGTGATGAGTAAAGTGGTGAGTAGGGTGGTGAGTAGGGTGGTGAGTAGAATGGTCAGTAGAGTGGTCAGTAGAATGGTCAGTAGAATGGTCAGTAGAGTGGTCAGTAGAATGGTCAGTAGAATGGTCAGTAGAGTGGTCAGTAGGATGGTCAGTAGAGTGATCAGTAGGGTGGTCAGTAGATAGCTCAGTAGATAGCTCAGTAGAAAGCATTGTTTGAAGCACTGTTTGACTCGTGTTATGCGCTCGATTGACGCGTTTTATAGAGTGTTTGATAGGGCGTTTGGTAGGGAATTTGGTAGAGCGTTTGGTAGGAAGATTGGTAGGGCGAGTAGGTGAAGCGAGTAGGTGAGCGAGTAGGTGAGCGAGTAGGTGGGCGAGTAGGTGGGCGAGTAGGTGAGCGAGTAGGTGAGCGAGTAGGTGAGCGAGTAGGTGAGCGAGTAGGTGAGCGAGTAGGTGAGCGAGTAGATGAGCGAGTAGGTGAGCGAGTAGGGTGATGAGCATGTAGAATCGCGAGTAGAATGGTGAGTAGAATGGTGAGTAGGTGAGCGAGTAGGTGAGCGAGTAGGTGGGCGAGTAGATGAGCGAGTAGGTGGGCGAGTAAATGAGCGAGTAGGTGAGCGAGTAGGTGAGCGAGTAGATGAGCGAGTAGATGAGCGAGTAAATGAGCGAGTAGATGAGCGAGTGTTGACATATGCAACATATGCAACATATGCGACATATGCGACATAAGCGACGAAAGCGACGAAAGTGACGAAAGCGAGATTCAGTTCAGCGCATATGAACAAACGCAGATTTTACCGACAAAAGCGAGATTCAGTTCAGCGACATATGAATGAATGCAGATTTTATCGGCAAAAGCAGAACTCAGCTCAGCGAGATCAGCTTAAATTCAGATTTTATCCGACTTTAAGCGACGAATGTCACTTAAGCTAAACCCTAAAATTTAGTTCACTTTACAAACTGCCGATGTACAATCATAGATGTTCATTTATTCTCAACATTTCTACACGCTGAGAAACTATCATAGAACTCATGATTATAAACTCAGTATTAAAGAACGAGAAGACAATAATCAGATACATCAGACAGCTTAAATCGAGAATCGATGACAACAAGAGTAGAAATATTGCTAAAATTCTATCTCATCTCAAGAATTTGAACTTTTGAATCATCTTGAAGCAAGCTCGTGATATCTTGAAGTCTCTACATCAAATTCAGTATCTTTCTGAAGCGAAGAATTATTCGCTGTCATGAGTTCTTCACAATTGAAACAAGATTCAAGCTAATTTATACTTCAAAGCGAAAAAATATTCTTATATTGAGTGTTTAAAAGATATAGCAGATGATATTTGAGAGCTTCAACTTCTTCAGCAATCTACATCTTTACATGTAGTCATCGCTCTACTACTATCTCAAAGTCATGATATCAAAGTAGTAGATCTTACGATCAGTTTGACATTCAGTTCTATTATGCTGATCTTCTTTGATAGATATAGTTTCTGTCGCTCAGATGCAGCTTCAGTCATGAAGCAATGACTTGCATTTCAAATTCAAACAGACGAATTTCGTCTTCAAGTCAAATGCTGAAGATGAATTGACTATTCGAAGCTTTTTTGACCCTGCTGCGAGTCATTTGCCTCTCAGCTAGCAAAGCTTTGTCTACGAATCAACAAAATATCTGGAAACTTCGTGTTAGCTGAACGAAATTGATCGATCATGAATTTGATAAAGTCAAAGACAAGAAATCAGCTCAGTAACGTCAATGCAGATAAGCTCATGTATATCTACATTAACGAGCGTACGCTCAATCGATCCCGTGAGCTGAAGAAGAGACATCGCTATACACAGAGGGTTGAAATCGATGAGGAGAAGCTATGTGAAATGAAGGATAGACTATTGCAGGAGGAAATTGCTATGACCGGGCTAAATTCTTCGAGCGAGAATATCGTCAACGAGTATTTGAATAGCATCGACGGCTAGGTGCTTTTGAAGCTTCCTTTACATGATGAAGGGGTCAACCGGTCAATCTGCAGGCAAATTTACCCCCTCTATTAATTTGCTACTATAAATATAACCCCTGTGTTTAAAACCTCGATCAAAAAGCATGTTTAAAACATACTTTGAGCTAGCCTAAAGGAGTTAGTCAAAAAACATGTTTTAAACAGATTCGCACCCTAGTCCTGAGGCAACAACTCCCATCAACCGATCTCCCTTATCAAGATGGCTACCTCCGATTCCGTCAGAACCCCAATCACGTTGAGCGATCTCCCAAACGAAATCCACCTCGATATCATTGCCAGGCTCCCATTCGATGGCAGAGCACGCCTGCGATCGACGAACCGATATTTCCACGGTCTCATTCTCCCTTTCTCGCATGATGACCTGCTCGTTGCAGAGGGAGAGGAGTATGCGGTCGCGCGCGACTTACTCACATGCAAATACTGTCTACGCTTATCACACAAAAGTGAGTTCGGGGACAATATGACGAAGAAGAAAAAGGCTCGAGGAGGCAGCGAGAGGCATAACCGGTTCTGTGTTGGATGTGGCCTCCATCCATCACTTGGTTGCACGGGATACAGCCGTGGGCAGTGCGTAAAATGGGGTCGTCAAGAGTTTGTGGTCGTGTTCTGTGTACGGTGCATGAAAATAGAGCTTGCGGAGGATGATGGGAAATTGAAGGAGTGTCGGTATTGTCAGAAAAGGCGTATGGAGATTCGGAGAAAAGAGGAGGAGCATGAGAGGCGAGTGAGAAGGAAGGCCAAAAGGGAGGCTTGGCATCGACGTGCGAAAGAGTTTTGGGGATCTGACGAAAGCAGTTGCGGGGAGTTTGATGATTCAGACGGCGATCCGGATGAGAGTTGGTAACTTCCCCCTGATAGCGCAACCCTGACTTGGAGCCGGAGGATTAGACTTTGAATTGAGGTAATAGCTCCCTTGTGGAGAGAAGGACGAGCATCAGAGGGCAGCAGAAAGTTTAAGAGAAAGGCTGAATGGGAAGCTTGGCAGTTGGCATCGCCCTTGATATATGTCTCTGCTGAGATCGAGTCAAGCCTGCTTAATGGGGACTTTTTGGACCGAGACGATAGCTCTCTCGTGTAGAGAGGCAGATGAGCGTGATTCGAAAGCAGTACGACGAGCTTACTAAGGAGCTCAAAAATGCGAGGAAGAACCTAAGGTATGGATGGATATAGATGCTCATGCTTGGAAAATCCGAACAAGGACGCTGGTGTGGCATTCAAAGTTTATTTATCTCTCCCCGCGCTCCATTCTCGCAATCTACCGAATGAGAAAAGGGTCATTGGCCGCCTTGTTTGCTTCCTTGCTCTTTGATTGGATGGCACTTTGATCTCCCAACCTTCTGCATGCAAATATCAAGACCTGAAGAGTTTGCAATTAAGGCTTAAAATCGGTTAGCCGTCTCAAGTAACAAGCACGGCATGCCCGCTACGATAAGGTACACCGAGGCCCATTGTGTATGACACCTACAATCTTACCCAGAATAATTTACTCAGTCAAAGATTTACGGATATTGTCAGGGGTACAAGGCGGTGGATCCCGGCAGAATATTGTATATAGTCAGGGGTTCCCTTCAGATCCTCTTCTCTCCCTCGTAGTCGATTTATCTTATGGACGTTTGACCTTGTTCGAGTCCCTACCCTGACAGATATAGTGATCGTTGACTGCTTAACAAACTCACATTCTCATATAAGTGTATACTCTAATTGAAATTCAGTAACAGCAGTAGACTAGAGTATATGACGGTGTAATCATTACCGATGACTGAGAAGATTAAGAAACGAAGGCATTTAAGGATTTAAAGTGCTTACCTTTTGGATACCTGTGGGGAGTACTCCCCAAGTGGAACCCTGGTGAGTACTGAATTTTGCGCTACAGGTACTTACCACCTCTACCAGTATAGCAATAGGGAGTTATAAATGACATTCCAGCCATTCTTACAGGAGACTCCAATGATGCCATTATCACTTCAGTTACAAGCTGTGTCATAGCGCTTTACGCCATTATATATAGATGAAACCAGTAAACCATTGAAGCCAAGGGCCCCAAGCGTTCCCCATTGGAGCATGGAAATCAGAGCAAAGTGGAGAGGAGGGTGTTGGGGGGCAGTGGGGGGGGGGCTGAAATTAGACCCGGGGGGCAGGAGGGGAGGAATCAAAAGTAACCTGTCAAATGAACTGTTTGTTGAAACAGATGTGAAATGAGACAACCACCACCACTGATAAATAGTCAGGGGCAGACAGCAATGCAGGTATCAACCACGATGCCATAACCAGACGAAGAAACCTATGGTATTGTGCTCGATACAGAGATGCAGCAAAGAGAAGCTTCGTTCTTTCGTTCATCAAATCAGGGTTTTAACTAAGTGATATCTATGAGTCTCTTAGAGCCCACTTGTACAGGAGGTTGAAAGTATTTCCGTCTGAATAAGCAGCACGTTTCCGCCGACGTGATGCGTTTGACCCAGAATCTAACGGATTAGATATCATCATCCTCTTGATTCTTACATCAGCATATGTACAATGTCTCCGATCCCCATCACCCATCGAAGGTATCTACAATCAACCCACCCCCAACCCCCATCTAAAACATCCTATCCATAGCCTTATGCGCCAGCTCCACCCCCAAAAATGCCGCCGCGTTCGCCAGCACCGCTCTCGCCATTGCTGGACCCATGCCCAGGAAGAAAGCCTTCAGCCCTGCACTCCGGTACAACCCACTAATAATGCCTCCAATCATCAGCCTCCCCTCCGCGCTCTGTAATCTACTCTTCACCGTATCGATCGGAAATACAGGAATCCACATCGCTACGCCAGCGGCTCCACCTCCCAATCGTAATATATAAAGGTACAAAATATTAACCCAATCTGATCGTCCGTCTGCTTAATTTCAGCAATGCATGGTCCTCGGGAGTGGAAATCGCATTCAATGCTGTCAAAATCCCGATTCGTTCTGCGACTCCGTTCTTCTCGTCAATGACCATGAACTCATCTCGCGAAACACTCAAAGCGATTGCCTCCCATTCATCTTCCACCAGCCTTTTCGCGAAATCATAGGTTGGCTCTATTGTAAGAGACAAGTGCAAATAGAAATACGGACCCCACTTTTCCGGGAATTCCGTTGGTTTTGTCGGCCATTTCCAGTAATATCCTGATCCGTAGTATGCGTCCGCACTTTTTATGTTGTAATCGAAGCGGAGCTTGATTGTATATGCGTCGACGATCAAGATTGGCGACAGTGAGGAGAGGTCCTGGCTTTTGGTTTGGATTATCTGCATGAGATCATCCCAGTCTATCGTTTGCCCGTTCTTCGTCTCGGCCCTGAATCTGATATCTGAATATGGAGAATTCAAGTTGCTTTCAGTGTTATAGCGACTTTGAGCGTTCGAACTACCGTCAACCACGCCGTTCCATCCAGTCCACGACCAACTGGGAAATTCGGAACGACGTTTCGAGGGTTTCACGAGATCCCAGCGAAGGCCAATTGCGAAACCGTGAGCTGAAGATCGTTTGATGGCACGATATTTAGTAGGACCTGTCCAGTTACTAATAAAGGGCGGCAGGATTGGCACGCCAAAATGATGGTATGTGGGGGTTGCGGTTTGCTCGAACATTTGCAGGATACCGAGAATGGCGTTGAGGCTATCAGAGGAATATGAGAGCGTGCGCTTGGTGTAATCAGAAAGGACTTTGGGGAAGTCTTGCCATGGAACCAATTCTCGCCGCTCTTGGTTGATGGGGAGGAACATGCCTGGGTGACAGAACTTCTTGAACCGTTGCATGTCTTTATTATGCAGCTCACGCAGTGGCTTTTGGACAGATTCTTTGCAGTGCATACTGCGGCATTCGAAATAAACTTGGTGCTGGGTGAATATCAGTAGGCGTCGAGAAAGTAGAGCTTCTTGGTACGTCCAACCTCTGATCATCCACCTGGATTGTTTGATGATTAACCTTGGATCTGGAAGCAAAGAGACTAGTATTTGCTTTCCTATGATCGCGCGAGGTTGAAGCAGCCGTGGTGTATTTCCAACGCCCGGAAGCCCAAACGATGCATCTTCCCCAGCTGCGGCGACGATCGTTGCCTGCGCCATCTCATATATTAATCCCATGAACTTTATCTGTGTTGCTTTTTCTCTTTCATTATCTTGATCGATGCAGTAGTAATCGACCCACAAATACCTGAAGCCTAGCTCCCGGGTCACGGCGACCGCATCTTGGATGACATTTGGGAGATCATCCGGTAGTAGAAACTTGACTTCATTTTTGCGATGTGCGGTCACTGACGAACCCCAAACGTAACTGAGGGCTAAGTACGGGCAGTCATTTGTTGCCGGGACAATTCGCCGAGTGTCGCAATCAATGACTTGGAGGAAAGGCACCGTTAGCGCTGCGGAATCAAAACGAAGGCCGCAGAAGCGAGTGTGATGTTCTTGGCAAATTCCAAGCCAGCTCCTGAGCATCACAAAATCAATCTTCTCGGAATGAAGCAAACTCCCTTGAAAGCTAGGCTTACGCCCAGCGCTCTGCTCAGATCGTTGTGCCAGAGAACATATATAACCTGTGGATCGTAATGCTCGTAACGCATCAAAGTCACCTTCCTTGATTCTTGTAGGGATAAGACCTAGAAGAACTGATTCTTCTACTCCTAACTTCGCGGGACTCGGTTGATCACGCCCAAACTCCTCGTCATAGAACTCTAGTACTCTTGAGCCAAAAGCCATCAATGTGTATTCCTGGACTTCAAGAGACGCCGGCCGCATCAACGCAAACAATCGACACAGAGTGCATCTTGAAATCTTGGATGCGTCGTCTATTTGTCCCAATTTTCTCACCTCTCTCATGTATTTTCTCTTAAAGATCCATTTGCACAGGTCATCCAAATCAATGCTTTCACATCTGGTGCAGAGTTCTTGTGCTCTCTGCGATTGCTCGAGCGATTGTGATGGAGATGTAAGTATCGTAGGTATGCACTCAGAAATCTCAAACTTCGCGCGGCCACGTTTTCGCTTTCTCGAAGACGTGTTGTCTTTGCTGGAGCCGTAAATGGGTGGCTCTAGTTTTGGAGCCGACGCGATAATCGACGGTTCCGATCGACGAGGTTTCGATGGCGGTGATGGTGATGTCGGGCAGTAGCGAGACGCAATGGCGGCGTATGAAGGGCGGACAGGGGAAACCGGGCGAGGAGAGGAGGGCGACAGCTGCGTAGGTGTGTCGGTTGAGGTAGGAAGGGGAGGAGTGACGGCAGCGTACTCTGTTAGTGGGCATTCTCGGGGCGGGCTCGTGGGTGGTGGTGGTGGTGGTGACGGTGGCAAAACCTCTGGAGTTCGATAACGAGGGTGGCTAGTCGGTGTATAGGTGTCAGCAACATCGTTGATCATCAACGACCAATGGCCGATTGGAATACCTAGCCATATCCGCAAAAGCATTAAAGCGCCTTGTCCCTCGGGAAATTTCCGAGGGAACGCCAGCTCATGACAAGACGATCCAAAAGTGGTTCAGAATTTCTCCTCTCGTCTATATCTAAATGAGCGGGAAAAGTGGAAGATCTCAGTGATCGAAGCGAGTACCAGTCGCGAATACCAGTGGAAAGACCAGCTGATCTGAACTATTGCGCATCTTCTACCGAAAACCTACGTCGAGCCTGCTAAGCGAGTCTTAGGTTACAGTTTGAACTTTTCACCACTTCTAACACCACTGATGATAGCATAGAAGAGATTCAAGTATGTTTCTAGCGCTATCAGCTTCCTATGATCTTGAATGGTGCCGATGGCTACCAAACAGGTCTGGCCACGATTATACGCTTTTCATACTACAGTACTAATGAGACGATTTCTCTGTGCAACGTCATCACACTTTATTGACCAGGAGACAGATGTCATTATTTGAAAGGTGATGTATTGACATCCACTCTGGGACAGTGCAAGCGACTAAACTCTTAATATCTTCCTGTCATAAAATCCTTCCGCTTCATCTCCTCCATATTCATCAGCATTTCGTCTTCCGCCTTCTTTACCGTTAGGTAATGTTCAACGACTGGCTGGCCCAAGATCTCGATCAATTCAGTATCAGCTCTCAGATAATCCAGAGCCTCTGCTAGACTCGCAGGAAAAGTGTCTTTGATTCCCAACTCCTGTCTTTCTTTGCGGCTCTGTTGAGCTGGGTCAATCGGGTCGTCCTTCAATGTTAACGGTTGAGAAGTCAAAATGCCGTGTAGTCCAGTCCTCAGAAGGGCACCTAGCGCGAGATAGGGGTTTGCTAGCCCGTTCATGCACTTAATTTCAAAATGACTGTTCTCAATCTTACGCAACGAAGTTTCACGGTTTTGTGTCCCCCATGCGATCCATGTGCCGCCAGCCCAGACGCTGTCCGTAACCCGTTCATAGCTCATAGCAGTGGGGTAGGTGAATGCTGCGATTGCTCGCAAATGCTTCAATATCCCAGCATAAAACTTATCGTGGAGATGAGGCGGGTCCATGGAAAGATGGAGATGAGCACCGGTCCCAGGGGCTTCTGGGTATGGTTTCGGGACCAGCGTAGCTCGTAAAGAATACCTCATGGCTACTGTAGAAATAATCTCTCGAGCGGCAACCAATGTATCCACGGCCTCTAGAGGAGGAAGCGGCTGTAGAACGAATTCGAATTGGCCAGGAGCAGCCTCAGGGTGAAAGTGTTGCACCACGATCTTGGAGTTCTCCAAGCTTTCCATGATTGATTCGAGAAGATTCATTATATTGTCGTCTTCTAGGGGCCGCGAAGTCGACCAAGCGTGGCCTTGGGTTACCGGGTCTTCTCCATAATGGAATTCACCATCACGGATCACCCAACTCACAAAGCATACCTCGATTTCGAATCCTAAGAGGTATTTCAGCCCGTGAGCCTCAGACTGCTCCACCGCTTGCCTTAGGAAGGTTCTTGGACAAATCGCGAGCTGGTCTCCGTTCTCTTCTCGGAATTCACATTGTACGACTGCATACTTTGGACGATTGATGTTTCTTAAGCTCTCAAACCTGGGGTAGAGTGGGTATTCGCCTGTCGGCATAGTCCCGGGACAAGAAACGTCCGTTTGCAGCAGGCCCAAGGCAGCTTTTGTTATTCCGACAAACTTCTCTCTTCGGAACATGTCATGAGCTTGCTTGATCGGCAGGATTCGCTCACGTAAGCTAGCAGTATAGTCCAGCCATTGCAGGCGTAAGAACTTGGTGGATGGATTGACCTCTAAGAACCGTTCAAACACGGCGAGGCTCTCAGACCAAGGGGCCTGGTTTGATATTCCCATTTCTAGAACCAATCAGCACCTACTTTTCGAGGTTAGATGTACTTGATATACCTAAGAATTGACGAGACAAGATGACACTGGGTAGTTGTATCTGGATACTGATGATAGGATTTATGAGTCTCAGGCCTTCTTTAATGTTCAGGTAAGTGCGGCACACCATGTTACTGCCTGCTGGAGTGTCGTCATGATTTCACATGACCTGTACTGCATTCTATGTGAATGATAGGCCCATTCCAAATGGTCAACCATCCCAGGAAAACGCTGACTGAGGGGGCCATGTTTCGTAGGAGGTCATGCTGCTTTACTGTTTGATACTGCATTAGTGTCGCATTGTTACAAACAGTCAGAATCCCTTATTACTGTATGATACGGCATGATACGGTTACTCCCCTCTGTATTCAGGCCAGGTTTCATCCTGCGTAGTCCCGCACAACCGCGAGTATCTACATAGAATCCCTTGCACTACTTCACCTTCTATACAAGCAAAGGCTCGTAAGCAATGTTTCAAAGTCGCTGCAGAGTATTCATTGATGAAGTGTAAATCTGATAATTGCATAAAGGTGTGTTTTCTACAGTAGGAAGCTATCGTGGCTATCTACGCCGCAATTAGCGCTAGCCCCAACTAGGCTAGCGGGCATTGTTTCTAATTAGGAACTATGTTCCTAATTGAACGACTACTCCTCCTGCTCCTACTATTGCTCATACTATAGCTCCTATTGCTTCAACATTCATCCCCCTGGACATTTCAGCTGAAGAGAATACCGTCAACGTTGTGATTGAATGAAGATGAGCAATTCAACATGAATGCTACCTAGCTAAGTACCTTAACAGCGAGTCTGCCGCATATTACCCTGCAGTTGCCTGATTATTGTCGATCTCAATGAGAGGACCAGTATACACTTTACGACCATGAAGCAGCCAAAAGAGAAGACTGAATATCAGAACAGTTCCGTAAATAATGATGCTCCAATTCATCGTCGATGCCGAAACTTGGGCGCTCGGTGGCCAGACAACAAAGAAGATTCCAAGAATACTGTAGACGATGGCAAACAGGTTTATAAAGATTCCAGCGCGACCCAATTTGAATGAACCCCATTGAATGGCTGAATCCGGACCTTTCATACGCTTGTGAAGAATCACTCCGGCCACAACAATGAACGAAGAGTAGAATCCAACAATGATCATGGAAGTGAATGCACTGAACGCCGCATCTGATCCAATGTTTAGTAGCGCAAGCAACAGATTGATCAATGTAGTGAGACCGATCGACCATAGTGGGAGCATCGTTCTCGACACCTTTGCCTGGGTGTCAGAAACAATGGGCATATCTTTCCCTGGAGACTTACTCGACCAATATGCCGAGAACCTGGAAGGCCGTTCTCCCTTGCAAAAGCCCAAGTCATCCGGGAAGCTGTAGCGAGATACCCTATCGTTGCGCACGTCGCTGCAGCAATGAGAATGGAAGTCTGCAATCATGTTATCGCTTGATTGGCTTGCTCAACCTAAGACATTTGGGATCTGAAGCTCACCATTGCCGTTGCGCCGCTTGCAGAATTTGTGGCTCTGAGAAAAACCTCAATAACCGGATAATTAGTTGGCGTACGTAGAACCTCATCGACATTGCCCAGACAGAAAAGGACTGCAACAAGCATTCCAAAGCCAAGGCTTCCGTTTACGAGCACTGACGTTATCATGCTTTTCGGTATGATAGTCGAAGCGTTCTGTATTTCTTCCGCTGTAGATACACAATGAAGCTTAGTCGGTGCATTAAAGCGATCCTTATTTTACGTCGACTTACCCATATGGCATGCACCATCAATACCTGTGGGACGTCAGTGACCACTACTTGGAAAGTACGGGAGCTTCTCTTTACCAACAAAGGCGAACATCGGAGTTGATAACCCAATGAAGAATGACAATCCAGTTGTCTCCCAACCGCCAGAATTCTGAAAATTTGCAAAGACACTGCTTGATGTGCCATGGGGTGCCAAGTAGGCCAGAGGGATCAATATGACGAAGAAACCGACAACATGAATGATCAGTATCATGACCTCGACTTTGGGAAGGGCTCGTCCGAGATATGTGTTGAAGAAAAGAGCCACGAAAATGATGGCATAATATAATAGCGTTCCATGCCATCGTTGATTTATGTATGCCGGATGATTCAGGACCAAAAGCCCTTGCACCAAAGTGCCTCCAAGATACGCGGTGCTTGCAAGTCCTACATGCCAGGAAACGACGTTCATCCAGCCAACCAGATAGGAGAGAAACTTGGAACAGCGAGGCGGAGCGAGAATAGCCACCCTTTCTACATCAATAGGGTGTCCTCGATTGGGAAAGAGTAGGCCTGCTTACCAATTATATTGACCTCCCGAAAGAGGAATCCTAAGCAAAGGCGTCAGTCATCCCCGTTGTATTTAGATGGGTTGAGCAACATGGAGCCCAGCTCAGCCATGGTTAAGATCTGTGTAATACTGCCCAGCCACGCGAGTAGATAGCCATAAACAAGACCGGAAGGACCCCCATTGGTCAGTCCAGACTGGAGAGTCCTATACGGTCAATCAGCTTAACTTGAGACACAGGAGGAATCTGGGAAATTTTCGGGCAACTAACGTGAGGGTACCTTCCCATGTGATCATTAGAGTGCATGTCAGTCCAACAACAGACATGAAACCGAAGTTTCTCTGCGAAGAAGTGGTCGCTAATGTCAGAACAAGCGCAGCATTCTCTCAGAAGCTTGGGGGAAGATAGGCAGACTCTGAATTGCTGTCGCTTCTTGAAGTGCGCCATGTTCATTTCATCTCTTGTGAGTTTTCCCTCACTTGAAGGCTCCGTCTCCGGCCTTCGCCAACCCGACGTTCCCGACGGCAGACGTTTCATAGGGTAAGAATCGTCTCTTAGAGGAATTCCGGCCATATTTGCTATAACTGCTAAAATATAGAGCACGACAAATGTTTTCTTAAAAGGATTATTCTTGTAGCCAGAATATGAAAGAAGAATTCAAAATCTGGCTGGGTAGAAAATGGACATCGTAGATCAAATGTGAGAGCTACAGGATCGACAAGAATGTAAAGTATAGCCTACCCTGCAAACCCCTGCCGGAACTTTTGACATCTAATGCAAGGTTTCTTGCATGGCGGCCCCCAGGGACTGAGTTCAAACAAAAACAGCGACGGTTTTGTGCAGCCTATTTAACGCACAGAGAATTGATGTGCAGACGGCACAGGATTGAGGTGGTTGCACGCTTTAACATATCCATGCTCCAGGGTGCCTTACTACTCTTTTGACATGCCTAAAGAGGATGCATGGCCGTTCTGGTCTTCCAGGAAAACGGTGCTCTCGAGATCTTGGTTTCTTGCTTGGCTATTCTTAAGGCATAATGTTGAAGAACATGATCACTACTTCCTTTTGAGGTTTCCGTCATTCAAGTGATCTCTAATATCACCACAAATATGTCGTCAAAGCCCATCATTGTAACGCTGGACGATTGTGGCCCTCTTGTCAACATTGCAGCATGGATTACTATGGTAGTTATGTGCCTAACGACCTTCGTTAAAGTAGGGAGCAGGCTTGATTTGACACACCAGCTGCGCAAAGATGATCTATTCATGGTCATGGCCATGGTGAGTCCGAATTCACAGCTTCGGTGTGTCTCCATCCATGGCATGGCAACAGGCTAGGACAAAAATCAAATGGCACTATGGTCAGGTTAGCGAAGCCTATTGTACTTCACGATTTTTCTTCCCCTTTCGAACTCAGTATTTCATGAAAAGCTTCAGCTTTCTCACGTTTGCTACTATGATATCATTTACCGCACTCAACAACTACACGAATCGATTTTCTCCACGGAAGGATTGATGCGGCGATCACTTGATTCGATTGTCGGCTTGATACTAATGTGAATCCAAACGTAGATGACGGCAATTGGACAGACGATAGCAGTTTCGATGCAAGTAGCACATGGTTTAGGACGACACACTTCCACACTTTCCTCTTTTCAAATTGCCGATTACGACCAAGCCGAGTATGCCTCTCAGATTCTTTATATCTCAGCAACGAGCCTGGCAAAGTTGGCGGTCTTACAATTCCTTACAACTCTTGCTCGGAAGAATCTTGGCCGTCTCGCCACAAAAGCCGTGATGGCTGCCACTCTTGTCTGGTCTCTAGTGGCAATATTGTCAATCGCTTTCCAGTGTAGTCTGCCGCATCCCTGGGCCATCACTTCAGTTCAATGCTTCGATCAGGTCAGTGAAGTCAAGTCTTTTGATATAACCATTGCTTACAGGCCTACTAGAGGGTATTTTGGATCGTAATCGGAACCTTTAACGTTGTTCTTGACGTTGCAACTGCAGTTCTACCTATCAATCTACTCTTTGATCTTCAAGTACCTTGGAAGTCGAAGATAATCATAATGAGTGCTTTTGGCGCGCGTATCATGTAGGCTGCTGTCCTTTCATTACCTTAATGCTTAGGTCTAACGGCTTGTAGAACCATCCCCTGCATTATAACCCGTCTCATATATATCTCTGTCGCCGCACAATCAAGGGATCATACTTTCGACGACTTTAACACCGTCATAACAACACAAGTCGAAATGAATTTGAGCATCATAGTCGCCTGCATTCCCTTCTTGAAACCTTTTATGGATAGTCTACAAACTGGTTTGCTATCAAGTGAAGTCCGTACGCTGACTCCTGGTTACGCATTGGGCTCGCAATGGCAGAAAGGCCAAGGAGTTATGTCCAACGAAGATTCAGCTGGATCCAAGGCGCGGACCAAAGCGCACGAAAGCAGCCACCAAGTGGCTTCTACGGCCGGCGAATCTCGAAGTCGGGATTTGGAATCCAGAAGTAGTGATCGGTCGGATAAGATAATTATTCAAACGAACAAGGGGCTTTCTACCAGCAGTGGTCGCTATGACATCGGATATTAGCGTTTCTCAACTTTTGTCGCCGCATAGAAAGAGCAATCCAAAATGTACGGCTGGGGTTTTCTATAAAGCGAGTCTCAAGCTGGCGGCTATATTCAATAGCAGTATCCCCAAGTCACTCAGGCTTCTTAAAACATAGCATTGATTATATCCTTCTAAATCCCAAAATAATCAAAACGTATAACAGGTATTCCTGCGATCTGAAATTCGATATTGGCAGTACAGCCTGACCCTTGCACGAGTTCTTAATCTCGAAAAGGCGATAACAGAACCTGCCACATGATTTCATGCTCGGCCTGATATACCGTTTGCACCCCCACCAGAACCACTAGTTCTCCGCACCGGTGGTCTTCGCCAAAGTCGGTAACTGATAAAGCAAGCTACCAATCTTGGCTGGAACTTCAGGCACATCAGCCCACCAATCGAGATAATACCAATCCCAGATTCAGAGCTGCGGTACTTGCCTATAACGTATGACCTCTGCGAACGATAAGGTGTGGGGTCCAAACTTTCCATCACTACGATATGATCCCCACAGATGGCATGGGATCAAGTGGTGCACACAGATTTTCGCCCGAGTTTCATCGACTTTTGCAAGGTGGGCAATGCTGATCGCAGCATGAGAATCATTCGAAGTACTTGTATTATTGACTCGAGCTCGTTATTTACCTGATTACGATACATGATATGTTGCAGTATGTAGTTGAATACCGACTTGGGTGTCGCCTAGCTGATGCCACAAACCATTGACCCGTTCCGCAACTGTCTCACATACAAACCTGCAAGGCTGCAACAGTATGTGTATGTCGACTGCCGATGGAGTCCAGTTTCCATTCACTCGGATCAAGCCCCGGCGTGGCATTGCGACTACTGCATAACACGTTGTTCAGTCCATGCCGCAATCTCCTCCTCTGCCTGCCCTTGACCTGCAGTAGCAGCATTTAATTAATTGAAAACCTCCGAAATCCTTCAGCTGTGCCCGTTCCCACCACCACGAACGTTCCTACGCACAGGCCAACCAGGTAGATTTGCAGACCTCGTTATCATGCGCGATTAGCTATGTGGCTTCCGTCAGCGAACGGAAGCCAATGATTTACTTCGTCTGCCCCCCAACCCCAATAACATTTGGGGGTTGGAAACGTCTGTGCATGGGCTACACCGCTTCTCTTTTAGGAATTATTGACGACCTCTTGAGCCAGTAGAGACCTCGAACGGCTTCGAAGAACTAACAAAAGCCTTCCATGCGGCTCGATCTAGTGTCTCCGCGAACTCATATATACAGTACCTGATACCTTACCTTACTGCATGACAGATCTGCATAACGTATGACAAAATTAGGCTACGAATTTGTATATCGAATGACGTTCTTCTCTGTTCACATTCTCGTGATTCATGTCGATCGGAGATTTAAAATCCCACAGCCTCAACGGAATCGAGGCACAGAATATTCACTTCGTAGCATGGTAGGCCTGCAGGCAATGGGAAGCTGATATGCAAGCCGCCCTTTCTGCGCATTCGCCAGAGCAGGTTGAGGCGAGGCTATACTTCCATCTTCAACACCTTGATGCATGAATTTAACAAAGACCCAGGACAATTCGCCTAAAAAGGAAAAAAGGACCACTTCCGAACTGAAAGATCTCGAGAACACTTCACACCACTTTTTCTTAAATGTTTGAGTGATGACGCTGCTCCTGATAAGCTGTCGATAGCTTTTCAAAGCCTTGGGCGATAGAATACGTTCAGTATACCGGCCTCAGGAGTTAATCACGCTTCTATTGGTTCGGGTTCCGTCACTGGAATCTTATAGAGCAGCGAACCCCTGTATAACATTGTTTGACAATGCTACGCTCCTCATTTAAGCTTGTGCAAGAGCATGAGACAGCGAGAGTTAGGTAACAGTTGCTGCGTTAGTACGTTGAATAACCCATTGTTTTCATGATGTAATTTCTTTTTCCTACCTACTGTAGTTAGGGAACATTTCCGCGTTCTAGGTTGTCTTCCCTCTTGCTCTCCACGTCAAGGACGCCAGGTTTTTTCTTACTTTCGAGGAAGCACTAAAGAATATCGAGCCCAGTGCTTTGTAGTACGACTAAGTAAATCACAGATCAGAGTCGTAATATCTAGCGTCACAGTGAGAAGTGGGTTTCGTTTCCGCTGTTCATATATTATAATCCCAACTCGCTCTTTGCGACATGCAGGCCATGCTTCTTGACTGTAGATTGCCCTATCGAATACGCCCTCGAACGACCAATTCACCATTACCTTCTCCATTATTGAGAACTACCATCATCCCATCACCGTCCCATTCCAATCGCTAACATCTTCACCCCTTAAAGTTTCTTCCATACCACACGACCAAAACTCGTAAAGAAAAACAGCCTTTTATTATGAAAATTCCGAACCTTCCCAGTCAGGCGTGTTATGCTCCTACTCCACCAGCGTCGAGCATCGCTGTCTATAGGAAATATACTACGTCCCCTTACTCAGCGTACGAACTTCCCTCCAGCCAACGATACGTAAACAGCAGTATCATGAAAAAACACCCCGATGCTGCCTTCCAGGTGCGCCGGACGCCACTCCACTCTCAGAAATACCGCTGCACAGCGTGTGGCATTATTCTTCCTCCTTCATCCTCCGTTACAAGTGTCCGATAATCTACCATCAGCTTGAAGTTTGCCACGGGATGATCGACGTGGTTTTATTTACTCGATTTTTGATTGCGCTTCTGTAGATAGTGTATGTAGATACCTTGTCATTGCTACTCTGATATTGGAAATGTCTTCACTTCGCTAGCTCTTTATTGCTGCGTTTTCTCTTTCCTTTGAGAGGACATCTATTCTCGATTGCTCGTTTGCGGTTCATATATGTTAAATTCAAGGCTTCGACTTTTGAGATTTCATACGCGGAGACGCTTTCGTCGTGTCTTGTCATTGTCTTCTTCAAAGTCGATCTCGTTCTCCTTTTTGTTTCTCTTCTTCGTATTAAGCCCACATTCTTCATCACTTCAGACCTCCCCTCGCACCGTACTTTCCACCCTCGGTAATTCTAGCCCTACTCTTAAGTTAGCTCTTCGTGCTTAGCCACTAATACAATGAATACGGCAGACCTGCATGGATGAAAGATAAATGCTTCGACTCTTCCGTTTCATTCCTCTCTTCGCGTCTTCAGCGATTCTATTCCCGAGTCAGCCTTCTATTCACCTGCTACAACAATGACGGCAACAAACCTGTCGAAAGAAAAGAAAGACAAGTCCTTCGATTCTTTCATGTTCTCATTCCTCTCTCAGCCTCCAGTAATCCTACCCTCAAGTCAGCTCGCCTATTTACATGCTACCATAATGACGAAAGCAACAAACCTGCCTGCAAAAAGAAAAAAAGTGACTGTATCGCAGCATAAACCATAGCGAGGAAGAAACATGCTTCTTTTTCGTCGACTCGATGCGACGAGTGATGCAAAGAGCTGCTGCGTGTTTCAGTTTGAGCTTTTCTTTTAAACAAAAGAAGTGGGAGAGGAGCAACTTACGCCGTATGCTTCTTTTTCCTTGGCTCTGAGCAAATAGACCGTGGATGGCGAATAGTCGATGCTGGGTCTAAGCTACATACATATGTATATGCGTAATATCCAACCCATTCTTCCTGGTCAAATCAACTAGAAATGCCAGATTGTATGTATCCCATCACGTCCTCTGAGCGAGCTAACTAAGCAAGCCAGATTGTGCGTGCTATCACTTCCCCTGAACGAGCCAAGCTAGGCGAGCCAGATTATCTTTTACATATCACTTCCCCCCCGGTCGTTCCAACTAGAAATGCCAGATTATGCTTTCCTAACCACGGCCTCTGGGCAAGGTAACTAAGCAAGCCAGATTGTTACGATCCTATCACTTCCCCTGGTCAAGTCAAATAGAGATGCCAGATTGTAACGTCCTATCACATCCCCTGAGCTAACTGAACAAGGCAGATTGTACGAGTTCCTATCACTTCTTTCTGGTCAGATCAACTAGAAATGCCAGATTATGCTTTCCTATCACGGCCCCTGGGCAAGCTAATTTAGCAAGCCAGATTATTAGCAATCCGTTTGTGCCACCATCCCGTGTCAACGTTTTTAACCTGCCCGCCAGAGATGCACTGATGTGTGTTAGTCATGGCGGTCTAGTGTGAATTTGCATGGATAAAGGGGCAGGTACTTATGAGATATGGTAAAGTGTATAAAGATGGAGGTGATCTGTCTGATAGAGTAGGTAAGATAGTATGTGCGAGGCTTGAGTTGTGAAGTAATAGAGGAAAGTGGTTTGACTTGAGGTCGAGGTATAGTAAGTGAAGTGAGGATTGTTGAGGTTTTGGTATTGAGCTGTCATATGTCAGCTCGAGGTGTAAAGCTTAAGTTTGATGAATCAAGCTGCTTGCTCGACAAATGGATTACAAATTTTGTTGCAGTAGCAGATAACGAGGTTTAATGATGTGTGGTAGGATGTGAGATAGGTAAAGATAGGTTTGGGTAAGGATGAGGTGATGCAAGGGAAGATGAGGTAGGGGTTGGTGAGGTGAGAAAGAAAGAATGTCGCGTACTGTAATACAACTGAATTTAAAGATATGAGCTGAAGGTGATGTGCATAATCTCGAAATCTCACCTAAGACGCTCAAGAAGCATTGAATGCAGTTGTAACCTGTATGCTATGCAGTAGATCATGCTATAGAAGTTAGTAAAAAATCCTCCAAGAAAGCAAAGCAAGCTGGCAGCTGGCTTCAAAAAGATTCAAGGAACTAACAGAGAAGTTATGAAAGTCTGAGTCCACTGATCTTAAACAAGAACACTATTTTATCTTGCTTCTTGTTGTGATGAAATTTAAAGAAGCGCTGTTGTCTACATTACCTGCTTGTTCCACGCTCTCTCTCCTCGACTTTTATAAAGCAAAATGCTCGTCGTCTAGTAGTAATCGAGACCAAAAGAAGATAGAATCTTGAGTGCTGTTTTACTGAGTAGATAAGTTGAGGAAAACCGGAAAGAAAGAGGTCAGGTGAAGTTGAAAAGGGAGCAAATATATACGAGCTTTGGCGCGTTCGGATTAAGAAGTCTGCAAAAGTGTGTTGAGAGGTTTATTTTTTCCTGTTTAGCGCGTACGTTGGAAAGTTGAAAGCACTTCAGCGTGTTTTGGTGTTGACCGGGCATTGATTGGGTCCTGCAGTACAGTAGAACGAGACTGAGATTTCGACAATGGGAAGCAAGTTCGAAGGATCAAACGAGGTATGAAATCATGCCTGAATATCTTGTGGATGAAAATGAACTGCTCCATATTCTTGAAAGCTTTAAAAAGAGAACGACTACCGTCTACCTCCTCACCTGCTTTCTTCATCTTGTTCTCTGTTTCTCTATCCTTTGATCTAACCACCCACTTAAGCTTCTGGTCCGTATCCGCAACCACTAACCCCTCTTCTTCTCCTCCCATCATATTTCATATTTCAGCCTTCCCTAGACCTACTCTCCCTATCCAGCTGGTCCCCGCATATCTCGCATCTGGCCCTTCCTCCCCACACTTATTTGCAACCACTATTATTACCTCTTTCCCCATATCTTTGACCAGCGGTTGCAGTCGCTTCAACCAATATCTCAGTGTATTCATATCTGGTTCTTTGGGTGCGGAGCTGAGGTAAGAAGGTTCCTTATTTGTGAGCCAAGCCATGCTGAGGAGGAGCATGTCGGTACGAGATGTGAGGGCATGGGTAGAGAATTCGTAGGCGGAGTAATCGGCGAGGAATTTGGGGGGGGTTGAGGTCCATACAGACATCAAAGGTTGCATTTATATCGCCGCTAGGATCAGTCGACGGGAGACGAAGAGACGTTGTGAGTCAGCCGATTGGCGATTCTTGCGTCCAAGTCTCGTCGGTGTAGTACAAGTGCGTTTTGCGATAGTGTGCAAGAATTTCGCTCGCGAAAAAAAACCCAGATAATAATGAAGTTGTAGACAATGAGAGAGTAATATGAAACAAGTTCAAAGTAGTTGACTGTGACAATACAATGCAGATGAGCAGCAGTTGATCTGGTTCATTGAAAGAAGATATCTGTCGCTGTGGATTCGAGATAGGGTTAGGCCTGCCGTCGGGTCCGGGTTGCCCAACCCAACTCGAGTCGGGTTCCGGGTTGGGGTTGGGTTCAATACTCTCAACCCAACCTGACCGGGTCAAGTCAGACCATGAGCCCAACTCGGTCAACCCAATGGGTTAAGAGAAAAGTATGTAGGATAATCAGATTTAATCTTCGCCTTCAGGATTCGAACAGCGAACCCTTTCTTTGCAGTGTTTATCTTCCCGTGACCTTGAAATCCCGGAGAATTGATATTTCCCCCCCAACGTACATTGAAGGGATCAGCGAGGATATTGTAATTGGAAGGTCCAGCTGCCTTGCGACGGGGAGGTCTTCGTATTGTTACTGTATCTAATAGAGATGGAGGTTCAGGCTCCCCCACGTGATCCAGATCAGTAGAAGATTGAGCTTCGGGTTCGATTAACCCTTCATCTTCACTACCATTGTCAGTTTCCTTATTCTCGTCGGTATCCTCTGACTCCCCCGAGTCCTTATTCTCGTCGATATCTACATCTTCGACCGAGGTAGGCCTGTAGTAATCAATTGACAATAGTTCTTCTTGGGTAGTATGGCTATTGATACTAATATGAGCATAATCATGGTCATCATAGTCCTCGCCCTCAATAGCAGAGACTTCATCCCATAAGACATGTGATGAGACAATAACCCTATGTCCCTCCCAACGACGGTATTTGTTAAGCCCTTCATAGCCTAGAAAACGACATTTTACACTCTTCTCTTCGAGCTTCCGGCGAGGTCCTTCTACATGGTGATAGGTCAAGCAGCCGAAGAGGTGTAAATTCCCTATATCCGGCTTATTTCCGTACCAGGCCTCGAAAGGAGTCTTATTGTGAAGGAGGTAGTTGGACTTCTATTCTTCAAATAGGTCACAGTATTGATTGCTTCGCCTCATAAGGTAGGAGGCAATTTGGATTCGGCGAGGATAGCACGCGCTCGCTCAAAAAGAGTACGAAAGCAACGTTCAGCTACCCCATTTTGACTAGGATTGTAAGGTGCAGTCGGCTCCCACTTTGTCCCAAACTCTTCTAGAAGCTCGATCGTCCGATAACCAGCAAATTCCCCTCCGTTATCTGAGCGGAGGCGTTGTACCGGGTTACCTTCGGTCTTCATAGTGTTTAGATAGTTGCGAAGAACTTCCTTGAGTTCTGGTTTCCGCTTTTATGGGTGCACGGTGGTAAAATCTGTATAGTTACCAGTCATAGCAGCAATATATCTGGCTCTCCCTAGGGTAGTAGGTAGAAGGCCTCCACCAGCGAGGCCGCAGTGAACTAGCTCCCCCTTTTTGGTAGCTCGTGTATGGGGTATCCTAACGGCCGCTTTAATATCTAATCCAGTACTTATTCCAGCGAGTTTCTTAACGTCACTCATGTTCAGATGAGCCAGACGACAGTAGTGCTGTTGGTAGCCTGAACGGCCTGGGGTCGTACAGGTTCCATAGGTTCGGAGGTCTTTCTAGCGGTGATTTTCCATAGGCCCTCCAGCTTTAGTACAGAAGTAATCTCTATTACCCAAGTATCATAGTTCTGGGCTCCCTTCAACTTGGGAATACGGTATCCCTTCATGACATCCATCTTAGCAATAGTCTAGACCTTTTGGCCTGGAAGCTGTTATGGTGTTATGGTGGAGGCAGGTAGAGCTATGCCGGCGAGTACCCAAGCTATGCTATGGCGTCGACTACCTTATGTCTTTGCTAGTGTGGGCAACGGTAAGGATAGGTTCAGCCCTAACAGTGGCCCGTGCACTCCCGGAGATTTCCTAACATATCAACTATAAGTTCGTCCCTTGCGACTTGTGTCCTTTTCTTGATTTGTGATGCGGCAGGATTGTGTGAGGTTACGAGAGAGCCTGGAGCCTTATCATTAGGATGCCACGAGATGTGCCGCAGAGCCTCTTCCAACCGCAACAGGCTGTGATTGGACCGTCTAAGTAGTGGCGAGGGAGGGGCAGGTTTACAATTTTGAACACGAGCAAAGAAGCTATTTCCTAGCCTAGACTGAGACATGGATGTCTTTCCCAGTGTCCTTCCAACTCTTGACCACCGTGCTCACGACCACACGGGCGACGAGTATCATGGTCTCTCTTTGCTGACTGGAAGCTGCAAATGGAAATGTGTGAGTCCCCAAAGTTTCGCCCGCCTTGCGCAAGTAAAGCCGTGTGATAGAGCCAGATGGGCTAAGATTCTGCCAACAGTGTCAATGCACTAACACCACCACGTCAACGACCAATACCTCGAGTTGTGGCAGCTGTCCTCACGTCAGATGCAGCCAATGCACAGGCTTGAAAGACATGGCGGACCAATTAGACTTAGCTTTGAGGATATTGTACGACTTGGAATATGTCATCCAACCTGGAACCAATCTTGGTGAACCTCCTATGTGGTACTGCGTAAGTTAGGTCTGATTGAGATTTCCTGGCAAATTTTCTCTAATAATACGAACTGTCGATGCTATTCAGGCCCAAATAGCACAGCGTTGATGCCGAGATGCGTCGCTTGCAACCACGAAAAGTGCTCTAATTGCAAACTTACTTGAAGACGGGGATCAGACGCTAGACTATGTAATTTTGAGTGAACATGGTAGACGGCACCTTCCCGGGGTGCCTTTCTTTTAAAGAATTTTCTTCGTGATTACAACTGTTTTGGCCCAGGCAGAGATTCCCATGGCTTTGAGAAATTCTTTTTTGAATGCCATTAACAAGGTAGCCGCAGTGAGGAAAACAAGAACGAAGGCATAAGCTTTCCAGGACGCTCCTTTAGGCATAATTGCCATGCTGAATATTGCCTAATTGACATTAGCTTTCAGGACGCGCAAACTTGAACAATGGATTCTCATTCACTGTGCCCAGGCTCAGAGGTAAATAAATCTAGTCTTTTCAGTAACGAACACTTTACGATGAAGATTGGTGATTTACCCACCACTGTTACTCTTGTGAGTCGGCCTATATTCTTTCCTTGGAGAGTGGCCACCCGGCTTTCTGCCATTGCAGAAGCATTGACTAGCTTTAGCCATTAGTGGCCAGTTCTATGTTGCTATTGTGAATGGACCTACTCCATTCCTCATGTTGTCGAACATCTCGATTCTTTGCTGCAATGATCTTCTGAGGAATCGAAGCTCCGTCATATCCTTCTCAATACTAGCAAGATAAGATTCGCACACTTTGCGTAGGGTTTCTTGCTCCCTTACATCGAAGTATCGGATTTCGCCACTCTCGAAACTTTCCCAAGACTCGATGACCTTAACGAGTGCATTGTATAGAAGACGTAGAAGCTCTATTGTCCTTGTGTATTCACGGGTGCGACTGTACTCAGCGTCGTCGATGAGTGAAGTATCTCGTATTAATTTGTTGAAAATACTTTCTTCCTATTGAAGTCAGCGCTTTAGCGTGTGCAGAAAGCTTTCGAATTCTTGACACCCCTGTTTTGTAAAGGCCATTCGACACCCCAACCCTCCGACACCTATTATCGCATCAAAAAATTCCAAACAGGCTCAAATGGGTGAAAAATGAAGTTATTCAGACTTCTTCGCTTATACTGACGTGTTTTCAGCTATGACCGGCCCTCTACCCTCTGCCCTTCACTTCAAAATAGTACGGCTTCTACTACTTCACTGACGCCCCAAAGCTATCGCCGAAGAGATTCACTGTCACTTCGATATCGTCTATAGAATTCAGAAGAATCTCTTTATGTATGACTCACCTTTTAGAACTCAATTTCGACCTAAAGAGACTCTTCGTCCCGCGGGTGTAGGCTTATGGGGTCATGATGATTTATCAGCGTATACCAGGGGCATGGCTTCGCTGGCTGGTTACCAAGTAATGATTGGTCCTACAGTAGAAGCGAGTATTTCATGACTGCTGAAAATCGAAGGGCAGGACGTCGAATGTTTAGATACAACGCGGCGTCTTCAACCTTGAGCGTGTTCGTATCCATCCGAGTCATGCGTCTCTAGATTGAAATTCCCTTGCTCTTCTGCCATTGCTTTCCAGCCTTACTATCAGAGAACTCATGAATCTTCATGTTCTGTTTAAAATTCCCGTCCTACACCTTCTGCCCATCCACCACACAATACTCAAGTGGAAACACCCACCTCCCACATCGCTTGGCCCATCTTGATACCTCTCACCTCCACGTTCAGGTTTCCAATTCGTCCCACCACCTCGTTCGCCATTGCCTCCACCATCCTCTCAAAACCATCCTCGCTTTCCCAAAGGATGACAATTGGCCTAGTTACCCCTTCAATAGTCACCTTCACGCCTAGAAGCCTGGACTTATCAGTTGACTTACCGAGCGCATGGTATGCCGCTTTTGCCTCTTTGAAAAAGCATTTTGGTGTGGCGCATTGGGCAAATAGTTTAGGAATTGCGCCAAAACCCTCATTGGAGAGGAAGAAGTGGAACACAATCTGACTCGCTTGATATGGCTCGGAGATTGTAGCTGGGGATACCAAAAACTTCGAGGTAGGGGAAGATGGGGTGTGTTTGGTTATTGCGTTAGATGCGCGTGGAGGTGTCTTGGGAGAGAGAGGTAGCTTTGTAGCTGAGATAAGCCGTCCCTCTTTTTTCTCTGGATATGAGCCGTTGAACTTTGACTTCCTGGGTCGGCCCCGGCGGCGTGGAGATGCCTGGTGTACTGAAGTGAGTTCAATGCTGGGGGATCTGTAACCGATTGGATATGAGCCGTTGAACTTTGACTTCCTGGGACGGCCCCGGCGGCGTGGAGATGCCTGGTGTACTGAAGTGAGTTCAATGCTGGGGGATCTGTAACCGATTGGTTGTAGACACGCCGCCTCGTGAAGCTTGTGGGGGGGTTGTCGACGCTTAGACTGCTGTTGAGGCGTTATAGGAGGCGTACCGGGATGCTGAGTCGGCCAGTGATAGCCTTCTATTGTATTAAAGCTAGATGTAGGCGGTGTATGCTCGCCTCGGTTGCCTTGGGCTTCCCAGGCTTCGAATGAATTACCGAAGCTTGCCAGGCGGCGTTTCTGGGTTGGATATCGATGACCTTCAATTTTAGATTTGACGGCCCTCGCATCCCTAGTATCAGATGCTTTTAAGCCGTCTCTATCAATTGTTCCTTTGTGAGATAGACCCACATACAAAGTCTCGGTAGTAGTTGAGTGGCAGTTTGGATTGACGGCGTTCTTTGTATTCTTCAGCGAATCATTGCTGACACCTGTGTTTCTGTAAATCATGTCTAAGTTACGCAATTCTGTGTTGTCGTTAGAAATTGATGATCTATGACGTTTCCCGTCGCTGGAAACCAGTATGGTATCAGTGAAGCCGCAATCACCACCAAGCCAGGCTTTGTAGCCACGCCAACTCCCGTTGTTTCCGTTGTTGTGCGTTGTCATCATGCAAGATCCGTCTCTTGCCCTTAATATCCATCCTATGGTTGTCTCATTGACAAGAAAACGATCAACCAAGATCATTTCCCGGGTCCCAACGAACATGAGTTCCTTCGCAACGAACACTTCAACCACGATTTTAGACCCCTTCGTCGCACCAGGTGGCAATTTTCCATTGTGCTTTCGCATCCATAATCTTAGCATCTCAACCAATTCCGCCTCAGACCGAGCGATGACTGGTATTTGTTGACTGAATCCATATTCTTGGAAGTTCGAAGACAGCATTGAATGATTCGGTGCAACACTTGGCAGTCAGCATCATTTCCGAGTCTATTGCACGTAATTGAGGGATCAGTAGCATTACCTAGATATCAATTCATCTTCTCTAGTAGATTTATTCGTCATCTCACTAAATCTTTTGCTCTTTTGGGATTCGAGAGTATGGCCTGAATGAACTTTGTTCTCAAACCGAGCCGCACTGCCGCTATCGTCTCCACTTCCGGCGTGAATGCTAGGTGTCTGGGCCTGCTCTGGATGTTCCTCTTCTGGGGACGCAAAGGACTCGGTTCCAGGAGGACGCTGCATAATCACAGAGAATAATTGCCTCAGGAGTCCCTCGATCCTGGACAATGTCAGTGCGCTGCAATATCCGGGTTGAAAAGATCTGCCGACATACCTATCGCCGTGTCTGGGCCACTCGAGCCAAGGTCTGTAGCCTGATCTAGATTGTCGTCCCCAAAGTCTATTTCCGGCGTCCGAGTCGTACAGGTACCCATGTGTCATGTCCTCTGTGCTTGCATGCCAACCTTGCTGGGAACTTGTTACTATGAATTGCTCAACCTCGTCGATAAGAGCGTTAGGCAGCCCTTTGGAGCTCCTATCGGTGAATCCCAACATGGAGCATATCTCCAAGATTTGGGCCATGGTTCGTTCCGCGTAAGTAGATGTGGACGCCCCCAATGAGGGCAGGGTACGGTTGATCACGGCGATAGAAAGCTTACAAAGAGTGAGCTGTAATTATGGTTCAGAAGAATCAGCAAAGTTGATCGCAGAAACCATGAGGTGAGCTGAGGTGACATTTGAGGGGACTCGCCTTAAAGGACAGTGCTTTATGCCTTCGAACAATTTCTGAACTGTGGTATCATGCTACAGTGGCGAGCAAGACGTTTCAGAACTGACTTTGTAGATGTGAACCCTGTTACGACAAGCTCACTGTAAGGTAATCCGAAAACCTTAGGTCCAAGGGCTTGAGTAGAGAATGACGGGGCTACAGATGCTGGTTAAACTGTTCGACTGAGTAAGTGAGATAGTAAGACCACGGTGGAAGCTGCAGTTGTAACCATCTGTAAAGACCTCAATATAGTGAGTGGAGGGTGGAATGTTTGAAAGTGAAAACGGTGAACTAAATGGACACGGGATTGAGAAGGTGTTATCATTGACGATGGTTACGTAATATGGATTGCATTCGACATACTGAAAACCCTTTGATGCCTTAAGCTTTACCTATTAACACCAGGATAAAATAGAAGGATATTCGAGCAGAGCTTGAATACCATACTTGAACACGCACTGACTCCACTCCCTCTCACCGCTAATCTCCAATTACTTCATCCTTGCGCTACTCAGTCCTGATCCGATTGAGTATGGTCTGAGTCTTCACTAAAAATAGTGCCGGTCTCTGTATTGTATCTTATGCCCAGACTCCGCAGCCTCTCGATCTGTATCTTGTTCAGTGGGATTAATTCAAAGTTGCGTGGCAAGCGTATGAGGGCCCTGTAGGTATAAAGTCAGTCCAAGAGTCAAGCCCCAGATCCTAGATGAAAGTACTTGAGAAAGTCGAGCTTCATGTTCCGAGCTTTATCTTTCAAAGCAACCTGATCTCGATATGCTAAATTGCCATTTTTGCCATCGATCTTCTTCAGCGATCCCCAGCTAGTTCCATGCTCCTCGATCAGGTTCAAGAGGGTTTCCGTTTCTACATCCGTCCATGCTTTACGAGACTGCACTTTTTTGGGCCGCTCAGCCATTCTGGTTTTGGCGCTCGAATTGACCCGCTTGTAGTTCTGAATCTGAGATTGCGAAGGAACGCTGTTGTAATTCTGCTGTGCGACAGCCTCCCCAATGTCGTCCTCTTCATCATCCTCATGTTGTTGGATTGGTCGCTCGCTCCGTCTTGGGAGTTTCTTTGGATTTTGGGTCTCCTTTGGTGAACCTGCTCTTTTCTGGGCTCGAGGTAGAGCTGCCCCAGGCTCGGCTACAGAACGCTGGTTGAAATGTGTAAAGTTACGTCTAGAACTGACGTCAATAGGCCGCATGTCTTGTTGAAAACTAACATCTCGGCTGACACTGCTCATTCGCTCTTGCTCATCTTCTCCGTCACTCAACTGGATCCCGTTGTCATTCTTTTCACGACTATTCGAAACGCCACTCTGGGTAGGAACCTGGCTATCAAAAGCGATTCGTACTGCTCCACGCTGGCGATCAATGAGACGTGGCTTTCGAGTCTCAATCGGCTGCTGCTCTGGATTCTGCTGGAGAACATGATCGGAGCTGTATCTTAGCCCTTGTGCGAGGTTCTCTTTATTTGCGTCGGCTTCGATTTGCGCTTGAGAGTTCATTATCTCTGTTGCAGCCGCTCTATCGTCTCTTTCAGACTCCGGGGATTGTGCCTTGGATAGCAGATCGTCATCGTTATGAACCTGGGGTTGAAAGCCGTCGGCCATATTGACAGGTGCAGAAGATGTGATTATTGCTTCCATGGCTTTCTTAGAAGGGGTCAAGGGCTGATTGTCTGGGCGCGCTGTTCCGGAAACGTGGATAATGGGAGGCAACAGTAGGGCTTCTTGGGCTATGAAAGGCTCCGGCCTTCTTGGAAATCGTTCCCGCAGGCGGCTTGCCGCGTATGGAAGTGTTTTGGGAGAATTGAACCTGATCCGGGCAATCAACAAACATCCGAGTAGTACAGCGAAAACCATCCGAAGCTCAGGACGCAGGGTCACTCACTTGTATACAGGCCCGTTCAATTCCCTCGCCAAAGTGGCTGGATGGCTGGATGTGTCGATCGACTCGATTGGAGCGTGAGACGGCTCCGAAGGCGATTCATCGTCGAGTACAACTTCCGGGCCGCTTTCGTCTATCACTGAATTTGTTTTAAGAATATCCTGGATTTTCAGGTCCAGCGCTGTTTTGATTTTCTCAGCTCCATCTCCGTCGAATACGTTTATCTGGCGTTGTAATTCGTCCAACCGTGCCTTACTCCATGCGACAACACCGATGACAAAATCATCCCAAGAAAAATCTGCCTTTAGGCGTTCAATATCCACTAGCCTCCCTAGATCAGAAGCTTGAGGTTCCTCGAAAAAATGCTTCCGAATAAGATCGAGTCGATGTTTTATCATATCCTCAAGTGCCTTCGGGAGTTCTTCATTGCTCGAACCCACGAAGTCCCAGCCTCTTAGTCTGTTTCTTTCCTGGTAAAAGACTTCGAACAGTATCGTGTCAGGATCGAAGTTGGCCTCGCCGATGTGACCTGTAAGTAGTACGATCGCATATTGCGTCCGCAGCTCAAGACCCAGCTTCAAGGTGTCATCTCTCAAAGCGCTGGATCCTGCATAGGATATTAAGAGTTTGGGAGTTACAAAACTGTGTAGGAATGAAGCCGGAAAGACTGGCTCAAGTTCTTCGATCGCCTGATCGCTATCGAATTTTTGCGATGACCCCAAAACGGTCAAGAGCAAACTGCAGAGGTTTGCTTTCTGCAGCAAAGGATCCGGTCGCCAAGGCCCGTACGTAGTAGCTGCTGTTCTATTGCCTCGAAGCAAAGTCCGTAGGACAGCTGGACTATGAATATAGAGACTGCTGCCATAAAAATCCCTCGGTATCCGGAAGCTGTTGCAAAGGCGTCTCATATTTTTGCTTGTTCTTGACTCCGGGTCTTTGAGATCACTCCTAATAAGACCAATTGCAGCATTCGGCGTGTCAGGTGGAGCGAGCAAGCGTAACAGCTTGTCCGATGCGTCGGAAAGGTCTGGAAGCGCGTCCAGCATATCCTCCGCGTTTAAACCCAACAGCTCTTGCGCAGAACGAGATGTCCTCGCCGTAGTTCCAGAGAAAATAGAAACGTCTCCTGGCGATTTATTCTCATAGACGCTTCGTCGCTGGATATTTTTTTCTGCTTTGACATCTGGGTCTGCCTCATTCTCTGCCGATGTGGGTAGGTCGGGGTAGATGATACTGGGGTGTTCGGTAACGGTCGAAAGATCTAAAGTCGGCCATGCGTGGTTAGTGTATGCCATCCAAAAAAAGACCCAGAACTCTAGAGCCCTCGAAATCAAGTAGTTGGTGCTGAAGTCGGAAATTCAGAGGGCAGAAGCACATATGCTTTGGGGGCGAACGAGATGCTCGAGACGGGAAGACAAGTCGTCTCTGACTTACCTTGTAACGCTTTGGACCGACTGTTAGGTTTGACTCTTGTGTCAGTCCGGTTCCTGCTTTTGCTTGAGTCTCCCACGACCTCTGTAGATACTTGACGCGGTGCCCGCCTTCGATTGGTTTTACTGTTGGTTCTGCTTGCCTCACTATCGCTCACGTCATGACTTCGACTTCTTGTTGCACGCATAGTGCGTTGTGGAGGACTTTGTGGCGGTATACTGCGGCTTCCGGTGGACTTTGGGGGTGACTGTGGTGTTGTGCGCCTGCTGGCAGATCGAGTGGATATGCGGTCAGCCATTGCGGCGATATTGAATCAATAATCACGGTCAAGCGACGACTTAGAGCTGGAAGATTATTCTGAAGTATTCTTCAGGCTTTACTGCGCGGTAATCAGTTGTTTCAAACCTTCTGTGTAAAAATTCAATGTTGATGTTAATGTTATGAACTTTACCTCAAACAGAGCTCGATGTTGTGACAAGGTTTATTCGCGGGAAGACTAAGGTAAGGCACCTTAGGAATCCTTACCAGCACGTGACGCCATCCATAAGCATCCCTTTCCATTTGTTACTTACTAGTGTACGGGGGCGTAGAAGCCACAGCTCACGACTACATTTCTTCCACCACTCTCTTCCGTTCAGAAAGAGCATTTCCTGTATATGAGTCTCCTCTCACCTTCTGTCTACCATATCCGGCCAGATCTATATAGAGATTCTTAGACCCACTCTGCAGGGGAGATCTTGCCTAGAAGATACACCAAAGCGCAATGAAACTACGACAGCGGCCGTCACCTCTACTGATCCTACTCCTCCCATGCCTCCACTTCACTGGTGCTATTAGATCGTCAGAACAAGTTGCAGCCTTAGCTCAGGGTAAAATCGTTGGCCCTTCTCCGAGTCTACCTGCCAACCTAGCGGTGCAGACCAATGTCGATCCTAGCCATATTGCCAAAGACGTATCTGCTGATGGAAAGGACGGTGAGATACCGGCTTCAGTGAAGAAATCTGATACCAATCTTGGCACGAAAGACGCTCCGTTAGACGGCAAGGATGGTAGGCCGCATCAAGGGCCATTCGTCGAAACAAATGCAGAGCGAGACCGGAAGAAGGCGAAGGAAAGCGGCGATGAAGAGACTGCCAGTCCATCAAAAAAGCCTGGGTCGAAAGAAGAAACAAAAGGAGCGTCATCTACGGATGGGTGGAAAATGCCTGAAACCAACGATGGCGTAATGGACGATCCAAACCGATTGGGGCCAAAAGAAGGGACAAGGGGCACAGAAGGTGGGATATCAGAGAAGAATCGAATGGGGAAGACGCAAGAAGGTATGACTGGCCTTCCGAAATCGGAAAAGAAGCCGGATCCTCCAAAAGAGGTCCCTCCGTTGCCGCATAGTGAGCAAGCAAAGCTGGGAAAAACCGATTCCAAGGATTCTGGCAAGAAAACCAAGGAAACTGGTATAGACGACGAAGAGAAGCCGAAGGAGAAGCAACTGGGAGGGCTCGAGGTAATGCTGCTTTCCCCATGACCACTCACTAGCAATGCTAAATGCTACGATTATAGAAACCTGCCGATCTCCCCGAGAAGCCCCACGATATACCCCATCCTGTTCCACCTACCACTTCCAAGAAGGATCCACTCCAGATCAATGAGATCATAAAGTCTTTCACTCCGTCAAGCACATTACTCACCTCTGCGCCGGCCTCCTTAATACAACCTCTCCATTCCTTCCTCCTCTCTTTGTCAATGATCATATTCTCCGAAATCGGCGACAAGACCTTCCTTATCGCTGCGCTCATGGCCATGAAACATCCCCGCCTCGTGGTTTTCTCGGCCGCCTTCACTGCCCTAATCGCGATGACGATCTTATCCGCTGTGCTCGGCCATGCCGTTCCAACACTGATCCCGAAACGCTTTACCAACTTTCTCGCTGCACTTTTATTCCTTGTGTTTGGCGCAAAAATGCTTAGGGAGGGTTACAGGATCAGTCCCGACCAAGGCGTCAGTGAAGAGATGAAAGAAGTTGAGATGGAGTTAGAAGAGAAAGAAGAAATGGCCCGGAAAATGGGCCGCAGACGCCATTCAAGCAGTCCATATGCAATGGAAGCCGGCCTTGCCAACTCCCGCAAAACACGCTCCAACTCTCGACTACCTGCCCCTCCCGACTCTCCACCATCCTCCTCGGATGAGCGAAGTCCTTCGCCCAGCAGAGGGTCGGGCGCGATGAACATGTTAGCTGGCGTGAACAATCTATTCTCGTTGCTACTAAGTCCGGCATGGGTTCAAACCTTCATAATGACTTTCCTTGGAGAATGGGGAGATCGAAGCCAGATTGCCACAATTGCAATGGCAGCAGGCCAGGACTACTGGTGGGTCACAGGCGGAGCGGTCAGTGGACACGCATTATGTACGGCCATTGCAGTTATTGGCGGCAGGGCGATCGCAGGCAGGGTCAGTTTGAGAATGAGTAAGTACAAAGACCCCACATGGATTAGGCTAGATGTGCTGACAATTTCATAGTAACCCTTGGAGGTGGTTTCGCATTCCTGGTGTTTGGCATCATATATCTCTTCGAGGCAACGTATATCAAATGAAATGGGGTTTCCAATTGATGTGGAACATAGACTATGTCCTATGTAGGTTCATCCGTTAGGCGCAACCAGGCGTTTTACGATGAGAATGGCAGTATATATGTTTGCATGGATATGTCAGGGTTATGGTCGGGAACAGTATTTGAAGGGAATAATCTATGACCGTTTCCATTATCGTGGTATTCAATCGATGGCTACAGAAATTGCGTCCTCCGCTCCACATATCCTCATCAACCCTCCCACGGGCCCTTGCAACTAAGCCCCTCACAACGAAGAACTCTCCCCATACTTCAACTTCGTAACCAGCTTCCCCGTATTACTCCCCTCAAACAACTTCATCCACGTCCTCGGAATATCCTCAAAGCTCGTCTCCACAATTGTCTCACTTTCATCCCCAATCCTAATCTTCCCCTCCTTATACGCCGCAATCAACTCCCTCGTAGCCTCGGCGAACTTGGGCGCAAAGTCAAAGATAATGAACCCCCGGATTTCGATTCTCATCACAATGATCTCGCCCCAGTTCCGCAGCCCCGTGGGCTGACTCGTATTGTAGTTCGACACAGCGCCGCAGGCTGCGACGCGGCCGTGGCGGGCCATGCGCGTGAGCATGAGGTCGAGGATCTCGCCGCCGACGTTGTCGAAGTAGACCTCGACGTAGCCCTCGGTAGCTTCGATGAGCTCCTTCTTGAACTCTGGTTTTTTGTAGTTCACGCAAATGTCCGCACCCAAGCTTTCCACCCACCTGCACTTGTCGTCACTCCCCGCGATTCCAATCACCCGCTTGCACCCTAACATGTTCTTCGCAATCTGCACCACCATGCTCCCCGTCGCGCCCGCCGCGCCACTGACCACCACCGTGTCCCCGGGCCCCGCCCTCACAATGTCCCGGGTCCCGTACAGCGCCGTCAAGCCAGTGAATCCCAGCGCCCCTAGAAATTGCGTCGGTTTCACGCCCAGGTTATCGGCAACGGGACTGCACTCTTTGGCATCCGTAACCATGTACTCCTTCCACCCGGCATTCGCACTGACCAACATCCCCTTCTTGAATCCCTCAGCCGTCGATTCGAGCACTTCGGATATCGCGCGTGCTCTCATGACTTCGCCTTCGCTGACGGGCGGGACGTACATGCGGTCGGCCTTGACGTATTTGGAGATCCAGCCGCGCTGGGCAGGGTCGTTGGAGAAGTAGAGGGTTTTGAGGAGGACTTGGTTGGGTTTTAGGGAGGGGATTGAGGCGGTGGATTGGGTGAAGGTTGGGCTTGGGCCGGAGAGGGAGACGAGGTCGGTGGGTTTGTTGGTGAGGACCCATTGGCGGGTGGTAGTTGGGAGTGTCATGGTGGAGGGTTTTCTTGGAGGATGCTTGGGAGGATCGAGGGGGTGGAAGAGGGTTGAAATGAGAGATTGGACAGCATTGTGCGGAACTTTTCTATGTTGGAATTTCAGGTGTGATTTGGTTGGTAATCTCCGCATCCATCCGGCGCCGCATTCATCCGGCGCTAGTGGACTCAGGGGATTCAGGGTATTTGACCTTCCTCCTGCCAAAGAGAAAAGATAACCACAACACCATTGTACCAGCGCTGTTAGGAATCGAACCTAATATAAACTAAATCACTCAACGACTCGACCGCAACCAACAGGCGTCCGCCCCCGGACGAGGAACATTTCGCTTCGCGTTCACAGTGGAGGGTCAGCATGGGATTCGAACCAACGCACGTCCCGGGGTAACAAATAACAACGGAACTTTTCAATACCTGCGGCTAACAGCGCTGCCAAAGAGAAAAGATAACCGAATTCACCACGCCGGACCTAGTTTAGTCGTTGAGTGATTTAGTTTATATTAGGTTCGATTCCTAACAGCGCTGGTACAATGGTGTTGTGGTTATCTTTTCTCTTTGGCAGCGGGCACCTAGAAGAACACAGGCACACAGACACACAAGGTTCTGAGGGTAGCATAGAAGTGAAATTTCTAAGAACAGAGCTGAAGCTCTGCGGAACTAAATAGTTCTGAGGGGGACCAGCTGACTAATTAGGCCCTTCATCCGTGCCGGAAGGAACATCCGATCGAAGAAACAGAAGACAATCGATTCATCGATTCACAACTCTCTTATTAATGACAAAGAAGTCTCAGCGCTCAGAAGAAACAAAAGAAACAGAACGAACAGAAACAAAACACAAAGAAATCAGTTTAATTCTTCTTCTTCATTAACAACTTCTTCAATTTTGCTCTTAAAACAGTTTGCTTCTTCACTAAGATATTGCTTCTGATTCGAAGCTGATCATATGCAGATCATAATAAAGAGTTAATCTTCAATAATGATTTGAGTTGAGCGAGAATTTCTGTAGTAATGATTCTATAGAACTCTGAATGTATCATGAAATTCTTCAGTAACTCAAGATGTTTTAGAATCTTGTCGTCGTCTGAGTCGCTTGACACAAGAAATATGTCACGATTCTAGCCTTATCTATTCTGCAGTTCTGCTATGAGCAATAATGAATAGCTGTTTTTAATCGTGATGTTATTCAATGCTCTGTAATCAACACATAGTCTTAGACTTTCATTTGATTTCAAAACAAATAGAATTGAGTATTCTGCTGACGACTGTGATTCTTTAATGAATTCTTTTCGCATGTTCTCTTTCAGATATTGTCACAAAGCATTGAGCTTTTCTGTCAATAATGAGTAAATGAACTGTTTCGTGAATTTCTTGTTGTCAACGAGCTTAATCTCGTGATTTCACGATTGATGTTTGAGTAGTGTCTTCTGATCACTTTCTTTCTCAAACAGAATCTTGTATTTCTGATATTCTTTAAAGATAATAGCGATAGCAAAATTCTTCGAGTGATCGCTCTGAATCTCTCTGCTTCATAACATCTGTGCATCATTGATTTCTCTGAACTCTTTGCGCATTTCTTCGCTCATCATGATGAATATCTTCACATTTTGTGATGACTTCAATATCAAGTGTAATCGCGTCGCTTCTGTATCTAGAAATGCAATTGTTTCGTTGATTCAATCGATCATCGAATTGATTATATGAAGTCATGATATGTTTAGAACTATATCACTGTCTGACTGTTTTGTAACATTTAAACGTAAATTTTTTCAATGTTGTTCAAGTCTCAAATGAATGAGTCGAGTTTCTTGATCTATTAGTTTGTTATTGTACTTCATGAATGTTTCATTGAAGTTTCACAGTTTGTAAGATTCTTTCTTCTTCTGCGTAGATATTTGCGCTTCTTTAGCAAATTCTGAAAATATGTAATTTCTCATGCAGTCACTGTTTATGAATAGTTGTGCTGCATGATCATTAATCTTGATTCAAACTCATAACTGTGACAAGTCATCGATGAAAACAAATATGCTTTTGATTTTCAATCTTCAACTAAACTTCTTCGATGATCTGTTGATTGAAGAGTTTTCTAGTTTTTTGAACTAGAAGTTCTTTCTTTCAATACTTGTTCTATGTACTGAAATTGATTCAAGTTGATCTTCTTAAGTGAATATTTCTTCGAATCACACAGATCAAATCTCTCTCTGATGACTTTTGTCATCTGTCTAAGTTCTCTGAATATGTGATCTTCATTGAGAAGTACATATTCTTCTTGCTTGATGAACTTGACTTCTGTGAATGACTTCTTCATAACTATGTCATGATATTGAATGTCTTTGCGCGATGCGATCAACTCATCTTGCATAGTGTCATAAATAGCTTGATGTATATCATTCTTGATCTGTTGCATTCGCTGTGAAAAATCTTTCTCTTTCTGCTTAAAGAGAGTGTACAATTCGTTATACATGCTTATAAAGCTTGCTTGACTTGTAAGCTTTCTGAAATCTTTCTTTACTTCAAGATGATTTTCTTCTTGATCGAGAGCATCTTTTGCTGCAATAGTGAATGCTCATAAAGTTTCGCTAAGTCGATTCTTGTCAGGATCGTGCCTAGGTGAGTCAACCAGCGAAAGTCAGGGTTGAATAGTGCTTGATCTTTAGAGATAGCTATAACTGAATATTAAGAATACAGAAGAAGATGAGTACAAGAGCTTCTATTTAAGTAATATTCAGAGGCTGCGCTAAGCTTGAAGGGAATGTGTTTGTGACACGGGTAGAATGTGATGTAGGAAGAAAGATGATGTTGAACAAAGAGATGTTGGTGAAAGAAAATAGGGGCTGGGCCAGATCTGGGCTAGAGGCACTGGCTAGCCCTATTCAGCCTTGGTACGCTCGTAACATTACTTTCCCCTTCGAAAATTCATGTTCACATGAATGTCGCTCGTTTGCTTGCTTTCTTATTGAGTTATTCCGGTACTAGCGTGGCTTTCTTGGGTATAGCGCATGAAATTCGTTCAAAACTTCCTCGAAGCCATCGAATTCACCTTTATCGACATAGTATCATTCATTGTCTCTATCTAGGCCTTTTCATTTGACCTTGTACTGTATTCGGCCTCGATAGCGTCTGAAGTTCAGAATGTCATCTACCTCTCAGTGTTCATCGTCATCGTCATCAATAATGATGAGCCTGAGAGGTTCTGCATGCTGTTCTGATAGAGGGTCTTCTGAATACGGCCGCAGTAGCTTCGAGCTGAACATCGAATGCAGATGCTTCATGCTGACTGATAGGCGAAGGTGATAGAAGACTCTCGCTTTGACAGTGATCTGGTATGATTCTAGTTGTTTGTCTTTCAAATCTTTGCAGAGCCTCGTTGTCTTGACGTTTCTGAAAGATAGTCAAACTCAGTCACCTACTTCATAGATGACGTTTCGTCTATGTTTATTGACCTGAACTTCGATGATCAGCTTCGTCTTTTTCAATTGTTGACGATCGAAGCTCAGTAGCTCTTTCATTTGAATGGCAATATCGTCTGCTTTTCTAGCTTCAAGTCGTTCACGAGTTGTTTCGTAGTCAGTCGTATCTGAATTGAAACTCATTCGAGAGTGAAATTCTTTATTGAAGTAGAAAAGAGTCATTGAGATGATCGAGAAGATATTGAAATTGTCGCTGAATTTCATCATAGATATTCATTTGACTCAGTCGTTCTGCATGTAATTGCAGTAGGTTCTAAGTTCGCGTTCAACGTCTTGATTGACTCGTTTCGTCTGATCGTCGATCTTCGAATGATAGGCTGTGAATAGACTAGCTGTGATTCTCAGTCGCTTGCAAAGACTCTTTCACATAGTCAATATGAATTGAAAGTCTCTGTTCGAAACAATAGAACTGAGTAGATCATGCAGTCGATAGACGTTTCATAGCATGATTCAAATCGTTTCTTCGACTGAGGTGTCATCGTCTTCTCAATGACAGGAAACATAGTGACGTTCTTTGATGAGATGACATATGATTGTGCAAATGACGTTATAGCCTTCTGACAGAGATAGTTCAGTGATGAAGTTCATAACTATATCTTTTCAGCGTTTCTGTGAAATCGAGAGAGAATGATGAAGTTCATTGATGCTATTTCTAGAGGCTTTGCTTCGCTGACAAGCATGACAGTTTCGAATGTATCGTCGAATAGTAGCTCGATGATCTGATCAATAGTAGAAACGCTGAACTAGATCGATGATTCATTTATTGTCGAGGTGAGAGGTTGAAGGTTGATCATGCACTTCTTGTAGCAGTTTCGTATGCATATTCTTGAGAACTCACAGTAAGTCTTTTCTAAAGAGAACGCTGTCAATGATTTCGCAGTTCTTCAATTTAGTGGTATGAAATTTGAGCTTGTTCTCGTTCATAGCTTGTCTATATTCGTCGCAGAGCTCATTCATTTGATTGATCATACACACTCGCTGATAAAGATTTGCTTTCAATTCAATGAGTAGAACATCAACTCTATCGAGAGTCAGAATAGTCTGAAAACAATCTTCAAGTCGTTGAGCTGATTCAGAGACGTTCACTAGAGACATTCGAGTTAGAGCATCGACTTTAGTATTCATTTTGCCTGATCTAAAGATGATCTGAAAGTTGAACTTCGACAGAATGTTCAGATAGTTGACTTGTTGTCGACTCAACTGTTTATTTTTCATGAAGATCTTCAAAGCTTGATGATCGATGAATATCTGAATGAGTAGTTCAGTGCACTTCAGCTTGAGTCGTCAGTGTTCGAAGCATCGAATAATGACTAGCAATTTCTTGTCATAGATGTGATAATTGATTTCAGCGAGAATCATGCTTTTACTGTAGAAGATCATTGAATGAAGAACTCTCTCGTCATCATACTGAGATAGTATTTCACCTTTTACATAGTTCGAAGCATCGATCTTCAGAATAGCTTGTCGTTTGAGATTGAAGTGACGAAGTACTGAGATCGAGCTGACTTGTTTCTTTAGATTGTCAAAGGCTT
>JAABUL010000556.1_pt1 | contig 79345 bp, 75 predicted proteins | sample 5559151 | NCBI WGS metagenome assembly JAABUL01 (sample SAMN10711876, study PRJNA513368) | rock metagenome | isolation source: Antarctica rocks | place: Antarctica: Victoria Land, Pudding Butte sud
TGTTCACTGATCATCAAGCTTTAACGTCATTAATGAAAGATAAAGAGCTAAGTAGACGTCAAATGCGCTGAGTACAAAAGCTCGTTGACTTCAACTTCAAAATCATGTATCGCTCAGACAAATAAAACATCAAAGTCGATGCATTGACTCGTCGAGCCGATTCAGTTTCTAGAAGTTTCGAGAATGAACGATGTTGCTATCAGCGAACTACAATTCTTACGTTGAATTGAATGAAAATCGCTGATCTAGAAGAGAAAGAGAACGATGAATCAATTTATCGATTGATTCTAGAAGCTAACAGAATCAACGAGAATTATATTCTACTTCGTGAGATCATATTAAAAGATGAAGCTCAATATGAAGATACTAAATTAAGAAATTGTCGAGTTCAGAACGAAATACTATATCGAAGTGACCTTCTATGAGTTTTCTTCAATGAGCATCTTCAAATGAAGCTAATTCAAGAAGTTCACGATCAATCTTCTATTGATCATTTCGAAATTCTCAAAACGATGAAGATCATAAGAAGATACTACTATTGATCTTCAATGCGAAAGACAATAGATCAATATATTCGAAACTGCTACATTTGTCAGCGATCAAAGACTTCTCGAGATAAATTCAATGAACTACTACATTCTCTACTCATACTTGAACAGCAATGAAAGAACATAGTCATGAATTTCATCATCAACTTATCTCTTTCGAAAGGCAAAAACGTCATACTAACAGTGATATGTAGACTGACAAAGAAACGACACTATATTTCTTGTTCTACTGATGACGAAGAAATCACAGCAGAAAAAACAGCTGAGCTAATGCTTCAGTGAATATATTGAATACACGATTTACTTGATTTCATTGTTTCAAATCGAGGTTTTCAATTTACCTTCATTCTATGAAAGTTTCTTTGCAAAAGGCTGAGCATTAACCTTTGATTATTCACTGTTTATCACTTTCAAATCGACGATCAAAGTGAATGAGTCAATCAGAACGTTGAAAGATATCTTCGATTCTTCTGTTTGTACATGCAGAATGACTGAGCTAAGCTACTACTCATGATTGAGTTCGTCAACAATAATGCTCTGTTCTCAGCCATCTTCTCGATTTCTTTCTTTCTAAACAAAGACTTTCATTCTCGTATGAGCTTTGAACTCGATGTCAGCGAATATGAAAGTTTTCGTGAACGCTTGCAGACGGCTAAAGTCGAGAATATATCTGAACATATGAACAAAACACTGAAGTTTGCTCGCGAGTCGCTAGCCAAAACACGGGAACAAATGATGAAACAAGTCAATAAGCATAGAAAAGAAGTTGATTACGAGGTCGAATCAAAGATGTTTCTGAATGAAAGAAACATCATTACAGCGAGATCTTTCAAGAAGCTAGATGACAAAATGCTCGATTCTTTCACCAATCTAGATCTTGTCGACTCTTCATATAAACTGAAATTATCAGAGTCTATGCGTGTTCATGATGTATTTCATCCTGATCTGCTTCGCTCTGCCGTCGACGACCCCTTGCCTGGTCAAAAGAACGAATTCTCAGGTTCAATAGTGGTAAACGACGAAGACGAATGAGAAATCGACGATATATTGAATTCTCGTCGATATCGAAGACGACTTCAGTATAGAGTCAAATGAAATGACTATGACAATGATCTCAATTGATACAACGCTGATGACGACGAATTTATGAACACTCAGAAGATAGTTGACGATTTTCATATTCAATATTCAAACAAATCGCGCTAGAAGCGCTTTCAACTATTCAGTCAATCAGAATTTAATGAGTCTGAGCCTGTGAAATCATGATTGAGCAATCAATCGAATCGAGCAGAAAATACATTCATGCAAACATGAATCGTCGAAGAAAGAAGATAATGTCACGATTCTAACCTTGTCAGACTCAGTCTTCTAGCCTTGCCAGACCTATTCTCGCTTCGTCACCTTGACTAGTTTCTATTGAGCCTAGCGTCGACTGAGAAACACACATATGTAGTCAGCTTCTTTTCTGTAGCTATCTTTCTTTCTTAGCATTTATCTTCTAGTTAAATGACACTCATATTGACTCGCTCTATGCTGATCTCTAACAATTGATGAATTTCAAGTAAACTCAATGATTGTTTGCATGATTTTTTGTTTAATCACTAGTTTTGCTTTGACATGATGCATGTAAGTCACTCATTTCAGCTTAAAGTTCAGTTGAACTTTCAAGACTTTGATATCTGATTTTGAATTAATTTGATGTTTCATTAACTTTATGTTAACTTTCATATTGAATCATTTAAAAGTTCTTGTAAAGTGAATCAACTTATGCTTTGTCATCAAGAATTTAATGTCATGCGTTTTTGATCATTGTTTGCATTTATCATAAATTTCGCTAAGAACTTTGCAGTTGTGTTTTATAAACTCTTTGTATATCAAGATATTGACATCATTCATGAAGTCTGTGAAGTTAGTTTTCAGCTTGATGTCATTACATGCTTTTAACAAGTTTGTATTGTAAAACAAATATAATATCAATGATAGCAAAGAATTTTATGATATGTTGACATTCATGTTGCATTTCATCATCGTATAGTCATCAATTATGATCGTGATGCATTGATCTTTCAGAAAGTTCTTCACAAACTTAAGAAGCAGTTTAAAAACTTTTCTCTTCTTCATGTCATGTAAAAGTTTGCTATGCATCATATTATCAAATACATTCTTCTCATTCAAACTCAGCAGTGAGTGTCATGATTCTAGTCTTGTCAGACTCAGTCTTCTAGCCTTGTCAAATTTATTCTCGCTTCGTCATCTTGACTAGTTTCTATTAAGTCTAACGTCGACTGAGAAATACACATATGTAGTCAGCTTCTTTTCTGTAACTATCTTTCTTTCTTAGCATTTATCTTCTAGTTAAATGACATCTCTATCTGACTCGCTCTAGGCAGATTTCTAACAGTGAGACTACTTTTCTTCTCATGTCACTTCATACAATATATATCTTTTTTATAATTAGTTGCAAAGTTGTATCTGTTGATCTGTGCTTGCAAACTCTCATCTGAATGTTTAATATTAAGTTGCAAGCTTCTACAATATTTCACAGATGTTCAAATGTGATGAATTTCAATACTTTGCTTAATGTGTCAAGTAACATAATTGATTTATATGTTTTTGCATTGAAATAATCTTTCTTGTCTGACTTTTGCATCATTATTGTGACTGTGCTCTTGAACTGAGTTGACTGTATTCTCTTCTGTAAACATTTTTCAAAGAAAGAGTGTATTTATTTTGATGCATCATCAACGAGTTTACGCATTATTCTATTTGTATATCTTGTGTGTTTCAACATCTTGTTAAATGTCGCTTTGTAAATGACTTTTTTAATTTCATGATGCATTAGCAAAACATCATTTTCAATTGAGAGCGAGTATTTGAAGTCTATTGTGTTCAGCATGAGAATCTCTGAAGATGATGAAAAGTGAGTTTAAAACATCATTTTCACTTTATTTTGCATTGTTGTGATGATGTCAAAACATTCTGACTTGATCAGAAAGAAAATTGTCGCTTGAGTTAATGTGTTTGTGACTGCATTTCTTGCTCATTTCGCAGTTTTGAACAGTTCTTTCAAGAATTGTTCAACATTCTGCATAATTTTTCAATATTCACTGCATTTCTGTTTTTTGATGATTTTGCTCTTCTTGTCACATGCTTGAATGTACTTTGTTGTTAGAACTCTTTCGCAGTTGATTATGTAATAGCAATGATTAAATAATCATTGAGTAATCAGAGTCTCAAAGTGATTGCTCTGATCGCTTGAATCAGAAGTGATCACAATGAGCATGATGAGCGTATTGCTCACCTTGCTCATCTTGCTCAAGAATGATCAAAGTGATCATTCAGAGCAAAGATGACTTGACATGATTCTTCTATGTCTATATAACGATGATCATTCTCTTAGATAAGAGCTTCGTGCTCAACTCATGTAAGTAGTCAATACATATTATTGTCTCAGCTATTTTCAGACCTTAAGTCTAGTAATAGTGATTACTGTTTGATCTTTGTATATATCTTGTGTTGTTAAAGAAACAATCATTACACTTTGAGCATCACTTTTTCACAAGATATCAGAGATGTTCATTTCTTTCAATCATGTCTAGTCAGTCAGAACGAGTCACGCTCAGTCAAGAAGCAAGCATCTTCAGCGCAGATAAGATTAAGATCTCAACATTGAACTTGTATCATGATGATCAAGATAAACTTGAAGCATACTTAGTACAGATAAAGCTATACATCAAACGACACTCATCTCAGTTCAAATTCATTGAAAACAAAGTACTCTTTGCATTCATTTATCTAAAAGATAATGCATTTACATGATTTCATCACTATTTAACGAATTATCTGCAGAAGAAATCAGGAAAATAAGAAGAAGAAATCAACACAATATTTCGTGATTCTCAAACGTTCAAGAAACGTCTAAGAAGAGTATTTGAAGACATTGACAAGAAATGTACAGCAGAACGTCAGCTGTACAATCTGCGACAGAAAATCTTCGCAGCGACTTATTCGATCAGCTTTCAGCATATCGCGATGAATACAAAATGAGATGATGCAGCTCTCATCAGTCAGTTCTATCAGAGACTGCGAGAGAAAGTCAAGAATGAAATCACTAGAATCGATAAATTCGCTGACTTGCAGAAGATGATATTCAGAACGATGATCATTGATAACAGACAGTATGAGAGACGTTTGAAAAAAGGTAAAGAATTAACTATGTCAGTAGTATTGAGTTGAAAGTTCAAGAAGAAACGACGACAGTCATACTATGATTCTCAATCTATGAAGTTAGACGCAACTTGAAAGATATCGATGAACGCTCATGATAAAACAGCTCAACAGAGTAAAACATGTTATACATGCAAAAAGCTGAGTCATTACTTCAAGAATTGTACTCAGAACAAGTACAAGTCAAAGTCAAAGTCTTATAATAAGTAAGACAAATCTTTTGCAGCAACAAAAAAAGATCAGAAAGACAAGCATCAAGCGTTGTTGTGAACAGCATGTTACAAGAACAACTGTTGCACTCATCTGAGCAATAAGAAAAATTCTGAATAATACTTGAAATTCTTGCAAAAGAATCGTTTCTACGCAGCAACTCATCGTCAATCGAAAGTGCATGATGAGAATAGTGATGAAAGTTCGTTCACTATGATCGCGAAATCAGAGATTCTCGACAGTGAAGCATATGACTCAAATAGATTGAACGACATCAAAGAAGCTATTCATCAAGCAGTTGAAGAAGAAAGTCAACTTAGTGAAACTTTACAAGCATTCATCATTGCAGCAGAAGATGCTCTCAAGCAAGAAGAGAATCATCTTGAAGTAAAGAAAGATTTCAGAAAGCTTACAAGTTAAGCAAGCTTTATAAGCATGTACAACGAATTGTACACTTTCTTTAAGCAGAAAGAGAAAGATTTTTCACAACGAATGCAACAGATCAAGAATGATATACATTAAGTTATTTATGACACTATGCAAGATGAGTCAATTGCATCGCGCAAAGACATTTGATATCATGACATAGTCATGAAAAAGTCACTCACAGAAGTCAAGTTTATCAAGCAAGAAGAATATGTACTCTCTGATGAAAATCACATATTCAGAAAGCTTAAACAGATGACAAAAGTCATTAAAAAGAGATTTGATTTATGTGATTCAAAGAAATATTCACTTAAGAAAGTTAATTCAGATTAATTTCAGTACGTAGAACAAGTATTAAAGAAAAGAGCTTTTAATTCAAAAAACTAGAAGACTCTTTGATTAATAAATCATCAAAGAAGTCTAGTCAAGAGTTGAAAATCGAAAGCATATTTATCTTCATCAATGACTTGTTGCAACTACGAGTCTGAGTCAAAGTTAATGATTATGCAGCACGACTATTCATAGACAGCAACTGCACGAGAAATTACATATTTTCAGAATTTGCTGAAAAAGCGCAAATATCTACGCAGAAAAAGAAAGAATCTTACAATCTGCGAAACTTTGATGAAACACTCATGAAGTACAATAATGAACTAATAAATCAAGAAACTCAACTCATTCACTTGAGACTTGAACGACATTGAGAAAAGTTACATTTAAATGTTACGAAGCAGTCAGACAGTGATATAGTTCTAGACATATCATGACTTCGTATGATCAATTCAATGATTGATTGAGTCAATGAGACAATTGCATTTCTAGATACAAAAATGACGCGATTGTACTTGATATTAAAGTCATCACAAGATGTGAAGATATTCATCATGATGAGCGAAGAAATGCGCGATGAGTTTCAAGAAATCAATGACGCACAGATGTTATGAAGCAGAGAGATTCAAAGCGATCACTTGAAGAATCTCGCTATCGCTATTATCTTTAAAGAATATCAGAAATATAAAATTCTGTTTAAGAAAGAAAGTGATCAGAAGACACTACTTAAACATCAATCGTGAAATCACGAGATTAAGCTTGTTGATGACAAGAAACTCACGAAACAGTTCATTTATTCATTGTTGACAGAAAAGCTCAATGCTTTGCAACAATATCTGAAAGAGAACATGTGAAAAGAATTCATTAAAGAATCACAATCGTCAGCAAAATATTCAATTCTGTTTGTTTCAAAATTGAATGAAAGTCTAAGACTATGTGTTGACTATAAAGCATTGAATAACATCATGATTAAAAACAGCTATTCATTATCGCTCATAGCAGAACTGCAGAATAGACTGCAGAGTGTACAATGATTTACGAAATTCAATATACTTAAGACATTCAATCAAATATGAATTAAAGAAAAAGACGAGTGAAAGACAGTCTTTTGCACTTGACTAGAACATTACGAGTATTTAATCATGTCTTTCGACTTAATTAATGCTTCAGTCACGTTTCAGATCTTTGTGAATAATGTGCTATGATGTTATTTGAATCAATTCATCATAGTATATCTGAACAATATATTAGTATACTCAAAGACGAAGAAAGAACATGTGTGACATGTTAAGAAAGTTCTACAGACTTTGAAGAAAGTTGATTTGCGCATCAAGTCAGAAAAAAGTGAATTTCATGTACAGAGTGTACAGTTTTTGAGATTCATAGTCACGTCTCAAAGTTTAAGAATGAACTTAAAGAAAATAGAAGTTGTTACGACTTAATCAACGTCAAAGTCAAAGATCAAAGTTCAATTCTTTCTAGAATTTGCAAACTTTTATAGATGCTTTATAGAAAAATACTTCAGAATTGTCTTGTCACTTACGAATCTTATAAGAAAGAACATATCGTTCATGTAAACTGAGAAAGCGAAAGAAGCTTTCAAGAAACTGAAGAAATTGTTCATTTTTCAGTCAGTACTGATTATGTTTAAATCAGAAAAACTCATTACGCTCAAGACAAACGCGTCAGACGAAGCTATTGAAACATGTATTAGTCAATCAGATGACAAGAAATGTCTGCATCTCATTGCATTTCACAGTAGAAAGTTTACAGATGCTGAATTGAACTATGAGATACACGACAAGAAGCTGTTAGCTATTGTTAATTCTTTCAAACAATGAAGAGTGTATCTGAAAGAATCTAGACATCAGATTCAAGTATATACAGATCATAAGAATCTGCTATACTTTATGATCACGAAAGTTCTAAATCGAAGACAGATTAGATGATTGAAAGAGTTGTCATTGTACAACTTTCAAATTCAATATTGAAAGAAATCTAAAAACTCAAAGATCGACGTCTTGAGCAGAAGAGCAGATCATATGACAGATAGATCACAGGTAAATCAGACTATCTTGCAAGAAAACTCAGATGATTCGATTGTCTATAATAGACAAAACGCAGTCACTTTATGAATCAACAACAAAGATCTTGAGAAACAAGTAAAGCTAAAGCTAGCGAAGAACTCAGTCGCGCAAGATATTATAAAGAATATCAAGAACAACGTGAACTTTGAGATTATCAATGAAATACTAACATTTCAAGATCTGATCTATGTTTCAACAAGATGCAAACAAAAGATGATAAATGATCATCACAAGTCAATGATACATGAACATCAAGATTTAAATAAAATCATTGAGAGAATATCTAGAATCTACTATTTTTCAAAGATGAGAAAACAGATAGAAGATATTATCAGAAAGTGCAATGTATGTATTCATATGAAACATAATCAACATAAACTCTATGAACTTTTGAAAAGCTTCAGCACATCAGATCATGCATGAAAAAGCATAGCTTTGAACTTTATAGTCAAGCTATTTAAGTCAAAAGAAAGAGTCTGTTACGAGTGTGTCAAGATTGAATAGAGTTTTCTAGTCAACAAGCTCTAGAAATTTTGACTCATGTTGAATTTCTAGTCTCAACACTCTATTCTAGCGCTTTCGATATTCAAGCAAACCTGCTTCGCTCTCTTTGTTTTGCTCTACTATAGATACAGCTCGAAATTCTCTTTGATTTCTTCTATATTCTTAATATTCTAGTTATAGCTATTTTTATTGATCAAACATTCTATTCAGCTACGCACTATCTCGCTGCAGTGTGATTAGATTCTAGACATGATTTCAACATTATATTAAGAATTCGTTTACCACATGATATCGATTTCATTACTCATTCAAGCTACTCGATGAACAACAAAACGAGTATAAAGAAATTTGTTTTACCTGATGATCGACGCAATCGAAAGACAGAACAACATCAGAGAGTCAATAGAATCAACGACAAGACTGTTTGAATTGCTAAAGAATCTATCGCTCATTAAGTATGCACAGTTCACTCAATTAAGAGAATCACGATAAAGAATTTTCGTGAATTGCTCTAGAATCAACCTATTCTCGTGAAGCAGACGAGTGAAAATAAGCTGTTCAACTCATTTCTTTTTCTCTTCGCTTCGAACCAAGCTCATGAATCAGGCGAGTCAAAACAATCTGTGTCGTCAGATCAAATTAGTGAGTCTGCTACTACAAATGACGTTCTCATAGTGAGTCTGCTACAATGACACTCTTCGTCAATGCAATAATCTACCTACTCTCATCGCTCTATCTATCAGTGAATCGATCTACCTCACGTTCATGTGCAACTAGTGAGTCTGCTTCAATGACAAGTCAATAGTTGATCTCTTCGATGAGCAAGTCGACTAGTGAGTCTGCTTCAATGACACTCTTCGTCAATGCGATGACATACCTACTCTCATCGCTCTATCTATCAGTGAATCGATCTACCTCACGTTCACATGCAACTAGTGAGTCTGCTTCAATGATCATTCTATCTCACATAGTGAGTCTGTTACAATAGACATTTGATGAGTTGGTTTGAATCAATAGAAAGGTTGATAGAAAGACAGGCATCAAGACTCTACGTCAGTGCTATGAACTACATTACAAGTCATAGAAACATGACTTTTTAAGAGAAGAAGATAATGTTACGAGTGTGTTGAGATTGAATAGAGTTTTCTAGTCAACAAGTTCTAGAAATTTTGACTCATGTTGAATCTCTAGCCTCAACACTCTATTCTAGCGCTTTCAATACTTGAGCAAACCTGCTTCGCTCTCTTTGTTTTGTTCTACTATAGATACAGCTCGAAACTCTCTTTGATTTCTTCTGTATTCTTAATATTCTAGTTATAGCTATCTCTATTGATCAAACATTCTATTCAGCTACGCACTATCTTGCTGCAGTGTGATTAGATTCTAGGCACGATTTCAACAGAGTCATCAAAACAACGTATGACTTTATATTGATTATAACAGACAAATTAATCAAGTACAAATACTTCTTGTCATATAAGAAAGCAACATTCGCAGAAGATTTAACTTACATATTTCTAAGAATGATTGTAGCAAATCATAAACTATTAGACGAGATAATTTTGAATAGAGACAAACTCTTCACGTCGAAATTCTGAAAATTCTTGATGAATCAGTTAGAAATTCATCATAAGCTGTCAACAGCTTATCATTTGCAAACAGATGAATAAACGAAAAGAATGAATCAGACACTGAAACAGTATCTCAGATGTTATATTAACTATAGACAGAATGATTGAGTACAGCTATTGTCAGTAGCACAGTTGACTTTCAATAGCACAACGACAGAAGTAATCAGCATGTCATCATTCTTTGCAAACTATGAGTTTGAGTTGAAAACTCTCAAACAATCATGTGAATTTGCACAATTAACTCAGAAAGTTACATTACAGATAAAACAATTGCAACTGTTACAGAAAAAATTACAGAAGAACATACAGTTTCTTAGCAAGTGCATGACTCTGTATGCGAACAAGAAAAAAGATAGAAAACCTACTTTTAAGAAGAGAAACAAAGTGTATTTACTAAGATGAAACATCAAAATGAAAAGATCAAGTAACAAACTGAATCACACAAAGCTAAAATCTTATAGAATTCTAGAAATCAAGAAATCGATTAACTACAAGTTAAATTTGTCAACATCTATAAAAATACACTCAATATTTCATATCTGTCTTTTGAAGTCTGCAGATTTAAATACATCAATTCAAACAGAATCTTCAGAAATTGATTCAAAGAATCAGAACGTTGAATATGAAGTAAAAGATATACTGAATCGACAGAATATCAAAGATCAGTCTCATTGATTAGTCAAGTGAAAAGATTATGAACATATCGAGAACACTTGAAAATCAGAGAGAAATCTCAAGAACTGTCAAATGCTTCTGTGACAGTTTCAGTTGAGAAACTCAGTCAGTCAAAGTCTGATGAAAGCTCAATCTGCTCAAAGAACATGTCAAAGAGAAGATTATTCAGCAATAACTCACTAATCTTTCTTTCATTCTTCTTGAGCTCAACAATGTTTCAAAACTTTCGTTCAATCATTGTTTGTTTCTTGTTCTTCAGAAACATAAATTGATTTTGCAAACAAGTAGCTCTTGCGAACATCTCTTGCATCTGCTTGTGAGCATTCAGCAGCTCATTAAGAACGCGATCGCATTCTGTCTTTACTCTTTTTCACTTCATCATTGAGAAAGTAAGATTGCACTTGCAATCGAGATGCACACACTCAATGCAGCGATCAATTTCGTTGTCAACATGACATTTCTTTTGCAAGTGACTGCAGTGTTTACAAGAATGCATGACAGCACGCTCAGAACTTATACGCTCAAGAAAATCTTTGTAACGCAAGATAAAGTTTTTGATTATGCAATGAGAAGACATGAAGAAAAAGTGGTTTTCAAGACGAAAATCTTAGAAGAGAATCTAGTGTTAAAACTCTCTTGCAGTTGATTATGTAATAGCAATGATTAAATAATCATTGAGTAGTCAGAGTCTTGAAGTGATTGCTCTGATTGCTTGAATCAGAAGTGATCACAGTGAGCATGATGAGTGTATTGCTCATCTTGCTCATCTTGCTCGAGAATGATCAGAATGATCATTCAGAGCAAAGATGACTTGACACGATTCTTCTATGTTTATATAACAATGATCGTTTTCTTAGATAAGAGCTTCGTGCTCAACTCATGTAAGTAGTTAATACATATTATTGTCTCAGCTATTTTCAGATCTCAAGTTTAGTAATAGTGATTACTGTTTGATCTTTGTATATATCTTGTGTTGTTAAAGAAACAATTGTTACATTTGTTCAGTCATTGATGATTCAACAACTTCTTTTCATTCATTGCATGCTTTTGATGATTTTCATACACTTTTTCGTTCATTCTGCTTTGATTATTTTATGTGATTTCACTCAGAAAGTGAAAATCTCAATGATCTTCTTCAATGCATTCAGCAGTTGCTTAATGTACTCATTTATACATTGATGTTTCATCTCATGATTTAACAATGATTTCAACATTTGTTCTTTCAGAATATTGATGAACTTCTCTTTATTTATTGTTTTTCAGTTGCAATATGATTTTCATGCTGATTTTTTGCAGACTCTGAAATTTATAATTGTCTGTATCAACAGATGATCTGAGAAATTTTTCATTTCTTTGTTGATTTCACATCATATTAATTGATTCATAATATCATCTGTCGTGAAAATCAGATTTATTGTCATTTGAGATTCTTGATAATTTCTCATAATTGTATCTTAAGATAATGCTAGTGATGCATTGATGTTTATGATCATTTTATTTAATTCATTTGACAATAAATGTTATCTTGAATAGAATGATTCTTCTCATGTGAAGTGATGCAGATTGAAGTCTTTTACAAAAATGCTTTTTCTCGACATGTGCAGCATTTTTTCAATGTTTGAAAGATTTTCTTTTTCATAAATGATTTCATGATTTCTGAGTGATAAATTGTATGCTTCATGAATGTGTATAGCTTTCTGAATCATCTGTGTATCATCTGTTAATGTTTGTAACGTAATTGTATTTACATCTTTGAAATGTTATATTGAATGTTAAATGTTACTGTTGATTCTCTTGTTTATGTAGAAACAGATTCTATCTTCATTATTCTTCAATATAAAGTTGACAGTTGCTGAGCAGTATGCTTTGAAAATGTCATCAAATCATCAGAATTCTTGAAGAATCAGAATGTCATAATTCTTTATTTTTTTCTCATATAGTAATATTATCATTATCTTGTTTCTGAACTTGTGAACGTTGTACTGTAGTATTTGAAACTTCTTTTGCTGAGACATTAAAATTTACATTTCAGACTGATTAATGTTCTCTTAAATGTCTGCAAAGCACTTGCTTCACTTGTAAAATTCTCAATAGAAGATGACATTGATAACAATGTGATTGACGTTGACTTTGATTTATTTGATCTTAACTTCTTGATTAAGTGATTCAGTATAATGTTTTCTGATGTGATGATTGCGTTGAGCAAACAACTTTCATTTATTGAATGTCTCTGCTTTCTCTTCAAGTCATTGTTCATCAATGATTTTAAATTAATAAATGTTTCTGTGAATGTCTTTGACATCACTATCTTGAGTTCTTTCTGCTCTTGTATGACATGATATAGAAGTCTGTGCTTTATGACTCTTTTTATTCTTTCTTTTTCAGCTTGTCGTTTATGACATTGAGAGTCAAAGACTTTGTGTGTATCTCAACATGCTTTGCATTTTCACATGTTTTAAGTTTGTTTGTAAAAACAATGCTTCAAGTGATGATTCAACATGCAGTAAATGCATTTCTGCTTGTTTTTGCATTCATACATCTTGTGATCATATTCTTGATACTTTAAATACTGATGCACTCTGCAACTCAAATCATAAAACTGTGTGATCTTTATATTAATTTCATGATATACTTTTTCATTGATCAGCTTGTTCATCATTTCAGCACTGATTACATGTATCATCAGTGAAATATATCTCTTCTGCTCACTTTTCTTTGTGAGTCACTCAATCTTTTTAATCATCATTTCTGAATGTATGTCTTTATTGATCTTGATGAGCACTCTTGCTTTTTTCTTCTTTATGTTCTTAAACATTTCTTTGATTTTAATTTCATGTATCACTACTTCAAAACTGATCTTGCACAGACATATGTTCAATGATATCTCTTTGATTCAAAAATTGTTTTTCTTCAATGTTCTTTTGCTGCTTTTCATCTTGATTCAAAATATCAGCAATCTTAATCATCTTTTCATTGTTTTTATGTTCTTGTGTATCAATAACATCTTGTCGACGTCAATCTTTCTTGCTCATCTCACTATATTCTTTATTATTGTCATCATGATTCTCTTTACTTCTTCTTTCTCTTTGATGAAGATTTTTACTTCAAATTTCTCACAATGATTTCACATTGACGATGATATGTCGACGTTGAATACAAGATGACTTTCAAATGATGTCGTTGACTTCACGCTCGCTCTCTTCGCTCAACTGTCAATGTGTTCTCTCTTCTTCACGAACTTTTTTTTGAATCTGCTCGTTATCTTTTTCAGTCTCTTCAGCTGATTCTTCATGCGCTGATTGACAGTCGACGCAGCGACGCGTTGACGCGTCAGCTTTTCTATCATCTCTGTCAAATCTTTCATCTTTTTTCAGAGCATCAGCTCGTTGTTTCTACGTTCGTTGAATTCATAGAGTACTCGCAGCTTGTGTAATTTCTTCTGTATATCTTTCGTCTTGACTGAATTCTTCTGCGAGATAGCGATAATCGCTTCTCGTTCACTCGTCGACGTCACGTCGACGACGCTTCTCATCTGCCCCTGACGATCAGGATGAAGCGCGGGCATCATGCCGATGATGTGCTCTGTCTCTAGATAGTTTAAGTAATTCGTTTTCGTGATTTTATCAATAATTTTTCTTTGGTTGGTATATCATTGCCTTGGTATATAGTCTGGATAATATCAAGGATCGGTTACTAGCAGATCGGATGCGAAGTCATTGTATAGATGTCGAGTTCATCAAGATACCATCAGGCTGTCTTATTACATACAAGATGGTCTGACGGCAGTATTACCACCTTAAGAAGCGCATGCATGGCTACAACTATGTCTGGACAGACATCCTCAGTCTTTGCAAATCTCGGTTCTCGTGACGTTGCTTACAACGGTAGAAGGGGGAGCTCACTAACCCTCTGCGTCATGTCGTGAACACGTTCCTAGTCTTCCCCTAAGATTGTTCTCGAATGTCAACTTCGTGACGTTAAACTTCTATGGCTCCATATGACTGCTCGATCCGATGCAAGATTTTAGGTCGGGCTCCCAAGGCTCATGGCAAACTCTACTGCACAACTTCTTGAGAGTTGTGTGGATGGTGACAGTTCATCTGAAAGCTACAAGAGGAGAGTGTATACTACAAGGGTCTTGTCCGAACTGGCTCGCAATCCTCAGCCAGCAGCGAAGCGCGCAGGATGTCTCTATCTACTAGGGACGAAACAAAAACGAACGTATGATTGGAAATTACTACAACGGAAGTACCACAGTCTTCTTGGGCGTAAAACTTCGATGTTGAAATGCTGAGGAAGCTCAGACCAGAGCCTCCGCCTTTACAATGTTCCGGCACCGGTCGTCGACGTTAGCAGTGCTCAATATCCCAGCGGATGCCCGCGGAGCTCTACAATCTACTACCAGGTTAGGCTGGCAAGAAGGAATCGTCGCTGGAGCAGATGCAGGAACGGATAAGGTCGCATGTCGGAGGCCTGCGATGATTGATGGGGAATGTGCTAAGGTCATGGGCACTGGATCTTACTAACCGACGGCTTACAGAACAGCCGATAATACTGGAGACGATCATCCAGAGGATCATGACACCAATGACGCTGGGCGAGGCGCCGGCGGCAGCAGAAGCGTCAACATCAGCCATGGCTTGCGCTCTGAAGAGCAGGATGGGGAGTCAATTGAAGAACACGGTTCGCTCTGCTCTACCCGCCGCCCACCTCTATAGCCAGCTCAGAGACGGGAAGGATTCAAGCACCCCTATTCGATGAGTTCCACAATATCTACCGGAAGGTCTACCCCCGGATGCCGAAGGTCTAGGTCTCTCATGCCGAACGTTCCGTGACATGATACGAAACCAGGGCTTTCGGTAAGACCAAAATTTCATGATATTGTGCATTATGTTTTGATTTACCCTACATAGCAACTTGTTCATCCATTAGGATTCGCATTTCGGCTTTTAAACTGGCGCGACTTTCCGTGATACGCCGATTGCACTGTCTTTTGTTCATGTATATAAGAACGTTAGATGCTCCATGCATGACTTTATACTGCAGGTTCACACTGATTTCAAGCTAATTGAAGACATTGCTTAGTACACTCATTGGCTTTGCCATTCTGACCATATTTACAAGCACAACTACAAGTTGGGTGGATATATCGAGAACGGTTTTATAGTATGTCAAGCAAGGTAGATGTACTCATTATCGGAGCAGGACCCACTGGGTATGTTAGATACTCACCCTACAGTCTTCCTGATTGACACAATGGCCAACAGCTGACTGTCTTTTATTGTTGTAACAGGCTTATGGCAGCCCTTTGGATGGCCCAACTTGGGATACAGAAGCGCATTATTGACAAACGTGGGACTAGAGTCCTTAATGGCCATGCGGATGGGTTTCATGCTAGGACTTTGGAAATTTTGGACAGTTTTGGTATTGCAGACGTTATCAATAAAACCTCCGCATCAGCACTAGACTGGTGTGCATGGGTACGTTGTTCGTTGTTGTTCACTTTTACCTGTCTTCTTGATCCTCTTCCCTTTTTTCTCGTTTGCAGGAATTATTCTCGAAAAGCTCTGATCATCTGAAGGCTCCCAATGAAGAGGGTAGAATCCATCGAATCCGGAGAGAACTAACCTTCGGATCAGATGTCTCTAGGTAAGCTGTGGTTGCTACTATGGATATGAAATTCATGCCATCAGGTGTTGACCAGATGCAATCAGGTTTCAGTCGGTCACCCTTCATCAAGGGCATACTGAAGCCCACCTGCTTGACAGTATCAAACAAAGGTCTGGTATTGAAGTAGAACGCGGCATAGAACCCAAGTCTCTTCAAGTGGACGAGTCTCAAATAGATGAAACTGATGCCTACCCGATCACCATTGACCTGCACCATCTGGAAAAGGAAGAGATCGAAATCTCCGAGACCAACGCCCACAGCATTGAAGAGAATGGTACCATCACACAAGAGAGAGGCTTCTGTGCCACTAAGCGGGGTCCAGAAGACGCTGATGAGTTGGTTTATAGAAGTAGTGGGAAAGAAGGTCAAAGTGAAACTGTTCAAGCTAAATATCTTCTCGCTTGCGAGGGAGCGCACAGCTGGACGCGACGGCAGTTAGGCTTCATCAATGAAGGTGAGAGCACTGATGAGCTTTGGGCCGTTATCGATGTTATCCCAATCACCGACTTTCCAGAGTAAGTTCCCTTTGCAACTCGATGTTTGGAACCCATGCCCCGGCTACACTAAGCGTTGGAGCATTGCGCTCAACCCTCTGAAAAGCTGATGCAAAGTCGTCCTCTCCCTATATTACTATTGCTGATACAACTTCTAGTATTCGTAAGCTGTGCACTATACAGTCCAACGCGGGGACTATCTTGAATGTTCCTCGGGAGGATAGGCTGACAAGACTTTACATTCAACTTCCGGCTATGGAAGCGGGCGGCAACGCAAGTGCAATAACTCCAGAACGTATGTTTGTCGAAGCAAACAAGATTCTAGCGCCCTACACGTTGCGCTACACCTACTGCGACTGGTGGACGATATATCGGGTGGGGCAGCGAGTTAGCAACCACTACACTTTGTACGAGCGTGTGTTCCTGGCTGGCGATGCAGTACACTCGCACACGCCCAAAGGTGGACAAGGCATGAATGTTTCCATCCAAGACGCCTTCAATCTTGGCTGGAAGCTTGGTGGAGTCTTAAAGGGCCAGCTCACTCGATCCATTCTGAAAACCTACGAGGCAGAACGTAGGCCTGTTGCTCAACAGCTCATTGCTCTGGATCGTACTATGTCCCGCTTGCTCTCGGGCAAGCCTGATTTAGAAGAACTCGATCGAGTTTACGGGCAAGCAAGGAGATTCCTGAGTGGAATTTATGTGCGTTATCCACCAAGCTCGCTTGTAGCTGGGGTCGAGAGCGAGCCACAGCAGGACTGGCAGCTACCCAATAGCTCACATGACGCGAACGTCCTCGCCAAAGCATGCCTAGCAATGAATGTCACCCTGGGCGAAAGGTTACCTAGCCACCAGGTCCTCCTTCAATCTGATGCATGCCGCTGGGAAACCCAAGATCTCCTCAAAAGCGACGGGTGCTGGCGCCTCATTGTCTTCGGTGGCGATGTTTCGAATAAAACGCAACTCAACCGCGTCAACACCCTCGGCGAGGACCTCGCAGTCTCTTCAAATGGAGTTCTTAGCAAGTACATGTCCGTAAACGCTCGAGGATCATCCATCATCCAAGTGTTCCTTCTCCATTGCGCTCCTAGGACAGCGCAAGTCGAGCTGTCCGATTTCCATCAAACATTCTTCCCCTTTGATGGGAGGCAAGGGCACGATTATAGCAGGGTCTTCATGGATCTGTCTCAAGCACCAGCCGCAAGCGAGGTGTCCGGTGATGCGCATAGGTTCTATGGTGTTGATCCCGCGAGGGGCTGTTTGGTCGTTACACGACCGGATCAGGTAGTTGGTTATATTGGCGAGCTTGAAGACGTAGATGGTCTGAAGCAGTACTTTGACGGTTTCCTGATCCCGAAGAAACGTGTTTAGACTAGCTTTTTGCTGGGGAAGGTCTGGATGGCTTAGAATCGAAGGGTTTGCTACGGTAGGGAATGATAGAAGTTAGAATGACAAAGTGCATGTCGTATATAACTCAAAACCCATCACGTTTACGAATCATGGTACGTAACTATAAGGTTGACATGGATTCCAAGTACTAATTGTAGCAGGCAAACGTATCAATCGCGAGGACATTTTTCGCTACACAAACGGCCATTTTCTGGTCAACGAAGATCAGCAATTGTCGCGACGCTATGTTAAGTTCAATGTAGAAGAGCTATGTGAGCTTGTAACATCCCTTGCTGGTAACAATGAATCGAAGGTTTGCAAGATCAACAAGATGGAAGGAGGCTTCAACAAGGCTCTTTTGGTCACGTTGGATACTGGTATAGAAGTGGTTGCGAAGATCCCGTGCTCCAATGCTGGGCGAGCAGTCTATAACACAGCTTCAGAAGCAGCCGTTCTCGAATATGGTAACCTCTCTATATCTGTTCACAGCACTTCAGCTGACCAGTTTAGTCCGAACTCATACAAAAATCCCCGTCCCGAGGGTTCTGACGTGGAGTTCTGATGCCTCTAATCGTACAGGAACGGAGTACATCACCATGGAGAAGGCCACGGGGGTCCAGCTGTTCAAGGTTTGGGGGAACACGAATGAGCTTCAGCGTCTCCGACTCATTGAGAATATTACGAAAATAGAAAATCGGCTTTCTCCAATCCGATTTCCGGCATATAGGAACCTTTTATTTCCATCATTCTATCGCTGAAGACTCTCGCCTTCTCTTGGATCCTTGCATTGACCCCTCGGGGGAAATACGCTACGTGGAAGAACCAGTCGGTCTCCAGAAAAGATCGTATCGAGAATAACGTGACAATCCTATCTACCTGCAGCACACACTCAGGGGCAGCTTCTCGAAGAGCTGGGCATTGTAAAGACAACTACGATTGATGTTGATCCTGACTCAGTTGATAGATCAGGGGATCACAGATCTCCGAGCCTTCACTTTGACAAAAATTAAAGTTGACTCTATCTTGGGCCCCGAAGAAATTCGACATGGAAGGTTTTTCCGTGTGAGAATATTTGAGGCTTAGTCGCCTGCCTGGGCGTTCGTGTATGAGTATGGAGCTTACACTGTCCACCAGGGTTACGAATTCAGACATGTTTCCTTGTATTGAATGGCCACGAAGGCTTGATCGTCTGTTTTAGCTGAATCAATCATACTTTACGTGACTGCGACGTAGAGAAACGTCCACACCAGGCTCCATGAGTGGTGTCATACAGTGACTCAAGTTCGTTGTTATTCTACACAACCAAAACTGGAAAAGTGAGACTGTTACCTACAATTTATGCGCCCGGGAGCCTTCTCTCCAGCATGTGCCCAAGTTACTGTTCCTCAAGCGTGTGTGTGCGCCCCAAGGCAGTAACATACTGATACCTTCCAAATCCGAAAACACCTACGATATCTGAAAACGGACTCGTAAGCCAGTCCCGACAATCGGTGACTACTGATGTGATTGAACATGGATATTTAGCAGCACTAATCACGCGGCGCAAGCTTTCTATGTTGATGTGCTCAGTAGAGGATATGTTCTGCTTTCAGACACGCGAGAATTCAATATGCGCACACAAGAAACCCCCCCACCCCCCCCTTTCGCAAACTGGGTGGAACAGCTACCGCCTCTCCTCGAATCTTACCTACACGGTGGAAGCGCTGCATGTTCTGTAGTTCTGGCGACAGTAAGGGGGTTAGGGGGTTGAATTATGCGCGTTTCGGACATTGACGTTGAAGTTTGTTTACGGGAGGTTGATCTGGGTTGTGGTTGCGGCTTTGCAATGGTGTTTGATTTTTCGGTGGCTTTCTGGTTAATGAACTTTACACTCGAGGTATATCCCCCCCCACATCTCTTCTCGTGTCGTCCCTCTAGAAATCCTACTTCCCAGTCCTCCATTTGTCATCTCCCGAAATCTTGAGTTCCCAGGTCCTTCGCTTCGCGACCTTTCCTCATTTGCTCCCCCGAAACAACATTTCCTCTTCGTCTTCCTCTCCTCTTCTCCCCTCTCGTCCCCTTCTCTTCCCATCACTCCAATCTCAAACTCTATCCGTCTCCCCATCTATCAACTGGTCCCCTCCACCCAGCCAACCTCCGACCCCCCAAACCCCCTTCCTCAACCATCCTTCCACCCTCTTACGCAATAAATTCAGGAAAATGAGTAATGTGCATCCATAATGCGATGTATGATCCGAGAGCGATGTGAAAGGAGGTTCAAGGGGTTTGCAGTCGTATATATGCGTACGATGACGCCAGGCACGGACCGAGTCGAAATGGGGCGAATACGGGGGATTAGGTGTGGAAGGGCGGGATTGTTGTAGTTGGGTTACCTCTTGCATGGACCGAGTATGCCAAGTCCCCTAGAATTGATCCAAGGGGTTCCGCAGGTACTCAAAAGCCACTTTGTACAAACTTTCCGCAGCAACCCATCACTCATCACCAAGCCCTCAATTAGAAAATTTTGCATTCTCAAATGCTTGATCTTACATTCAACACTGCCAAAGAAATCGCGTACGGGGATATGTAAATTAGGCCTCAAATGGCAAATCGAATAAACCCCCCGCTGAAACGCTATGAAGCGAGGTAAGGTAGACAAAAGGTAACCCCCTCCAGAATTCTGGGTGGACCAAGTCCAGATGGCCAGTCTTCTGCTCCTTTCTATGTTACGTCCTGCTCTAGTATTACAGTAGAACCTTTTGGTTCCCTGTCCGCCACGTATCCAGAACATCCGGGGTGATATTCCACTGCAAAACCATAATCATAACAGGTATACTTCGCGCCATAGACTGGCCCTGTACACTATATCACTCGTGTCTCATCACTCTTCGATCAGCTTTCTAACCCCTCCCCTATCTCTCTTCCTCACGCTCCCCTTATTCGACTTTCCAATTCCAAGAATGCTCAATCTCTTCCTCATGCTTGCTGACCGCCCAGAATGCGCCGTCGCAGGCCTTTCGACTGTTTCAGTACCAGTTTGCCTCGTCACCGAGCCGTCCTCGGAGCCCGCCACCGCGCTGCTGCGTTGACTACTGCTAGAGACCGAATCTTCGCCCGTAGAAGAAGGATGAGAAGAGAAGCCATTCGGTATCGGAGGCGCTTTGAGGAATCCAAGGCTGAGGTGAGAGTGAGATCTCGCATCATTCGAGGGTGGAGTTTGAGGGATAGAAGACTTCGAGGTGTGGTTACCATTGGAAAGGGTAGGAGACGTAGGGAGTGCGGAGGAAAAGACTTCAGAAGGGGATTGTGGCGGGGAGATGGGGAATTGGGGCTTCGGAGGTGGAACAACGGGTATTTGGGGTTCAAGGAGAGCTATCTCGGGAGCGAACATTGCTTGAAGATGCTGAGTCAAGGCTTCTTGCGTATTAAGGTAAGCGGGTCGCGTGAACAGCGATAAGCAATGCCTTAGCGTTGAAGCATGATCGAGCAGGGCCAACTGCAGAGCCTTTTCGAGAGGGTCAACGTGGCTTTCTACAAATCGCTCCTCGTTGTTGCTGCCTTCTTTCGCCATGGATATAAGCTCACGATACTGAGCTACGCTTGTCATTGATGTAGGATCGACGGAGCTACTGATAGCATCCGAAAGGTTCGTGAACTTTGATTCATCACCATCAATTATGCGCTTACCAAGGATGGACATTTCCGTGCTTTTCCTAGTAGTTCTCTCGACCGCGGTCTGCAAAGGCGATAAACGTACGACATCAACGGCAATGATCTCACTCCTTCGCATGATGGTCGGAAATGAGTCTGCTGTTGTGTAGATTGTTTTTTCGATCCACTGATCCTTGACACCCGATGCAGGAGAATGGCGTCGTGATGTGACGGCAAAGCGATTGGGTTGTGTGGACAGTATGTACTCTCGCACAGACTGGTTCACCCTTGACTGCTGGTAGATTGAATGCCGGGTTTCTCGATAGGGACTTACTGGAAATATCTGAAGATACTGGCCTTCCAAGTCATTGGTCTCGCTGGAAGAAGCGATCTGAGCTGACGGATGTTGCTGCCTCAACCGATCTGCGAACATGGTATGCCTCTCAGAAGGTCCGGCTTCGAAGATGAAATGCTTGTCTCGAAGACTCGAGGGGAAGCCCAGACCTCGATAAATGACTCGAAAATACCGTGGAGCGTACCTTTCACCTTTTGTAATTGTTTCATAGATCTTGGCCATGGCACGCTGGGTTCTTGCAAGCTTGGCAAAATCGTAATGGTGATGTTCGTACTGATCAGCAAGTTCTCGATAGCTTGCCAGCGCACAGCTCCAGGCTGTTGCTTCCTCAAAGTATTTGATGATGTTGAAGTATAGCTGCTCCTTTCGTTCAAAGGACGTTTGTTGGGGAAATTCTGGATCTACGAGCGATTGGACTTTAGTTGAGTCCCATGTATAAAGATCCGCATGAAGGCGCAGAGCCAAAGCCGCCTCTGTGGGATTATGCAGGTGAACTTGTATTTGCGCCAGCTGATGGACGTATCGAATAAAAATACTCTCTTTCTGCATGTCTTTAAGGAAGTCCATGAGTTGTAGCGTATGTAAGATTTGAAAGGTCTCCGTTGCGTCAATACTGTGCACAGCCCCAAGGAGATCCAGTAGCTCGTCAACAGTAGAAACCAAGGACCTGACGGCGTTCCACAAGGGCTCACCCGGGCTCTGTTCTAGACTTTCAAACAGTCCAAGCAGCTCGTTCACGAATAGCTTCTGGGTTATGCCCTCACCAACTCTCTTCTTTTTGAACACAAGATCAAGGCATTCAATCATCTCTGCTTGGATGATGGACAAGTCCTCGCTCAACGTCCATTCACTCACCATCATGGTTTGCAAGATCCCCACCGCAACACTCCTGAGACCTTCATGCACGCTCAAACATAATTCCACTATCGGAGCCACCAAATTTGGAACGTACTGCACTTGGAAGCCACCTAAGCGGGTGAGGCCATAATGCTTCTGTTCTTCAGGACTCGAATCCCAGCCAATCGCATCCCAGCTTCGTCTGAGCAGAATTGCTCCTTGCTCACGTACATCACCCGCAATTTTCCAAACAGCTCGTCGCTTTTGCTCGGGAAAGGTCTCAAGTGCAAGTGTTGTACTTCTTAACAGTGTGAGCAACGTAATGAAATACTTGCGCCACAGCTCTGTATTGAAGTTATCTGCTTCCTCGGGAGATGGAAGAAAGTCCACAACGATCACCTCGTAAATTGACTCGAGTATCTGCAATGACGACTTGTGGTGATAAATGTGGAGGCTCAGCCATGAACTCGGAAAAGCAGCCCCTGACAGGATGGACGTGACTACTTCGAAAGCAGTATCTAAGAGGTCCACAACATCAGAGCTCGATTGGCTGAGACTTGAAGCGATTGGCTTTCCGGCTAGTTGGGCGAGGAGCGCCGCAAGTTCTGTAAGCGCCTCATCGAAGTGTAGACTGTTGAGAACAGGCTTGCTAGGAAATGGATACGTGTTTGGAAAAAGAAGTGACAGACTAGCATTTGAAACGCGGCCAGACTTTTGAAGGCTGCGATAAGACTGGATGATCTTGACGAAGTACCCAGATACCTCACATACAGATTTCTCGATCCGTAAGGATATAATAGAGCAGCATAAGCGGATTTGTTCACGCCATTGATCCGAATCATTATCGTTCACACCCCAGTAAGGGTCTATCCATTGGGCTGTTCGTGTAGCTATCCGGTGGCGTACCGAATTGTTAGTAAGAGTAGTCATCTTAGAAAGGTTGAGTATCAGTACAAGTTTGTATAGGATGAGTTTGCCTTGAACAGCAACACATGAGTCTAGAAAGCTAAGGGCAATCTGGAGTATCTCATCTTCCGAAAATGTTCCAACTAATTCCGGGAGCCAGGTATGCATGTGCTGAACAACAAGAGTTTTGCTCCCGACTAGGATAGGTGCTGGATCCTTGATCAGGGATTCCAAGGCCGCAAAAATCTTTTTCAAGTCGCGATTAAAGGTTGGTTGTGTGTTGGTAATACCGATACTCGCCTCTTTGATCTTCTGCTTTGCGCGGGCGCTAATGATGAATTTCAAGATCTGACGGCCCACTTTGAACGTTGCTCGAAGACGTCTTGAGTTCTGCGGATCGGAGGGTTTGGCCAAAAGTCTAAGATAGCTCCTGACCAAGCAAGGGGTCGCGAAGGGATAATCAAATTTGGTTTCCGCATATAGATCCACGAGCGGACCTAGATTGAAGCGACGGTCATGGACAATCCCCAGGACTGTAACCAAAGCATTGAAAACTAGATCTTCATAGTCTTCTTTGCCAGCGTTCTCAATCAGTATCCCGAATAACGCGTCAAAAACTTTGTTAACGAGCTTTACTATCTCAATCTCGGGGACAAAGACAAAGCGTCTCAACAGATCTAGAAGCTGGCTTGCAGATTGCTCTCGCCATTTCAAAATACCAAGTAGTACTTTTTCTTGAGAGAAAACAGTACTGCAGAGAAAGGACTCAACCTTTAACGTCGCCACAGGACCAGTTAAGGTCTCATCCTTAGAAGTGTCATCTTTTGCTCGCGAGCTCCAGGGGAAGGCCAGGTAAGCTCCCCGACCCTTGTCCGCGCTTGAGGTTAGCTTGTCGTATAGGTAAAGCAACGGCGTATGCGGGCCGTCTCTAATGAATGCCTCTTGATCCCAAAGAGGGATGTAGCTAAGCGCGAACGGGAAACCCGGGGCGTCCGCTACGCTCATGATAAGATGAGCTTCTGACACGTCATTGCTGGGAATAACAAGCTTGACAACTTCGTTCCAGGGCTCACCGCGTTCAGCTGCACATGTGCGCCATGCAGTCTGACCAAGGCTATTGGAGGCTGGAAATATACAGTTTTCGATGCGCTCGCCAGATTTCCTTCGCACCTCGAGAGTGAGCTGCACATTTCGCAGGGTGAGACTCGGCGAGATTGCGACTGTTCCGCGTTCTGGATGTGATAGGAGGGCCTGAGCCGGTAAGAATGCCTCGGACAAGGTCAGATAAATATCAGATCTAGCTTTTGTTGGTGCACCAGAGAATCCAAGCTTCGAAGTTGATGCTATGCTTTGCAGTAAAGTCGGAGTATTATTAATTAAGACTTTTGCATCTGGACTTGCGAAGGAATGCAACGCCAGACGGACATGGTCGATGCTCCTAGATTTTGCAACACGGCCAGACCGGCTACTAAGCAAATCATGGACGAGTTGGTCGCTCGGAGATTTCGTGTCCTGCGACTCGGAGATGGTTGAAGCAGCTGACCATATCGATACCGTTTGCTCCGTACTTCGACTTTGTCCAAAAAGCTGTTTGATATTGATGACTCCAACGCCTATTCTTCGTCTCACATATTGTGGCCCCTGCTGCGTGAGTGGACGTAGGCTTTCTTGGAGACTCGGTCTATCACTATCCTCAAGAGACATTGAAGACTCGGAAATGGATGGTACTTGAGAGACACCAGGCTCGGGTTGACCTCGACTACGGGTACTCCCCAATTGCTTCCACATCATACTTCGTCGCGCTCCTTTCGTGGACGCCGCACCTGGAGAATTGCTCGTAGTCGGCCTTCCGGGCGAAGAGGACTTGATCCTGGGGCCTGAGTTCGATGTCGCCGTCAGTGAAGGGGTTTGTGTAAGTTGCTCGGCGTAGACGTTGATGACTAAGAATATCTGGGTTTCAAATCCAGACTTCTCCCCGATGTCGATGGAGGTCAAATCTGTGAAGAGTGTGCGCAAATTACCTGTTGCAGCTACGCTGTCAAATCCGTCTTGTGAGGGGACCTCTAGTGAGAAAGTCTCTGTCAGCGGTTTCGGCGGTTCTCCTTGGTTTCGGGAACAGAGGTGAATCGTCAGCGTAGGTGAGACGAGGACGTTGTTTCCACAAGCCTTCAACTCCACCATGAGATGATGCAAGTCGACTGATTCATGTTGAGGGAGAGGCTGCTGATCAAGCAAACTCATCGACGATTGAAGCCTTGTTAGCTCCAGAGCCGAATCATCGCCGGTCAGAAGACGACCATGTTGCTTAGGATCCCTGACTATAATCTCTCCACTGAGCATCTTGTTGCCACGGACTAGTTCCCATATCGCTTGCTCTCGCAATGCTTCGAGCTCTTGTGCAGTGAGCACGCCATGTAGAAGCTGTCGGCGGGAGAAGTCCAAATGATAGACTAGCTCGGATAACTTCTCCAGAACAGAGTATCGCCGGGAGAGGAGTAATTCGTGTAGGTTTTTAGAATGCCATTCGCGGAGACAAGAAGCAATCTCGTCCACTAAGGGCTCAGAGCTGGAAGTCGGGGTCTCATCGCCAATTTTGAGCATAGGGACAGGTGCTGGCGGCCGCTTCGCACCGGGACTAAGATGCCTTGTCGTCTTGGTATTTGAAAGAAGCAGAGAACTTCGAGATCCCCGGGAGGTTATCGACTGATGTGAAAGTTTCCGGCCCAGCGCTCGGCCGTTAATCTCAAGCTTCCGTTGTGATGGAGATCGGGCCAGCAAATTTTCAGGTCCTAATTCTTGCGAGCTCCCTCCTATCGCGATGGACTCTCTTCCGTTCAACGTCCCCCTCTTACTAGCATTCCTCCAGACACCGTTCGTCCCTCGGAGGAATTCCTGATCACGTTGAGAGTTTCCGCCAACGTCGCCATTTTCTAGGCCATCTTCTAGGCCATCATGGTTGGAGTCCTTGGCACGACCGTGACTCTCTGCCCTTCCATCGCCCAGTACTTCTCGAACCTCTACACAGCACCTTGGAAAGATGCCAGAGAAGACCCTAGCTTCCAGCGTCTGCCCTTTTACACTTGTCAATCCAGCTAACAATGAAGGCGGTGCGACCAAATAGCCTCGATACCACGAGCCCTCAGCGCCTCCTTGTTCGATTATGTAGAGCTCGTCTCCGAGCTCAAGTGGGAGGTCAGCCGGAGACGAAGGCTGGAATGGGTAAATCGCGACAGCGAAAGCTATTCGAGGCACAGGTCGCCATGGCATGTCGCCTAGCCTCAAGTCTTGTGGGGGACGCGGGTAGGCGATGGGACACGGCAAAGATCTAAGGCGCACGATAAGTCATCTGGGCAGAACTCTGCTTGCTCTCTTAACAAGCACGTAGAGGTATCCTCAATTTGCACCAGATCGATACGATCTCCTAATAGCTTTCGCCAACGGTGTTTGCTGCTTAATTCATGCGGTCACTAGGTAGGCTTCAGGCGCTACAATCGAAGTTAGACCGACTTGCGGAGCGTGTACTTGTTGCGGGCAACGGGGGTATAGAGCAGAGAAGTGTGTAGACACCCTCAGCGAAACCCAGCTAACTTAGCAAGGCCAGCGAAAAAGCCAAACGAGCGCGATATGTATTGACAACTCTGAATATCCTGAATGGATGTCGTAGTGATGCCGTCCGCTTAGATAATTGTCCTGGAGAACGGCAACTGGCGACTTCCTTCCGGACGATCTACAGGGTCTCTGGCGTAGCGCGACATAGGCGCGACAAGTACTTGAATTCATGAACAGGCCTAATCGTGGGTCTGCTAACCTTGTGGATTTAACAGAAGGGAGTCATGTCTAGTATTGGATCTCTCGTTGAATATGTACCTTATGACCCGAGAGGATTTATGTATTTCATAGTTTAGGATCAATAGCAAGGTTATATATATCTTTACTTATGTACAGTATCGAAAGTACAACAAGCTAGTCACCATAACGGAATTATACATAGTTCGAGTAGGACCAATGGCTTAGAATCTCTCAAGGGGATGGCATAAATAGTGATACCCGACTGGTGATCGTAAGTCGCCGCCATTGCTGTTTGTGTTAGAGCGGTCCAAATCGATATCTTACAGCATTTCACTTTCTTCGATACCTGCTTTAGCGAACATCAGCAAACCCCAGCTGTGGAATTGGTCCCGAACCTTCAAGACGAAGTGTTCGTTTCCAGAGTTCCCTAGGATTTTCAACACCGCTCTAAAGCTTCGGTTCTAATTCGAGACCACATTGCACCCAGCTGTAGGGTAAGAACGTCGTTTAGTTGATTTTGATGACAGGGCGTGAGTGGTGCATCGAAAGGGCCATCCTAAAACCCGCGCGCGCGGTTGTTCTCAACAATTGAGCCTTTGGCTGGAGTGTCTCACAACAGTAGCGACTCCTCTATGAAGACGATGGTTTTTCACTCGCTCCATCAATCGAAGACTTCAGAGCAGAGCTTGGAAGCTGCGTGGCGCTCGTGGTCCAGATTGAGCCCGCTTGCCGTTTCAACCACTGTCGAAACTGGTAGTCAATCAGTCGATGATCACAGATAACTTCTCAAGCAAACTCGAAGTACACATACCTCTGGGAAAGGAGTCTCTAGGTCGCCCCAATCCATCACAAGCACTGCGTACACAAGGACAACTGCAGGATCAACTTAAGTAGTGTTGGCGAGTCCAACGAGAGATCGTACTTACAAGAAGGAAGGCCCCATTGCGCTATTTTCGTGATCTTCATCCATCGAGGTCGGGCCCACTTGAGCTTGGCCCGTCGACGGTACCTGCGTTCGAACCGGAATTGATGTTTTGTGCTAAGTTTAGTGAAGTCGGGCGGCCATTGCTTCTGAGCTTTGTAAGGATTATTTATGGCAGTTCTCACAGCAGATGACGAAGCTTGAGCCGCGCGCGATAAAGTTGCTTGAAACATGATATCGTGAAGACACAGGATATGAGAGGTTGCGAGACGAAAGGACTCCCCGTAGGGACCACTAGCGCGCCGTAGAGATGTCGCCATCCGTATTTCTATCAACCTGTGCAACCCTTCCTTGCAGTACTCCGTACTAAAGGCACAACGGAAATGATTCATACAAAAGTTGAACGCAAAGAATTTCATATGATATCTTATTCATAATCTGCCTCCCGACCGACAGTACCTCCTGATCCTTGAAATATGGCAATGTCTAACGGTGTCCCTAACGGGGAGGCCATGGACCCTAAGAACAGCGCAAAGAAAACGCTGAAAATGGAGAATGTGAGCAAGCTGAGCTTCTCAAGTGGATTACATAGAACTATATATTGACCGTTATCGAAGACAGAGAAAAGAGACACACTGATCGAAATAGAGAAGAGATATCAGGCCAAATGGCAAGAATCTGGGATTTTTAATGCTAATGCTCCCTCAACATCCGAAATCCCTACGGGTACCATGTCCGCAGCTGAGCTGCGAGAAAAATACCCTAGATTTCACGGCGTTTTCGCCTATCCTTACATGAATGGGACTTTACATGCTGGACATAGTTTTACCGCAAGCAAGGTTGAGTTTACAGCTGGGTTTGCTAGAATGCAAGGAAAGCGTGTTCTTTTTCCCTTGGGCTTTCATTGCACTGGCATGCCAATCAAAGCATGCGCGGACAAATTGACAGACGATGTCCGCAAATTTGGCAAAAACTTCGAGCGCTACCATGAGGAAGAAGGTGCCAGTGAGCAGGCAGTGCTGCCTCCAGCTCCCACGCAAGAAACTAAAGAAGACATCACCAAATTTACTTCAAACAAGGCCAAAGCTTCGGCAAAGACTATTAAGCTCAAGTATCAATTTCAGATTATGCTAGCCCTAGGTATACCGAAGGCAGAGATCCACAAGTTCGCGGATGCTAATTACTGGTTGAAATACTTTCCTCCACTGGTCAAGCAAGACATGAACAACTTCGGAGCACGAATTGATTGGAGACGTTCAGTTGTCACAACGGACGCTAATCTGTATTATGATGCTTTCGTTCGATGGCAGATGAACCGCCTCAAGGAATTAGATAAGGTACAGTATGGTGTTCGTTACACGGTGTACTCGCCCAAAGATGGACAGCCATGCATGGATCATGACAGAACCGAAGGGGAAGGTGTCGGACCACAAGATTATACAGCTTTAAAGATCAAAGTCAAAGAATGGTCACTAAAAGCCGCAGAAATCATCCATGGGAAGATTCCTGAAATGGCAAATGTCTACTTTGTTGCCGCAACTCTTCGACCGGAGACTATGTATGGTCAGACTTGCTGCTTCGTAGGGCCAAAAATTACATATGGTATCTTTAAGGTATCTGAAGGCGAATACTATGTCATTACGAAGCGCGCGGCTTGGAACATGGCGTTCCAGGGCACTTTCTTCAAAAGCGATCATTTTCCCTCAAAGATTGAAGAGCTGCCTATGGTAGCAGAATTGCCAGGATCAGCCTTTGTGGGTACTCTAGCTGTGGCTCCTTTGTCCATCCATAAGCAAGGTGTGCGTATTTTGCCCATGGAGTCTGTAGTGGCAACTAAAGGGACGGGTGTGGTAACATCTGTGCCTTCTGACAGCCCTGATGACTACGCAACGGTCACAGACCTTGCTAAAAAGGCGGAATACTATGGAATAAACAAGGAATGGGCAGAACTGGAAATCCCACCCATCATAGAAACACCATCTTATGGCAACCTTACAGCTAAATTCCTGGTCGAGAAAATGAAGATCAACTCGCCAAAGGATGCAAAGCAGCTTGCAGAGGCAAAGGACTTGGCGTACCGAGAAGGATATTACAAGGGGACCATGCTTATAGGGGATTTCAAAGGGCAGCCAGTAGAGGCAGCTAAGCCCAAGGTCAAAGAAGCTTTGATTAAAACCAGTGAAGCCTTCGAGTACGCAGAGCCCAATGGCCATGTTGTTAGTCGAAGTGGTGATGAATGTGTGGTCGCCTACATTGGTCAATGGTTTCTGAATTACGGCGAGAACGACCCAGAATGGCGACAACAGGTCTTGGACCACATGGAGGCTAACATGGATTTATATGCATCAGAGACCCGACACGGATTCGAGAAGAACCTATATTGGCTAAATCGTTGGGCTTGCGCAAGAACTTACGGTTTGGGTTCAAAGCTCCCGTGGGATCCAAAATTCCTTGTCGAAAGTTTGAGTGACAGCACAGTCTACATGGCCTACTACGCAATTGCACATCTCCTGCATAGTAACAATTTTGGCGATCAACCAGGACTCCTTGATATCAAGCCGGAACAGATGATTGACGAAGTCTGGGACTACGTTTACTGTCGGCGAGAGATTAGCGACGAACTGATCAAACAGAGCGGTATTACAAAAGCTGATCTGGAGACTCTAAGAAGAGAATTTGAGTACTGGTATCCTCTAGACGTCAACATCTCCGGCAAGGATCTCATTCCTAACCATCTCACGTTCTTCCTTTACGTACACACTGCCCTCTTCCCGAGGGAGTACTGGCCCCGTGGCGTGCGAGCAAATGGACATTTGCTACTCAACGGTGAAAAAATGAGCAAGAGCACCGGGAACTTCCTGACTCTAAACGATGCAGTCAAGAAGTACGGCGCCGATGCCTGCCGTGTAGCACTCGCGGATGCTGGAGACGGAGTCGAAGACGCTAACTTTGAGGAATCAGTTGCAAATCAAGTAATTCTAAGATTACATACCCTCAAAGAATGGTGCGAAGAGGTCGTCAAAGACAGCAGTCTCCGCACCGGGCCATCCGACAACTTCTGGGACCAACTTTTCGAGAACGAAATCCAATCTCTCGTGCACGAAGCCTACCAACACTATGAAGCGTAAGCGACCCCAGCTCAAACCCCTAAAGCATCACACACTAATTCCCCAACCCAGCACAAACTACAAACTTGCCCTCAAATCATCCCTCTACGACTTCACCTCCTCTCGCGACTTCTACCGCGAGGCCACTACGGCCGCTAGCACCGGCATGCACCACGCCCTCATCCACCACTACATCCGCCTGCAAGCCCTCATCCTCGCCCCCATAGCCCCCCACTGGGCAGACTACATCTGGCAAGAAGTCCTCCACAACCCCACCACCATCCAAACCGCCCTCTGGCCGCAAGTACTCCCGCCCAACCCCGCCCTCACAGCCGCAAGAGACTACGTCCGCGCCACCACCTCAGCCATCACCTCCGCCGAAGCCTCCCAGCAAAAACGCAAAGAGAAAGGCAAATCCATCGCCTTCGACCCCAAACTCCCCAAAAAACTCACCATCTTCTGCGCCTCCACCTTCCCGGCCTGGCAGCAGAAATACATCGACCTCGCCCGCGCCGCCTTCGACGGCATAACCCTAAACGACAAACCCCTGGCGCCGCAAATCGCGAAAATGGGCGAGATGAAAAAGGCCATGCCATTTGTGCAGGCCCTTAAGAAACGTCTCGATAGGGGCGAGGAGGCGCAGGCGGTGTTTGAGCGCAAGCTGGCGTTTGATGAGGTGGGCACGCTGAGGGAGATGAGGAAAGGGTTGAAGAGGACGACGGGGTGTGTGGTTGTGGAGATTGTGGCGGTGGAGGAGGGAGGGAGGGGTGGGGTGGTTGTCGGGGAGAATAGAGAGGAGGCGGAGAGGAGGGAGGGTCTGCCGGGTATGGCGGAGAGTGCGGTGCCTGGGGGGCCAGCGTTTCATTTTGAAAATGTGAGGGAGTAGCGGTGGTGGATAGGGTTTTTCGTTAGGTAGGCAGTCGCTAGCTGTGCATATTTTCTTAACAACCCGTGCTGCAGCTGAACCCCGAATCCTCACCATCATCGTTTCCACCCAATCAAAGGGATCCCAGTTCCCGTACACCCCCTTCCCCTACTTTACCCGTACACGGTACACCCCTTACCTCTTCCTCATACATCTCCCCCTCGGTATAGCTACCATAACCTTGTAAATCGCGAACGGTGAAAAAGTTACTAAACCCTAAGTCCGACACTGCTGCGTACTGCAACAACTGCATATCGAAAGGCTACAAATGGCTCTGCCTCCGTCTGTGCTGAGGAGGGGGCAGGGTTCTGTCCTTCTGGCAGCAACTCCTCTGCCCTTGCCCCCCCTCCCCACACAATCCCTTCCTCTTTCGTCGCGTTCCCGGTTCATAGCTTGTTACCAGCTCCGCTCCATCTTGTTTCGTGCGCCACCTTTGCTCAGAAATGTTCGCCTTCCTCAATCCGAAAAGATTCACAGGCGATAAGGAGGGAGTGGTAAAGGGGAGAGAGATAAGGGGTGTACGGGGAGGAGAGAAGGGGGTGGAAGAGAAACTAGGACCCCCAAAGAAATCCAAGGCTTATCGTTCTTGCTGCCCTTTCTAGGCCCATCCACCTCCCTTCCCATGAATTATTGATTTATGTAAGCCTATCGCTCAGCCATAACGAACATGGCAAATGTGTGCATCCTCTATCAACGCAATATCGCCTGTCGGATACTCGTCCGCAGCTCGGGTACTTCTACATGCAGAGTTCATACAAAACAATCCGGGGTTCCAGTGGTAGATATGAATGACATTTGTCGAGAGAGTCGGTAGATTCGCCTCATCACTAGGCGATTTCGCTTACTTTGTCTGTCGCGGATTCTGTTACCGTCATCTCCAGTCTGCGTCCGGAAGTTCTTGGCTTTGTCTCGATGTCTTCCTATAACCGTTGTCCTCGGTGTTAAGACTCTCTCTTTTGTCATTTCAGTTACAATCGCTCCGGTGCCATATATCCGCGATAGTCTTTCTATAAAGCAGGTTCGATTTAGTTTACAGTATCATGAGTGGTTATAGCAGCCTAGCTGGATCAGATTCTCGAGGTATAACATTTAATTCGGCGAGGGCGTGTTTTGAGAACAGTCCTTTATCGTGACTGCAAGTTGGTTCTAGGTATACCGGCCGTGCTGATCAGCTCTGACGTCTTGCTTGATCAAACATTTCAGTACAATATACTTGACTAAATCCTTACTTGCGCATACTTTGGAAGAGTAGATTTCGTACTGATACCGGATCGAGAGTCGTCCAAGATGAGCCCACCGTCTCTTGCTCTGTTTCAAAATTCTTTCTAGGTATTCCGTTCGTGATGGGTTCCATTCGGAAAATGCGTCACGAATAATTGCTGTTGTGCCAGAGTCATCCAGCCTGGCCCTGGGGTCTGATCCGTGGCATATGAACAATTCAATTATATTTGCCCATCGTTTCATCGATCTTGGCCTCGATTGACCTCGCGGAAAAGAAGAGAAAGAGACCTCCTGAGCTTTCGTGAGGACGTTGCACCATGGTGTAGAGCTTGCATATCCATGGTTTGGATCTGCCCCTCTCTCGAGGAGTAATTTCACTATCTTTAGATTCCGTAGCACACGGCCATCGTCATAGATTCGACGGGCCTCGGTGGTAGAAGACGGTTCCCAGTCGATTGTCGCATAAAGAAGTAAAGGCCGGCCATATTGGTCATAGAAATCGAAATCAGTCTCACCTACTTTTGCCACTATGTATTGATCGAAATCGTACTGTATTGCAAAGGCCGACAAGGTATTGCCGCCTTTCCCTCGTAGCCCGGTGCTTGTCCAATGGATTTCCGAATCCACCGAGAAAGCCCGTCCAACAGTCGAGGCAACAAACCTGGGCGTTCTTGCTAAGACTGTGCCTGTTCGATCAAGCTCATTAAACAATTGCATTTGTGAAGCGATGTCAAACTCCCCCATCAAAGCGGCATGATGCATGTAATTAGTGACCAGATCCCAAAATCCCTCCCGTGTCATCGACAACGGTTTTATAGTCTTGAGCTGTAGCAAATAAGATCGACACAGAGCCAGGTTAAGATAAAACGATTTCTTTGTAGCAGCTATCACTCGGCCCCAAATGTCTGGCCTGGCTATAAAGTCTCTGACAGTTCGATGCAAATATTCTACTTTTTGATCCACTAGTGATGGGTTGCATAAGTTCTGTGGCTCATAGCACAGACTACTGTAAATGCATTGCTTTGTTTGACTGTCGAGCCACTGTAATTCTTCCTCCACGTTCCCGTCTATAGTTTCGGTGATAGAAGGTGCCCATTCAGTGCCAGATCTTGGTAACGGCACTTCGAGAAAGCCTTTGCAGCGACTATTCAAGCGGCGTTTCATCACTTGGCACCTGAAAAACTTCTCATTGTCGCTCAAAGGTTCGACGTCAGCTCGAAGCGCGAAGAGAGGATCTTCCTCGTCCGCAAAAGATAGTCCTAGTAGCGAGGGCGGACTCTGTGCCGTGTGGACTATCTGGAAAAGCTGCGAGGCATGTTCAAGATAGAATCCATCAATGCTATCAAGCATCCTTTCATATAGATCTTCAAGATCAGCTGGAGTTGAACGTAATCGTTTTTGCAGATCTGATATTTTGTCCGAATTGGTAAGTCCATCCAGCAAAGACTGAACAACTAGATGAACCCACAGCCAGACTCCGGATGCTTTTGTTGCAATTTCTTTAACTAGATCAGCAGCGAATACGGGTTCGGTTTGCTCCAGCTCAAGATATCTGGCATTTTCGCACAACTTTGCGGCAATGTAAAGCTTAATGTCCCGGTAGGTAAGGTCTTGAAGCATCAAGTTCGAAGAATGTCCGAAAGCATCCTCGAATAAAAGCCACGGCCGACTAGAAAGGCAGATTCTCATACTAGAAGATGATACAAGATTTTTGAGCAGATCTGTGAGTTCGCCATGACCACCTCCGCATTCATCTAGTCCATCAATGAAGAAGCAGAACTTCACCGACTTGCTTTGTTTTACTAGGAGTTTGAATGCTTGTAAAAGCTCTGAGTGGGTCCAAGGAGAGTGTTGCACACGAGAATCATGATATGATTGCCAAAGCTGGGGAAACACCAGTGGGATAAGAGAAGGATGTTGGGACAGAGCTTCGTGTAGAAGTGTTTGCAGGAGACCCATCTGCGACATTTGCATTTTGGTCCCTGAACTCCAAAAAAAGAAACCTGCTATGACTAGAGGGAATTGACCGGCCCATGATTGTAAGGCTTGACGAGTCCGTATATCGCCGTACAGATATTTCATCAAGGTCGATTTTCCAGACCCAGCTTTGCCAGTGATCCAGTAGGGGCCGACACCACTGTCGAGCCATTTGGCGAAATTCGACCAAGATCCACCGCTTAACCGTGGGTCCTGATAGATCCAGTCAAACGTTTTTTCGTGGGCTTCAGTGATCCTTTCATGACGATCTGGCATGCCAGCGTACTGAAGCTGACCAAGAAACATAGGGATCTGATGTAGGTTCTTCTCCCTTTCCATCATATCTGTACATTCTGATGCGATATATGTCAGTTGGCTTGCGTTACCGAGCTGCCAGTCATTTTCTCGTATCGCTTTAAGAAGGTTTGACTGGCACCGCGTACTCTCGTCCCAAGAACTCAGATATTGGTGGATGATCTTTTGTATTCTTGAGTCGATGTCATCGCTCAGATCAATTTGCTTTGATTGACCAGAAATATTTGCATTCGTATTGGCCCTGGCGGAGAACTAAGCAAGAAACTACGTTTATGATGGCTTTGTGCCTAGCGTACCGTAAAGACACTAAGATATGCGTGTCAAGCTGCTTCCGAAACCCTTCAAGTCTATCCGTCAAATCATCAATCTCGTCTTTGTTCCAGACACTCTTCAAAGCTTGTCGAAAACTCTTCCATTTCCCGTGTCTTCCTTCGACTTTGAGTTTCTGCAGAGCGCTTATTAGCTCTATCCCAACATTCTCGCAGCCTTCGCAGGTAGCTTTCAGTTCTCGTTCCTCGTCTGTAAGAGGCCGATGGAGCTCGTCCGATTCCAGAGATTTTCCCAGCAGATCATTCATTCTGAGCAAGCCACTTGTGATAGCTTCCAATTCGATGTTTTCTGCGAGCGCTCCATCAGTAGATTTAAATATCTCGTCACTTCTGGATACTATTCTGCTACTGAGTTCGACGAGTTGAGCGGCATTGCTGACGACGCCAAGCGCAGTCAGAGGGTCAAGCATTATGTGAATGTGAGCAATGGAGCGAGGTGCTTTGCCTTCAATCGATGGTCAAGGTGCACATGCTTGATACCAATGAAATAGCAGCAATACCGTTCGTCCTCAACATGATATTCTTAATGTTGTAATAACAGGTACGTATGTACGTCGGAAAAAGCAGTGCAGCTGAACGGAGCATGGGCACAACGACGCTCTATGACTCGAGCTAGACAAATGTGGTGTGCAGGGTAGCGGTTCCTTCCGGCCTTCGCCGTTTTCAACAGACGCTCAGCCGCAATAGTGACTGCCTGCAGGCTGCAGCTGACGACGGGATTAGCGAACCTCAAAAATTGCATGGCCATGTTCCAAGACGTTGGGAATGGTTTTTATGAGAAGGGCATTTAATCGTCAAATCACGCTTCATATCACGCCTACTTCACGGCAGAGAAAACACTACATTGATTGAGCATCGAGCTATGTTGTTTTTCGTTCTCAATAGGTACTAGTCTAGGCTCAAGTCTTCGACATCCATACATTATCTGTAGATGATCTCGGATGACTGGAACCCAAGCTTCCAACGCTCCACAACTTGAGCATCGCTTGGCCTTCTCAGTATCTGAAAGTTGACAACCTACAACTGAACGACATCAGCTTGAAAATCTAAGTAAGTCTATGGCAGTAAACTATTGTTGGCTTACATCGGGATCCACATCCATCGCCATACATTCATCTGTCTCGCCAGAATACACAGCCTTAACATTGCTTTGTCTGGTTTGGCTGTGTTCAGTATGAGGTAGGAGGTACGACTCGCAACCTAGTGGATATGTGGCATGTGTGAAAGAGGTTTGGATTCTTCGATCAACCGTGAAGGGAGTGTAAAGGGTAGGATTGTCTAGCCCAAGTCAGCTTAAGTGAACCAGGGTACTAGAAGAGCACCGTGCATTTACCGGGAAGTAGGCTGTTGTGGAACAGGTGCTTGCCCACATAAACCAGACGAGGCATTTCGCTGTTGAGAAACTCAACTTTCATATTACTAAACCAAGCTGTGCATTGCTCTCTGTTCTTGCGACGTGTCTCGAGATTCTCTAGGGCCTTTTCCTGCTCCTGGAGGTTTTCAATTCGAGCGGCCTGGTTCCACTCGAGCTCCCTCAAATTTGATGCCCCTGACAATTCAAGCTTCTGCTTCTCCATTTCAAGGATGGTCCCCCTTGCATAAACGTCCTGCATGCCACGATAGAAGTATTCGAAGTCAAAGTGAGCCTTATAGTAGAGCCGACGTGCGTCTGCGAGATAGTCGAAACGCTTCAGCTCTCTTAATGTGAGGTTCGGACGACAGTAGTTGAGGAGAGTGGACAGAAGATGATAATCGATCAACGGAAGTGGTTCAACGTCCGCGCCATACTCGGGGTCAGCCCTAAAGGGCGATTCTCGTTGGGCTAAATCGATCGCTGTATTTGCGAGATGTCGAGCACCGGAACCACTGGCTTCGAGCAAAGCGAGGATGGATCCAGGCTCAGGACGTGACTCGAAAAGTGACGAAAGTCTGGCCATTGTCACAGTACCGAAAAACAGCTGCTATAACTAAGAATTCCGGGCCTTTGATGGTCGTCGCCAATGTTGAGCAAGATTAAGCCAAGGTAGCTTCAGTCTGGAGTTATCGATCACTTCGGCCTGATGAGATGCGTTGTCTGCCATAAGCTATCCTCAGTCACTGAGGTGCGGATATTTTAGTGCAGCTTCATCACCCCATGATGGCGTTATTCACTTATCAACACTCAACTAAACGGCCACAACACACAACACCGAATGGGGCGATTAGGTTGACACAGCGTTTCTACCAGCTTGCTCAGCCACGGGTAGATCAAGATCCAGCACCCATGGTGCGTTACAAGGCTCGTAGGCCACAGTCATAATTGCAGCATTGACGAAGACGGTCTCTTCACCAAACTGCAAAGGTGAGTGCCCTTTCTGGGTCAAGTCAAGGTATGCCGAGCCATTATGCAAAATATCCTGCGCATCTAATCTGATGGCCTTGGACATCTTCCCCGCCCAGTCCCTCCTCTCTGCGCCCCAGCCTTCATGGATATGACCAAAGCAGTGTAGGCGCGGGCGACACCTTTGGACTGCTTTTAGTAAATGCTCACAACCAACGTCTTCGTACATATCCGTCCTATCGAGAATCTTGTGAGGTGGTCCATGGGTTAGCTTGATGTCAACTGCTGGCCATGAAGGAACAGGGTTCGATACTGTGACTCGAGCATCACTTGTTGAAATATGCTATAGATACCTGAATAGGATTGTTCCAAAGTGTGTTCACATTTTGGCCGATTCGTAAACCAACATCACTGGCGTTTGAGTTCAAGCGGTCTTCATCACGGTTGTAGTTGAAGGCCCAGCATCCTGCTCAGGCACTGGACAGTTGCACCCTGTCGTGTAGCTATTCTTAATGCTGCCAAAGGGTTATGAACTGCCTTGCCACATTAATTTCTTCGACTATACGCGACGATGCCAGGGGGAGCCATTTCCGGCTCCAAATGGATCACAAACTGGAGCTTCACCAAGATCGACATAGCTGTGTTGGTATCCGTACATGAGGGTCAGACGAAGTATGTGCATGTGTATATATTGATTGAACTACTCCAGAGAGTAGAAGCTACGGAGGGAGAAAGAAGGAGATTGCCAACCACACAGAGGTAACAGTACTGTTCCCTGTTTCCAACACTAGCTTACGAGCCTCTATTGATGTCCATCTTACGCCCCTTTCCGTCCAACCCGAGTCACTTTACGCAACAATGATCTTGCGTAACCCACTCTCGTCATTTTATGTGATTGAACAGGAATCTGTACCCCTCCTTCACAGCTTCCCACTCCCCTCCCTCGCCCTCATCCCCATAAAAAACATCAAAGAGATGCCCCTTCCCCTCGACAATCGCAATCCCAGCCTCGACACCGTCAGCCCCCAAAGCCTCATGCACTCTCCGCGCCTGCCGGCACGGGACCAAGTCGTCGTCCGAGCCATGAAGAAGGAACGTAGGGGTACGATAGCTCCCCCGCACAATCTGCGCGAGCGGGCTTGCGGCGATGATTTTCGAGTGAGTGGGGGGGGGGAGGGAGTTCCAATTCGTGGGGTCGGCGTCTGCTGCTGCTGCTGCTGCTTGGGTTTTGCTGGGGAGACCGTTTAGGAGGATGGGGAGGGCTTGGGCATGCCAGTTCATGTGGAGGAGGAGGCGGGAGCGGGGATCTGAGGGGGATATCCAGCCGTGAATGGGGCGCGCGGTGGTCGGGATGTTGTAGCTTGTGATCTTTGGGTTTTTGCCGAGTGTAAGTTGGGAATGAGTGGGGTTCGCGAGAGGCTTTGGGGTCTTGACTTACGGGTTTTTCTTGCACGGCGTCCAGTACATCGTACGATATGCCTGAAGGTGAAGTGTTCTTGGGGAAGTTGGGTTGACTCCAGGCTTGATGAAAGAAAAAGTGGCGTCAGCTAATTCACATATAATGATTCCAACTCCTATATCAACAATTACTAGAAAGGGAGGTGAATAGTTACAGTCATCTTCATAATCTGCCGGAGCATAAAAAGCCAGAATCGCTTCTGGGGGCTTCAAATCTTGCAAGCGAGCTGTCCAGGCAAGCGTCATGGCGAGATGTCCGCCGCTCGACCAACCAACGACAACGACCTTCGTGCCATCCACCTGGAGCCCGTGACAAGACAGCTTTAAAGTTGGTAGCTGCTCTCTCGCCCATCGAAGAGCATCGCACACGTCTACCATTGGACCCTGAAGCAGGTCGACTTCGGGACAAAGTCGATAATCAATACTTATTGGCAGAAGCCCATTATCAAGAAGGAGCTTTGTCTGCTTTAACCTGACATCTTTCCTAGAGAATATGATATGACCACCTCCATGGATCATTAAGGCTAATTTTTCGGTCAGTAAGCGGCACCACCGATAGGGTATTGATACTGAGATATCGTACCAACCGGCCTTTTTCCTTTGGACACTTCAGATGCGGCAGGGTAGTAAACGTCGGCACAAAGAATGGTCCCGCCAGTTTGCCGGTATACAAGTGTTTCCATATGAGCCTTTTGTTGTGGTTGGGTACTTCTTGGTATAAGCGCAGGGCTCTCTGGCTCGGCCATGAACCCGGTGATGATACGAATCGTACGTGCTTCCAGGCTTTTACCGTCGGTCCAGGAGATATGTTTGAACCCGGCGGCCCTCATGCTATCAGCCCAGAAGGTTTCATTAGCAAGAGCATGTTTGCGGCCATCGTTAAAAAGCCACCACCCTTTAAGAAGACCATATACAAGATCAAACCAAAAGATATTCCTTGTGAACTCAACAAGCGAGACAAATCCATGGCTACGAAGCATTCGACGAAGATTTTTCGAAGATGTCGTTAGGTTACTAGTAGCGTGAATGCAGTTGATCGAGATGATTGCATCGTAGTGGTTGTTGAATCGTTCCGGCGGCGTCTTCTCAATGTCCAAGATCATGAATCTCATAAAGTTATACTCAGCAAATGTTTTTCTCGCCGCAGCGACCAATGACGGCGCTATGTCCGTAAAAGTATAAGTGAAAGATATTCCTCGATGTTGAAGAAAGTCCACGATGTGTTTGGTAGTGCCACCCGTACCTCCGCCGACTTCCAAAATGTTAAAATTCCCTCCGCCGTTGTAAGTACCAAACGCCTTGTATAGAAAGCTACAAAGAAGCTCCGTGATGACTGCACACATCGGTGCATTGACATATACATTTTCCATAAGGCCCTTGTTTTCCTTACTCAGAAATAGAAGCTGAAGAGGGTCGATAGCCCCAGTGAGACACTCTGACAGCTTAGCTCCAGCAATATGCAAAATTCGATGTTCTGGTGCATATGGTGGAAAAGCCAGTAGAAGTTCCTCATAGATCTGGTTAGCTGGGGCGCTTTCTAGCATCTTTTCTGAGCGTACTAAGCCCATCCCATCGGACAAGACGAGCGACGCATTCTTTAATACCTCATAAAGCTGGCCAACAAGCAAATTATGCTTTGGAAGTACAGAGACTTGAGGAATCCGCTCCCCAGGTCTTAACAGGGCAAGCGAGCATCCGAGATCTGCAAAAGCTTCCAGGACATATGCGACAACAAGCCGCTCTTGTGTTGGATATACCTCTTTCCAGAAACCGGCTCTTCCACTCGCTTTTGCAAAGATGTCATAATCCTGTCGTATTTGTTCAAATGCTTGCATGATACCGACAAGAGGACTTGCCTCTTGAATGGCTAATTCAGATGGTTTTGAGGGCGAGATTGGGCCGTTGGTGGCGATAACGGGTGATCTTAATGGCAGTGTACCAACTTTGGGTTGGTCTTGACCGAATTCAGCCATATGGGCAGGCATGCCCACTCCTAGTACCATGTCACAAAGGTCGCCAACGCTAGATTCAGGGCTGAGCTGGGTAATGTCAATCTTGACCGCGTATGACTTTTCAATGTCACTCGCCAATTCCATACTCAGAAGGGAATCTAATCCTAGGTCGACCAGACAAGTGTCAGAGGTTATTGAGACGCTAGGTTCTAGAAAACCTGATACTAATCTCACTAGCTGGGAAATGCTGTTGTTTTCTTGAAAGGGGAGGTCACCAAGGGAGGTAATCCTGGTGACTGTAGATTCAGGAGTAGACCTCGATAAGTCTGCAGTGCTGCTAGAACATGTCAAGGATTCAGAGTCAAGGACACAATCGTCACTCCAATCTGACAAAATCTGACCACTCAAAGACCTAATATCGCGCACATTCTCGAAGGCTGCCGCATGCATATTACCACCGAACGTCTGGCGGATCTCTGTCGCAACTTCGATCATCAGCAGTGAATCAATACCGAGTTCCTCAAGTGTATAGTCGCCATTGATTGATTCGGTAGGCACCTCCATGATCTTGCTGATAAGTCTCTTCAAAATAAACATGACATGTTCCAGACTTGGTTTCGCGGAAGGCATCGCTTTACCATCCCACATCGAGTTAGGTCCCAATCTAGAATCTAGAGCATTGGCTGGTGGATTCTCAGGTTGAATGTTTGGGATGCGCAAGCTATTGGACGAGGTATTGGTATGCGTCTTCGCCTTTGCCCGAAACTCAGTAGCTTTCACTCGAGAAAGTACCTTTGTAAGAGAGGTTATCAGAACTTTGGTGAAGTGAGCGCCCAAAATCATCATCACCAGGCTTTTAGTATCCGAGTCAAAAACAAACAAATCATTGCTGATCTCCTTCTCACCGATAGGAGAGAAGCTAGAATACACAGACCAAGACTGAGTACCAAACGGTCTATACCTCGAGCCAAGCTGTATTCGATCGACCTTGGTACTCATGAACACTTCATTATCGTTACAGTCGTTCAGACAATTGACATGTAGTCCAGCAACTTGCATGAAGTTGTCGATTGCCAATGGGTTGCATATCGTGTCGTTGAGGGCATTCAAATCATGGTGAGGTAGCTCAACTCGGCCAGCAACTTCATGTGCTTTTGCAGAAACAACTTGTACACCCCTGTAGTATTCCGCATAATGAACAACTCTACCGAAGACTTTGTAGATAAGCGAGCCGTGCATTCCTTCAGCTTTAGAATCGACGATCAGATCCTCGTATCGACGGTAGTCAACGAGTCTTTGGAAGCGCGCAAAGCTATCGTTTAGCTCCCAACTTTTTGGCTCCTGAAGGCTAACTCTTCCCGTTGCATGCTGTTGAATGTTACTAGTCTTATTAGAGCCATTCATGCGCGACCAACTGGTCAAAGTAAAGTCCCAGGTCGCAACTACTGCGTCCTTCCTCCTCAGTGATAACGCGATAGCAAGATCCGAATGACAACCAATAGGCGCTATCATCTCTAGCGCATCTATGCAGGGAATAGATGTGGACATCTCTGAAGTAGATCTAAGAGTCAAGGCAGCTTGAGATACAACTTCGATATACATAGAAGCAGGACAAAGGGGGTTCTCAAGCACCCCATGCCCTTGTACAAAGAGCCGGTATTGTTCACTTCGTGAGTCTACGGAGAATTCACCTTCGCGTTGGCTCTGATCTTGGAATCGAACGAACGAAAGTAATATGGGTTTGGACTCCTCCTTGGGAAGTTCTGCGGGAGGAATTTCCTGCACTTTATCCATCCATTCAATCCAGTGTCGCGATTTTTCAAATTGGTAGGGAGGTAGATTAAAGTGGGAGTATTCTGATTTTTGACACCAGTGAAAAGGCCAAAATTGCACCTTATGGCCAGCCTTCCAGAGGTTGACTGTAATATCAGCAAGGGAGCCCATGGCGGTGGTGTTGCTTAAATTGACGACGTTAAACGCATGTTGCGGGCTAGTAGTCTTTCCTAGAGAGTGCCGAAGCACACTCATAACTGATGAACTAGAACCTGCTTCGAGCCAGGTGCATGGCCCCAGTCGAAGCGCGAGTCTTGCTACCGCCTGTGCAAAGTATACGGGAGTTCGAGTATGCTCAGCTATTAATTCTGGCTCGATGTTAGTCCAGCTTTGACCGTCTGAGCATGTTTCCAATGGGATCGTTGGTTCCATAAAGTTGAGGTCTTTGGCCAGATTTATTAGACCAAGCAAAACAGGATCTGTGAATTCTGAATGGAAGCCATGCGTGACGTTTAAAGTCTTATACTGCACAGTTACCAGTGGAGCTAGAGCCTCCTCAACAGCCTTGATGGCAGATCTTGCTCCAACCAGGACGTGACTGGTTGGTCCATTGTAGCACGCAATCTCAAGTTTGTGACCAAAACCTCTCGCACAAACAGTAGACATAATGCTTAGGACAACATCAAGATCTGCCTCGAGAGATATCATGGCTCCTCTCTCTGGACCCCAGTGCTTCCGCATCAGTAATGCCCGCCCAAGGACTAGCTTCAATCCATCTTCAAGCGATACAGAGCCAGAGACTGTTAAAGCTGTCAACTGCCCAAGACTGTGGCCGATGATTGCGTCAATCTGCAATCCACAGTCCATCCATGCTTGAGCACAGGAATACTGGAGCGAGAAAAGCATACCGTGGAGGTCAACAATGTCCTCCACAGGTTCTTTTTGGAAAATGCAAGGATATAGTCCACTATGGCCAAGTGAACGAATGATTGCATCGCAAGAATCTAGGTAGGAACGAAATATGTTTGAGCCGTTATAGAATCCTTTACTAAGACCAATGGCCTGACTTGATTGGCCTCCAAACACAAGAACTAGTGGATTCACGTCAGAAGCTGCTGGTAATTGAGACTTGTCTGCTGCTGACACAGTCGCGGCAAGTTGATCTCTCAAATCACTCAAGCTTGCTACCGTTGACGTGAAAGTATATGGGAATGAGCGATTGTGTTTCTCCGCCAAATTAAACGCTAAATCTTCAAGCAGCGTCTCTGGCGATAATGACACCGATGTGAGTCGCGCTATATAAGTCTGAAGAGCTGCACAATACGCGCTAAGGCTTGCAGAAGAGTTGGCTGAAAGAAATATAGGATATCTAGCCAACGAGCCCTTCTGGCGGTTTACCCTGGACGTCAGCAATGGCGGCTCATTCACAATCATACTTGCATTGCTTCCCGCAGCTCCGTAATTGTTGATGCAGGCGATTTTGTAGTTCACGTCCCATTTCCGGGATGTCAATGGGATTGCTATCTTATCTGCCTCTAAGGAAGCAATTTTGGTGTTCAGTGCTGTGAAATTAGCTTGTAATGGAATAGTCTTGTGCTGCATCATAAGCACAGTTTTGATTAGAGCGGCAATTCCAGAAGCTCCTTCTGCGTGACCAATGTTGCCTTTGACTGAAGTGACGTGAAGTAATTCCAGCCTTTGAGACCCTCCAAATACCTCTCTAATGCTCTCAATCTCGAGAGGATCCCCAACAGGGGTTCCTGTGCCGTGAGCCTCAACAAACGATACGTCAGTAGGTTTAATACCTGCTTGAGCTATGACCTTCCTAAAAAGTTTAACCTGCGACGGCGAGTGAGGAATTGTAATTGACGTAAGGTTACTGTTCTGATTAACTGCGGTAGCAGCAATTACACTAAGAATATTGTCTTTGTTGGCAACAGCAGTGGAGAGCTTCCTCAAAACTACCAACCCAACGCCCTCACCACGACAGTAGCCATCAGCATTGATATCGAACGGCTTTGTGGCTCCAGTGGGACTCAAAAACGAAGCAGCTGCGAGATTTTGAAAAAAATAAGGACTTGTAAAGATTGAGGCTCCACCCGCTATGGCTGTTGAGCAATCACCAAGGTTGATTGCCTTGCACGCAGCATCGATAGCAACTGCAGAGGAAGAACATGCGGTGTCATAGGTTATTGAAGGACCAGTCCAACCAAAGTGATGGCTAATCCTGCCACTCAGGAACGCTCTCAGTGTTCCAACTGATGAAAACGCCGTGGGATTGTGGCTACTGATGTTATCGTCATAATCTGTTGCACAAACACCTAGATAGCATCCAACATCATCAGGTATTCTGGAAAATTCTCCCAAGTAGCCAGAAGAATCCATTGCTTCGTACGCGACCTGCAGTAGAAGTCTTTGCTGTGGGTCCATCGATGCCGCTTCACGGTGAGATCTTTTGAAGAAACGATGGTCAAAGGCATCGACATCATTGATAAAGTTACCCCAGAAACGGGATTGCTCTGGAGTCCGCCGGAGCCGTAGCGTGGAGAATCTTTCCGGAGGCACCTCTTGGCACATCGAAGCGCCGGAGTTGATGACTTGCCAGAACGCATCAACAGATTCTGCACCTGGGAATTTACACGCCATACCTACAATAGCGATTGCGTGATCGGGAAAGTGGCTGTCCTGCGGGCTCGATAGAATCGGCAGTGTGGTTCCGGAATCTCCAACAGACTCGGAGCGGGCAAAAGCCGTTGGCGATATCTCGAAGTCTCCCCCTTTGGTGACCTTCAAGCCTGTCCCTCTTACGATTGACATAGGCATTGAATCTACTAACCCGAATGAGACAGCCACAGGACCGTCAATATGACTCAATGGGTAAACTGCAGACGCTATTGTGAGATGCCAATTTGCCATCTCAGTCATGATAGACCTTAAAGCGGTTTCATGAAGTGAGCCATCGGAGATGACTTTGGAATTAGAATGGGATCTTAGAGGCACGAGAAGCTGCTTTGTATTCGGTAACTGTAGTTCGCAATTTGAGTGACAGAAGTCGGATATTTTCGCTACAGCAATCTCTAGGAGAGGGGAGTGGAAACAGCCTTCCAAACCAAGGGGCTTTACAGTCAGCCCTTGGGTAGCCAGCCGCTGCATCAACGAGGTAAGGTTAGACTTCGGAGTAGTAATTGTGACGCTATCTATATCCGAGATAACAGATAGATAAACCTGGTATCTTATGTCAGTAACTTGAAAAAGAGGTAATCCAGCTTCCAAACGTCATGCATACATCTGGATAGCTTTGCAGTATCTCAAGCAGATTATCCTTGTTGAGCTCGGGTTTCTGACGAACAATACAGCACAACATTTCATTCGGTGGGTTGCCAAATGCTCCCTCCAGATCAACGTACGCTCCGATGCACACGGCCAAACGCAAAGCAACCGACGCATGCTTACCGATGGCATCTTCACTTTCCGAACATGCCACGGCAATTGCGCTCAAGATCCCAGTGCAAAGACCCTGCACACCACCAAGCTGAGCATTCTCTAGAATCAGAGAATGTGTGGCGCCGCAATCGTTGCTTTTTAGATAGTGGAAGTATTGGGCTATATGTATAATGGTCGTGAGGGGAGTGGACAGGACGTTGGGAGGAATAATCCGTGATGAAACAAGTATTCCGTCTTCAACCCACCGCTGTATGGCGTTGAGTGACTTGAGGCCGGGCACCTGTTTCAAGCGAGCGTCGTATCCGACTAAGGTCTCCCATAGAGCCGGAAGCCCTCTGATGGCCGTCAGAAAAGTAAGAAGGTGAGGATCACTTAGCAGAACTGCTCGGAGCTGCACAAGCTGCAAAGACGAGGGCCATGTAGTTTGAGAGCCAAACACTACGATAGAGGGGAGGCTCTGGGCAGCCATTGGGTCCCTAGTAACAAAGCTACCAGGACACGCAACGGTCAGCGCACTTGAATGGTAGAAGTCCTATTGCTATCACTGTTGGATTGGCCACTATACGTGAGTCTACTGAAAACGCTGGAGACCCACGGAAAGAGCTAGCGGACAGTCTTTCTAGGAAACAAGATTCTTTCACGAGTTTTTGCACGGTGTTTCTCGGTCGGTAGGCGGAGTTGGACTGTTCTGTGACTCACGTCTCCTACTTCTCTAGACAGAAGAGTGCCATGCTGAGAGCCCTGGGTGAAATCTTAGCGAACAATGCTGCATCCCTCTCCTTTACTGTTTCAGTGTCTTCCGAAACAGACAGCCAATTGGGCTCGCAAGGTATTCTGGAGCGACAGCAGCGGCCGCGTCATCCTTCAACATACTGGGGTTCGTCCGAGGTAAGGCATCTGATTGATAATACGGCATATGTATGGGCGCATTGATCCCATACACTCCGCATGCATGGAGTAGCAACTAGACTTCCCACCATATTGACTGCAGGGCGCAACGCGATGCTGCCTCGCCACCACACCGTTCAGAACTGTGGAGCCGCTGAGACACAATAGGACAGTGATCGCTCGCCAGGGAGTTCAAGTCTTGTCAAACTCGCATTGGGCATTGATATTTGCGCTAACCTTACTTGACTAAAATGTTACAGTACCCTGCTTAGCATGGCCACTCAGCACACTACATAAGGTAAGGTAAGGTACTTCCAGTACCGTATAGAGTATACCTTACGAGTATGGTATTATTTACTTGTATTACAGATGTAAAGTAGCAGACGATTAGATTATTTACCTTAAGATTCCGTGCTATTGGGGAAAGCTGTTTCGAATCTGGTATATTGTATTGCGTTGACCTACGAGTGATCTTGATCATCTAGATGGGCATGGTTTGGAGGGCTTAGAGCAGCATGTTGGAAGCAAGGATTGTAGCAAATAATGCGCAGGACTTATGAACATAGTTTCCCTAATAAGTAGACCAAGCAACCCTCTGTCGACCCAAATTGACGCATCTTTGGTAGTTGTTGACGAACCATAGTCAAAATGTTTTTACCCATGCATCTTTCCCTTATTCATGAACAAAGACAGAATTATCGCCAGCGCACTGAAAGTCATAGCGATGATGTAAGACCTGTTTAGACTCGCCACAATGACACGGACAACCTGGCCTTGTATATCCTTGCTCAACAATGCAAATTTAACTGATCCCACGCCGGAAATGATTGCTTGGATCTCGGTTCTCGGCAAGGTCGGGATGATTGCGGCAATACCGTTTGCAGCTTCATTCAGGTAGACAATATTAGCGATAGAGAGTGTGACGGCTGGGGCGGCCAATTGGGCAAAGCAAACAAAGCCCACGGTCACCGGGATGTAGATGGGCTCGACTTGGGCCTGAACGGCCGAGAAAGGAAGCATAACGAAACAACCTGCTCCGAAGCCAATCATGATGGTGTAGCCATAGACCTTGGCATCGCTAGTAGATTCGTCTATGGTGTAAAGAAGAGCGGCGCCAATGAGTCCAAAGATTCCACCACCAAGAAACCATGGCATGTATCTCGAATACGTCGTCATGATAATTCCGTTCGCAACGACGGTGACCACCAAGAATACTACCAAAGGCATGACTCGCACCCCTGCCTTCAGCGCTGACTCGTTCTTAGCAAACTGGAAATAAAGAGGAACAAAATAGATTGGAATGTAAGTCAGGGTTGAGGCGCAGGCTTCGGCGGAAAACAGAAGGACAAGCTCCTTGTTGCGTAGGAATTGGATTGGAAATGTCCGTGTTTCTTGGGTTGTTCCAATGCAATAGATCTGCTGGATCCAGAAGACGATCATCAAGACCCCAGATATGGCAAAAAGAGCAATGATACGTCCACTGTTCCAAGTGTAGACTACCCCACCGAAACTGATAGCCATCAGGCCAGTAACCAGAACACCGACTATCAAGAGAGTCCCCATGAAGTCAATTCTCGAGAACTTCTTTCTCAAGCAAGTTTCAGGTTTGGGGTTGAGTGATGGAATCAAGAACAAGTAGGCCGGAGCACATACGCCAGCGATGCACAGATTGATATAAAATGCCCAGCGCCAAGTGGCGCTGGTTACCGTAAACGCCCCGCCGACGATTGGTCCAAGCACAGTGCCAAGACCCCAGGTGACGCCAGTAACTCCAAGGTAGGCCGGGCGCTCTTTCTCGTCTGTCAAGATTGACAGAAGGGTCATGACTCCAGTGTACGTTCCTGAGCCCCCAGCCCCGCAGATTGCACGACCAACAATCAGCGCTGACATATTGGGAGCTGCACCGCAAACCGCAGAGCCAACCTCGAACAGGACAACACAAGTTATATAGGTCCATTTGACACTGAATTGGCTATACATCTGGCCCTTAAATATGATGTTAGCATCATCTACCAGTGTTGGATACGGTTGACGTATCAGAAGAAGTTTGTAGAGGCAGCCCCTATGAGGAAAGCAACCGAAATCCATGGCAGTCGGTCGATAGAACCAAATGCATCTATAATGGCTGGCTGAACATCGGCCACGACTGTATTATCCAGTCCAAAGAAGAAGGTCGACGTCAAGACAGAGAGAACCAGCAGTGACCAGCGGTACCCATGGATGTTCCGTGACGAAGCCGCCGGCTTGCAATCGTCAATCGGCCCAGTATGTTCCTTGGAAGACTCGGCTATCAAATTTTCCATAGGCAACGCTGTAGAGGTTGAATCCATGGTTTCGTCTTCCCTACCCATGTTGTGCTCAAATTCTCGAGAAGGTGAGCGTTCTTGCGTATAGTATGTGCCCAAAGGCAAGGATAGACCTGACAATCTAGTATAATAAGCCTAGGCCCGAGTATACAATTTCTCCTCACGTAATATAAGATTTAGCAATTTCATGCAAAGTATGAAGGGTGGCAGGCGGTGGACCGAGCTTTCAATAGTATCTCGCGTACCTTGGCTTCAAAATCTTCGGACGACTCGTTAAGCACCTTTGATCCTACAACGCCGCAACTAGTCACCAATTTTGACAGAGTCCACTATGATGCAATGGCCCCGTGCTGGGATTCGAGGACAGGGGAGGTGGACTAGATTTCCGAGAGGGTCCTTCGGTGCGTTCTTACGCACGCTATGATGCGCCTGTGTGGGAACGTAGCATCGAAGACGGTGGATATAAGTGGGGTGTGTAGGCATCGATGGTGCCAGATGGGATGTCTTTGTCGAATGTGGGTTGAAGCTGAATGATCCTTCTGAAAACGTAGAATTGCATGACTCAAGCCTTGTTCGCAGATCGAAAATTTCTGCAAAGACGTTACAGTCGAAGGTGATGGAAGTTCCATAGACTGCAGTAGAAGGGGCCAGTAATAGCTGGTGGTCGTTCCCGTTGAGGCAACAGCTTCGGGGATTTTCCGTTTCGATTACCTGCGCATTGTTGAAGGCCGTTCAACGAGGTAAGATCAGGTTGTACAGAAGTAGAATAGGTTTGGTTTGAGGACTGGGGGGTGGCAATGTCAGAAGCCTTACTGCGCTCGCATTGCATTCACGCATGGCCGTGCTGATACATTGTACCGGCATATTCTCAAGTCATCTCGAGGTGACAAGAACATTCACATGGCCAATGAGATTGTTGCAGTGTCCTGCACGAATTTCTTTCCTACTGCAGTATGCATGCAACAGATGTGTTACAAGCGAGTCATAAATTCCCGTCATCCAGGGATGGAATAGATTTCTATGAGTAGGGGCCCCAATAGGTCGAAAATCCCATCGGTCTCGTGAACAGAATATCCACCGGTGAGCAATTTCCTCCTTGGATGAAGCATTCTATCCGTGAACGGAAGCCTCATCCATGGATGACAGTTAATGGCCTCGATCCAGTGGAAAATAGGATTTGATCCATGGCTGGGTATATCTACCAATCGCGTCCACCAGATGCGAAGGCGCAGATGCTTGACACAAGATCAACACCCTGAATGCTAAAGCATGAGCACTGATCGTAAGTTCGGAGACTTTAATGCTCCGATAGGAGTTTGTGCCATACATCTGCATACCTATCGGGCCCCGGCTTCATTTGTATTTATGTATATGGTATGGATTTGCAATGTGTGTGGCCCTAAATAGAACCTCCAGGCAGCGTCGTAGTCACGCAAGAGCCTCGAGGGCTGCCTAAAAGCGTCAAGGACTCCCTTTACCTTGCCACAGAGTGGATGGAGTGGGTGGGTGACCGAATGCAGAGAGATTGAGGCTAGGGTGTGAACACGGTTGATAATGTGATAGGTCCGATTTCTATTGGCCCTGATGCAACGGTGCAGCGGTAAACTTTCCCTTTTCAGAAACAAGGATCTAATATACGCCCGTGGTGGGTGGAAGAGGAAGCAGAAGCCTACCTAGGTAAATATACTTCACCTGACTAAGCTACCACAGCTCAGAAAACTCCTTCCAACTTCACCCACTAGATCATAGAACAGTAAATATACGGCTCTATTTAGGAACTACGGAGGGAGGAAGGAGGTGGAAAACTCTGACTCCAGCGCCCTATAGGGCTAAGCGAGATTGCCAACCACATAGGTAACAGTACTGTTCCCTGTTTCCAACATATTTAACCAATACCAGCCTTACTGTTTTCAAAATCCGATAACTCGTTTCCAATTACGTAACTCAATACGAACGATACCTTACATTGAATGATTCGGTATGAGTATATTAGAACACCGTACAAACGGTAAGGCAAAGCATTCCGGTAATTGGCCAAAGTGCGTGCTTCCGCCAGCAATCCCATGCGAGCCAGGGTGCTCCTCCTATTCGTGGCCCTGTTCCACGATATCTCAGGCTTTGATAGACTTATGTCGGCCTTGATGACTACCTGAGTGACCAGTGACCAGTGACCAGTGACCAAAGCGTCCCACCCCATGGTTTCTTGGCTGAAGCATCCCTCAACTTATTTCCAGCGTATCTCAACGTAAAGGGAATCAATCATATTGCCTCGTCGCTGATTGACGCTTTTCAGAGAGACAGAGCTCGTCTCACGGAAGATGTCGTCCTTAACAGAGATCGCCGAAGACATTCTTGCAAACGCTAGAAAAATGGATGCTTACACTAATACTAACCCCAAAGGCGGCCATGAGTCGCTCGTAGGCCTTCCCGCCAACATTGAAAACGCGCGCTTGGCACTGATTAACTCGACACAAACGCTGAAGCGACTGGCTCTAGGTCCGAAAGGGACGTTGATGGAAATTCTGTACAGCGTGAGCACCTCGCACCTTACCCCTTCGCTGTATTCACTAGATCTTAAAATCTCTCGAGTTCACAGATCTGGTCTCACTTCGTGCCATATACACCTACAGTCTTCCGAAATATGTGCCCCTCGAGGGTTTCATCACTTTTGCAGAAATCTCTCAGTCAACTGGCATTGAGGAGAGTCTGCTGCGTCGCTTTTTTCATCATGCAATGACGAATAGCTTGTTCGTTGAGCCTTCACCTGGCTTCGTAGCCCACACGACCTTGTCTCGCATGCTTCTGATCAATCCCGATGCTTTCGACGCGTTGGGTTTCGTGCTTGAGGAACTGATCCCAGCCTCCAATCAACTGTTGCCCGCATTGGCCAAGTATTCGAACTCGAGCGAGCCAAATGAGACAGCCTTCAACATCGAGAACAAGACCTCCCTCTCAATGTTCGATTATCTCGCCCTTAACCCTGAGCGGGCCCAACGGTTAGGCGCCGGCATGAAATTCTTCACTCAAGGTGAGGGGTTTGATGTCAAGCATCTCATTGCCGGCAATGATTGGCGTTCTCTCGATCATCCCGGTGCTGTCGTGGTGGACATGGGTGGGGGCCATGGGGCCGTGAGTCAAGCTCTGGCCTCGGCAACCACCAACATCACATTCATCGTGCAAGATCTGGCCGGGACTGTCAACAAAGGCGCATCACTGCTTCCTGACACGCTACAAGGCAGAGTGCAGTTCATGAAGCATGACTTCTTCACGGAACAAGTCATCAAAAACGCGGATGTGTATTTTTTCAGATGGGTCTTTCATAACTGGAGCGACACGTACTGTGTTCAGATCCTGCAGAAACTAATCCCAGCTATGAAAAAGGGCGGCAAAGTCATGCTTTACGAGTATGCCTTGGCAGAAATCCCCGAAACGAAAATCTCCGAGAAGCTAGGCCGGTTCATATCCCCACCCTTCACCCCACTCCCAACCTTCGAAACCTCAGCTAACCCCCCTTTCCCCCTCTCAGCGACCTCGACCTAGTAATGCTCTCCCTCTTCAACTCCAGCGAACGCACCCTTCTCGCCTGGCGAAACGTGTTCGCGCTTGCGGACCCGAGATTCGTGCTTGCGGATATCAGAAGGCCTGAGGGTAGCACGATGAGTGTGATTGAGGCTGTTTGGATAGGGTAGAGGAATTTGAGGGGGTCTGGGGTTTTTTAAGCGTTTGAAAGGTGGGGAGGGAAGGAAAGGGGGAAAGATGGAAAGGGAAGGGGGAATGGGTTTGAAGGTGGGGTTTTATATGTTTGTTGATTGTTTGACATGCAATCAATATAATGCAATATGTTAGATTATCAACCTAAATTCAAAGCAAAAGAAACTAAAAAAGTGAAACACATTTCACCCCTACTGCGTATAAAACTTCCTCTGAACCCTAATACCTGCCGACCCCTTCCCAGTCCGCCCCCCTGCCTCCCCCAAAGCCTGCCCGTCCTCGTCCCCATCCCCGCGACCCCGCCCATCGCCTGTCCCGCAGCTGGTCACCATGCTTGCACCAGTCCGCTCAAACTCGTTCAACGAATGGCCCGGTTCTCCTAAGCGCTCGAAGCTGGACGAGCCCCCGTTCTTGCCCGGGCGGGACCTGTGTTTGCGGGAGAGTGGGGATTTGTCGAAGAGGGGGCGCATGAGAGGGGCGCAGGCGACGGTGATTCCGATGGCGGGTTCGAGAAAGGACCAGAGGAGGGCGCTGGCGGAGGTGTTTGTGATGTCGGTGTACGAGACTGAGAGGAGGGAGGTAATGCGGAGGATGGAGATGATCATTGTGCTTTTTTTTAGCGTTTAATGGAATGTCTTCGGTGTGTTGGAAGTTTGGAGGAGGGGAGCTTACAAGATGCCCAAGCCGAAGATGGCGGAGAGGACGATTTTGTGGGGTTGGGAGATTTGCAGGTTCCAGATCATGGGAAGCGGGAGGCAGAGGACCATGCAATCCATGATTAGGTCGAGAGCTCCGATCGCGATGAACGCTGCAGGCTGGTTTGCACAGGAGCCTCCTGGAGTGGCGGGGTCCCAGTTGAAAGCCAGGGGTTTGCAAAGAAGAAATGCGGTCAGGACGACCATGGTAGACCACGCGACGGTCAAGGCAATGACTATGCGTGCTGCTATGCGGAATGATCGAACGAAGAATATCCGGATGTAGAAGAGACACATTGAGGTTTTGATTAGGCCTAGAGAGGTTCCGTAGAATATCTGGAGCGCAACGAGAATCTATACCACCAAGAAAAGTCAGTATCTGGAGTCTATCTTTACGATACTATAGTGGTGGTGGTAGCGATACGAAAATCAAACGGGCATTTGGCTTCTCACTTTGAGATAAGTTGTCACTTCTGCCCGGCTTACATGCGGTGCAGAACGTCCTGCGCCTCCGATGAAAACCTCTAATTAGACTTAGTATCTTGTATATTCCATACCTTGTATAAGCGTCGAACGAACCTAATAATACACAAACCGCCATTGCGTAGACAGTTACCTGCCGAACGTCAGTCTTAAATCGTTGAGATTATATCGAGGCCGAAGAACGGTACCTGAGCAGCTAAGATGGCGTAATCTTCGGGACCGAGCTTTCTTCTCTTGATCCTCACTGCGATGAGCCGAAAGACGACGGAGAGAGTCGAAGTCAGAGTGAAAACAACGGCAACCACAAACGCTGCCACTGCGCGGTGGGAGGTAAGCGGTTCCACCATGCGCTGACGAAGGATACCCATGGTAGCCATCTGACACGTCGCAGAAAGGAACTAAGCGTCTGGATTGTTCACCATGAAAGAAGTACCAAGTAATAAGCAGACGGGATATAAGAAACAAATCAGCTTTGGACGGACTCGGTTTTGTGATAGTCGGTAGAGAGGCCAGAGTCAATCAATCGTGATGAGGTAAGTAAAGAGGTTGAGAGGGCTGCGGTAATTGGGTATCAGGGGTATCAGGGGATAATGATAGGAAGCAGGGCTTCAGACTCCGGACCCCGTCACTGCGCCTACGAGTGATCCATTAATCTGCATTTCCAGCCTTTGATCGTTTCAGCTTTAACGATGCGAAAAGCAATCGAACGATGAAGCACTCATCGGGTATCGTGAAAATGCATCAATTATGGCTCCGGAAAGGACGGATGGTAAGGCTATCAATATCATCGACCCAGCTGACGTTGCAATCATCAACAAGGCCAACAAGCCGAGATAGGTAAGATGGACATATGCATCCCTTACCCCCGATGAACTCGGGGAGTTGATGCATCAAGAAGGGCCAGTAGTAAGGTACCTTATGCGCATGCACATACCGTACATGCTACAGTATGCAGGTTCACTTGCATGTGGATAAGATATGCAGGTGCCTCCATGCTTTGCAGGCAACCGCGGTGAATGGGAACAACCCGACCCAGCAAATTTGCCAGCTCCACGGTCAAGCAATATGCAGTCGCAGTGTGTGATCACCCTCCCGGTCTCACTCTGGCCTTGTCCCCCAGAAAGATCAAAGATCGAACATTCTGATAGAACAACAGCTTCCGATAGCATAACAGCAATCGGATTGATCCTACAGTACAAGCTACTCACCTACACAGGCGTGACTGACGGAAAAGACTTCCCCGCACAGTAAAACGTTGACACTTGTTCACCCATATTACGTCGAAAGAAAAAAGAAGCTTGACCCTCGATCATGGATGGCAAGATGGACTCCTCGGCGTCTCCCAAAGATTACATCATCGTTGGCGGCGGTATTGCTGGTTGCACCCTCGCCTCCCGTCTTCACGAATCCAACCCATCTCTCAAGATACTCATCGTTGAAGCCGGAGCAGATCCTAAAGACCACCCTCTCACCTCATCTCCGCTCGCCTGCTTCGCTGCCCATCACTCGGATTTGGACTGGGCCTACTCCACTACTCCTCAGAAGCATCTGGACGGCCGCTCGTGCTACGCAAGTGCTGGCAAAGCTCTCTCCGGCGGGAGCACCACCAACTATGGGACTTGGACTCGCGGCGGTGCCGCTGATTACGATCTCTGGGCGAAAGTTGTGGATGATCCCCGTTGGAGCTATGAAAGTCTGCTGCCGTACTTTCGAAAGACGGAGAGCCACTATGATCAGCAGGTCGACCACACACAGCATGGGTTCAATGGCCCGATACACACCGCATCAGTCTCGGGGAGTAGCCCAAATCGCCAGTACCCACTGCGAGACCCACTGCGTACTGCATGGGATAAAGTAGGCGTGAAGTACATTTCCGATGCTAACAGCGGCTCGCCGATAGGATTAGCAGAGTTGGTTGAGAATTGGCGTGATGGGAAGAGACAGCTCGCAAGCCAGGCATACGACCTTTCTGCAGTCCAGGTCATGACAGGCACCATGGTCCGCCGTGTTCTTGTCGAAGACCGGAGTGACAACAAAGTTGCAACGGGGGTCGAGCTGGCTGATGGTCAGCGCATCCTCGCATCCAAGGAAGTCATTGTGGCAGCAGGGGCATATCGAACACCGCAGGTCTTGATGCTTTCGGGAATTGGGCCAGCAGCGGAGTTGAAGCGTCATGATATATCGCTACTCGTCGATGCACCAGAGGTCGGTCGAAACTTCCACGACCATTTTTCTCTTTGTCAGTGGTGGAAGCTTCGTCACCCAGAGGCTGGCCTGGCGATAGGAACACCACTGTGGTCAGACCCCTCCTACGCCAAGGGACTACCGTGTGACTGGGTCGTGTCAGAGCAAGCACCGCACGAGTTGTTGGAAAAAGCATTGGCGATTGATGGCGAGGTGATCAACGACCAGCATCCTCTTCTCCAACCTGGACTTAGTCACACCGAAAGCATCATCGTCTACGCCCCGGCCGGTGCACCTATCGCAGGCGTTGAAGTCCCCATGGACGGCACGCACATTGGATCCGCAGTCCTGGGTATGTTGCCCACATCGCGCGGCACCATCACGCTAGCATCTTCCGACCCACTCTCACCACCGGTCATCGACCCAAACTATTACGCCACCGAAGTCGATCGAGTCGTCATGCGCGAAGGGTTGAGACAAGTGTACCGCGTACTCCAGGAAACGTCCGAAGGTCGTGACATTGTCGCAGAAGAGATCCCACCGAGTGGGTATGCACCATTGACCCTGGAGTCTACGGACAGCGAGATTGATAGCCGTGTAAGGCGAGCTGGCAATACATTCTATCATCCAGCAGGCTCGGCGGCGATGGGAAAGGTCGTCGGCGCAGACTTGCGGGTTTATGGAGTTGGCGGATTAAGGGTTGTGGACGCAAGCATCTTGCCGGTGCCAATAGCTGCGCACACTCAAGCGTGCGTTTACGCAATTGCCGAGAGGGCGGCGGACATGATCATGGGGATCTGAGGGGCAGGCAGACATACGGACTGCAGTTTCCTTACCCTACCTGGTATTTGTTGGCTTTGCAACTGGTATGATGATGTTGCCAAGGTCGCTCGGTACCTTGGTTGCTGCAGAATAGTGTGCAATATATCTACGGAATACCTGTTGCACCATCGTGCATCATACAGTACATAATGTTGTTAATCTGTAACCCCTGTCGCTAATCGACTAGCCATGTATTAGTGCCAGCCATGGCTGTACTCCGTAACCCAACCGAAGAAGTTCCATCTACCGTTTCTCCTTTTATTCAGACGTTATAGCTCAGCCGTACACTACCAGGCTCTTTTGTGCTCTTGTCTCTTCTGTTCCAAATGCTACGACAAACGCTACGGGGAAAAAAAACCAAACAAGAACCCTGAAGCCAAACATGTGGAACCTCTCTAAATTCCCGCTATAACAACTCTCACGCCCCTGCTCTCCAACGACGGACTCGAGATAAAGTAATCCCTCGCAACGTCCACATCCCTCTCCCTCTCCGTCTCGAACAACCTCATCCGCCTTCCAAACCGGCGAAACACCGTCGTGAGCGCCATGTAGCATTCCGCGTACGCCAGGTTCATCCCCACGCACTGCCTGGTGCCCTTGCCAAAGTTGAACAGATGTTTCACCAGATCCCTGCTGTTGGGTTGAAGCCAGCGGGAGGGATCAAAGGTCCTTGGGCAAGGGAAAAGAGCAGGGTTGTTGTGCGTGAAGAAGGAGGTCATGCCGACAGGGGTGCCTGGCGGGATCGTCCAAGGGCCGTAATGCAGGGCGTCGTTCGGATGGACGCGCTGGAGGCGATGCATGATACCGTAGCCGAGACGGAGACCCTCGTAGATGATGGCGGTGAGATAAGGGAGGGTTTCGAGCTTGAGGAGGAGGGCCGGGATAGTGGGGTCGGGGATTGCGGTTTCGAGTTCCGAGAGTAGAGCGGCGAGGATGGAAGGGTTGGTGAGGATGTGGTAGGTTGTAGTACTGAGGATTTGGGCAGACGATACTGTGCCGGCACCGATCAGTGATTGAGCCTCCGCTGCTAGGCGGGCTGGCGTCTTCTCCTTCGCAGGGAGATCGGGGTCATCTCGAAGGGAGTGGAATATGGTGGAGCCGAGGACAACGGGAGATTTGTCTGTATCACGGAGGATTGACTCGACTTGTACTTCATAGCGGGTGCGGTGCTCACGGAGTCGAGCGGCCAGAGGGAATGCGACGCGTACGAACCACCTTGGTAGTTGTTCAATTATGGGCGCTAATAGCGGGAATTGTTTGATCCTATATCAGTGTTTTTAGTCAGAAGGACGCCAGGCCTTTCCAGCTTGGGTGGTAAAATACTGCGCTTACGTGTGTGTTGCTTCTGCGGATTTTGTTAAAGCCTCGATTTCGATGACGGCGAAATCAGGGGACAAGACCCAGTTAGAGCAGTCCGCAAAGCAATATTCTGTGATGATATCATGGGTTAGAGCAGAGTACGCATGCACCATGTTTGTTGTACTGCCATCTCTTTGACACTGCTCTAGTTGTCGACATAGCTGGTTGACAGTTTTCTGAATGGCAGGTTCGAGGCGTCGAACGGACTGCTTCGAAAAAAAATTACGAAAGGCGCCACTTCGAAGCCGATGAAGATCTTGGCCTACAGTGCTGAACGCCATGTCGGTACTGCCAAACATACCCGCGGACCAAGCCCATTTCTCAACGGTTTTTGCAGCGCTGGGGTAAAGCTGAGTCACAAACGATGGGTCGTTGACATGCAATTCGTAAGGATTGATGCGTACAATCGGGCCTAGTATAAAAGTTAGCAACCCACAGCAACTGGTGGCCGGAGAAAAAGGTAAGTACCAAATTCCTCGTGCAATTTTTGAATCTCCCATACGTACACGCCTCGTTTGATTACATCATAATAGTATTCGTTCCAGAAAGACAAGGCCGCCATCTTTCGGCCTGGGAACTTGGCAATAGGGCTCAGGTAGAGTCGATAGATGACCCCGTAGATCACACGAAATAAGGTTACAAAAGCAGAGATCCAGATGAAAATAGTTATATTAGACATGACCATTATAAGCAAGAAAACCGACAAGTTGAAAGAAAGAGTAAAAATCTCTCTATACAGGTGTGCTAAGGCCAGAATGCAGAATTCAGAAAAAATCCGTCTTTTACCAAACTTAGAGAACTCAAAAATATCGAAGAGCGCGGTGCTTTATCAAGCAATTTATTATTACAACCAGTCATAATGCTTACTTCAAACAAGACCGATTGGTCATGGTTATGTGTATGTAAATGCATGGTATTGCTAAATACCGTATAAGGCACAGAAAGGATGTTTATGCACGAAAGGAAGGCGTCAGGCTCTAAGCCTAGGCTGTGATTCGTAGAATGTGCCGAAACTGTGAGAAGAGTACCGCAAATGCGTTGTGGGGAAGTCGAAGGGCCGGAAGGAGAATCGACCACACCCATACACCACTGAGAAGGAAGACGGGGTGACGCTCCGCCTCGTTTTGGCCGATCAATGCTTTTAGCCTCCTCCAGCTCTTCCCATACCGATGTAGAATTAGTACTCTATGTTATGTTGGTGTTTGATGCCCCGGTAAATTTAATTACAGCAGTGCGATCCATTGATGTGTAACCATGAACTGAGCTGTCTTTCGAACACTTCTAATTCTTGGACTCTGCCTAGCAGCGGTAAATCAACGTTTCTTCATCCACTGCTCGATCGCCGCGTACTGGGGCTCCCTCCTTCCTCCAGTCATGTGCCTGGAGATCTCGAAACATATTCGTTTGCCGTGGAATCTTGCTCCTATCGTCTTCAGGTTCGGTCATTAGATCTAGTTCAGAATTATGATTACTTCCTAATGAAGTGTAGATCTGATGATTGTCTAAAGGTGTGTCTTCACCAAAGGAAGCTATCTACCTACGTTTTCTGCAGCAATTGGCGCTAGCCCTAACTAGGCTAGCGGGCAGTATAATGGCACTGCAACTACTATGTTCCTAATTAGGAACTATGTTCCTAATTACACCTTTAGACAATCATCAGATCTACACTTCATCAGGTTATGAGTACCGGAAGCGTTGACTGTGCAACCAAGCAGTAGATCTGACTATTGCCAGCTTGAATAAGCAATTTAACATCGCTGTCGCCGTCAGTCTCCCTTGGGGAACTGCAGTACCGGCTTCCAGCAAAATAAAGCCTTTCCTTTCAAACCTCACCGAACCCAGCCATCAAGATGATCAAGGAAGATGAGGATACTCTCTAGCCGTGCTGCGCCCCTGCACTGCCCACATCGCTCAGGGTGCGCTCAGGGCATGCTCAGGCTCGGCTCAGGTTAGAGCGGCGCCTGCTCAGCTTGGCAGTAGAAGCGGAAGGGGGGAAAGTTTTTGGTATTCCTCTATATAGGTGTATTCTGCTAATCGGCCAACCATGGTGATATCTCCGGCATGGAGGAGAACATTAGCAGAAGGAAGAGGGTGGCGGTAGGCATAGCTGGTACTCGTTGAAGGTAGGGGAGGCTGGGTATGGGTATCGGAGATGATGCAGAAGTGTGTCGTCACGGTGTCGGGGTTGATTGTACTACCCATATTGCTCTCGATGGCGACTTGAAATTGTCATAGTCCCAATATATTGAGTCTACAAGGATGTCGAGGAAGGGCTCAACGCAGCCTCAATGCGTTTGAGTGTCAAATCAAATGCGTGAACCGATTTGTTGTGTCAGAGTCCCTCTAGTCCTTTGTCAAACCAGTAATTCTGTTAGTATATGGTCTACGAATTGCGTAACCGTCTGCAAAGAAGCATGTAATGTTTGGTACAGCTTGATTTTTTAGGATTCTAGCCTGATCTTCAGAAGAAAAGCAACAGTATCGTACGCCCAACTGATAACCTTCACTCTGACTCGGGAACCAACCACACTCTACTTCCTAATTGCACGCTGGTAGAACGCGAGCTCCTCTCCCTCCAGTACATAGCCATCCACACGACCACTCTGCCCAGGCCTTGAAGCTACCACAGCATATAGGCGACCAGCCTCAAACTGCCTCTCTAGTGCGGGATCCACCTTGCCCTGTGCTGCGTGCCTAGCAGCCTGCTTCTTTTCGATGCTCTTGCTCTTCTTCTCTTCGGCACCCTCGGTAGCTGATTTCTGCTGACGTCTCCTTCCCAAATTCTGGCCGTAGTGTGCCTCATACCATTGTCTGAAAGGAGCAGCGTCGATTAGGACAATGGCAGCCTTTGTGAGGGTATTTGTGCGAACAAGTTCGTTGTTGGAAGGATGAAACGACACAGATACGACACGGACTTTTCGAGCTATTCCTTCTGAGCCCCAAGAGAAGTTGCCGGAGTCAAGACGTAAAGCGCGGTATTTTTGGTTCCCTCCACGGGTGCGGACAAGGTGAATCCGCTTGGCACCAATACGTGTGTTAGCTGGCTGGCGACCCTTCTCAAAAGCTCTGCGATGATCAGTCCATGCCAAAGTAATCTCAATATTGTATGTATTCATCGAACCTCTTCTTGCGATAGTATGCCCGCTTCGCACCAGTGGCCGAGCGTTTGTGACGCGAGTCTCGTGAGATACCCATGATTGCGGTAGTTAGGACGACTATATGATGATAGTTAGCTTAATCCCATGATGTATTAGTCTTCTGCTGTTAAACTGATTTGCATTGATAGACATGGTAAGCTGATTTGCACTTCACGTCGCAAGTTGCAGGTATACCGGCCATAGCACCCCGATTGTACTGTGGACGAAGCCAAGTCGGTGGGGGCAATAAGGCAAACCAAAAACTTGATATAACTCACCTGCCCTCGATATGTAAGCTGTCTACCAGCGCGGTCAAAGTAGGTGAGTTTGGATGTCGTGGTTGCCGTCAGTGATTTGGAGTTCATTGAATCTCGAACTTTTGGTGGTGTGCCCTACTCGCTTAATATGAAAAATCGCACTAGCAGGAGCTAGCTTGAATCAGCCCTGATCGCACCATCACCACCCTTTTTCATACCGTGATACCTTAACACGTTTGACACACAAGTGTTTCGTGCTAGTCTCCTAGTGTGGTTATATATTGTATAGCTATTTTATTCAGTCCCCATCATTAAAGTTGACTTTTGTTGATCTCAAATATATTACGATATTCTAATTCTAGGATTATCCCAAAATTCCAAATATAAATCTGGTGATACAGTATGTTCCTTATTCAACCGTCCCTTTACTCATTTGAACAGTCGAGGTCTGGAGTATTCACCATAGCTCTGCACCTGTTGAAACCCCTTCGATCCTTGCGGTTCGGATGGCGTGATATCTAGGCACACTCAAGCGTGTGCCTGGGAGGGCTCGAAGTTCCATGGGAAGATATGTTCGTTCTGCTAGCCACAAAGCACAGCCTCTCAGGATCAGTCCCATCGCGTGCACGGCCACCGGCCTTCATCCAACGCTTCTCGCATCAAGTTCCCATCTCACAAACCGCAATCAGAGCGAGACATAGACCAGACGGAAGCACAATCGTTGTTTTGTCTTGAATTTTGTGCACGCTTGACCGCCGTCTCCTCGGCGTGCTTGTCTCAACACTAGGAAGGTCGAGAAGCGATGAGATAGAAAAAGAAAGAAGTGACGAGCGATGTCTAGAGGGGAGTGCGGTAGATCGAAGTTGCAGCTCTCGTTTTCGTAACTCTCCTTCTTCATGACAAGCCGGTACAGAATTCGAAGCATTTAGGAATGACTCGAACGAAAGTGTGCTCAACTTTTGGCTAGTCGAAGAAATCGATTACTCATGGTGAATAGCGAAGGCAAGAGCTGTTAATGCGTAGCTATAGATAATCGGTCGACTAGGCTCAGTAATGTAAGGTTCAAGGACTCACACTACCAATAGTTCAACCCCTTCGAGGAAAGTTGATTTGCCATCTGCAAGGATGAATGCTGGAAACCAACCACATAAGCGGTATACATTAGTTTCGAAAAGTCTGTAAGCCAACGAAAGAGGATGACCTAATGTCCATGCTAAGAGAACGAGTATCGGGCTGAGATAGAGTGACACATTGACAGAGAATCCAATGGTCAAGTTGAGGACAACATCTTCCATGTCCCGGCTTTTATCTGATACAGCGCTTACAATTTCCCAATGCTTTCCCAGTCTGACTATAGTAGGAACCAGATATATGCCAATGGAACTTTGTGTTGCCGGTGATAATCTTAGAACTGGCAGGACCATACTATCCGACTCAACTACTATGAATGCCAGACAGAGGGTGCAAACGGCGAACGCAGCCAAAGGACCTATCAATGGCTCCTTCGTAGTTTCTGCCTCATAGCCATCTCTAGAATCATATTCGAGGAGGTAGTTATGAGTCCTGTACCGGAATACAAGCCACAATAGAAAGATAACCACAGCAATGATTGAGGCAGCTCTGGAGAGAACTAGTACGGCAGCTTCAATGGCCAATTGGGAATTATCACTTGTCAATGAAAAAAAACAGTATAGTAGAAAAAGCGGACGCAAGGATGATCAAGTGAGACATGAGGCGGACGATGGTTTCATTGAACGCAAACATGCGATGGCGGACACCAAGTGCTAAAAGACCGATACCAGGAATCTAACCAAGTCAGACTGAGGACCTTTTAGAACGGGAATCGAATGAAGAGTTACCAATGATTGGTTGCGTAGTATGCTGCCAATGATCACAGCCTGCGTAAATCGTGTTTGGCCGCGCAAGATTGCAGATATCCCCACCTAATGACATTTGTCAGGCATCACTTTTCTTAGCCAGCATTGGTTTCAAGCTTACACAAAATTCTATGCTATAGCAGGATGCTAGAACGGCTTCGTGCAGTATAGTGGTACCTAACGTGTTACTGAGGGCTCCCTCGCTCCACCTAAGCCTTTCACTCGTATCTTCGGGGGCCTCGCCCCTCAAGAAACATCGGACATGTTCGCGACTCCTGCGCTCGCTAGGAAAGTTATCAGCTTCCTGGGATACGATATTCGCACAGACCTGAGCTATTAGTTCAGATCGAAAATTGATATCACGAGAGCCTGCCATCATAAGTTCCAGGAATTGACGCAGGGCAGTCTTTTTTCTCCCATCACCGTCTGATTGAAGTGTAGGATTCAAGTCTCCCATCTCGAATTTATCGCTAATGAAGCACCCTTTCTGCATGAAGAGTAGGAAGAGGCGGGTTCAGAGCTTGGGTGGGAGTCTCGGATCGCACGTTGCATACCACACGGTCTCGAGAGACGACATGGTCTTTAGTTCATGTTCGCCAACCTCGCCACGACAAAGCCATGCTACAGTAGAGAAAACCCTGTCGTCTAGAGTATTGTGTGGCCACCTCCTTTGTGGAACTATAGCCCTAATCTCGTTGTTGTGCACAGAGTATTTGAGAAAGAATTCGAGACAATTCATACTAGGGACCTTGTTCCTTATTGTAGGCTCGTTCCAACAACAGAGCTTAATCCTGCTTCGTAATCTAGCACAAGCACTGACTTGGTCATCAAGGTCTCGCATTTCGTAAGATATCATTGCCGTCATATCATGATGTTGGAGACTAAATCGTAAATTTGCTAATGCGTCATGGTATAGACCACCCCGATCGTACAAGGAAGACGGGAAAGAAAGATCGTGATCAAGTTCATGTAAACCGTCGTCATGCTCCAGTGATTGCAGACCATCCACGTCCCTTACAAATTTGATTGGATCAGATACGTGATGGAAAATTTCTTCAAATACCTGTTGCTCTTGACTTTCATGTCTCAAAGCTGGAAAAAAGGGTCGGATATGGGCCATCTAATGCTTCGCGTTCGCCTTCTTGGCCTCCTCCTCTTCCACTATCGAGTCAAAGCTCTTGAACAGCCCAATCCCTCCTATAAACGTCATGAAAATCCACTTCCACCACAGCTTGCTAAACCTTGGGATTGAATGTTTTTCTAAGCGAGTTTGATCCATATTGTATGCTTCCCACGAGTGCAGAGCAATCATCGGATATAGAACCAAGGGTTGTATTGTATGGCAGAATTTGTTGAAATTCGGAACGTGTCTCATCACTGTATCGTAGACCAGTGCCCCAGGTTCAAAATTCGATCGCTTGGAAAAGACCACAAACGTCACAGCTGCAGCGACAAAAACCACGCCCATGACTCCTTTCGGGCCCCTGAATTTCTTCACTGTTATATTCGAGCGATTCAGACCCGCCACGGCCTCAGCATCCATTGCGACGACCCTTGGACGCGCTTCTGACCAGGACGTCATCGGCGGCTTTATGGGGATAGTATGAGGTTTTCCATTGCTGGCTAAGATTGTAAGGGAGTCGAATGTGATATCGGCCAGCTTGGCGTTGCGCGCAGAGAAGGAAGAGACATGGCAGAAGTGCTCAAGGTAGCGGATTAGAGAGTCTTGGTGGTCGGTGTTCATGTGAGTAATGATGCGCTGCTTGGCGGCGGCATCTTTTGCTGCCTGGTCTGGCATTTTGGGGCTGGACTAGCTGGTGCCAGTGAGTTGGCTGATGAATACTGTTTAGAGAGTAGATATTCGGTTGCCGACTTCGATGATGTTGTCGAGACAAAGCTTGGACTTGGGCTTTTCTTAGAATAGAATAGCTCCCGTCCCGAGCCTCGGCAGACAACCCTTGGGCCATGTCGCTTCGTACACGACATCTCATCAACCAGCGAGGAACCAGCACATTATCCTTCTGTCCCATCCGCCGTGGATACAATTGATGGTGTGACACTGCTCGTGGAGCGGGCCAAATGCTCTTTCAACCATAGCTCGAACTGCGTATCATGTCACCGATTGTGTGGGGTCTCCTGAAACACTTTCTCTGCCGCATCTGCAAGAGACTAGTCCGGCTGTTTAGAGTGCCCTCGAGTCCCTCCATTTTCTCCGCTCAGGTCGCATACACCAGTTCAAAAATAGCTTCTTACCTCCGCAAAAACACTGCTATCCTTGCCCAGCCCTCAGTGCATCGTTAGGCGAAACAAAGCAGCCGTCAACCGAGCCATATGCAAGCTCTCAAGGTTATTTTCCCTCTAAGGTTTCCTCCTACAACGCTTTCGAAGAGTCTAAAGCCCTTTCCCTTATACCACTATAGTTTCTGACACGCAGCTCTACTCGATAAAACCGCTCATATCGGAACCCATCGCCGAATGCAGCTTTAGTGGATCGTGCCCTTCCTGCAGAAAAGGAGGAACGCTCGATGCCTTTCTCCTGGCCGTGAGTAGAATTATCTAGTATCTATAGCAGACTCTGCACTTCCCGGTGGGCGACCTGAGTTAGACCAATGTTTCAACGTGGCACACACCGGATTTTGTCGATGATTTGAGAGGGCTTTGGAATCAAGTTGCGTAACAGCGCTCTACGGATTATCATGAAGAAGCGACAAGCATTGATCGACACCAAGGATATCATAGTTCCGTATCCGCAGATGTTTCGCGTACCGTCTTCTGATCTCTGCTCTTCCTTTCATTGATTATATATACGAGAAGCTTTCTGTCAAAGTGACACCTAAGCGCCTTCGTCTTCCTTTGCCCACTTACCATAATGAAGTCCTCCGTGTCGCTCTGTTCTGCTATCTTGCTACCTGTCTTAACACTTGCAATTCCGCTATCTCAATTAGATGCCTCCGCAAATACTCAACAGTCGGTTGACGCCGCCAACACCGTTAACTCCTCGGCTCTTAACTCCCCCTTCGCATCTGCCCACCACATGGGCCACGGCCCCGTAGTCCTGCCCTCCACAAACTCCACCGCTCTACCCTCCTCATCTACCGGCGACGGTGCCAACGGATCAACGCACCACAGACATGCGAACAGGACCGTGGTCCATCAGACCTACGAATGCGATCAGCGTGTCCACATCGAATATCTCATCGACACTGTGCTTCTCGACAGAGCTCGGGGTAACCCGGGGTGCAGACAGGTGGCGAATGCGTATAACAGAACCGCCCACGCCAACTCCAGCACCCCATCGCAAAACTTGTCCAACCCCGCCTACATTGGCGGTGGCGAGGCCGCCGCACCACCGGGGTATCAGCCGTCCGCGTCGTTGGAGTCTTCGACAACGACAGGCGGGAACACGACATATGGGACCACCACAGGCGGGAATACGACAATGGTCGCCGTCCGCATCGAGCAAAGTACCCACGGAACAGTAACCACGACGACAATACGGATAAAGCAGCACATGAACCCTGACATTTCCCCCCCAATTCCTGACACTCCTCTCCCCACATATAACGACACTGCTACTCCGGGTACGCCCCCTCCCATGAGCAACACAGCAAATTCACCGGGTTCGCCCAATCCAAACAGCGATGCAGTTCCACCCCCTCCAGACCCTGCGACCCGCAATGGAACAACCCCATATGCGCTTCCGCCAGGGTTTACCGGACCTTGAGACTAAGAGTTTCGAGCTCGTGGGGAAACTATTTGGCGCTGAACGGGTCAGATACCCTTGTTGACGAAGGCATGAAAAGTGCGCAACGGCAATGGACATTGCGGGAACGAAAACCCAGTCGGAAAATGGTTGGTCCCTTGGCGTATATAGTGTAGTTCGTTCCATACCATCGCAAAAACAATTCTAACAGTTCTCCTCGCTTTAAGCATTACATTTTCCCTAATGTCATGGCTTTTTGCACTGTAAACGCCATTATACCCTTCCCCCACCTCCCCCTACCCATCCTTCCAAGCCCACCAAAAACCCATCAAATCCCGCATCCAGTATCCCCGCCGCAATCCGCCAACCCTCTCCCACATCCATACCCCACACCATCATAGCAGGAGAAAATCGCAGCAGACGACCTTCACTACTGCCGTTGTAGCTTTGTAGATAATAGGAGTCAGGGATGCAAGTTGGTTTGGATCAGTATGGTTGAGATGAGATGGCGAGATGATTGGAAAAGGGAGGGGCTTGGGATTGAGATGCGGAGATGGAAGACGAAGAATGACGAAAAAGAAAAACACAAAAACCAGAAGCGTGTGAAATCCAATATCAAGACTTTTGTAAAGAGACGAACTCGAATCAATGTTGAGCTTGAAAAGCACGATATCACATCTCATCGCTCAGCAGCGATGTGTGTTCCGCGAGTGATGAGGATTTTTATAAAGGGGGTTGGTGGCGCCGCCGAAGAGAGGGTGGTGGTGGTGGATGGAATGCCCCTCAACAACGACGGCCACAGTAACACCCGCAGCCTCTACAGTACTGTACTTTAGTGGCTCACTAGTTATTTTCAAAAACTTTACTTACGAGCGTTTTACAATATCATGAAATCACAATATCTTAAATTTACAACTGCTGTAAAATTTTACAACAGTTGTACAACGATTGTACAAATTTTACATAGAATTTAAACCTGCGAATTTTTTATAAAACAGTATGTAAGATTATAAAGTACAAGTTACATCATATAAAACTACGATTTACGATTTACAATTTACTGCAAGCTTATTAAAAAAATCTTTTATTATGATTTATATATCATTATATGTATCTTGTTCTCACTTTGTACCATCTGTTGAATGTTGATTAAAATTTTGATTTTACACATGCTGCAAACGAATCGTAGAACAATCAGTTATACATGATCAGCGTATAATGTTACAACAATTGCAAGTGCTGTAGAAAGGTCACTAAGGTATCAATGTTTATAGCTCCTTGCGATTATTCACTTCAGCCAAAGGCTAGTATCTAGAGGGCACGGATTTGCCCAATGAAGCTGTTTCTTGATAACTCATCTGTACTTGACGTTGACATTGCTGGAAATCGAATGCTAAGCACTCATCTAAACCGGGTACCCAATCGCATCTGGAGGTCACGTCTGATTCCTCACCCTCGCAGCATCACTGCCCGCCTTCTCCCCTTCTTGCACCGTCAAAAACCCATACCCACTCTTCTTCCTCCTGCCCCTGCGATCCCCATACTTTTCATCAAACTTCCTGATCGCGCTTAGACTGCCCATGTCCTCGCTCACACTCGCGCTAATTTCCTCCATTGCCATTTTGAAGTGGCGCTCGTATAGCGTACGTTTCTCGGGGTACTTATGCTCCTCTGAAGCGGTCTTTGCGACGTCGAATTCTTCACGCACGCAGGCGAGCGCGGCGGCGACGGCAAGGTTCTTGAGGTCGGAGCCGGAGTAAAAGGGGGTTTGGGATGCGAGTGCGGTAAGGGAGACGGATGGGTCGAGAAGCTCGTCTTTAAGGTGGATTTTGAGGATTTCTTCACGGTCTTTTTCGATGGGAAGGTCGACGAGAAGGCGGCGCGGGAGGCGGCGGAGAGAGGCTTCATCGAGGTCGAAGGGGCGGTTGGTGGCTACCATGATGAACGCAGACATGTCGTTCATACCGTCCCATTCGCGCAGGAACTGGTTGATGAGTTCTCGGTGGCTGGTGCGGTTGCTGGATCCACTACGCGAGCCGAGAATGGCGTCGGCTTCGTCGATGAAGACGATGCAGGGTGTGAGTTTCTTCGCCAAGCTGAAGATGGCCCTGACGTTTTTCTCGCCTTCGCCAACGTACATATCGTACACATCTATGTGCCGTTAATAGTGATCAGGAACAGCATGTATCGAAGTGCTTACCAGATCCGCTAACTTCGAGGACCGTCGCCCCACTCTCTTTTGCCACAGCCTTTGCCAACAGCGTCTTTCCTGTGCCTGGAGGCCCGTAAAGGAGAAGACCCGGTATTCTATCTGTTGCAAGAACACCATAGGTGAAAGCGTCAGGCCTTACTAAAGACAAGGAGGTAAGGTTCTTAAGGGCGTCTATTGTTGCAGGCGGAGCCCGCACATCCGCAAAGGTTGTGCGGATACTTTCTGGGTCAACCACTCCATTTAGCAGCTTTTTCTCGTGCTTGTTGCACGTCTTGCGCAATCTCTTCATTCGCTGTTCGCTCTCATCGCTCGACATAATCGCGCCTAGTTTGGTGGACTTAAGCGATCTAAAATTCTTGCCTGCTTTTTCCTTTTCGGTTTCTTTCGCCGCCCATTCGAACTTTTTGGAATCGCTTAGCTCGATTAGTGCTAATGCATCCTCGATGTGCTTAATTGTCATCTCCGAACCGTCTGTAAGCGAGCCAAGTGCAACTGTAGCAACGCGGTGAACACGATCCAAAGACCAGACGGACAGATCCATTTCCGATAGAAAAACGGCTGAAGATGCCAAGTCCAATTCTTCCTGAGCGTCAAGTTTACTTACGAGTGCGGGATCAGCAGTGAGACGGCGTAACATATCCTGAAGATGTCGCTGATTGACCATTCTAATCCTGTGCTTGGTGTCACGCTCGAGTTTTGATTCTGGGACATTCAACGGCGTTATGATAGTTCTGGTTGGCCCTCGCTCCTGTTGTGACTGAACACTCTTAAAACCTGCCTCTGAAAAAGATGGAATAAGGTCTCGAGAAGAAGTAGTACCCACAATGAGGATTCTTTGACCCTCTTTCCGTCGTCTCTGTACAATCTCGTGTACTTTGTCAAGAACCTTACCACCAGTGAAAGTAGCATTTATCTCCGGATAATCTTCGATGTGGATGATGAGACTTCGTGGCTCCGAACTAGCAGTGGTTAATGGGCCATTCTCCGTTGCTTGTTCAATAGACACATCATTAGGAGGTGCTTGATCCTCCGACATAGGGATATTAGTAGATTTATTTGGCTCGCCCTTCAATTCCAATCTCCGTTTGATTTCGCAAGCATCAATTAGAGTCTCAATGAATATACCCATCTTCAGGTCCTTTTCAGTGGGTGGTGGCACTACCCTTACTAATCTCGAAGAGGAGCTTGGTTGCTGGGGACTGGACGACAGTATTTGAGGAATTCTGCTCATTATACCAGCAAAGCTTGCGAAGGGTGTTATTCCTATGCCTGAGTTGGAAAAGGAAATTGGTTTAGGCCGGCCCTTGTCGTCTTCATCTTCAGCCTCATCATATTCTTCTACATCCGCAGGATCCTCGATCCACTGTGAACCACCAGACATAGTCATTAGATGAGCATCGTAACTCAACGAGCTCAAGGAACCATGCGAGACCCTGTTTGGGTCTTCCAGATAATCGCTTCCAAGCTGAGCAAGATCTTGTGCATCAAGCTTGATTAGGTCCGTAGCGTGCGACCCCATCATTCCCTTGACTAGCATATTTAGATAAGGAATGCCACCGTCCTTCGGACAGTGCAACACAAGATGAGGCTTTGGGGATCTCCAATTATGAGAACAGTCTTTTGTAGGGACTTGAAGGCCCGCTGACACTAATGTACTGATTTCGGCCACAATTTGGTCTTCAAGCGGCAAACCTTCTTCGTCCAGGTCAGGGGTGGGCGCGGAAGACTCTTCTTCTGCCGCGGTCTCGGAGTCCCCAGCTTCAACATCAGATACTGCGTTGGAAGTAGTCGGCATGACTAAATCTTCTGTGTTTTGAGCTTTTGTGGGATGGTGTTGCACTGGAGACCCGATGCCGGCCTCATTCACCTTCTCGATATAGGACTCTCGAAGAATCACATTCCGGTCCATGAACCATTGTGGAATATGGAACGGTGGGATCTCTTTCTTCTTGTTGATGCCCCTATTGGCTCTCTTTATCCCCGAGCCATAGTAGCTTCTGTCTGTAGGCCTGGGTGGCTTCTGTGGCGCGCCGTTTCCCCCATCTGGGCCACTTTCCACCTCTTGGGTACTGTCATATGGATCGGAAATGGGCGTCCCGGTTTCGGCGATATGGTTCCATGTTGCCTCTGGTGCGATCGCAGGATCATCTTCGCGGCGCTGGCTCGGTGAAGAATAGAATGTTCGGCGAGGAAGAGGAAGAGGAAAGCGGCGAACAACGATGAACCGGCAAGGTTGAGGGCATGTGTGATTATGGATAATCCTGGCTGCTCGCCATATAGGAGTACGCATCAAGTCACCGTGCAGAAGTGCATAGAAGGTGTGGTTGCTAGTTGAGAAAGCTCAAGAACAAGGCTTGCGGAATTAAACAAACGCCGCAACGGCCGGGCGCTTCTTTGTAAGCGCGTCCTAGGGGTTATCATGATTCGGACCCAACATGATTCAGTACCAGCGAGTACCAACGACATCTTCTAACCTTAAAACAGAGTACGTTGTATTTGAATCGTACAACCAGTGTTCAGTCGTATTTGTATCACGGAATGTGACTTGTTTAAGCCCGGGAATAGACTTAGCACAGCTCGGTTACAAAACAAGGACACCGAACAATTAAGAGCGAACACCATAAAAAACCAATCTTATAACGGTATTCAACGATTGATCTGATTGCTGTCAAGAACTACAGATACTTTTGCATTTCCTTTGCTACTCTAGAAAGTCTCCTATGTTTCCTTGTTGCATCTCTACCTAGTTGACAAGACCATTGTAACCGTTTTGCTTAATCTCCGTGTGCTTCGTACCTTTCTTGACTGCAAATGCATCCGTCTTCGGTGGGTCGAGCGGCATGGACAAGCCCACTCGATCCTGGGTGCTGTATTTCTCAACATTCCCGCCCTCGTCACAGTGTGTAATGGGTTCTTTACGGCGTGTGTCGACAAGTAGTCGAATCAAGTCGGGCCTCATGTAGTGGCCGCCCTGGAAGATATTAGCTTGTGAGGTGGAACGGGAGACAAATAGCATCGCAGCAAGCGTACAATGTCGGCAAGAGCTTTGCTAAGATGAGCTTCGTCGAGATCAATCTATGAAGATTTTAGCTTCTGCGAACATTGGACGTGGAGAAAGACCAACATCAACCGTCACCAAGCCCTCAAAGTCTTTGTCTGGTTTAGCAAGTAAAGCTCCGTCGGGTCCAAAGATTCTGGTGTGGCCATTGTATCTGTCTGGGGTTTCCGGTTCAATGTGCTCTGGGGTATTCTTGATTACACCCTCCTGTGACAGACGCTGAAATGGGGCTAGTACAAAAGTTCCAGTCTCAATAGCATAGGCTGGTGACACGATCTCGGAGTTAGCATCGCTGACATTGGTGAATGGATCGGGGTATTTCAAGGTGTCCTTATTGGGGTAAATAGGCCAGGCGGCGACATGGACCTGGAACGATTAGTGACAGTTCCCCAAGTGGTGAGGCAAGTTATCACCTGTTCTCCCGCGGAAGCATTCATAGCCTTCAAGAAGGGGTTCATATTCTCCCAGCAGTTCAACTGTCCGATTCGGCCAATGTCGGTATCCACGACACTCTCGAATGTGTCTCCTGCTCCGTCTCCAAAGATCAAGCGCTCGACATGGGTAGGCTTAATCTTGCGGCGGTGGTTGATAATATCACCGGTCGGCGAGATCATGACTTGTGCTAGATGCAGAGAAGCCATGTCAATCTCACTGTAGCCCATTGAGACATAGATCTGGTTTTCGCGAGCAGCAGCGCGGATCCGCCGCATTTCATCAGAGTCTGAAGGCAGACTATTCTGGCGATAAGCTTTAACAAAAGGGAGAGATTCTTGATAGTTGATTTTCCACATCCAGTATGGATATCCTGGGATCCCTGTAACGAAAATCAGCAATAGCCCGTAAATCGAGGAACATATAGTCAAGAGGAGAAGGTCATGCATACAGACTTCTGGGAACGCAACGAGTTTGCATCCTGCTTTCCCTGCCTCGTTAATCCAGTGGATGGTTTTCTTTACGGAGAGTTCGAGGTCAAACCAGCCTACACAATTTTAGCCTTTAGTAATTCTATGTCCTTGACAACGAGCGAGATATACCAGGCTCGGCCTGCACGGCGGCTGCTTTGTACTTCTTGATCGTGGTGGGCATATTGTGAAAGATTAAATCTCTTCAGGGAAACAACTTGTTCTCAATATTTTGCGATTACGTTTCGGTTTGGAAAGTGTGCTTGAAGATGCTCTATTGTAGCTGGCTCAAGGAGTTCTTCTATCACATGCCATCACCACACAGCAGATAAAGTCTATCTTCCGAGATGCATGTGCCACGTAGTTCTCAATCTCAGTTCTGTAATACGATCGCTCCCGCGTCTCCAGGAGATCATCTTTGAACATGCCGTTTTTGGCTCCTAAACCTTCAATCTAGCAACTTCCAGGTCTGCCTCTTATCTTTCCAGTCAAGCATTCCCCTCAACAATTGATCGTCAAGGCTATGGTAGGGAGGCCAATAATAATTTGTCCGCAATTGGTAGTCAAAGCCACATATGGACGAAGATCGATAGGTAGATCGAGATGAATACTCTCCATTGAGTACCATCAAGGCAGTATTGGAGACGCTATGGGCTTGTTATTCGGGAAGCAAATGCAAGCTGCCGTCAACTTTTAATTAACCCAGAGAATAGGATCATAGCTCGGTCCATCCCCGCACGGCTGGGGTTATTCTGATCGAAGCTCGTGGCTGCATCTTTCAATGGAAATGCAACATTAGAGAACTCCGAAGCGAATCAAGTAGGAGACAACAACAGATAAAGGGTGCTATGGTGCAGACGGGGGACAAGGATGTTCTCTCTGTGGGTGTGATGATTGATACCATGCGAAGGATGGAAGAAGCAATGAGATGCCATAAAATCAAAGAACGAAACACAATGAGAGGCAGACAAGTTCTGCACGTACTAGGAAGTCTGCCTCCGCAAAGTTTAGATAAGGGTAGATAGTGAAAACATCTTGATTCTATTGGACGGCAGCGCCATCTTACCTTTGAAATCCGTTATAAGCTGTGTTACTCTTAGATTCGTGATCCTTAAGTAATACTCAGGCTCGATGCGATGATTCAATTTGTTTGGCGAGTAGCGCTTCGAAGCCTTGAGAGTCGGGTTGGTGTCGGTCGACGAGACGCCGTCGCTGACGGTAACCGCCCGACCCGTGGAACAGGCTGACTTCTCTCCAATGAACTGCTTGTATCATCGTATGCTTTTGTAGCGTATGCTTGTTGCACTGAAAGATCTCCAAGTAGTGTTTGTTGATGATAAGTACATGTTGTGAACACGCTGCTAAATAGAGAACACTACTTTAGAGATGCTTTCGATAGAATATAGGCCCACCTATTTTATAAGTAGTCATTATATCTAAGGTAGCGGTTTGCTGCTCTTAAGATCAACGATTTCATGGCGTCAAGGTCTAGTCTAGCCTTCGTGAACAAATATGAACTGCTGTTGGGCTGCCGAATAGAATATAGGCTTTGTACCGTCCTACTGTACAGCGGACGAGATATCTTGCTGCATGAAATCTATATAACTATTAAGTACTTCTTCTCGGACCAGTCTGGTTAAGCTTGATCTTAGAGGCACTAGTACTACGAGCAGTCATATTTGGAACAAGAACACGTCCAGTGGGTAGCTGAGGAGTATGTACTTTCTATGGAACCAACCAACCTGAGGCAACCAACCTGATATCTTAGTGGGTTGCTTACCAATCTAGTACTAGTGTGGTTCCTTTTTCTTGCGCGGACTCCCAGACTGTCCCAGTGTGTGCGGAAACTAGGTGATACGGAGTAAAACCTCTCAACGAAATAGGTGGCGTGCAAAGTCGCAAGTTGATCGTATGAGAAATGGGCGAGTACCTCTATATGTGGTTCTGATGTTAGAACGATGCACAATGCAGTTGCTGATGAGCCGAAGCTAGTAAAAGCCAGCCAGATAGAGTCGAAACCTCTGTTCCACCGCTTCCGAATCAAGCCAAAGAAGAGTCGCTGGAGCCCGAGCAGCAGCTTCTTGCAAAAGTTGACAAGCATTCGCTATTGAAGCAACTGCCATGTATTCCGGAGATCCGAGACCGCATTTACAAGTATGTTCTTTGTTCGGACAAGTCCGTTGTTGTGGGCGACGATATCATCAGTACCAGTATAGACGGTGAAAATTGCAATAAATGGCATCTTTCGATTCTCCTGCTTTCAAGACAAACCTACATCGAAGCCTTCCACATCTTCTACAGATACAACAACTTCTACTTCACGTCTACAAATAGATTGTACCGATTTCTGCGTAATATCGGATACCCCCGTCGCCAACACGTTACGGCCATTAAATTCTACTGGTTCGGTAGCGACTCAAAACGGGCGTTCCGCCTTCTGAAGACCTGCCAAGGCTTAAAGTTTCTGAAAACCTCGATCATTGATAATCAGCCTGATGGGTACGTGGCACTCCGCGAGGTACGGGGCCTCGAAAAGGTTACGATCGATGATTTTCCCGCACGTGATAACTACCACTTTAACCCGTCTATATACCACGATCCCCGGGAGCTCGAGCAGGCGATGATGAGGCCGCGGCTGAAGTTTTACGCAGCAAATCCTGACGAGAAGCTAGACTTGTTCAAGAGGAGACGGGAATCGTCCAAGATGACCGAGGGAGAGAACTTGGACGTAAGTACACAGGACAGGATTATAGTTAGGCATCTCTTTTAGAATAATCCAAGTAGTAGAATATTGTTTATCAAAAATTCGCAGCTAGATATGCAAGGAACCAGCTAAAACCGTTCATTCTGTACCAATCATAGCTACCAATCAAAACCTCGATGCCGTGGAGCTCTGCCGCCAGCAATCATTTTCGACGTACAAGGGGTTTGTTGCAATGTCATCGATCTGTGCTTTCATGCGACTGATACCGCCATCTTAACGCATGATGGATTACACGGAAGTTGATTTGCCTTCTCGTTACTGTCAGAGGCATAGAGCTTTCTTCGATCCCATTGTCCCCCAACTCCCGGTAAGGTTAAGGTACTCTCAGGCGTTTGTGCAAGAGGCTAGACTAACTCACATCTTGACCATCTTCAGCCATGAACTTGGAATAAGGTTGAAAGGGGAAAACCTCGCTGACGAAGCCGCATTCAACGGATTCTATGGTTGACATATGAGTACGGGTGAAATATCGCAAGAAAGGATTTAGGAATGGAAGTGGAAGCGGGATCAAACAAACATGAACAGCATTAGAAACGAACCACATGCTTTTACTTTCTCTCCCACGCTTGACGTACACCTTCTGGTCTACGCTGCACGAGCTTTCTTCGATAATCCCTCTGAACAAATTGTTGGAAATAGGGGAGATGGTAATCTCCGCCTTCATAGGGCTGGTAGGGCTGGGGCCCGCTAGTCGAGTTTACGAGTACACCTTCCATTACGAGTATTCTAGTCCATAGCCTCCTAACAGCAACAACCAAAATGTCAATATGCCCCCATATGACCTCGTATTCCAACACAAATGGGATTATCCCGACTACCATTTCCACCAGACTTTAAGATATGAAGATTTGACGCTGTCGCGATCTGGAAGGGGGGCACGTGATGAGTGTGACCATTCAATGTCCTGAAGGTCTGGGAGTTTCCACACTACCACATGGAACTTGGGAGGGGTTTAGGTCTCATAGCATGCATGCGGGGGCATGGATGTCCGTTGTGTTGGAGATATTCACATTCGGGTACAATATTCAATCAGTGACAAGCGCTGTGAATCATCCTGGCTTTTATATTCTTTGTACGATCCATCCGCTCAACTCTTCTAAGCAACCACACTTCAAAGTTCTTCCTCTCTTACCTACATCACTCCACAACAGCTTTCTCCTTCACCAAGACTTTGACTGAGTTACAACATACTCTGCTAACACCTTGAAGAGGTGTCATCCTCTCAATCTATTTAATGTAAGTCATCGCTCTCTTCCATCTTCACTCATCCATCCACGGATGATCCTTGCTTTGCTCACGCTTGCTTCTTGAACATCTGCGTTATCATGGCTAAGATAATGTTTCAGTTGACACCACCGCGCCCGGACGATCCATCAGCAAAAATGTCTCCTCAAGAATGGATTCAGCATCAGGATCGAAGATCTGCTCTGAAGAGACAGTCATCGTTCGACTTTGACGAGGATAAGCAAAAGAAGCTCAAGTTGGACCCTCGACACAAGAAAACCCATTCGACTATACTGGACTATCACACTGATA
>JAABUL010000557.1_pt1 | contig 79321 bp, 151 predicted proteins | sample 5559151 | NCBI WGS metagenome assembly JAABUL01 (sample SAMN10711876, study PRJNA513368) | rock metagenome | isolation source: Antarctica rocks | place: Antarctica: Victoria Land, Pudding Butte sud
GCCGATGAGACCCACCTCCCCCAAGCATGCCAACATGAATCCGGCAACCATCATTCTGTCCCCTCCCCACACCAGCTGACGCATGCACGGCGGCACCGCCAGATCAAACAGGCAAGAAAAGCGCTGCCGGACAACGTCTGTCGCGGGATATCCATCAGCACATGCTTCTCGACCCCGACCGCGCCACTGTCACAAAATGTGCAGCAGCGGTCCTGCCTGTCCATCTTTGCAAACCTGCCGGTCTCCACCGGCAACGAGTGCGATCCCAAGCGGAGCCTCTGAACAGCGCGCAGCTGCGGCGACGACAACTCCAGCTGCCAGAACTCGCCTCCCTGAGCCCAGCCACGGCGCGAAAACCATGCTGCATATGTCATCCGCTTCACGCCGCCTGACAGCGCTGTCCTCGGGTCCATGTCCACAAACTCCTGCTGCTCCAGCGCCGGCCGCGGCAGCCGCCGCGGCTGCGATGGCGCCCTCATCCGCCACAGGGAAGCACCAATCCTGCCTGAGACCGACGGCCCACAATGCCACACCGACCCTCGTGTCGCTTTGCCGGCGTGCGTCTGCGGCCCTGTGGACAGCTGCAGTTCTAGATACCAGGTACGACAAGATCACTCACTTGAACAGACCGTATGATGCACACGATGAGGCCAGAACCGCTGTCGCCAACGCGCACACCTGAAGCGACCAACCACTGGGCCTGCTTCCAAGGGTGGGCAGATTGGGGCTGCCTGAACTGTGGGCATAAGCCACCTGGCAGCACGGATGGATCGTCAGGGCCTGTCTGACAGCAGACTGCATGTTGATGCTGCCATCACTGAGTCCCTATGAAAAGCAAAAGTCACTGCTGCAAGCGCATTCAGCAGGACAGCACCTACCCTGTCATCGGGCCTTACCTAGCCAGCAGCGACCTGCAGCTCAGCCGCAGCAGCCGGAGGACGCCTTGCTTTGCTGCCTTTGAGCGTCGAATGCGAGTTGCTGCGGCTGGCCGGCACCAGGCCGCCCTGCATAGCATTGAACGCTCAGATGTGGCAGCAGATATGGCAGATACCACAGTGGCCGTTTGGGTCTCGGCATTGTATGACCTGAGCGAGTCAAGACCTCATAATTGGAGTGCTTTCAATTGGAAAGCATGCAGCGCAGGAGTCGGAGAGCTCACCAGGCATTGCTCCAGTAGCTGCCTTATCTCGCTTGCTCATGTGGTGCTTCAGGGCGGCCCTGGCTGTCTCTCCAAAAGCCTGCGCGTCAGTAACACGGTTTGAGCAACCGCATAGCATCCGCTGTCTTGGCATGACGGCTGCCCATGCACCCCAACAAACGCAATGATCTAGGCATCCCTTTGCGGCATGCATGCGGACACGACAACAGCACCGACAGGGGACCATCTGCGGCGATGATCGACACCGCCCTCAAAAGCAGGCGCCCATCTTGAACATTTATGGCCAGAAGATACCGTTCGTCAACAGAGGTCCACACCTGCTCGATGCCGGCGCCGGTCTTTGCCGACGTGCGGTAGTAGGCTGCGCCAACTGCAGCTGCAAAGCCGCGCGACTTTTCGTCCGGCACCACCCGCTCCGGCAGGTCCTGTTTGTTGGCCGCGATGGCCAGCGCTATGTCATGGCCCACCTGCCGTGGCAGCAGTGGGCAGTGAGGAATGGATCGGGCTGAGGTGGACGACGGAGGAACGAGCAAGGCTGTGAAAAAACAAAGGCTGTGAGGAGGAGGACTGCCTGCCTGGCGGCAGCCAGCGCACTGCGTGAGCGTCTCTCTGCAAGAGATGCGTGCTTAAAGCCAACTGCCGCCCCTGGGGGGTCTTTGGCGAACGGCAGAAAAAGCATTACAGGCGGTTTGTGAACAGCAGAACAAGTGTCACAGGATGGCGCGCCATGGGCATGCGTTGTGATGAATGGTGCAGTGACGGAAGCGCGCACCATCTGACGCAGCTCCGCGACCCAGTTGCGCACCCGCCCGAAGCTGTCTACGTCCGTGACGTCAAACACCAGCAGCGCGGCGTCGGCGTTGCGGTAGTAGATGGGGCCTGCGCGGCCGCTTTTCGCATCTTGAGCGGCAACTTTGCATGAGGGTGCGGATGCGGATGCAATCGCTCACGCTGAGATCTCAGGGTGCATGGCCGTGTGCGCACCCAATTTCAGCTTTCACATGTTTAATAATTTCACAATGAACGTGACATGATGCGCACCAGATCACATGCTGCATGTCTCACCTAGCGCGTGAAACCGTTCCTGGCCGGCGGTGTCCCAGACAGCAACTTCGACGGCGGTGCCGTCGATGCTGATCCGCTTCGCGGTAAAGACGGCGGCTTGCGTGGGCAGCTGGCCATCGTTGAAGTTGCCGCTGGTCCAGCGCGACAACAGGGACGTCTTGCCCACCCGCCCTGCGGCAGTGGCGTTGATGGCTCTTTGTACAGTTCTGTCGTGGGAGCCGCAGCGCCTGTGAGCGAGTCCATTGCACCAGCTATGCACGTTTGATAGAAGCACCTTCGCCAAGCAGGACGACCTTGAGCGTCGTCATCCTCAGCAGTCTAATCTATGCGCTGCCAGGAACGCCGCCGGGAGTTGCACCTAACAGCGGCACACGCAGGTGTTTGCGGGTTGCCGCGTCGGGTTGCTTCAGGCGGACCTCTGTCAGCTGACGAGCGCCGCGGCAATGCTCCAAGCAGTGCAGGCAAGTTAGCCTGGGTGAAACAGCAGTTGGTATTACTGAGGTTTTGTCACCGTACAAAGACAATTGCGGACGCGCTCTCACTCAGTTATGTAAGCCCACAAGCTCACGTCTATTACGCCAGCTGTGCTCAGTGAACAGCGCGGCTCCCTGTAGGAGATGTACCAGCGCCAGTGCACCTTTGCTTGGCGCAGATCGTGGCCCGACCGAATCTAGGAGAGATTAAGTGGCTTGCCCTACCGAAACCCTCAAATCATATAAATCTGGAGTCCGCAGTAAAAGGGTTTAGCAAAAAAATCACGATTTGCGCTTGCTGCGGAGAAGCGGGCGCTCAGGGGCGCCAGTCTTGCCCAGGTCGCCGCTTCAGGCAAGGACTGTGCTAAGAACCTTTTTGCTTGCAAAGATCTGCGGCTCGCAGCCAGGTCACAGTCCGCAACGCTCCCAGCGCGGCAAAGGCCCCACACTAGTGGCCGAAGACAGGCTTGGCGTCTTGGAGGCGCCGGGCGACGGCCGGGGCGGCAGACATGGCGACATGCGAGGCGCCCATAGCAGGAGGCGTGCCGGGCTGGACAAGCTCAGCCCAAAGCAGTGGTGAGCAGCAATTCCTTCCTTGGGCTTCGGCTTCTCGAACTGGGAGCGGTTTTCGCGCTGGTTCCCACTGGCCTGCTGCCAGGAGCTTGTTCTTAAATATTCGAACGCTGCTCCGGCCTCGCGGCGTGACACGCGGCGCGTTGCGGCTTTAAACTCGGAGGGCTAGTCACACCACTTGCACAACCGGAGTTGGGGCATGGGCTAAGCCTCGCACCGCGCAATTGCTCGGGCACAGAGGCCTCAGTCTACCATTGCGTCGCTGTTTCAACCTTGCCGTGACCGCCCCGACCGCCCCGGCCAAGCAGCCGCGGCTCTGCCTGCGCGGCGAAGGTGGTGCTTTGTTCAATCTGCCCACCGCCTCGGGCGCATCACTAGGCATTGCCTCGCCTCCTTGGCGCCCAAAATATGCGGACAGATTCTGCAGCTACGTGCAAGGCAGCCCCAATGCGCACGTTTCCAGCTCGCTGACGAACGTTTCCTGCTTCGTCAGGCGTCCTTACAAACCCGTCAGTCACAGCTCCTGCGGCCGCTAGCGGCCCGGAGGCCAGCGGCAGCCAGAGAATGGGCAGCAAACTGCTGTCCTGGGCCCGCAAAACAGCGGCGCCGGCCGGACCACAACCGACCGTGGAGTCCAGCAGCCAGTCGTCGGCATCGCCGAGGAGGCCCCAGCAGGCGGGCTGCCCGCCGCACGGCTGCAAGGTGCGCCCGCCCAACACCTCGCGCTCTTTGCATGCTGCTGAGTGTCACATTTTGCCCGACCCGGGCCGCCAAGGGCACGCCAGGCTGTTGTGAGGTGCACTGAGGATCGCATCGTGAGAAGTGCTGCAGTGTACCAGCCCGCCGCCCTTGAAGATTTCGCGCCGGCCTGCACTTCAGGAGCACGACGCGATTCGACAAACGCGTTTGCACCTCGGTGCCGACAGCCATGCCTGATGTCTGCAGGCCATCTGTGGTGCGCGGCCCCGGATGGAGGACGCCTACACAGCGGTGCCCTTCCTGCTGGAGGTGCCCGTTAGCGGCGGCGCGCAGGAGGACCTCATCCCGCCGCGCATCGCGCCGCAGGTCCGGTCCACGTCAGGCTGCCTGCCGGACAGCACCACGGCCGCCAGCCCGCGCCAGGCGGCCTCGCTGCTGTGCCAGCTGCCTTATGGCGGCCACCACAGCGCGGCGTGCCTCGCCAAGGCGCAGTCCGTCGGCCCGCAGGCCGCGCACGGCGAGATGTCCGCACTGCACTTCTTCGGCGTGTTTGACGGCCACGGCGGCGCCGAGGCGGCACTGCTGTGCGCCCGCACGCTGCACGAGCGGCTGGCGGAGGCGCTGCACTCTGGCGGCGCGATGCAGCCGCAGCACCAGCACCAGCCGTCCGACGAGCTGCCGCAGGCCAGCGGCAACTCTGCCAGCTCCAGCTGCACCGCGGTCTCAGTCCGCAGCGCCAGCGACGTCGACCCGACCGCCGCCTCGGCGGCGGCGTCCGTCGCTTCCGCGCCCAGCGCATCCTACAACCAGGCGGGCGCCGGCGACGCCATGTCTGCCGGCACCAGCGAGGACATGGACTGCGAGGACGCGGCGGCACGGCAGCAGCTGCAGCAGCAGCCCGGCCACCAGCCACAGCAGCAGCAGCCGCAGCAGCAGCCGCACCAGGCGGCCGCGGACCTGCCGTACTCGGCCAACGCTTTCGAGCATGCCTTCACGGAGGCGTTTTCGAAAGTGGACGAGGAGTTTGGCAAGAAGCAGGACAAGGCTCAGGTGGGTACACCACATACCTGCAGTGGTATCTGTACATTGAAGCGGATCAAATCTTGTTGGTTTCACGTCCACAAACCCTGCCTCAGCTGCTCCTTCATAGGAAACCCACGTTGCTCAGCTGCTGACATGCAACTCATTTGTATTTCGCAGGTGGGCACCACCGCCGTCGTGGCCCTCGTTGGCGACCGCCAGCTGTACATTGGCAACTGCGGTGCGCAGCCTTTCCTCCTTTCTGCCTTTGCGTGTCATCTGCTGTTTTGAAGCCGTGTTTCGGACTGGACCTGGTTCCCATCTAGTCGGATATTTTATCGGGTTTGATGCAATCCCGCTGTGTTCTTTGAAGTGCTGTGGCGCCAGTTCTGTGCAACACCAGATCCGAGTTGTTCATGTCCTGCCCGTTCGCCTAGTCGCGGCGACATCGAATTGCCACTACTGCAGGCGACTCGCGGGCGGTGCTGTGCCGGTCAGGGATGGCCATCCCGCTGACAGAGGACCACAAGGCAGCCCGCGACGATGAAACGGTGTGCTTTGCTCCAGTCTGCTGCCACTCTGCACATCATTCTGTTTGTTGATACCGCGTTTCCAACAGCTGCCTCTCCGTCCTTGCAGTTGCCCATGCTGTGAGGTGCTTGGCTGTTGACACCTGCAGGTGCTGCCACCTCTCAGCGCTGTATGCAAAACTCTGCCTGTGACTCCCACAGCTGCTCAACCTGCGCATCTTGATGTGTGCTGCAGGCGAGGGTGGAGGCCGCGGGCGGCGAGGTGATGTGGTGGAACGGGGAGCGCGTGATGGGCGTGCTCGCCGTTTCCCGCTCCATCGGCGACCACTACCTGCGCCCCTTTGTCATTGCGCAGCCTGAGGTGCGTCCGCAAGCAATTGGGTGCAGCATTGCAATGTTGTGTGTCACTTGAGTCTTGACTTTGCCGTCTGCCTGCGGCAGCAGATGTGGTGATACGGTGTTGCCCGCACCCGTCTAGCTACAGCGCTGCACTGGAAGACCCACTGGCCTTCGCCGAGATATATCAGGCGACCCCCTCGCCGCCAAGTGGCTGCTGCTGCACCTTTACGGCACTCGTTACGGCACTCTTATGCTGTGGAGCCCGGATTATGAGCCTGAGGCCAGTATTGTAACTATCCCCTCAGCCGCTCGGCGGAGGACGAGCTGCTGCTGCTGGCGAGCAAAGATCAATTGGGCGCTAAATACTGACAATTCGGAAATGCTTCCATTTCCTCTGTCGTGTGCCAGAACGGGTGACCATTCTGAGCTGCTCGGTCGAGGACGAGCTGCTACTGGCGAGCGACGGGCTATGGGAACCTCATATTCCACAAAGACTGCTGTGCTGACTATGCATGCCTTCCCAAACAGGTGACCATTCTGAGCCGCTCGACGGAGGACGAGCTGCTGCTGCTGGCGAGCGATGGGCTGTGGGACGTGCTGTCCAACCAGGAGGCGGCGTCGCTGGCGCAGCGCTGCCTGCGGCGCGCGCAGCAGCGCGGCGCCAGCCGCCAGACCGCCGCCCGCGTCGCCGCCAGCGTGCTCACCCGCGCCGCCATCGACCAGGGCTCTTCTGACAACATCACCGTCGTGGTGATTGACCTGTCCAGGTGCGTGTGATTCTTTACGGACGGACTGTTGATGCCTGGGTTGGTGGCCCTACTGTTTGTCGAAGGCCCAGCCTATAGCTCAGAGGTCTAGAGCGGTCAAGAGATGCTTTGATGGTGGGGCGTGGGTGGATGAAGATGCCTTGGGGTCAGCAGGATATTTTTCAAATTTTCGGCATGCTAGCTGGCAGCTTGTGGTGCCAGCTGTCACCAGCAGTCGGGAAGGTTCCACTCTGTGCGATTGCCCTGCCCGTATGTCAAGCAACTATTGAGAATGTGCACAGCTTCAGTGCACCTTCACATCAGTGCATCTTCCCATCGCCTGAGCTGCGACCATTACGGCGAGGGCCTTGCGTCCATCGCCGCTCGCTCGCGGCAGGGAGCGGTTTTACTGTCGTGACGGCTGCTGCCAACGAGACCCGATGTGAAAGATGGCCAACAACCCCTCACTCGTGCTGGCCTGCAGGGAGAAGGAGGTGGCCACTGTCAAGCCGGAGGGCTTTGGCCCGGCGGCGGCGGCGGACGATCCGAGCCACAGCAGCGGCATGGCGGCTTGCCACAAAACCAACCCCGGCGACAAGGCAGCAGCCGAGGGCCCCGCAGCGGCGGCGGCCACATAGCTACATAGCTCCCCTGCGGTGGGCGAGCTACACATTTTGGCACACCCAGCACTTCGGTCGACAGTGTTTTTCCGGGCGGAGCACGGAGGTCTGCTGCTGCAATCAGCCTGTCGCGGCAGTCCTCTCTGCGCCTGGCGATGTTGGCCGCGCGTCGGCCACGCCGCACCATGGTGGCACCTATGATCTTGTTTTGGACATCTCTGCCCCTCTCCAGAATCTGAGCAATACCGCCCCTGCCTTTTCACGCTTCTTTGCCGCGCCCATCCTTGACACTCTGGATGTCGCAGCGATTTCCTAGCACCAGCCCCTTTGGTGGTGCCCTGTTCTGGGCCCCTTTTCGTGGTGCCCCGTCCTGAGGCACTGGACCACGGACGGCTCGATCGTAAAACATTTAGCATTGTACATAGCTGCTGCGAACTACCCTAGAGTTTGGCGTCACTCACTGGCTTTGTAATTACAAATGCGGACAAAGTCGCGCATCTCACGCTCTGCCTTTTATATACAACTGCACAGCATTCCTCCCCGCATAACCAGCTGCACCACAGTGTGTTCACAACACCATACTTTACAGGGCCATGCGGAATCCAGCACAGCTATCAAAGCTCGAAGTTTTTGAACACCTTGCCCTCCAAATGCGTCCCATACCGCACCGTGCCCAGGTCGGCACTGCGTACACAAAGCAACAGTCGCAACAATATCGTACAGCGGCATGCACGCACCGATGACATCAAGCAGTGCGCACCGAAATTAGTTCTCTCACCCATTAGAGCTCTTCAGCTCCCTTGCTGGCTGCACCAGAGCTTCAAAGGCCTGCGGGAGACGGCATGTGGGCATGAGGCATTCTGCCTTGAATTCACTTTGCGACGGAAGCGAGGCATCGGAACGCAGGCCCCTCGTGTAAGAACCAAGAGCGCCCAGCACCAACAAAGCCACCAGGCAATGCCCACCGGCTCATAGAAGAATGCTGTGGAGGTGCGGGTCTTTGTGCCGTCTGCATTGATTACTCGGTGCGGCGTCGGCTGGTACAGCCCGCCGCTCATGACCCGCAGCATGTCGCCTGCGCCACGACAGCGTGGACACTGTCATCGCGTCTCGGTGGACAGCCCAACCCGCAACAATCCGCTTCGGGTCGGGCGCCACAATGGAAACGAACAACTTTGCCAGCACAATGACAAGGAAAGGGAAGCCAGAGGCGGGCGCCGCACCGATGTTGCACACGAAGGCCCCCTCGATCGGCTCGGCGTCGATCCACTGCCCCTGCGCATTCTTCACCTGCCGCGCACAGCGTGGTCCCGAGTCGTGGTGGTGCCATTCAGTAATCTTCACACTCACCGAGCCAGTCTACATGCCTTTGCCGCTGTGCACATGCGGCATTTCATACGCGAAAAGGTAAGAGTACTCGAACAAGAGTACCTGGAGCGCTGTGACGCCCAGCTGCTGGTTCACGATGGTCAGCATGCCATAGTCCGTGTGCTCGCCGCAGGACAGCTGCACGCTGCGGTCGATCTCGTCGTGCCGCTGCCGCGCCGCGGCGTCAAGGCCGCCGAAGCCACCGTCGCGCTCGCCTGGGCGCACAAGGTCGACAAGTCGACTTCCGGTCGTGCAACACAGCGGCGGTCTCCAGTCGACATGACTTGGTTCACCGCAGCGGCATGACTGTGGGTTATTGTGTGCAATGTGCCTGTGCTTGCGCAAGCGCATGTGATGCAGGAAGAGGACAACACGAGCAGGTCAGGAGAGTGGAGCTCGCCTGCGGCCGGCGGCTTGGGCGGCAGTGGCGGGTAGTTGATGATGCGCATGCACCTGCACGTATGTGTGATGGTACATTGAACACACTCAAACGTAGGGCTGGAGGCCAAAGTGACAAAGCAGTGTGTGCCCACAATGCAGGTGGAGGGCACACAGCTGTCACACCAATACGACTCGTCCGCTGTTGCCGGCTCGCCAGGAAAGCTGGGCACGCCTAGGCCCATACCGATGCCTGCTCCAAGCGCAAAATAAGTTTCACTTGCGATGTCAGTTGCAACCACCGATTTGGACTCCAAGCTGGAGAACAGATGCAGGGCAGCAGAGCGGCCGCCCAGGCACCAGCCTTCCTGCGCTGGTGCAGCACATGATGCATATGACACACCGCTCACCGCGCATCAGCGAGTGCCCGAGCCTGAGCATGTGCTGCACATACTCGCGTGCCGTCGCCTCGAATGCCGGCAGCTGGTGCGGCCATTGGTTCGGCCCGTGTATCCTGCTGTGCGGCTGCGCGTCCACCTGCAGAAAGCATCGAGAGCTTCAAGATCGGCAATGACACTCGGCAGTTTGTGGATGTCAGGCAAGATGTCAAGCGTGCCTCACAGTGCCATTATGCCCTTTATGATCGCTTCGATTCCATGCACACGCAAACATGCGCCCACCAGCTGTTCAGCATAAAAGTCGAGGCCTTCGTGCCAGTCGCGAGAAAATCCGCCATCGTAGCGGGTCACATTTGAGCCCAGGCCCTGGTATCCCCTGAAGTGGCGATCCGCTGACAGAGCAATCTGCTGCTTTGTCGACTCCTGGAGGTTGTGAAACAAACGTCATGTAGGCCGAGGAAGGAGTCCTCGGTGCTGGAACTGCTTGAACATGCCAGCTTCCAGCGCCACCCTCACCGGTAAGTCGAACCACTGACGCGCCAACTGCAGAATGTCCTTGCAGAGGTTCGGCGGTACACCTGAAGCACCAGATGCATGAGGATGATCATCTCATCGAGCGGACATATGATAATACTGGGGAATGGCTCTGTGCTCCATCACCTGTATTTGTTGCGTAGAAGAACCCTACATTTGCCGCTGCATCGTGGAGTGCCGCAGCTGCCTGCTGCCTGCTTTTCGGATTGCTGTCAGGTTGCATTAGTGCGGAGACGTCGACTATGGGGATGCTGGAAAAGCATCGAGCCCGCTGCAAGCCGCATGCCGCGGCTGCGCGCGGCAGCATGTGGCGCAGTCTGGCGCGCAGCATGGCCGGGAGTGCCCTGTGTGCGCCTCGAGAACTGGGTGGTGCGACACAATGCCGGTATCTCAGGCACTATCAACACAGACAGCGCAGCTGCGACTCACACGCTGACTCCAGTCTCAACGGTCTCGGAAATGCTTGGATTTGGTTCAAATCTGCACTCGCCCCAGTCTGCTACAGGAATCTACCGAAATGAAGACAGAGCTGTGCACGTCCGACAGTGTTCTTCTGCACATTGTAAGGTATTGCAAGCGGTTTCTGAATCGCCATCGTACACAGGCAGCAGAGGACGCAGATACTGCCAGCGAAGGCCAGGTTTTTCCCACACTGCTGTCTTCGCAGCCCTGCAAACACGGTTTGTCAAATCAGAGATAGCATACAGTAGATATCTTCCTCTGGCGGCCGCGCTTGCTGTATTGCATTGCTTTTTTTAGCACGTGATGACCATGACGCACTGCCATGCACAGCTTGCGCCCTGCAACCGACTGGCGCTGCAGCGAACCTGTAATTTGGCTCCTTTCAGAAGACAGCCGCTGCGTTGTGCAAAGCAGCAGCGCCAATGCGTCACAAAGGCAAGATGGCGCATGAACGGGCCGGCTGCGGCGGCCTATTAGCTCTCCGGAACTATGCCGGAGTATCAACAGTCGAGCACTCCGTCCGAGCATCTGCGTCAAATCGGAAGCTCCTCATGTCATGCAGGCAGAGCTGGACTCACAGGCGCTGCTGGCTGTGACACAGCAAGGCCTGCTGTTCGGTGAGCGCGCCTCCATTCGCCGGTGCCATGCCTCCCTGCCGGTTTGCTATCATGCTCGGCAAACTCATCTTGTGGCGCGTGCGTACAGCGGCTGTCGCTGGCGGGGAGACGTGGCTGTCTAGGCAGGCGCTGGCGCCGGGAACAGCAGGACGCCCGGGGGTCGTACCCACTGCCATTGGCGTCGGCGCCGTCATCGCCGTGAGTTTGCAGTTGAACAACATGCATACATCGATTCGTACGCAATCGCACATATGCAACAACAGCTTCTGCACACACGCGTGCATTCTGCAAAGCATCGTGGAAAGGAGGGCGCCGTCAGGAGCGTGCGCTGTCTGCAGGCTGTTGCCATCACGCAGATCGGCGGCGCCGCCCAGCAGGTATGCGAGGCCCAGATCAGCTCGATGCTTGAGTATTTTTGGTGTGAGGCAACTTGACGCAACCAACCATGCATGCAATGCCAGCTGCAGTGATGTCGCGAGCCCCTCTGCGCTGCCTGCTGCAGGCTGGCCTGGTGGTTGGCGTAGGCACGACAGTCGCGTGGCTGATCAACTACGGTGAGCCAACAGTACATCTGAATGACACCCTTGTGACCTGCAATGAATTTTAACATTCATCGGCAAACGAATATTGCACCGAAGCCTCTTCCTCTTCTTCGACCAGGCAAGCGGTTTGTGGACACGCCGGACGACCCCAGCGACTGGCCCGGCCCCAAAGTGTGGCCGTTCACCATGGTCCTGCTGGACTTCTTTGCCATCAACATCTTCGGCCAGGCGCTGGCTCGCACCCTGTAGGCGCCGCCGGTAGATTCTGGCGGAACAGGCTCGGTGGCGCTGAGCCTTGCAGTTGGCGCGCCGCCACTTTCGTCTGGTGGCCATTCCAGCTCTTGTTAGAACTAGCGATCGAACAGCATGACGAGGTTCTGGTCGATTTCCTTGTGGTCTTGGCTGGTTCAGTGAGCAGCCAGCGGTAGGAGGGAAGGAAGAATGACATCATGCTCGGATAGGCCTGCTAGCCTATGGCGGAGTTCCGGCGGTGCGACAACTACATACATCTGTATCCGTCCTTATACAATGACAATGTGCACATGCCGCTGGAGTGGTGCTGCGGTGTGCCAAATTCAGAGTCTGTACTGTTGCAAGCTCCTATTGTGCCAACGCAGCATGTCTCAAACCGGTCATCGATCTAAATCCGATCTACAAACGTGTGTCATCGCATCATGAGACGGTCCTCCGCCCCTCAAGCCCAGATCGAGGGCGGACACCGCGGCAGTCAACACCTGGGTTCTAAGTTGTGACTACCACAGGAGATGCAACTTGTACAGTCCGCGATCTCCTGTCGAAAGTTGAGGCGCTTTCAAAACTGCACGCACACCTGCGCTGCGGCACATGTGTGTGGGATGCAAACAGTAAACACAGGCTATCAGGGTCAGAGGGTCTGTAGGAAGTAGTATCCCAGCAGGGCGGCGATGCCGGGCACCGACAGATTGTCGTCGACGCTCTGGTTGATGGGCAGCGATTCCATGACGGTCGCGACGCCGGATATGGCGGCGATCGCAGGCAGCGCCTGGCCGACATCGAAGCTGATATAGCCCAGGCGCGCGAAGAGCAGCATGAACGCCACCCCCATGCCAACGCCGGCTGCAAGAACATTAGAAGACTGCAATGAGACGCTACACCGATTGCCATCACGCCGCAGCAGACAAGCAAGCCTGGCTGCGCCCCGCAAAACCTGAGCCATCACCAGGATGGCTTGTAGACAGGACAGCAAATCAGATCGGTGTGTCGGTACGCAACGTCAATGATCGGGCGCCGCGTGTGACCATGCAGCAAGCAACGCCCCACCTGTAAGCATGGCGGCGCTGCCGGCCCAGCTCTTGTTGCTGTTGTGTGGCAGCTTGGCGCCGCGCCCAAAGCGCCGCCCGATGATGTCCGCCATGCCATCGCCGCCGCACATGAGCGCCACCACCAGGAAGCCCACCTGAAATGGCGTAATAGTCTTTACCGGAAAATGCGATCTTAAAACCAAATGCCGTCGCCGCCGCACATGAGCGCCACCATCTGAAAGCCTACCTACATGAAGCATAATCAACCCTCTGGCACGTTTGCTTCCTGTTCGGTCAAGTGCCTTCGACGGAGTACCGCGGTAGACTGTTTTGTGCGCTGGGTGAAGTGCACTTTGGCGAGGTTTGTTGCGGGCGGTACGGATCCAAATCCGCTGGTCCAGAGCCGGGTCGCGTGAAGCATGAAAAGAGGAGTGCGCTTTGCGGAAGCAGGAAGCCCACCGGCGACTCGCGCCAGTACACCAGCGTGACGGCCACCAGGATGAGCACGTAGTACAGCGGCCCCCGCAGCAGCTCCCGCCTGGGAAATTTCGCACGGAGAAATTTGCGCAGGTCTGAACCAGCACAAAGCTGAGTCTGCTGGAGCGTTGAATACTGCCGCGTACAGGCAGACAGTGCAAGCAGGTAGCCGATGGTTCGGATCAGAGACAGCGGCAGCACTCACCGGTCGCCCTCCCTGCTGACGGCGCGCACTGTGTTCTCGCTCTGGATGACGCCAAACCCGATCAGCAGTAACCTGCAGCCGAGCGATGACCGACTCGCATTGCTGTGGTGCGCACACTAGACGCAGATCACATTCATCTTCACCAGGTACGACGCTGCGAGCAGACGGCTGTCGGCATCAATTTTGGGATCTGCAGGACCAGACCTAAGAGAGTTCAGCGCTGGAATGACTGCGGCATAGAACCGCGCATTGGCAGCCCAGCTAAACAGCGGCCACGTCAGCATAAACAGCGGACCGGCGGTGATGTGCACCAGCTTGCGGCTCAGCTTCTGCGCGCCGTCAACTGGCATGTCAATGTGTTGCTTGACCCGCAAGTCATGCCGCCAAACAATGGTCTTCAGTCACGGTGCATTGTATGGTAGCACCGATGCAGTGACTGGGATCGCATTGACATGTCAATGCTGGACGTTCAGTTTTCACGCGCTCACCTGTTCAATCATGTCGTGTCGAGCAAAGTAGTCAAACAGCTTGACCCAGACGACGGCGCCGACTGCCGACACCAGCATCGCTGCCATATCGCGCACTGGTGGCACTTGCAAGCTGGATATGACTTGTGAGACCTGTGCCGCGGCGCTGCATCTGGTCGTGGCTGGTGCTGGTCTGCGTCTCTGGCATGGCAGCGACGTGCTGTGCTGGAGCGGAGGCACGCCGCCGCAGTTGCGGCGCTGCAGACGTCTGGTGCCACTGCTTGCTGCGACCTGCTGTCCAAGCTGGTGGCTGCTTGGTGCAAACTTGCGACGCGGCAGTGGCGCTGGGGCGCTTGCAAACGGCTGGCACTGGGTGAGGTGGGGCTGCTGCAGAGGCAGCGCCATCCCGATGTAACCGGCTGCTGCAGCACTTGCGCTGACAATCTTGCTGAGGAGAGCACGTGATGAAACTCAACTGCAAGCTGGTTCTGACGCACAAACAGTTTCGAAAGTACTGCTGTAAGATCGATTGTCAAGAGTTCCGGAAGCAACTGCTGATGGTGACTCAGGAAATTGCTTCAGTTGCTGCTGGAGCGGAAGCAGTAACCATGTGAAACAAAAGATATGCAAAGTCGCAGGATGGATAATTACTGCAAACGCCGAAAAGTATTTTCGCAATTCGCAATTTGCTGCTCGCCGATTTTGCCTGCTGAGCTGGCAAGAACACACATCCTCATATATCTGGCGGCTGCCCAGATTCTGACACCTGTTGTTGGCAGGCGCACTCATGCTGTTCGGATGGCTTGCAAAAGGGAATCGCCCATTGTCCGGCAGCCCAATGGGAAGAGAAATCATGCATCACTACTGGCAGTGCTTTTCCGCATGCGCGCGCACAGCGGTCAGGTTTGCAATGACCTCGCCCTCAATGCGATTCTGAATCAGCCCGATCGGCATCCACTTCTGTGGCCGCACGAACAGCGCATACGACAGCCTGGTCCGTGGCGGCACAGCTGACGGCGCCGAGCTCTGCTGCTGTATCCGCCACACGCCGCGGAACGCCTGCAAATCGAAACCTAGGGACCTCATCAGTTGGAAATGCTCAGCAAAACTATGCCGTCTGCAGACGCCGCCATGCAGTAGTCAACCTGAACATCGTGTGTCATGACACTATGGACACAGCCGCACACTGCGCATTGAACTCTGTCCGAGCTGTCAAGCTGTATGTCTGCCCGAGCTTTGGGAGGCACCTGGAAGTCGCCCTCTTGGAGAGCGAAAGAGATGTCGTGCGCGTCGCCTTCTGATGCCGGCGACCGGGGTCCCGGGAACCGCCCCTCGTCGACCGCCTGCGCGCCAGCGCACCACGCTCCTCGTAAATCTCTACCAGCCTCAGACAGGGTTATATCCACCGGCTCAGATGAAGCGGCTACTGACGATGGAGCGAGGAGCTGGGCAGTGGCGCACAGCACGATGCTCACCACCAGCATTTCTGATCTCGAAACAGCAGCTCACCAGGTCGTCAACGAGGTCCTCTGCGAGGCCGGTCGGGTGTTCCTCGATGTCCAGCACCACGCGCGCCCGGAACTTGAGGCCCATGGCCAGGGACTGCTCCCCGATCTGCAGCAGCCGCGCGCCGGCCGGGTGCCTCGACAGGCACTCGTTCTTTGCCAGGCCTGGGTGCACAGCGGGACTTGTTCTCAGGGTCCGAAATGTGCGGGGCTGGTACCATCGGGATCGAGGTCCCACGGGCGCTAGTGCTCTGGCGCAATCGGCAGCAACAATGCTTGCGTGACCGTTGCAACAGCATCATGCCAGCAGTCACCACAATAATATACAGACGAGCTGGTGCAGCACGCCTCGTCAGGAGCACCTGCAGATGCAACCTGCAGCAGTATAGGCTGACCTGGAATGAAGTCCGCGAGACCATCATAGTCTGTGAGCGCGCTCCACACGGCATCCCAGGGCGCCGCGATGTCAATCCCCGCGTACAGGCGCCGGCTGTTGGAGGGACCCTGCTCCACCTCCACGGCGACTACTGCCACTTGCTCGGGCGCGAGGGCCTCTGCGGCGCCTGCACCAGGACTGACATAATTGACGTCTGCCATGAATGTGGGACTGTGTGCAGGTGTGCAGGGCCGTCTGTGCACTGCAGCAGGCAGTCGCTGGGCCGTGCAGCATCATGGGAGTTGCGCCACGCCACACACCTGATCGAGGCACGGCGGTGCAGGGTGCCGCTGCAGCGTGCCGCTGCACAGGCAGCGGCCGATGGAGATGGCTGAATGCCCATTGCCTGCGGCGGAGCGGCGCTGGCTGCGTCAGCACGTGCGTGATGCGCACACCGCTGGCTCTTGTGCTGCAGTCTTGGCGGCTGCACCGTGCCTGCATGACTGCCATCCTCGCTGCGGCACGAAGTGTACCTGGCAATGCGCAGCGCCTGCCGCGCCTGCCGCGCAGCTTCCCACAGCGAATGCGATAGGTTCCCTGATCAACGGGCACCGGTGGCGCTTTCTGGTGACCTCTAATGTATAGTTTTCCCAGTCTCGAGCTATAACAAGCTTCAGTGCACAATCTGGGCCAAGGCGTTGCAGTGAAGATTCCTGCCAACCTTGGGGACGGCGGTCGATCAGGTATCAGTGATTTCAGATGCAGGCTGACATGTGGAACACTCCGCAATCCTCTGTGCGGTGGGATCCACAAATGCTGGTCCGACCCTTTCGGCCTATCTCGCTGCAGAGCATGCCAAGTCAGCATGACCAGGCATCCCAAGCATCCGAGATTGCCGTTGCGAGGCAGCCTCACTTCACAGGCGCAGCGGTCCACGTCGGCAAGGCATTTGGCATGTGCAGCTGCACTTGCACGCGCAAAACGAGCTTGGCTAAGGGCTTGAAAGCTTGGCTAAGGAGCTTGTCTCGCATCCCTCAATCTCAACGATAACGAGCGGATTATATAGCTTTCAAGTTTCGAACCATGTTGGCCTCGTTCGCGACACGTCACAGCGGTTGGGCATGTGTTGACTACCAGCAGCCCGGGGCAGGCCACATATATTCTTTGAGGAGAGTCGTGTGCCGAGCCGCCTCAAGGTCAGCCATCTCCTGGTGCACGATGTGTTTCTTGGCGCGCGGCACAGCCGATGCATTGCATGCAACCATCGACAGCACAGCTTAAAACCCCGGGAGAGATGCTTTGTGCAGTGCACCGGACCTTCGACGCGACCTCGCTCGTGCAGTGCGGCAACAGGCGCGCTGCAGCGCTTCAAGACCAGTGCATGAACGCCATGGATTGCTTCTCCGACTCGCTCTGAGGGTCAAGCAACAGCTGATGTGGCTGGACCTCGCGTCGCAGGCTGCCAAGAAGCTGAAACACCTACGAGAGGAGCTCGTAGACCCGTGGCTTATGCCGCCGCCGGCGCCGCTCACAGACACGTTGCCGCCGGCGCAGCTGGCAGACGTAGACAGCCGCTTCATCGATGTGAATGGCATTAAGCTACACTTCAAGCAGGTCGGAAGCGACACCACCGGCACGGCAGTGCTGCTGCTGCACGGCTTCAACGGCTCCGTCTTCAACTGGTGAGTGCCAAGTCAGTGTCTGGTATGAGAAAGGCTGCAAAGGTATAACTACTTGTCGGACTCAAAACCACCGTCTTATGCAAGCAGAATCCCGGCGGAAGTTTGATGTTGTCGCTGCCTGGGCGCAGGCGCAATGTCATGGACGGCGTGTCAGAGAATGCAACACTGCCGCTCGGCCGGCGGGTGATCGCCTTTGACCGGCCGCCGTTTGGCCTCTCAGAGCGGCCCCTGCAGTGGGACGGCACCACAGATCCCTACACCTGCGAGGGAGGCGCGGCGCTTGCCGCGGGCCTGCTCGATGCTCTCGACGTCAAGTCGGCGGTCGTGATTGGGCACTCAATGGGCGCTGTCGTGGCGATGGAGCTGCTTAAAGCGTGAGTGCCGACTCCGGCAGCTTGGTTGCAGCTTGGCTGCTGCTTTCGCACCTGCATGGTGACGGGCAGTCGAGCTGAGGGATGTTGAGAGCACTAGCAGCAGCTTTTATCCAGCGCGCTTGTACCCCATCCATTATTGAAGTGGTGGGAGTCGGTCTAACTTGTCCCGCCATTGCAATTTATGATGCACTGGCGCAGGCACCCACAGAAGGTGGCGGGGCTGGTCCTGGTTGCTCCTGCTCTGCCCGCCAAACCTGACGCCTTCCGGCGAGCCATGACGGCGGGGCAGCAGCTGCAGTCGCTTGCAAGGCTGGCACTGCTGCGCTCGGATACGGCAGGTGGGCAGCCCATCGCTGACCACCCCCAGCGCGCACCACTCCCCCGATGCAATAGCCTCCGCGGCAGAGGTGTTCCAGAGCTGGGCAGAGCTAAGTTTTGAAGCTGACGTTCAACACAGGCCAGTAACTGCCCATATGGATGCCACACATATTGGAACCCTCGAGCATGTGCCTATGCAGGGCTGAACTACATCCGCAAGTCGCTGCGGGCGCGCGCGGCGGAGGTGCGGGCGGGGCAGCTGCAGGTGTACCACAACAGCCGCCTGGCGGGCGCCGACGTGGTGGACGGCTACCTGCGCCCCATGCAGGCACGTTCGGCTTTTCATTATGTCATCTTGCCTGTCTGCTCGTCAGCCCTCTGCGTGCTTGCGTTGACATGCAGAATTCCCAGATGTAAGCAAGCGTGCGGAGTTCTCCGCGCATGCCAGGCGCGGAACCGCGATTGGCAGCAGGCAGAATGGTCATGCCTCTGCTGCTGCGCAGCGCAAGCATTGCGTCACTGTGTGAATGCACGCCTACGCGGCCCTGCTTGCAAATTGCACAATATCTATATCAGCATCCTTGTTGTCGCAGGCTGACGACTGGGACAAGGGCTCGCTGCTGGGTTTCCGCGCGATTTCCTTCTCGGAGCAGCTGCCGGCATACGACAGCATTCGGCAGCCGGTGCTGGTGGTGCAGGGCCGCCAGGACGCCACCATTCCGACCAGAACAGCCACTGCAGTGCACGCCGCTCTGCTGCGGTTGTGAACCACGGAGACCTGGCACCAGCTGTTTGGGCTGGCCTGCCGGAAGTGAATGTGCACTGATGCAGCGCTGTCACTTCTTTGTGCGCCGGTCGGCTACACATTCTCGTGCTGCTTCCACATGCTGCTCGACACACCAGTGCGTGCCATCTGTCGGGTGTGACAGCTCATTGCTGTTGACATGCATTGCTGCAGATTGTGGAGCAGTTGGAGAGGCGGCCAGCGCTGACCCAGTACGTCGAGTTCGACTCCTGCGGACACATTCCTATGGTGCGCATCTTGCTTCTCACTGGTGATAGCACGCATCTGTGCTCCACTGCCACAGTCCTGAGGGCCTCGAGTTGTATGCGCTACTGTGGAGCGGCTGGTGGTTGGATGCCGCAGTTGGAGCCGCCACTAAATATGTGCTGCTGCCACGCCGCAGGAGGAGTACCCAGACAAGTTCGTATCAGCGGTGCAAGACTTCCTGGCTGCCATGACGCCGACCCACGGCCTGCTCAGCGAGACGGCGGTGGGAAATCTGGTTTCCGTGGCAGACACGACACCTGCTGCGGCAGCAGGCCTTTCCGCGGCAGATGCGGAGGCTGTGTGAGATCAATGTTCTCAACTGAACTTTAGTGTGGAGAGGGTGCTGCCTGAATGGGTGGCAGCGCCGGATGCATAGTTGCACGACCTTTGGAACTGACAGGGAAGCCGTCAGTGTGAGTGCGTGGCAGAATCTGCTTCTGAAGTGCACACGTGAGCCACGGCCCAAAGGAGCGGTGTTGTGAACGACATCCGCTTGACCTTCATTGATGGGAATGAAAGCGCAGGTGTGTCGTACCCGTGGCTGGTATAATGTGTCAACATCGGTGATGTGCGAGGCACCATCAGTGTGCTTCAGAAGTCAAGTCTGGCTGGCGCACTTAAAGGTTACACAGCCACGACATCGAACCTCATATTCAAAACGCTGAAAATGCAAAATCTGAAGCTCTGCGAAGTTCAATTTCAACAGACTCAGCTGAGAACGTCCGACCTGACGCATGCATCTGTGCTGTTCTACGACATCTGCCGCACCGGAACGACAATGCCTTCATCAGTGCGCCAACGCCGGCGTGGCGCCCTTACCGCCCAGCAGCGGCGTTTTGTCGTACTCTGCGACATAGCAGGACTTGTTGGCGCGCACCACCGTGGGCACAAACTGCACCACAATGAATACCACATATCAATTGTAGACCATATCATTAACCCCAGACGAGTGGAAATGGAAACCACCGTGCGGGCGTGTCGCAATGCACTCTCAGGCGAGGTCTGATCACGGTGTGCCACAGGAACATGGTGCTGTACCAGCAACAGTCTGGAAGAGGGGGAATCGGACTGACCTGCACCATGAGCTGCTGCTGCTCGTGGGTGAGGCGCCCCGCGAAGATGCGGGGGCCCAACCAGTCGCGCAGGAAGGCCGCGGCCGCAATTGCAGCGCTCTGGCAGCCCTGGTGCGACGCCGACTGCACACTCCTGCGCGGCAGCCAGAAGCAGTTTCGAGAGTCAGTCGGTCTCTCACACTACAAAGTTCTGTTGTCAGACGCGCACAGCTGAGCCGGTGTTGTCAAATGGTCGTGCACTTGTCGTTGTCCGGTGTCCAGAATCGGCGCTGCGAGCCAGAGCCCGGGGCAGTGTCAAACGCATCCGCGGCCGCGGACCAGAGGCATTTTGTACTGTTATAGGTAAGGCGCTCACCTGAAGAGGGGCTCCACAAAGGGCTCCAGGTAGCGCTTGAAGCCGCGCTTGCCCAGCGCCTGGCCTATCAGCGGCAGCTGCCGCCACGCCGTTTCCTGCAGCCCGACCAACGACACATTCTCAGCATTCTGTCACTGCCGGTTAGAAAGCGGTCGCACAAAGTGCTGCACCCTTGTGCATTGCAGCAGTCGGAAGCCGATGACTGTGAGGTGCTTGCAGGAACTGAACCGTGGCAGCTGCGCCATCCTGCAGCGCAGGCGGCGCCACCTGGAGGTACAAGCCTCAACACCTACAAGCCCCACCTGGAGGTGGCAGGCGTGCGCATAGTGCTCCGCGCGCACCGCCTCCGCCAGCAGCGGCATCAGCGAGGTCATGGTGTCGGGCGCCGCGCCCGCGAGCTCGCGCACCAGGTAGATCGCGCCGTCGGCCGCCTCCCACGGCTGCCGCTCCCTGCCGCAGGCGGTCACAAAGCGTCACCATCGGGAGGCGGCCCTCTCGATCAGGACGTGCTTTCGGCTGCAGACGACGCTGAGCATGTCAGCCCAACCACACGCCTGCTGTGGCGGCACCTGCTACCTGCATGTATGTATGTGCTTTCAGAGTTCATGGGGTCCATCTGAGTCGTGCGCTTGGCGCTCACCGCTGGAAGCCGTCGTCCATGCAGCAGTTGGCAGGCTCGCGGCTCAGCGCCGAGGTGGAGAACAGCCGCGCCGTCTTGCCAATTCCCTTTTGGTAGGTCACCGGGTCCGGGGAGGGTCCGCCAAACAGCGCCGCATCGGCGTCAGCCGCCCGCCGCTCGTTGACGCGCACCTGTTCCATGCATAGGGATGTTGCCACCATCCAGGTGCCTTTGCTTGTCTTGGAGTCCAGCAGTGTGCTCACGGTGCAGACCCGTGAAAGCAGCAGCTGTTTTCTGATTTGAACACCTCTCCATGTCGGCGGCAGGGCCTGAGAATGGCAAGGGCCATGATCGTTCTACGTGACACGGGCTTGTGATGGCAGCGCACCGCTGCCACACCGTAGGAGGTGCGCACGTAGTTGTCCGTGTCTGCTGGCTGCTCCTCCACCTTGCGCAGCATCGCCCTGCAGTGCGAGATGATACAAGAATAAGAAAGGTTCAAGCTCATGCGCACCCCTCCACCTTGCGCAGCATCGCCCTGCGGTGCCGGAGGGGCAGCACTTAAGTCACTGTCTTCATCACACTGAATATCAATTGCATGTCTGCTGGGTTGAGTGATATTTGCCCACTGCAAAGAGAACATCGATAGTCAGAGCAGGCAAGGTGCGCCGGGGTCATGCTGGAAATAGGATCGGCGGATGCGCCACACCCTCAGCACTGCACTGCAGGGAGGCAGGCCAGACGAACAGATGCAGTCTCTTGGTTCTCTGGTCTACGACCCTTCTTGTCGACTTTGGTGCAGAGCAAAGCCTCACCAGGCCTGCGGCAGCACGGTTGCCAGCGCCTCGGGCCCAAAGGCGCGAACGGCGTTGCCGAGCGCCACCGCCGCCGTCTCCCGCACCGACGCCACATTCTCCCCCAGATGCTCCAGCCACAGCGGCAGCAGCTGCGGCAGCAGCCCCCGCGTCTGCGCCGGGTAGGCCACCGCAAAGTGGCCGAGCGCGTCGCACGCCGCCTCCCGCACCTGCCATCGATGGTAAAGAGAACGAAAGCTGGTCGCTGACGGAACTGCTGCAACCATCGCTCAGCACTGGGTAAGCATGCGTCTCATCCCCTTTGGCTCAACTGTTGCGATGCATACAAGCTGGCAAAAGCGATGTTCCATGGGGACAACAGCTGGTTGAGCCTGCGGCACATGCCTTGCCAAGCCATTGCTGGTGACAAGTTGCTGCCGCGAGCTGCTGTGCCAACCTTGCGACATTGCTGCACAAGTGCAAAGGTGAAGCAGCGAGGCGCTGAGGCACAGACCGGCCAGCTGGAGTCGCGGCAGCAGCCGAGGAGGGTGAGCAGCAAGCACTGTGCATGGCGGATGATCACTTCGTGTGCTAGCCTCGTCACAGTACCAACACAGGTAAAGCAGCGAGTCCCCCAAGGCACTGACCGGCCAGCTGGAGTCGCGGAAGCAGCCGAGGAGGGTGAGCAGCATGCCGCCGACATGCGGCGCGATGGCGGCCCGCTCGATCTTGCGCGCCAGCTCCGCCATGCAGGCGCACCCCGTCTCCCGGAAGTCCGTGCTGTTGGACCGCGTCTGCTTGCCATAGTAGGCCACCACCTGCGGGCGAGTGGTTGAGCAGTCTAACCTAGGAAAAACAAACGATTCTTCTGTGGAAGTTGTTCCCACCATCTCTCCCGGAAATTCGTGTTGTAAAACCGCGTCTGCTTGCCGTAGTACGCCACCACCTGCAGCATGTGCGAGCGGATGCAGAGGGGCGTGACTGTTCAGGACACTCGATGGTTTTGCAACTCTACATGGCATTCGGTTGTACTGCAGGGTGTGAAACACCCACTTGGCATGGGCCGCGCTTGTGGAGCAGCTCACAGCAGGGCCTGCAGGAGACTGGCCTGTGTGGCTGCGTCCCCCCTGTCAGCTGCCAGTGCACAGGCTCCTGCACGTGTCGCATGAGCCACTTTTGTGTAGACACACCCCGAAACCCTAAACCCCGATGAACTTGGGAGCATGTCACCAAAGCGACCCACCTCGCCGATGCAGCGGGCCACCCAGGAGCGACCGGCGTCGCCCATGGCCTCCACCCAGGTCTGCTGCGAGAACGCACGCAGGCCCTCCGCCGTGGCGTGCCGGTTGAAGCACATTGCCGGCAGCAGCGCCGGCAGCACCTCCTCTCGGAAGGGCGCCGCCGCGCGCAGGAAGGCGCGCGTCGCCTCGCTGGCTGCGTATTGCACCTGCACAGGTTTTTAAGCTTGTCTCAGCGAAACTGAACCCTGTAGTTGCAGCAGCGCCGGCAGCACCTCCTCCTGGAAGGGCACCGCCGCGCACAGAAAGGCGCGCATCGCTCCGCTGGCGGCGTATTGCACCTGCACAGGATTCGATACCCAGCTGAATGAGCTGAACTCGGTACTTGCAGGGCGAGATGTGCAGCGCCGGCAGCACCTTCTCCCGGAAAGGGTGCCGCCGCACGCAGGAATGCGCCTGTCGCCTTGCTGGCCGCGTATTGCACCTGCACGCAAGGTTTGACAACCTACTAAGCGAATCGCAAAACACCGGACAGGGGATATACATGAGGATTTGTGTCAGACGCGAGCGGTGAGCGTGAAGCATGCCGAGGCAGCGCTGGAACTGCAAGTCACAAGCCGGCTGCAGCCTACCGCCCTGCGGGATCCCAGCTGACAGGCACATCGTGCTGACCACAGGGCAGGTGGCTCACTGCCGAGCAACTGTGTGCAAGGCGTTGATTCATCTTTGCAGCAAAACTCACGTGGCTCCAGCTATCGTTGAGGCCATCCGCCAGCCGCGCGGACACCTCCGGCGCTATACTGTGCAGCTCCGCCTCGTTGCAGACGCCCAGCATGGCCTGCACCACCCTGTAGCCCCGCTCCCGCACGAACCTGTCGAAAAGCCATCGAGGTTTGTGATGCAGGAATCAGGTGCATGAGTGTGTGTACCATGAGCCTTCCCCGCTGCGATGGTACATGGCTATGCAGTGTTGTCTAGGACCGCTGAGGATGTGCTGCGTCGTGTCAGGCTGGTCACCTGTTTTGGTGCAGCAGCGCGTTGAGAACCAGCTGCCGCAACTCAGGGGTCAGGTGCGGCCGGCACGCCGCCCCGCACCCCTCCATGAGCGCCTGCATTTGCAGAGGTGCAGCGCATCATCGTGCTGACAGAGCGCGAGGAAAACGGGACGGCAGGAACTCACCAATATCCGCCAGACAAGTCGTGTGGACTGGCAGCTGGGATCCTACGGCAGACAGCAGCCATGCAAGCAGCGCCTGCAATGTGCCAACCTGCCTGGGTATCGCACTAGACTATCGACAGCTCAAGTGGTATCCTCGTGAGTCACCTGCAGCGCCTTGAAGGAGGACTCCAGCGAGTGCCAGCCTTCGGTGTCGTGCCGCAGCTCGCCCTCGCCTGGCCGCTGCTGCCGGTATGACGTCTGCAGCAGCTGCCCCAGAAAGTCCGGCTGCGCCGCCGCGCCGCCGCCGCCGCTGCTGAGCTCCGCGCCGGCGCCGCCATTTGCCGCCATGACCGGATCCCTGGCCTGCGGATTGATGGCATGCGGCGCCGGATCAGCAAGCAAGCATGCTCATGTCAAGTGTTGCATATATGGCATCATTAGCTTTGAAGCTGCAGACAAGGCTGCATCACGGCAGGCTGTCGGCGTCAGTGGGCTTGAGGTGCCAGCGCACTCACCAGGGCGGCCTGAATGCTGCCGACGACTTGCTGGCCCATGGCGTCAAAGACCGCGCTGCCCTGACGCTGGGCGAGCTCCCTGACACAGTCTGCCACCGCGCCTCTCACCCGCGGCTCCTCGTCCTGACATGGCGACGCGCAGGGGCATAGTTTCACCAGCAATGACAGAATCACCCTTCCCAAGCACGTCCAGCGATGGCAACGCACAGAGGTCACCAACTGAATGTAGCACCGATAGCACGTCTTCTCACCTCAAGATGGTCCTGGCACGCGGCCAGGAAGCTTTGCAGGAAAGCAGAGGAATGTGGCAGTGCCGGGACGAGCGCCTGCAATCGTGAGATCATGACGTTCCGCAGCTGTACCTCTCGTGTCGATGTGGCATTGCCATGACCGCCGGGCGGCGGCATGCCCGTGTTGCGTCAGAGGCAAGCATACCTTAGCGGCGTCAAAGCCTCCGAGGCGGTGCTGCCAGACTTCTGAGGGCAATAGCTGCAGCACGCGGCTGCACATGGCCTCCAGAAATGCCTGCTGGTCCGCCGCGCTTCCATCTTGAAGGCGCTTGTCGAGTTTCTGCAGCGCAGCCTCCCTGTGCAACCTCAGAGGGGCACCCAGTCCCTTGTGCACGTCATCAGCGAGCATCTGCGCCTCTGAGACCTCCATCAGCGCCGCTCCACGATCCACGAGCGACTATTCGAAATGATGCACGACCGATCGATTTTTTGTTTCGGCCGGCTGCACGACAGGCTAGCACCGAAAGGCAAGCTGCCAAGAGAGTAACAGATGTCCTAAAGGCTTGTGAAAATGCAATCTGAGCAAGCCAGCAAGGTCTTCAATGAGCTGAGCAGGACGAAGATCTCTGCAGCTAGAAACGACGTGCAGCAGCACCACTCCACGTTTGTTCAAACAGTTGTCTTCTCGATATCCGCAAAGTGCCCCTCGAAAAGCCACGCGGCGGCATCTGGCTGGTCTAGCTACTCTGCACGTTGACGGAAAGATGGCCCACGCTGCCTCCTGGCAGTTTGGCGGCCTGCAGGCGCAGGTGCCGAGGCTAGGCACACATGCGCAGCATACGCGAGGCAGAATCATGATGCAGGCACGACCGCTCGTCGGCTCCAAGCATACGGCAGCGTCAAAATTCAGTTCGCCCCGCATCCGGAGGCAGCCGCCGCAGGCAGCGGTATCAGCGCCGTCAGCTGAGGTTGTCGACACGCCAGCCGCTGCCTCTGCTTCCGGATTTGGCGGTGCTGTCGACGGCGCCGGGCGCATGCTGCTGAAGAGCCTCACATGGCCACAGCTGGAGGCGTGGTGTGCCGCAAACGGTGCGCCACACGGCAGGCCAGACCCCTGCCTTCGTCTTGGTTGTAACCATGCAGAACGATGCAGGTTATCAAACGGTTGAGTTCAAGGACCTATTGCCTTGGTCCGGCCATTGCAGAAACCTCTTGTTTTCAGGTGAGCGGCCACAGCGCGCCAGGCAGCTGTGGCGGTGGATGTACCACGAGGAGGGTGGCTGGGTCAACGATGCCGAGGACACCGTGGGCCTGCAAAACGGACTGAGCCAGTCCTTCAGGTGTTCTGCTTGGGCATACCGACACCGGCCATCGTTTGAGGAAGCAACGAAGCACGAGTCTTGCGCCGTGTCGGCCTCGCGGCACAGCATGGCCCAGGTGCTGAGGCGGGCCTTCCGGCAGCGCCGTGCGTCGTTTGCTTGTTGACTGTGTGATATGCACACAGGACCGAGATGAGGGACAAGGCAACGCTCAGCGGCGACCTGACGCTGCAGACGGTGCACACCGCGCCGGATGGCACGCGCAAGCTGCTGTCCACCCTGGCTGGCGACGCGGCGGGCGCGGGCTCTGTTGAGACGGTTCTCATCCCAGTCGTGCGGCGACAGGGCGAGCGTAAACGCATCACCGTCTGCGTGTCATCGCAGATCGGCTGCGCCATGAACTGCCAGGTGCTGTTCCCGCCTCCCAACGGGACAGGAGCCCACCGTCCCCTACCTTGTGGTTCTTGCCTATTCTGGCTGCTGGCTCCTGAAGCGCATGTGCTACTGTGCAGCTGTTGCCTCGCTACGCTCTGCTGTGCCTGGTCCGGTAGATCGACACATGGTGGTCATCTTCGATCCTGCACATACTGACATTCTTTGCGCCCTGCTGCAGTTCTGCTACACCGGCCGCATGGGGCTCAAGTAAGCCTCACCAGATTATCGCACTGCTTGCACTATGCTCCAGGGCGGCACGGTCCACCAGGGAGAGTTATTGCGGCACTGAAGCGTCAGTAGAGGTTCAACCAGGACAGCTCATGTTTGAAACCCTGGTACATTGCAGGATGGACCTCAACGCAGCACAGATCGTGGAGCAGGTGGTCATGGCGCGGCGCCTGTTGGCAGCTGATGCCTCAGTTCTACCGGCGGACGAGGCGCCTCAGCTCACCAATGTTGTGTGAGTATATGCACTCACTAACTGCATTGTTGCACAGTCACAGAACTCGCTTTGTTGCATGTACTCGTAGTGGCGCTCGTGACATCGCCGTCAAGACCACAAAGTTGCTGCTCCTGTTTGCTGTGTGTCCCTTGCTCAAGAGCAAGGCTGCCGCACCTGCAGCTTTATGGGCATGGGGGAGCCACTGGCAAACATCGACGCGGTGCTCGCCGCCGTCGACATCCTGTGCCATCCGATGGGGCTGCAGCTGTCCGCCAGGAAGGTGCGTTTCTTTATAAGGCGCGCAGCTGGACACAGGATTCCACCATTCACGCCCATGGAACAGGCCAGAAAATGTGCTTACCACCTCCTTCTTATGTCCTTCAGACAACGACATGGACAGGCAGTGGCGACTCCTGCGGAACACTGTGCCTGCAGGTGACGGTGTCGACGGTGGGCCTGGTGCCGGAGATGCAGCGTTTCTCGCGGTCCAGCAGGGCGCAGCTGGCAGTGTCGCTTCACGCGACGACCGATGAGGTGAGCAGCATGTCCTTGTATTGACAAGCGATAATCACCAGCTGTGCACCAGGCGCCGGTTAGGCTCACGATCACTTCAGTGATGTTCGCCACAGAGGGCATTTTGCCCAGGGTCCCGCAGTGCCGCTTGGGCATCTAGAAGTGGATGTGCCAATGTGCCAGCATGGACCCACGAGCCGTGCTCGGGGCAGCTGCCAGCTGCTGGACTGGCTATGCCACACGCCATAGGACCTTGACAATCCATGCCTTTGCTTCCGACAGGCGTTGCAAACTGTTTGTTGCCAGGTGCGCGACTGGCTGTTGCCCGCCATCCGGCATGGGAACCTGAGGGGCCCAGATCCTGGAAACAAACGAAGCTTCAGCCTCAAGCCAACCAAACCTGAGGTATCAAATGTTGCCAGGTGCGGGACTGGCTGTGCCCCATCAATCGGCGGTGGAACCTGGGGGCGTTGCTGGGCACGCTAGCGCGGGACTACCCGCGCGGCGACTGCGCCGCGGCATCCCGCCACTTCGTGCTCATCGAGTACGTCATGCTGCGCGGCATCAACGACACCCTGGAAGACGCCCACAGGTCCGTGCTGCATCATGCAACCTTTTCTGCTGAGACGCTCGGATTCCGACACGCCACAGATCGCTGTGCTCTAGCAGTAAAGACTGCAAATCAGAATGATGCTTTCGAGGCAATGCACGACTGGATGGACAGAACATGAAGTGCTTCCCCCTGCACCTGCCCATGCCACAATCACAGCACTGACAGCGGCGGGGATGCACTTGAAATGGCACGTCGGCTGCAGTTGCCTGATGCGCTGCGATGCCGCTTGCAGGCTTGTGCAGCTGCTGAAGCCGATCGACTGCAAGGTCAACCTCATCGTGTTCAACACGCACGAGGGGTCCCGCTTCCAGCCTTCAACAGCAGAAGACGTGCAGAGCTTCCGCTCCATCGTCATTCAGGTGCTTTGATGTGCCAGCTCATGCATCTCGCCTCTGACTGTTGGCCCTCCTTTAGTGTTTTGCTGGCAACTGCATCACGACTTTGCTTCCTAAACGGTCTCACAGTGGGTTTGTCACCTCCCCTGCGCAGGCTGGTCTGGTCTGCACGGTGCGCGACAGCCGCGGCGATGACGAGATGGCGGCGTGCGGGCAGCTGGGTGCTCCGGAGCAGTTTGGCAAGACGCCGCCCCTCCTGCAGCCACCGCCGCATCTGCAGTATGCACTTCTGGCCGCTGTGTGACTGTGTAAACACGAGGATTGGAGGTGCTGGTTATTCGAAGTTGAAGCTCACTCGCAAGTGTTACTTGACGCTCTAGTCCAATTGGAAACCATTTTGTGCGAACCAAATATCTTGCGACCGCAAAGCAAATGTGCCCCCTGCCTAGTTCCGAGCCCGTGACTGATGATCAACTCAGAAACAAGTCTTGCTGCACCGAATCCTGCGGCGCATCCACTATTTCATCTTGTTCCAGGACAGCTGGCTGAGGTCGCCGAAGTGGCGGCGCTTCACGAAGTTGAGGTGGTACGCGGCGAAGAAGGCCAGCGCGATGAGAATCGCCAGCGACCCCAGCACAATCATCAGGATGCCCAGGAAGTTGTTCTTGCCGCCCACCCAGCTATTCTCCGACAGCACCACGTACTTCTTGCCGTCAAAGTCGTACGTGTTGTACCGGTTGTTCACCGTCACGCTGACCGTCGTGCCTGCGGAATTGACAAAAGGGGGTTGTCAAAAAAAGCCCGGCAGCACATCAATCATTGCAACTCTGTTCACGGTCCTCAGCATGTCGTTGTACTATGCTCCATTGCAACACCGGCCTGAGCCCCCAAGCCCGCAGTCAGCTGCACATCGGCCACGCCAGCGACGCACACGCCGGCCCCAGCGGCGGCAGGCTCCAGCTGGCTGCACCCGCCGGCGCGGCCTCCAGACGCCACACCACTGATACTGCATGCACGCGTGCTTAGTAGCAAACCCTCACCCGCGGGGATGTCGGTGTTGATGACGCCGTAGAGCTTGCGCACGTCCGAGTGTACGCTCGGCCGCATCCACACCATGAAGTGCTGCGACTCGTCGATGAAGGTGGTCGTGGTGTTGCCGCCGCGGTTGGGCGGCAGGTTGTAGTTGCTGGCCAGGTGATGCCCGTACAGGTGGTCCCTGTCGTAGTGCCATGCGATGTCCGAGTCCTGCGCAACAAGACCCACACAGAAGGTGATGCGAGCAGCAGTGCCGCCAGCCTCAGCAAAACCTCGTGCGATGCCGCGAAGCCAAGCCGGAAACACCCTGTAGAAGAGCATTGAAGTGCCTGCAGAGCCGTGAGCGACTGGCAGTGGTGCAGAACGCCACCACGCTCACGCGGGGGCGACTTTGCAGTTGTGAACTGTTTCGAAGGGCAAGGAGCTGCTGTGGCGCTACTATCTTAACGATGGGCCAAGCAGGTCCTTCACACGCTCGAGCCAAAAGCTCCCTGGTGAAGACTGCTGTCGCCAGCCTCGCCTTGGTGCTTGCACGGTTCCATGGTTGACAAAGAGGGTTGACAAAGAGGCATGTGCGGAATGCTCACGTCGATGGCAAGGGGGCGCCCCCCCGCCGCCGCCGCGAATGTGTCGTTGAAGTTGCTCCAGGCGATGAGGCCGCACGGGTTGATGCGGCCGCCGTTGGGCAGGCTGGTGTTGCTGCTGCCACCGTTCACGTAGCGGATCGGGTCGCAGGCACTGGAGGTGCTGTTGTCGCCGCCCAGCTGGCTCGAATCCAGGCTCCGCACGTATCTGCAGGGAGCGCGGGGCGTCAACAGGTAGGCAAGTCCAGGAAGAGGCAAGACAGCTTGTCCATGAGTTCCATTTAAGAACTGCAAAAATGATAGGAAAAAACCTCGAAGAAAATGTCCTGTGCAAGAGTCTTCACTTCGTCTGTGCATGTGAACGACACTGTCGAAGTGAGCGAACAACACTGCACCTCCGGTAGTTCTGGTAGTAGTTGTCCAGATCATAGTAGACATAGATCTGCAGCACACGAAATTCCGGCGCATCGGTTCTGGTGGACTTGGAGTGAGAGTTCCGCTGAGAGTCACTCCAGCCATTCACGGGTCTGGATCGCATGCGTGCGTGCATGCGTGCGTGCAGACGAGCACAGCACGGCTCCATCAATAAGCAAAGACATCATGCACTGCATGTGCGGCGCGCTTCCCGCACCGGCGCAGTCATCTTCTTGTCTGGCGTGACGTTCACAGTCACCACCTGTCCCGCAGCGCTGCCCTGCCGCAGGACAGCCGACCGCGCGGCGTTGTTGGGCAGATTGCCCAGCATGCCCGCATTGTCATACCGTACCTGCGGCGGCAAATGCGCACCAGCGGTCAGCGGTCATGCTCCACGCTCCATGCCTTCCAAGCCTGCATGCTGACAATGACGCAGTGAAGTCAACTTACCCTGTGCTCCTGGACGTTGAGCGAGGACACGAGGACGGCGATCCCGATCGGCAGCAGCACGACGCCAGCCAGCAGGTAGGCGAAGACCACAAAGTTGGCCGACAGGATGGGTGTCCACCCCCGCAGGTCCTGCCGCGCAAAGCGCGCGAACCAGCTGTTCTTGCCGTGCAGCCAGCGCTTGAACCTGCTGGACTTCGGCGCTGGCGCCTGGCCTGACTGAACCGCCTCGGGGCTGGGATGCTCCTCCATCAGGCGGGGCGCAGCCCCGCGGCTGTCTACCTCAGACTCAGCTGCGGGTGACGTTAAATACACTTTGCACCCGATCTGCACTCAATCCGACGCAGCGACCAAAGGAGGAGGTTTGGTCGTTGGGATCCAGTAAGGTGCCGCGATATAGCAACTTTCGACTGCGCAAGCGAGTCCAGCCCAGTGGGAGAACTGATTCAGGTGCGATAAGAGGCTGCCTGAAAGCTGACTGCAAGTGCGAACTGAAGGTGATGGCACGTAATGTACTTGTGAACATGTCTGACAACATTGAAACATGCTGCGAGTCCTCAATTCCCAGCCAAGTGGCGCGATGTGTCTAGCGTCCCGTAGTTCCCGGCAGTTTGAAGTTCTTCCGACAGCTCAGCTGCAAGGTCAGCCAAAGCCCATTAGATTGCGCACTCCCCAAGGCGCTCAAGCTCCGTTGCAAGTCCAGCGTTTTATTCGTCTGCTGGGAAGCGACGAGCTCTCGCCGTGCAGCTGATTTCTAGGTTGCCAGCCAGTCAGGATTGGCACATCAGCTCCGCGCGCCTCGGTAGCAGTCCTTAGCAGATGCGCAGCATCGCCTGACGCAGGCGAACGCAAATATGGCAGACCGGCCTGCCCCCTCCCGCAAGGGAGACGACGGCGTCAACGTTCAGGTCTTGCTTCGATGCAGGTGAGCAACAACGTCCGGATTTTCCAGCATGCGAAACTGTCCGAACGGCGTCAGAAGAGTCGCCGTCTTGATCACCATGCTGTTCCTATCCGCAATCATGCATCGCGTCGCTGACGACGCACTCGCATGGCATGTTTTGGCGCTGCCCTCAACACGATGAAAGCGCCACCCAAGTCCTCTGACTCGCCCGCGCTGCCGCCAGGCCCTTGGCGGCCAACGAGTCGAAACCCGCGCTCGACAAGCTGGTGGACTGCGACGAGCGGCAGGGCGTGGTGACAGTCCCCAATGTCGGCAAGACGCGGCGGCAGTTCCACTTTGACAAGGTGGGCCATCCTGCCTCTGCAACGCTGCAGCACAGCCATGCTGTCGGACGATGCCATCGGTGATGACAGCAATTAGCAGCATAGATCATCTCAGGGGAGGACATGCTGCTGCATCTGCTCCTGATACTTGTCCTGCCACGGCACGCAGGTGTTTGGGCCGCAGACGTCGCAGGCCATGCTCTATGAGCAGGGCATCCAGCCCGTCGTCAAGGAGGTCCTCGACGGCTTCAACTGCACAATTTTCGCCTACGGTCAGACCGGCACAGGTGCGGGCGGCATGCAGAGAGGCATGTGCACGCCAACAGGAGACTCGCACAACTGCTGGACTCCTCACCCGACTGTCGAGATACGAACGTTCTCTGCGTGCTGCAAGCTCGAAAGGAAAAGCGTAGGTATCGCCCTTGCCCGCAGGCAAGACGTATACGATGGAGGGCGGCATGCGCGACAGTGTGGACGGCAGCGAGCTATCACTGGCGGCCGGCGTCATCCCGCGCGCCATCAACCAGATCTTCGAGCACGTCAGGGGCATCAGCGGCGACCTCAACACCGTCAAGTGTTCCTTCCTGGAGCTGTACAACGAGGAGGCCACCGACCTGCTGGCCGTTGGTGCGCCACTGCGAAGTTCCCAAGGTTTCAGAGCGTTTTCATTGGCATTTCGTTTCCGGTGGAGGGGGAGGGCTTCTGCGGCGCACACACCTGGAGGCGACGTGGCCTCTGGCTGCAGTTGCGACAGTGCCCGCCCTGAGGACAGGCTCGAGCGATCTGTGCCTGGTGTCGCCAATGGGGAAAATTCCCGCCGCCGAACCGCCGGCTTCTCGATGCTCGCAGGCGAGACCAGCGTTAAGCTGGCCATCCAGGCGGACCCCAGCCAGAAGGGCGGCGAGAGCGTCATGGTGAAGGGCCTGGAGGAGGTGTGCGTCAGCAACGCGGCGGACATCTATGCGCTGCTGGACCGCGGGTCGGCCAAGCGGCGCACCGCGGCGACGCTGCTGAACAAGCAGTCCAGCCGCTCGCACTCGGTGTTCTGCGTCACGGTGCAGATCCACGAGATGCAGAACGGCGAGGACGCCATCCGCATCGGCAAGCTGTACCTGGTGGACCTGGCCGGCTCCGAGAGCATCTTCAGGCAAGCCATCGATGAACATCAGAACATGATGTTCATCATACCTGAAGACGGGAAACAGTCTGTTAGGCGCATCGCTGCTGCGTCGCTGTCGCTGGCTTGCTGCCGCTCGTGAGCAAGGGCTCCCTGTGCCTGAAGGGGCTAGCTGTCATGATGTCTGGGTCATACCGTGAGGCTTGCTCGATGCTACACAATGCGCCTTGTAAACAACGCACCGTCTTGTCTGTTGCAGCAGACAAGACGGCGACCCCCACAAGTTGTGCTTTGCCTGCAGGTCGGGCGCCACGGAGGAGCGCGCCAAGGAGGCGGGGTCCATCAACAAGAGCCTGAGCGCCCTGGGCCGCGTCATCAACGCCATCGTCGACAAGACGGTGCGTTGTTTACAAGGCGCATTGTGTAGAAGACAATGCACTGTTCATGCCCGTTCAAGCGCAGCGCTTGCAGGGATGCGCTGCAGGCCTTGCGCGTACAACTCTGGCTCGTTCGCTTCATGTGTCCAGCTGCCAACATGCCGCATCTGCTTCTTCGGCTGCTGGATCAGAACTTTCGTCAGGGCCTGTTGTAACTGTATTGCGCGTATGAGAAGGTGGGATCCAGCCATGTTGCTTGGTTCTGCAGGGGCACATCCCGTACCGCGACTCCAAGCTGACGCGGCTGCTGGCTGACTCACTGGGCGGCCGCACCAAGACCTGCATCATCGCCACCATCTCCCCCACGGTGTGTGACTTGTGCGGGGCCCCACCTTGTGTATGGAACAGGCTGCTACCCTTACACAGATGGCACTGTCCGAGCCTTCCGATACCACCTGCAGTGACAGTGGCACCCGCCAACACTTGCCCTCCCAACATGCAGTATCGTTGGAACTCTCCTCCTTCTTCTCAGTTGAAGACTGCTGCAGTGTCCATCACTCTCAAAACCCCGTTCCGCAGCTGTCTGACGAGACGAAGAACACGCTGGAGTATGCGCTGCGGGCGAAGAATATCCGCAACCGGCCGGAGGTGAACCAGAAGGTGTCCTCGGCGACGCACATGGCCAACCTTAGCACGGAGAACAAGCGCCTCAAGATGGAGCTGGCGGCGTCGCGCGAGAAGGACGGCGTTTTCATGCCCCTCGCCATGTGCGCCTCTCCACTGAGCTCTTGGCTGTGCTGCGCACACTCTCTGCAGTGACCTCGTGAAGAGCCGTTCTTTGCTGGGGGCTGCATTCCACCAGGCGAGTCGACAACCTGCTGGGCAGCACCATGCTGCCAGTGTTGTGTACCCACACAGCTGTGCAAGGCAGCTGGATGACTCGAGAATGGACGATAAAGGGAAATCTCAGCCTGGGCGCCCCACCAGGCTCTTTACTGTCCGCCATTGCCAGTCATGTTCATCTCCAGGATCCAAACCTACGCAGCTACGGGTAGAAGCAGGAGGAGGAGGCGGGCAAGGAGCGGCTCGCGAAAGCAATGGCGCAGGGGCTTCTTGTCAAAGTGCGTCCTTGGGAGCTTCTGTTTTCATCATCTGCAGCTACGAGAAGGAGCAGGAGGACGCCAAGGCGGACAAGGAGCGGCTCGCGGAGGTGGAGGCGGTGCTGGAGGCAAAGGACGCAAAGCACGCGGCAGCAGTTGCGGCGCTGGATCAGCAGCTGGCGAGCCGCCAGGCCGAGCTGGAGGCCACCCAGCAGCAGCTGAACTCGACGCAGGTGGGACTCTGTCGGCATGGTGGGCGGAAACGGCATAGCCAGCTGCGCGATGCCGAAGACACTGCCCACGCACGATCCAGCGTCATAGCGTACTCCAGCTGGGCGGCCTGGTGCAAGGAAGGTGCTGCTGGCCAGACTTGGAGCACTGCGCCGCCAGCTGGAAATCTGATGTGCTGTGCAATGTTCCGAGCCTTCCGTTTCGCTTGCCCAAGGCGGAGCTGCAGCAGTTGGAGCTGAAGGGTTTTCAGGTTTTATTAAACAACTCTAGAATGCAGCGTTATTCCATCCCTGATTATGGTGTGTTGTTACCCTGAACATGGCGTTTTGTTACACTGCACCAAATGGAATGTGTCACCGCAGGCGGCGCTGCAGCAGGCGAAGGAGGGGCTGAGGGAGCGGGACTTCTTCATCTCGGCGCACGGGCGGGCGGAGGACCGTCTGGTGGGCACCGCACGCGGGCTGCGGTCGCAGCTGGCCACCGCCGCGGCGGAGCTGCTAGCGCTGTTCGCGTCTGTCGACGCCAAGACGGCGCTGGAGGGCTGCAACGCGTCCTGCGTGCGCGAGCTGCAGGGCCTCGTCGCCTCCAAGCTGCAGGTGCGTGCCTTGCGCCTCGAGGCGCATTGGCCTCTGTTTGTCTCGCATTGACCTTGCACTTCGGTGCTCGCTCGCGGGCAACGGCGCGCCGGCCAGCCAGACAACATGCAGGCAGGTGCACAATCCTTTTGCACGGTCTGCAGAAGACGGCATGGGTTCCAAACGAAGGTCCAAGCAAACACATTTCGGAATTTCTCGCAGGTGCTGGAGGCAACAGTGGACGATGCCATGGTAGCGCAGCAGGCCAAGTTTGGCGCAATCACGCAGCAGCTGGGCGCGGCGGCGGAATGCACGCAGGCGGCTGCGGCAGACCTGCAGCAGCAGACCGCAGAGCTGAGCTCGCAGCTGGCCGTGGCGACCGCAGCGACCGTTAAAGCGCTGGACGACACCGCGGATGCTGCCGCTGAAGGCTTTCAGGTCAGCGGCATCGCTGGTCATTCTGTGCTGAGTTGGTGTGAGTGCGTCAGCATCGGCTTTATTATGTCGCTCACATGATGTGATTTGCAGGGCCTACAGAAACACATGGAAAGCAGTGCTGAAGGAGGTCCAGCCCCAGCCCCGTGGCGCTTTGGCCCTGAAATCAACCCCTGACTGCTCTGCCCTGCAGGCGGCACAGGCAGCGCATGGCGACCACATGCGGGCAGCAGAGGCCGCCGCTGCGAGCGCGACGCAGGCTCACAGTGCGGCGCACAGCCGCCTCTGCGCCGGCCTGCAGCAGCAGGCGGAGCGGCTCACGGCCTGCGCCGCGGCACTGTCGGCTGAAGACGACGCTGCCGCGGTTGCCATACTGGACTCTATCCGGGCAGGCAGCGGGTGAGGCAGAACACAAAAACCTGTGGCTCTGCTGTCTGAGCTGCTGCTGTTTGATAGAGGAATAGCAGCCAAGCAGGTCACCGGCAACTCTCTCCTCGGGGGCTGAGAGGAGCTGCGGTCAGCACTGATCGTGGCATATGTAATCCGGGGGTCGCTGTGAGCATGACTGCCAATGCATCGGGAGGAGGATCCTGCTGGGCAGGACGGCAGTCTGCCCCGTCCTATGGCAAAACGAGCCAACCTGTCAGCTTCTTGACGAAAACTGTCCTGCCATGCACTTGTGTGGTGATGTGTCAAACAGCCCTTCTCATGGTGCAGGAGCCTGCAGGAGGTGGGCGCGTGTGCAACTGCATGGCAGGAGGACGGCTCAGCAAAGGCCGCCGAGCTGCGCCAGGAGCTGGCGAGCCACGAGGCGGCGGCGCAGGGCTCGCTGGCCACTGGACTGGTGAGGTTCCTGCAGGCAACTCATGCATGCTCTCTTGACAGCCTTCTCGCCACTCAAATGCTGGTGTCAACTCGGCATTGCTCTCGAGATCATGGTCGGCAGGACCATTGCGCCTGGACTGACGGGGCGGGGTGGAAATTTGCAGCTGCCCAGACCGGCAGCATTCACGTAGTTACCGAATAGCTCACTCGGTTTTCGATAATGGTCGCCCTGCAGGCGGAGCTGAAGGAGACCTTTGGCGGCCTGCTGGAGAGTTTTGCGGCCAAGCACAAGGCTCAGACGGCTGCGTCGACGGAGGCCCTGCAGCAGCGGCTCGCCGCCGCGGAGGCTGCCAGCGCCGGCCATGGCGCGCGGCTGGCTCAAGTCGCCGGCGCGGCGTCCCAGCAGCTGCAGGTCAGATGTCGGTCGTGTGTAACAGCCGCACCCGCAGAAGCATGCGTAGCAAGCCCGGGGTCTCAGCCTGTCACGCCATGTCCAGCAACACTTGCTGCGGAGTCGCAGCCAGTGGTCATCGATCTTTTCATTGTGCAGATATCCGTCCGTATTCCCATCTCTGTGGCTTGCCGCAGGAGGGCAAGGACGCGTTTACTGCAGCGCGGCAACAGCAGTCCGAGATGCGCACGGGCTGGTTCTCGGGGCTGCAGACCGACAACTCCGTCGCCCGCAGCTGTGGTGAGCAGCGCCTTCCGCCGTGCTTCCATTCATTTTCGCAGTTGCCCGACACTGCAGGGAGCAGAGTGTTGTGTTTCCTCTTCCTGTCCGGCACCAGACTCAAATAAAAAAATTGCCTCCCACATCTACATTGGAAGCTGGGATAGAATGCCTACCTGGAGTGTTTCGAGGACGCGATGCACAGCATCTGCCACAGCTGTGTGCCCACCCTCTTGGTAAGGCTCGAGAGATCCTGAAAGACGTCTCATGTGCCTCATCTGCAGGCGACGAGGTCAAATCGGAGGCGGAGGCCGGTCTGCTTGCGCAGCTGCAGCGGCAGCGCTCCCTGGTCGAGAGCTCCGCCGCCGCCGCGGCCGCCGACGAGGCGCGCGTGTGCGAAGCGGCAGGCGCCGGCAAGGCCGACTGCACGTCAGGTGACACGGCCTCTGCCATCAGCCCTGTGCATTGTGCCTTGCACCTCCGCCCCGTCTTTGTGCCAAGCGTTGCTCACGCGTCATGTAGGAGATGCCAACAGCTCTGACAGCCGGTGCCCTGCTGGCATACAGCGGATTCACTCTGGAGCTCAGGTTTCTGTGACCAGCCGCACAACGAGTAACATGACGCTTGCCCAGATGTTGGTCAACTCCTGTGCTGCACCCGCAGCGTCCGAGGCGCTGGAGGCGGGACACGGCAGCCTCCTGGCTGTTGCGCAGGACAGCCTGCGGGCTGCAGACGGTGCCATGTCCGGCGTGGGCGCCGCGGCCAAGGAGGCGTCAAGGCTCGCTACTGGTGCGGCGCCGGCTCCACTTGCTTCAGTTCACCTATGCGCAAGCACGTTCCTTACCATCATGCCATCTGCTGCAAGTCACAGCTAGATCGTTGAATTTCAATTGAGATTGTTCAATCGGGGTGTCTAGTCTGCCAGATTTCGAGCGCCTGGCAACATGAATGCCATGTGTGGCAACCGTGCCGGGGCGCTTTCTGTCACTTTTTTGGCTGGTGACAACATTGCCATTTGATGACTTGCCGCATGGCCTGCCGCAGGACTGCTGGAGTCGCATGGCGGCAGCTGTGCAGCCCTGGGCAGCGGCGTCGCCAACCTCATCAAGACCAAGTACCGCGACGGCATCTCGACAGGTGTGGTGTTGTCTTCGAAAAGAGCACGTCCGCCAGCACATGTCTACCTAATATCCATTCAGACTGCGGGTCAGGTGGCCCCGGCACACGCCCGCAGGACAGCCAGCATTTGGCAGCCGCCAATTTGCAAGTATCAAGCTGAGACGTTGCTGCGCCTGACGCCATATGTTCGCGTCTTGCCGCAGTGGACCTGCCGCCACGGCGGCAGATCGCGGTGCCCTCGGAGGAGCGCATCGACGGCCTGCGGGCGCCGTCGCCGGAGGCGGCGCTGGCAGAGTTCCGGCGCAGCCAGGCGGTAGCTGGCGCCGGCGCCGCCGACAGCCCCGATGCAGCCGAGGCGCAGGAACAGCAGGCCGGGTCGCCGTCCGAGGCGGAGGAGCCTCCGGCCGTGGGCGCCAAGCGTGTTGCATCCTCAGGTGCGGAACAGAAGAGCATGAAGAGCTTAGGCGTGCTTGCAGCTGCTGGAGAATGCGGATCTCGCTCTCTGATTGCACGCATTGATATCACCGTTCATGCACAGACTGCGGCTGCTGGTGGCCTCTGCCTTGCAGGCCTCATCGCTGGCAAAGCCCAGCACGAATCCAATCTGTAGCTGTATTGCCTGGACTTCTGCGTGCAGGGCCGAACGAGGCAGCCAGCCCGTTGCAGGCGCGGGACCCGAACCGGCACGTCAGCCATGTGCAGCAGGTTGGCAAACGGAGGCGCACTGAGGAAGTGGCTTGACCGGGACTTGTGTGACTGACGGCAGGGATTTGCTTGACAGTAACGCACAGCAGTGACACGCAGCGATGTGCTGCTTGTTGCCTCGAACAATTGACGTCAACGCATGTTGGGACGTGATGCTGACTTTGGTTTTCTTTCAAGGTTTGTAACAAACTGATTTGTCAACCAGGCCTCAGACAGGACAACAATGTTGACGACATTTCAGTGCACGCTGACTGAGTATGTCTATTTCTTGCCCTTGCCCTTGACCTTCTTGCCCTTGTTCTTCTTGAACGCCGTAAGGTCCACCTCGTTGCTGCCGCCTGCGCCAGCGGCATGAGAGGGCTGTCACCACCTGGCCCAAGCGTGATGGAGGCCTCTGCCTCTCTCGTCGACTTGTCTGAGTCGAAAGCTTGACAATGCATGAGCAAACAAAAGAGATGCATGCTCCGAGAGTAGGAAGACGGCAAGCGTGTCAAGGCTTGATCCCGTCCGACACAATTGAGGGGGAAGAGTCGTATCCTTCCACTGCGTGCTGCAGCCGGATGCCGGCAGGGGAATGATGCTACGACTGCAGATCCGGAAGAAGGTGCACCCTGCTTCATGGTGGACATGTCGGAGAGGCCGTCCAGGCCGGCGTAGCGCCGCTTGAAGCGGTTGACACGGCCCTCGTCCACGACCACCGTCGAGGAGGAGCCCTTGAAGAAGGGGTGGTTGCCGCTCCAGATGTCGACAGTGTACTTGGCCTGTGTGCCGCTGGTCGTGAGCACCTCCTCGCCATTGCAGTACACCTGCACGCAGGCGGAGTGGCAGGCTCTCGGTGCCGGTGCCCCGCACCCTGCTGAAACAAGCATGGCTGCAAGCCGCCCATTCCCAAGGTGGCGCTGTGCAGGCGCCGCAGCGCGAGGGCTGGCCGGGCGCCCGTCAGTTCTGCGCCGTGTTGTTGCAGACTGCAGCCGAAACTGCTGCTGGCAGCTGCTCCGGCTGTCACTCCATCACGCCATGCCCCTCCTGCCTGCGTAGGCCTGCTGCACCTTCCACGGCATGAGCCTCGAGAACAAGGGCAGGCTGAAGGGCTACACAACAGTTGACAGAAGCTCACCTTCGCCTCCTCGTGGTACTCTGGGTGCAGGCCCTTCTTCATGCGGCACACGCCGGCTGCCTCCTGCCGCAAACACCGCCGCACATACTGTCAGCAACGCCAGCATTAGCTGTTGGTCTGCGTGCAGCACGTTCTGCAGCTATGGTAGGCTTCACGGACCTATGCTGCTGGTGTGCAGTAGCTCGCCACGGCTCTATCGCTGCACCTGCAGTAGTTGTCAGTAAGGCATGGGCCAGCAGCTCACCGCTGGGGCGATGCGCACGCCGTGCAGGGACGGCAAAGGCGCGCTGAAGCTGCCGGCTGCCCGCTGTCGGAGCGGCAGCGGCCGCATGCAGCTGCACTGGCCTGCTGCTAGGAGGGACGCCATCGCACTTGTACGCTGTGCCCAAGGGCCCTGGCCGCCTGGGAGGCTGTCTGATCTGTCAGTCTCAACCCTTGTCACTTGTGTTGGCAATTGTGTACTCTGTCTGTGTCTGCCAGCGCTTTTGTGACTCGCACGGCGAGGTGGCCTGGCGATCATGTCGCCTAATCAGCAGCCAATCACAGCCTTCCTAATCATACACGCGGTCCCCGAGCTCGAGCTGGCAGTCCCTACGAAGGCAGCACAGACAAGACACTGCGCGGAAAGTCACATCTGACTGTGGATGGCTGCCAGTCTTCCTATTTTTGCTTGAAACACACAGACTATCGGAGCAATACCATTGGACTACTTCAGGCTGTCGGGGGCTGTATTGAGGCTAAGGGTCGTCAGTGAGCACAAGATACAGCATGAGCAGGAGGCCCTGAAGCGGCACCATGACCGTTCAAATATGGCTGCTGACGGGAACGTCGCTGTTCTTCCTGCTAGCATGTGGAACACGCCTCAGCGCGGTGTCAGACAAGGCACAGATCCCGCAGTGCCCAGCGGTCACCTCGCTGCTGGAGCTACCAGATATGCAGGCCTGCCGGCAGCTGATGACGCTGGCTGAGGACCCGTGGCAGGGCTGCCCGGCCCTCAGGCCCGTGGTGGATCCGGAGGGTCCCGCCAGCAGGTGCCGACTTGAACTCAGCGGCGGCGCCCGAGCCCTTGAATCTCAAATGCATGGCCACTTTGCGATCTTGTCGCCCGCCTTCAATGGCAGATGTTGTCTTCGTCATGGACCCGACCATATTCTCCTTTATGTATGCAACGGCTGTGCGTGTCACCAATCCCGCTGATGGAGCTCTACGTAGCTCTGACGCCACCAGCCGCGTGCATTGCAGGCTGCAGCAGGACGAGGCCGCGGTGCTGGATACAGCAGACGCGAAGGACCCCAAGGTCACAGACTCCAGGGCCGCGCTGATGACGGCGCGGCAGCAGCAGCAGCGGCCCCGGCAGCACGGCCTGCGCGCCTCGCAGCTTTGCTGCACCGCGGCCAAGCTGTTCATCGCGCTGCGCTGCAACTGCTGGCAGGGCCTGGACCCGCGGACCTTGGAGTATCTGGCGGACCAGGCGGCCATGTGCGGGCCGCTGCCGTCCGCGGTGGAGGCCGTGAACCCCGCCGACAGCCTGGTCAAGGTGCGCAAGCGGATCTGTGATACGTGTTTTATGGGCATGTGACTGCGAAAGTGCCAGCAATCAGTGCGGACTGCTTGACAGAAGCGCCCTCAGCGGCAGAATGTGTTTGCCTTCATGCGAGCTGGGTGTTTCTGTGCTCGCAGCGGGTGCAGGAGGAGGGCGGCAGCAGGCGGCAGGCAGCAGCGGGCAGCCAGGAGCAGCCGCAGCTGCATCAGCAGGATCAGCCGCGGCGGGCGATCGACCAGCAGCAGCAGCGACAGCGGCCGTGGGACGCCACAGCAGACGTGCAGGCAGAGCTGCCGGGGTCGCGGGAGCGCAGCTCTGTGCGGCTGTATGCTGCGGTCATCTCGGGCGCCGTCAACCGCGACAAGCGGGACGCTATTCGCGCAACCTGGGGCTCGGACAAGCGGTGAGTACTCCCAGCACCAGCTCTGACCTGTTGCATGAGCCTTTTTGCTGGAGCGGCCGATGATTGGCTGTGCAGCACTTGCTTCAACATTGCAGCCTCTTCTTGGCCGCCTCCGGCCGCCACTGCCAATGATCAGCCGCTGCCGGCCCTGCATAGAGCCCTCTGCCCTGAGTCAGTGGCAGCTCTACAGAGCGTTATCTGGGGCGCGGGAAGGCTGCCCGCCCGATGGCGCCTGTGTCGCTCCTCCTCCCTGTGTCGCAGGAGATCAACACACATTGAGCGATTCTGAAATCGCAACGCCTGCCCCGCAGGCTGCACCGGCTGGTGTTTGTGTGCGCCAAGCCACACGAGGAGGCGGCTTTCGACGCGCTGCGAGCAGAGGCGGTCGCACAGCGGGACCTGGTGGTGGTGCCCCACGTGTGGGAGCACTACACCAACATCACGCACCAGACGTTCGAGGCGGCGCGCGCGGCCGCGCTGGACCCGCAGATGACGCACCTGCTCAAGGCGCGGAAGTGCCCTTCTGCCTGCAGAACTGTTGCATGCTCCGCTCGACACGCCTCGTTTGCAAGCACACAGCCTGGCCGCGGAGGCGTCTGCGGAGGCTGCTGTCGCTGGTTGCAGCCTGGCCGCAGTGATAAGGCATGTAATCGAAGCAACTGGCCCGCAGTCCATCTGCTGCGCCCCATGGACGCTCGAGACGCAACCCCTGAAACGCATCTGGCGCAATTTGCCCCAAGCACTGCTTCAGCACCACTGCTTCAGCAGCACTCCTCCAGCAGCAGCTGGTTTCATCTGACCTCACAGCATTTTCCGACAACTTTTGCAGGTGGACGACGACAGCTTCGTGCGTGTGGGCCCGCTGCTGGAGCGACTGCGGGCGACGGGGGCGGGACCCTCCTTCCTGGGCAACATGGAGATTCCCGGGGGTCGTCCCCACCGGGACAAGGCCAACAAGTGGTACGTGTCGCCCGAGGAGTGGCCCAGCAGCAAGTACCCGCCCTGGGCGCACGGCGCAGGTGCGGCAGTCCCCGCAAACTCCAATAGGCTTCGTTCGTGCTTCACATAACCGCTTTTCTTTCCACACAGGGTGTGCTGTTTGCTGTCGCAGTTGTGCGCAGATCTCGAGCCTCCCAGGATGCTGCAGGATCATGTATGCCGAGACCGCGGTGCTGATATACATCTTTATTGCCCTCAAGATACTCAACCCCTGTGCAGGCTGTGTGCTGTCGGCGGTCCTCTTGCGGCAGGCCATAACGTAGATTGCTGCTGCTCTGAGATCAGATTCCTCAAACACTCAACCCCTGTGCAGGCTACGTGCTGACGGCGGACCTGGTGCGGGAGATTGTGGCGGTCGTTGCTGCAGCCCTCAAGCCCACTTGATTTCTCCAAACTCTGTGATCATGTTGCGCAGGCTACGTGCTGACGGCGGACCTGGTACGGGAGATTGCGGCGGGCGCGGCACTCAAGCCGCAGCAGCATCGGCTGTTCAAGCTGGAGGACATCGCCATGGGCTCCTGGGTTCAGTTCATCGGCGCCGAGCGCGGCATGAAGGTCGGTGGCTGTTTCTCTCTGTGTTACTTTGATATACTGGTTCAGGTTGGAGGCAATTGCGATAGGCTCCTGGGTCCTGTTTATCGGCGCCGAGCGCGGCGTCAAGATATGTTGCCAAGCTTGAACTTGCAATTGATTGATTTTAGGTTTCGTATTCAAATCAGTCGTGTGTGTGCTGGGCCGGGGAACGGCATGGACTGCCAGCCACCTGAGGCGATCTGTGGCACAGACGTTGCAGCCTGACCCAGCGCGGGTGGCTGTGCTCTCTGCAGTGCGACGTGGGTTTCGGCCAGTCTGGCACCGGTTCACTCATCTCTGCCGCTGCTTTGCTGCCTGCCTGCAGCGCGGCTTTGGTTTTCACTTGAGCTCATGGTTGCTCCCCTCCGGCTGCAGGTGAAGTACCTGAACGACGGGCGATTCAACTATGTGGGGTGCTCCGCCTACGACATGGTGTCCCACTACTTCGATGCCGGGCGGACGTACTGCACCTGGGCGGTAAAATTACACATATCTCTCAAAATGAGCATTGAAGGCATGTTGTGTTGAACCGACGCCCCTTTGCACAGAAATCTGTCATCACCACATGACTGTGCACTATTTTCTCTCTGCTGCTCCCGCCTGCATGCCAGACCCGACAGGCGCAGCAATGTTGTTTGACTAGCTGAGAATCGACTGACTCGCAGGCGCGTGGGCAGTGCTGCTCGAAGGCAGAGGGCGAGCTGTTTGCGGCGCAAATGAAGAAGCTGGGCGGTGACGTCGTGAAGCTGCATGCCTGGCAGCCGAAGCGGTGAATGAAGGACGAACAGGCTGACTTCTGGTATCGAGGGCCGCTTGCCTCTGTGAACAGGAACCTTCCTCGGGTGCAGTGACTCGGCGGTTTCCCGATGTCAAATGCAAGTGGAAGAGTTTTTGTCGACGCCACCGTGCATGTGTTGATGCATCTGGTTGTCTCTAGGGAAACTTCATCTGTGTAGACTGTTGGGTCGTTGATGTTTTGAGAAGTCAGTGTGGCGGCGGCACGCCCGCAGTCTAAAGAAGTTTCGTAAGCAGTGCAAAGTGGTCGTTGCAGCTTTGCCATTTGAAAAGAGCGCCATCTCAATCGCCCGGTGATGAGGCGTGTCCAATGCTTGACCACTCTGGCCGGCAACGCTTCAGATTGACAGCGACTCACGTGGCTGAGGACAGGTCCAACAGCGATTGGGAGCTCTTGCGCCGCACAACTCGGCGTCGTGCTTACCGAAACCACGTAAAAAGTCATTATCTGAAACCCGTCGGTCCATTTCGTCACGCTGCACACAGCGATGCAGCCCTGCCGCATTGCTTCCAGTTCAATCCAAGCCCCCGGGCCCCGGAGACCGGCCCCCGTCAGAGATCCCCGTAATCCAGCACCGACCGCTGGTTCTCGGGCGCATCCAGGTCCGTGTACTCCCGCATGCCGCCGCCCATGCCACCGCCCATCGCCGCCATGGGGCCGCCGACGCCGCGGCCCATGCCGCGGCCCCCGCCGCCGCCGCGGCCACCGCCCCCGGCTATGAGCCTCGGCATGCCAGCGCGGCCGCGGCCGCCGCGGCCACGGCCGCCCATGCCGCCGCCCATCATCGCCTCTGCGGGCGCCTGATCGTAGGGCACCGGGATGAAGGGGCCGAAGGGGCCCGCCCCCGGCGCCGGCACCAGCACGCAGCCGGCCGGCACGGCCATGCTGCCGCCCATGCCGCCGCCACGCATGCCGCCGCCGCCGCCGGAGAACGGCGCCGGCAGCTCTGCCGGGAAGCCGCCGGGGGCCTCGCCGCCCTCGAAGCCGCCGCCCTCGCTGCCCCAGGCGCCGCCGGCGTCGCCGAACTCCGCCCGCCGAGTCGCCTCGGCCTCCTCCTTGGCCTTTTTCTGCTCCTCATCCCGCGCCGCCTTGAACGCCTCGAAGTACAGCTCGTCCAAGAACTGCGCGCGGTGAGCGGCAGGGCTTCGGCAGAGTTCAGCAAACAACAATCTGAATGAGCCAGGCAGGGTTACGACGCAGATGAGACCGCGCCTCATATATTGCCTCAGGTCTTGCCTCATGTCTGCAGTCTGTGCACACGCATCTGGCAGCTGCGTGGCGTAGGCTGCTGCTGACATGCGCAGTCGCCATGGAAACCTCTTCACGAGATGTCATTAGTGCACACAGGCCTGGGGCAACAGAGGCCAGGCAATATGGCGACGGCAGCACCATACCTGGTCGCGCTCGGCCTGCAGCAGCAGCGGGTGCTTGTTGCGGATGTGCTTGACGACGAAGGCCTTGTCCACAAACAGCTTCTGGCTGACCTTGGAGCCCCACTTCTTGTCGTCGATCTTCACGATCTGCGCCTCTATCCAGTCCTCCAGGTGCTTCTCCACCTGCGCGGCGGCCACCAGACATAGGGTTCAGCACTCACAAACCGTCTTGCGCTGCCGCAGAGCTGCCGACATTTGACCGCCTGACACGAGATGCTGCCTAGTCCAACCGAGCTCAGCAACGGGTGCACTTGCACAATATTGCGGCATGCATGGTTCGAATTGCAGCCAGCGGGAGTCAGCATTGACCCGCTCTGTCTGGAGGGGCTCCTCGAAGGGGTCGCCGCGGGCGAGGCGCGCCCGCCACATCTCGTCCACTCCCTTCTCCAGGATAGCTGCCTGTGTGGTTTGAGGCAGCAACAGTCAGCAACACAAAGTGTCCTCTACCAGTTAACAGAGGCCCTGCGGCCTCGGAGTACTGGGGACAAGCATTCCCTGCAGGACGCAGGCAGCACCAGGCGCTGCCGCACGTCCATGAGCGCTTTCATGGACGTGCCAGCATGTCTGACTATACACAGTGTAAATAGAGGTGTGCTGGCGCAGGCAGAAATCTGCGTTTCTGCACAGTACACCTGCTCGTGCTCGCCATCATCGGGGCGCGGGCAGCGCAGTGAGGAGTGCGGCAGTAGAGCACAGCACGCAGATATTCGTCGAGGGCTTGCAGGACCCACAGAGGAGGGTTCGGACAGGGAGGGCTCTTGCCAGGGAAAGACGAGGCACCTGCTCCTTCTCGGCGCCCTCGGCAGGCTGCTCGCCCTCCTCGGGGCGGGGGCAGCGCAGTGTGGGGCGGGGCCCGGCGCGCTGGTCCTCGTCCGGCTCCGCAACCTCGGCGCCGCCATAGTAGTCCACCCCGTGCACCCGCCACAGGTACGTCAGCACCACGTCCAGCTTGCCCGCCTGCAGAAAGCACGAAAGTGGATGGTGATTGAACAGGTAGAACAGGTAGAAGAAAGGATGAGGACTGAATCCGACGGCCAAGGCTGCCCAAGCGCACCCCGTGCACCCGCCACAGGTACGTCGGCACCACGTCCAGCGTGCCCGCCTGCGATGACAAGCAGGCAGGTGACCGAAAAAACTCCAGGATGTGGCAGCGCCTAGTATAATCGTGAGGCTGACACCATGCCGTGGCCCACGCCACGATGCAGCTGCATGCATCGTGAGAGTGCGGGATTGGCTCACGTTGCCATGTGAATGCCGTCTGTGAGTAGCAGCTTCGAATGTCTCCCACCTGCTCCTCTGCAGAGTCCTCCTCGCCCTCCTCCTTAGCCGCCGCAGCTTCCGCCGCCGCCTCCGCCTCGCCCGCCGCGGGGCTGCTGCCGCCTGAGGACGGCGCTGTGCCGTTTGCCTCCGGCGACACCAGCAGCGCATTGTCTGCAACGCCCTTTTCGGCGTCCAGCTTTGCCGCCAGCTCCCTGCGAGCATCAAAGCCGCAATATCAACCCTCCTCGGAACCACCACCGCCGCAGACATTATCTGCCAGTCTTGTGCGAGTTTTGCGTGTTGCGGGTGCGTCAGTGGAGACAGCAATCGGTGTGAACGTGCTGGTCCACACCAGTATTCAGGAGAGGCACAGAGAACAAGTAGCAAGGCTGCACCTTGCAAGCGCGAGGTCTGAGGTGATTCGCGACGGCTGCCACGTGACCTCCGGCACGACTTTGAGCTCGGCAGCCGCCGCTGCCGCCGCCTTGGCTGAGCGGGCGCTGCTGGGCTGTTTCCGCGCGCTGCCTGGCTGCGCGCTGCCGGTGGGCGAGCCGCCCTGTGGCACCATGGCCGACATCTGTGTCAAGCTGCTGGGGAGAAATATGTTGAAACAACATGGCCCAGCAGGACCATGTAGACTCGACACATGCTCCAGTATGCGCCAAGAGAAGTCGGCTCTGCGCATGGCAACGGGCAGGCGCCTGTGACCTGTCGATTGCACGCAGGGATGCAAACTGAGGAATGGCCCACCGAATGCAAGAGGCATGCTGTTTCGCCAACGTGCCTGGGCTGCAGAGGACGAAGCGGCTGGCGGCTCCTCGACGGCGCCATTGGCTTCTGCTGCCTCCTCGGGCGCCGGGCCATTGCCCTGGTTGAAGTCCTGCGCTGCTGGGTTGATGTCCCCCAGCGTGAAGTCCTGCCGCGCACAGGGTTGCAGGGTATCAGGGTTTTGTGTAGAGGCATGCACCGTGCAGGGCTGGGTCTGGGTGCCACGAGTCGGAGCAGACAGCATGGCATTCGCACAGGCAGGCATGCTTCAGGATCCAGGCAGCAGACGGCGAGAGCTGTGTCGCGGTGACAAGCATGATGTTTTGATCATAACGAATGCAGCGCAAGCTCAAGCGCTTGGGGCGAAGATGTAACCACACCTTCTGGAAGGACTCTGCGGCGGACACAGCGAGGGCGTTGCGGACCTCGATCGCCTTCTGGTGCTCCCGCGGGTCGAACCGCCGCCGCACTGCATCGTCATTCTTTGACGACTCGAACTGCGCCCGGATCTGCATGGCGCAGAAGCGGCTGCTGCTCAGCGACGCATCATCCTGCCTCACGGTCTGGCAGCAGTGTGCAAGCACCGCCAGCTGACAGAGCCCCGAAAATCAGGAAAACGTGGCCGAAGCCGCACGGGTCAAGCAGCCATGCACAAAGCCATGCCCCAACAGAAGGACAGAGGCCACTCCAGGCGGTCTGTGAGTGCGCGCACCTCGGAGCCCCACCAGTCGGCGAGGTAGGCCTGGTACTCCTTCTGCGCGTCCTCCGGCGTGATTTCATCCGGCAGCTCCCGCATCAGCTCCTTGTACGTCATTGGCCCCTGCCTGCGGTTTCAGGAACCTTTACACTTGGAAAGTTGCAGCTGAGTGATGGTGACGCCATCACCCTTCAATTGCATCAAAACCAACGAGCTGTGCTGTGCTTGTCTGCGGGTCATGAACGAGCAAAGCATGCAGTAGCATGCAGTAACAAATGAGGCGAATCATCAGCAAGTTGCCAGTGTGACTGCCGAATGATGTGCTGATAAAGCGAGCATGCACACCTCCTGGGCGGCGGGGAGGGCGGGTAGTCGCGCCGGTAGGGGTCTGGGCCGCCATATGGCGGCGGCGGGCCATAAGGGTCCCTGTAGCGGTCATCGAATCGGTCCCTGTAGCCGGGCGGCGGCGGCCCCGGCGGCGGCCCCCGCCTGTCATAGTAGGGCGGTGGCGGGCCATCGCGATAGCCGTGCGGCGGTGGAGGTCCGCTGCACAGCAAGTAAAGCTACGCTCATGCATCTCAAAATCATGCATGAGCGTATACTGTAGGCAAATAAATTTGATGCGGACACGACGTACATGTGGAAAACGTTACGAGATCCGATTTCCTGATGGAATTGGCATGGGAGGACCATGAAAGATTGCGCACAAGCGGTCGTAGTCGTCGTCGCGGCGGAAGCGCTTTGGCGGAGGCGAGCGGCGAAATCCTCCGCCCATCGGCGGCGAGGGGCTGCGCCCGCGGCGCCCCCCGCGCTGCGGCGGCGGCGGCGGCGGGTAACCCCCGGGCCCGCCGCGCCTGTCGTCGCCCCGGCGTGCAGGCGGCAGCGGGGATCCGCCCCTCCGCCTCTCGGGCGGCCCGCCGCGCATCGCTGCGAAGTCTGCTGCTGCTTCGCCTCCTGGAGCGGCAAGCTGTCTCAGCACCGGCTGTCACAATGCAAGGCTTCAGCATGGCTGGCGCACTGGTGAAGCTGCTGCTACTGCTGCTGCAGCTACTGCTGCACGGCTGTCTAAAGCTGCTGCATTGACAAAAGCTGCGCATGATACGGGTGGCCATGCCCGTCAAAACTGCGGATTCAAGGGTGAGGATGGTGACCAACCGAGCTGGAATATCGAGCTGCTGATTGACAAGGAGGCGCTGCGCGGGTCCTTCTGCTGTTAGAGGTGACGCTATCGGCCTGGCGGGGGCCGTGATGACTGGCAACTAACATACATGGCAAGGCAGCTGTGTCCGGCTAGTGGCTGCTCAATTGCTGCGATCCAAGCATGCGCAATTCGCTGACAGGCTGAGATCGACGATGCTGTCAGGCTGGCCTCGACACAGAAGTTGGATTTGCAGAAGTGTGGATGACTCAAACAACGTTTGAGCAACTGCTGAGCTGTCTTCTCCAAGGCTAGTGAGCGCAAAGATCGTTAATGAGTTGCACCACTGTGTTGTTCTAGGCTGTGCGCTTGCATACGGGGGTTGCCACTGTCTTCTCACACTCACCTGGAACGAGATGGGCTGTTGTGTGCAACACAGCAGCTTGCACACGATCGAACAGAACACTGGCAGAGGTACTGTGACGTGCACAGGCGTCTGGGATCGCTGCAAATCTTGCTGTGCGGGCGCAGCCAGGCGCGGTCGGCAAAACTTGTGCAGGGGAACGAGAAGCTTCTGCTGGAGAGTCCCCGGCTTGTTCACACCGTGTGCAGCGCCAAACGGCTGCTTGCCTTGACGAGACTTAGTCTGAAAGCGTCGCAGTAGTGTTCTAGACCATTCCCTTCGTAAGGCGCGACGCAAAACTTTGCAACATGAAGGTCCTCCTGGCAGTGGACAGCGCCATCTTCCCGGGCACGCTGCTGAATGAGCTGTGCAGCCGGCATCAGGCATCCATCGGCGACCTCACGGTCGTCACAAACCTCAAGGTGCCCCACAGTCTTGCTCGCTGGCAAGCTTTACACTATCGTCAATTTGTTTCTGGCACCTCCAATCAACCCTTACCGACACACCGTGCAGGAACTGGCAACGACGCAATCAGCGGCAGGCACATTCGACGCAGTGGTTTCCTTATCAGCGTTCGCCAAGGCGCACAGTGTGCAGACCGTGGGGCAGCTACTCGCGCTTGCCAAGCCAGGCGCCAGCGTGACGCTGCAGGAGCCCGTCAGCAGTAGCCCAACACAGGTGTGCATCGCATTGCTCTATGCCTGCTCTACCCTCTTGTGATGCATGCTCTATATGAGCATATAGAGTGAAAAAGCGTGAGCACTGTAAGAGGGCTTCGGTGCGGTCCTATTGCCAGAAATATGAAGCAACATGTCCCCGCTTGACAATGCAGGACGTCAGCAGCCCGGAGAAGCTGCAGCAGCAGGCTCTGCTGGGCGGCCTGACGCAGGGCGCGGCCACGCAGGCATACGCCCTGCTGCTGGCGCCAGCGCTGGCCGGCCGCGAGGGCGTCCAGTCAGCGGCGGTGAGCTCACCAGCTGGCTCGACTTCAAACGGCTCAAGCACAGGCACACCTGTATGTGGCAAGCTCGCGCACCTGGCTCAGACTTCCCTCCTGCTAATTGTATCACCGATTTCGTGAGCACGGGATCCTTCTCTGAAGATACCATGACGGCGCTTTCTCAGCGAGACGCGTCCACTTCTCCACAGGTCGAGGGCCGCAAGCCGGCGTGGGAGGCCGGCGCGCAGCAGTCCATCACGCGGAAACTGGGCGGCAAGGCGGCCGCCGCCTCGATGCCAGCAACCGCTGCCGCGCCGTCGCCCGCCGCCATGTGGGCCACAATCAACGCGGACGATGCGGAGCTGCTGGACGATGAGGAGCTGCTCACTGAGGAGGACCTGGTCCGGCCCGCCGCTCCAGGTGCTTGAAGCATCCACTTGTTCAGTATACTGAGGAGGTCTGCTTCGGCCAGCCGCTCCAGGCACCTGAAGCAGCCCACTCGGAGCAGCTGACATGCAGTGGTCGTGGTGAGGTCGTCTGAAACCAGGACGAAACGCTTGTTGCTCAACGTACTGCTGGAAATTGGTGGCCTGTAGGCGGCTGATTGCATCTGCTGGGCTGATCAATGCATCTGCTGCTGCCGCTCCCCACGCTATCTCCTACTTGGGGTGGTCATATCTCCAAGCTCACGCATGTGCGCTGTCTGCAGTGGCGGACAGCTGCGCCGTCAGCCGCAAGGCGTGCAAGAACTGCACCTGCGGCCGCGCGGAGGACGAAGCGGCGGGCGCGCCGCCGCCAAAGCTCACACTGGACATGCTGGAAAACCCTGGCTCGGCCGGCGGCTGCGGCAGCTGCTCGCTGGGAGACGCCTTCCGCTGCGCGTCCTGCCCCTACCGCGGCCTCCCGTCGTTTCAACCAGGAAAGAAGATTGAGCTGCCCACCGGCTTCCTGGCCGCAGACTTCTAGAATAAGACGGAGCTGACAAGCGCTACAGGTTTCAATGGGTGGCATTGATGTGGCGCATCCAGTGGGGCAGCGGTTAGGGGCTGGGGCAGCAGGTCGTCAGTCATAGCCTGGCATCTCGGTTCCGCCTGTGGTTTGCATTCCTGTCTCTGACGTCATTTGTAAACCGAGCGTGCGAGGACAATTGCTGCACCGCCGTAAGCGAGAGCGCGGATATACGTGAAGCCGCAAAGCCTGCAGTAACCCTACAGAGAGAGGGTTTACGTACGAGGAAAAACTGGTTCACTAGCCCAGATGATGGCGTATGACTTGAAAATATTTCCAGCCAAATTGGCCACAGGTCTGATAGATAGATAGACTACACCCGCCAGCCTCACTCAGGCTGAAAAGGCATCAAATCACCAATGAACCATCATGTGTCATCATGTTGCAAAACGTTGATGACACTCACTGAGCAGATGAGCCGATGAGACCAACCTCCCCCAAGCATGCCAACATAAATTCGGCAACCATCATTCTGTCCCCTCCCCACACCAGCTGACGCATGCACGGCGGCACCGCCAGATCAAACAGGCAAGAAAAGCGCTGCCGGACAACGTCTGTCGCGGGATATTCCATCAGCACATGCTTCTCGTCCCCGACCGCGCCACTGTCACAAAATGTGCAGCATCGGTCCTGCCTGTCTATCGTTGCAAACCTGCTGGTCTCCATCGGCAGCGAGTGCGATCCCAATCGAAGCCTCTGAACAGCGCTCAGCTGCGGCGCCGACAACTCCAGCAGCCAGAACTCGCCTTCCTGAGCCCAGCCAGGGCGCGAAAACCATGCTGCGTATGTCGTCCGCTTCACGCCGCCTGACAGCGCTGTCCTCGGGTTCATGTCCACAAACTCCTGCTGCTCCAGCGCGGCCGCGGCAGCCGCCGCGGCTGCGATGGCGCCCTCATCTGCCGCTTCCATCATGCTGCAATCAGCGCCTGTCAGCAACATGCCATGCCGCTTCGCACATGCCAACAGTCCAGCTGCCCAGTTTTGTATGTTGGACTGCTGCGCCGCCGCAAGATCATCCATGGCCGCCTGCTTGAAGATGGAGGTTTCTGGCAGAGCGGTCAGCGCACTCCAAAAGCGCAGCGCCTGCCGCTTCCATTCCACCGCCAATGGGAGCTCGCCAAGCTCCTGCAGGAGCACTGCAGGAGCACTGCAGCGGGGACAGAGCGCCGAACGCCGCACAGCTCCCTCATCGCCTGTACGGAGCTGGCCTCCAGTTTGTTTCGCCCGGTTCGACACTCCGCCACCATATGTCGCAGACCCCAAACTTCACAGCCGTAGGATGCTGTGGGCGCTACTGTCGTCAGATACAGTTGCATCATGACGTCAACGCTGTAGTGACAGTCCAGCCGCTTGATGCGCCGGCGCAACAGCCCGGCTGCCGCGTTCTGCCGCCGCTGCATCTCCAACATGCCGCCGGCGACGCCGCGGGTCGCTGTGAAGTCGAGGCCGAGATCTGATGCCCTATCTGTCTCTGACGCTTGTGTCTTACGACCGGTGGGAGCCGATATCTCCACAGAGCGGTCTTGCTTTATCAGGACAGCAAACAGGACGTGCATTGCCCTGACCAGACCTCGCCTGAGTGCGTGGTAACCCGCCCACGACGTGGTTTTCGTTTCCACTGGTTGGGGAAGGAGAGATCGGCCATAGATGCGCCAAAGTTTAATATTTTGCCGGCCGCCAGTGCAATTGGTAACGGGGGGATTTCGTCACCAGCCCCGACGCACTCTTGAGTCCCGTTTCGGAGGCCGGCAAAGCCAACATGGACTACGTGCAGCAGCACTTGCAAGCACTGACGTATCCAGAGCGTGAAGAAACTGCTACTCGGAGAGCCAGCCGCAGCGTCGCGCGTGCCAGTGGCAGATTGACGCACTTGACTGCCGTTCTCTGGGGCCATCGCTGCTGGGCAGGTGCGCTTGTGAAGCGCTTGTGGTGCTGGCAGCTAACGTATGCATCAAATTGGGCGTAGGACGAGCCGGCCGCCTGGCAGATTGGGGCTGTCGTTGTCAGCTTCATGCGCATGCTGCTGCGGCGGCACGTCGGCATGCCGTCCATCATTCTCAGCGCTGACCTTGGAGCAACAACTCCAGCCTCATCTAGCCTTCCAGCCAGCATGACGTGCATGTGATCTGTGCAGGAGCGGTAGGGCGGAGAGCTTGGTCAGGAAGCGTCTCGCTACGATAGAACAGCGCCGCCGGTACGTGGTCAACATGTGTTGCATGTCTCGCCCGACAGACATAGTTGGTCTGGATTGGCTAAACGTCTTTCAACTCTGCACAGGCACGCGACAGGATGTATCTCATGTTCTACTACGATCCTGCCGGCAAGCGCGTCTACACACTGGACGTGCGCTGCTGTTCGTCCAGTTTCCCCTGCATGACACACGAGATGTGTCCTGGCATCACTCGCCTTGTCGTCACGGCATATTGTTGCTGCATGGAAGAGCTGTGACCATATGTCCACCGATTTGAACTATCCTTCCTTGCAGAAAACCGCGCCCGACGGCACGCCGACGCAGTCGGCCCACCCGGCTCGCTTTTCGCCGGATGACAAGTTCTCGCGTGAGCGCATCATCCTGAAGAAGCGCTTTGGGCTGCTGCCGACCCAGCGGCCACCGCCGGAGCTGTGAGCATCGATCACCGAGATGGCGTCGCTGCTGAGCATCCCTTGCTTTTGACCTTGGGATTCTGGGCGGCGCCGTTGCGATGCCTGGCATGGGGTCGGCGTGTGTCAGCCAATGGTGCCGAGTGACCAGGTTTGTGACACTCTAAGTACTGAACATTGGGCGTCAGTGCTTGTTAGATTTATCTTATAGAAGAACAACAATCGTTTTTCACTCTGGTTTCTGTTGCAAAAGCTTGGTACAAATGACAGTAGACACAATCGACCAGGTCTTGTGGACATCCTGCAGTTTGCACCACGAACATTCCCCACCCTCCCCAACCCCCCGCAAGGCGCCGCCGCCATCGAATCGGCTCGCATTCATCACACGATGTACACAGCTTGCTACAGGTGCTTAGTCGTCCAGCCAGTTCTCGGCGGCCGTCTTCTGCTGCCGGAGGTTGGAAGCGTCCCGTCGCAGCGCGGCCAGCTGTGCGTCGCGGTCCGCCAGCGCCTTTGTGAGCTGTGCGACGCGCGTCTCCTGCCGGTCCAGCGCCCTCTGGATCTGCTGCCTGGACACTTGTTCCTGCACGTGCAAAAGCAGCATGGTGTCTCAATGGTGGCTTACGCTCGAACCCCTTTGCACCCCTCCATACTACCTACCTCGTTCGAGTCTGTCTACCTCGTTCGAGTCACTGACTGCATGGCAGGCGTCGAGTGTCGACCAATGCAAAGCAACTTCAACACGCCAAGCGCAGTTGCAGATTCGCCTTTCACGTCCCCGATCTCATGTGGCAGTCCCTAATGAGAAATGGAAAATGCTATTTGACAGCTTCGATTTCGTCCATTACGCCACATTTGCAACCCACCTGCTTCAGCTCCCGCTGGTGGTCCGCGAGGCTGCCGGCGCGGGAGGCGGCGCGGTCCGACGCCGCGCCCAGCTGCGCCTTCAGCGCCGTCAGCTCGCGGGTGGCCTCCGCCAGGCGCAGCTGCGCCGCGGCCTCCGCGGCCCGCAGCTCCGCGGCCTCCTCCGCGATGCGCCCCGCCGCGGCCGCGTCCTGCTGCAGCTCGTCCATCTCTAGCGCCTGCAAAGGATACATGTTGTGAAACGGCAAGCGAATATGGCATGATTCAGGAGCGAGGTCCCGCTGCGGCCGCGTCCTGCTGCAGCTCGTTCGTCTCCAGCGCCTGCAGATGGTGGTGTTTTGGGTGAATCAGAGGCACATCTGGCGAGCCAGGGGGCGCCTATAAGCATCCATCAGGGTAGCGAGGTTCATTGAGGCCGTGTCCTGCTGCAGCCCATCCATCCCCAGTGCCCGTACAAAAGAATGCATGGAACTCAGCCAATTATCGATCCAGGAGCGGCTCGCATGAAAAGCCGCCATGCTGAGCTCATGAAGCTCTCAGAGTTTGGCGCCTGTCGACGAATTTGAAGAAACCTAAGTTGAGAGATGCAAATCTTCATACAGAGACTGCTGAGCTGGCGCTCCGCGTCGCCGGTGTTCATGTGGGAAGACAACAGCACTGGTGTGTTTCACGCTCGTTCACCATGATCAAGGTACGCTATATGTTGTTATAGGTCTCGTATTGTATTTAATAGCGCCAATGAGTTTCATAGCAAACCTGGCTGAGCAGCTGGCGCTCGGCGTCGTCGGCGCGCTCCCGCTCCTGCACTGCGGCCGCCTGCGCTTTGGCCAGTGCCGCCTCCGCGCCGCGCGCCGCCTTGCGTAGCCGCGACGCCTCCTTCTCCAGCTCGCCGGCGCGCTCCCGCTGCCGCCGCTCCTGCCGCTGCGCCGCTGCCGCGGCCTCCTCCGCCGCGGCCGTGATCGTGGCGTCCGCCGCGCCGTGCAGCGGGGAGGGCTGCCCAGGGGCCTGCTGCCGCAGCTGGCGCAGCTGCCGCTGCGCCGCCGCGAGCTGCTCCTGCAGGTGCGCCACCTGGCCCCGCAGGCCGGCGCACTCCTGCCTCGCCAGGCTGAGCTCCTGCTCCGCTGCCTCCGCTTCCTCCGGCGACCGCCCCTGGCATGGCCCCGCGTCGCCGCCCCAGCTGCGGTTGCCGTCGGTGCCGTCGCCGCTGGCGCCGCCGGCTGGCGGCGCGGACGACAGCTGCGCCTGCAGCGCGTCGCACTGCGCCGCGCTCTCGGCCAGCTGCGCCTGCGCGGCGTGCGCCGCCTCGCGGTGCTGCTCCGCCCGCCCCTGCGCTAGCTTCACCTGTTTCGCGGCCACAGTGAAGTCTCAATGAGATGGCGCCGGCAGATGCAAGCGCAGATCAGGGTAATCAAGCTATGTGTGACACGAGGTTTCCTAGCATTCTCAGACAAGAGCAAGACCACACAGGTGGCATTCTTAATTCTTAGATGTTGCTGACTACCACAGGTGCAGCTTGCGCATTGGCTGCTCAGATGCACCCCAACAACCTGGCACCACACCTTCTCGCGGGTGATGGCCAGCTGGCCAAGCGCATTCTGCGCCTTGGCCTTCTCCGTCAGCAGCGCCCGTCGCCGCACCTCCGCTGCATCCTCCGCTGCTGCCAGCCGACGCCGCAGGTCCTCCATTTCCTGCATCGTAGCATGTTGTTATGTGGTGACCCACCCTCATGACATCAAGTGTGGCGGCCGGCTCTCGGAGCTACAGCATGACAACACCGTTGCACCGATATCAGGTACAACAAGCTTAAACGGTGCGCAACCTCAAGGAGTGCACAAGCCTGCCATATAAAGTCGACCTGACACAACGAACACATGTCGCTTCGGAATTTCAAATGCAAATGCACCTGGATGTCGAGCTCTGCTGCAGCGCTGCTCGGCACCGCGACGGCATGCGCCTCGGCCAGGCTGCGCTCCGCCAGCTGCCGCGCCTCATGCTCCTTCACGACCGCGATCTGCACATGCGGCGACGTGCAAAGCGTGTCAAGCTATCTTGCTGGCATGATGTGATGCAATCTGCGATCGCCACTGCATGGCTGCATCAGGCCATCTGCAACAGACTCACTTGCAGTATGTATCTTAAACAGCCCGGGCATTCGATCGAAGCTGGTTAGGTCTATGCTCCATAGCTTCCAATCTGCAAGCGTCAGGCACCCCACCTGCAGACGCTGGGCCTCTGCGCGGGCTGCCAGCAGCTTTGCTTGTGCAGCCACCAGATCCTGCCGCGTCTGCGCCATCTGCCCGCTGGGGTCGACGCACGCGTCGTTGAAGCTGCTGCTGCGGCTGCTGGGCTGGCCGGCTGCGGGCACGCAGTGCAATGGTGGTCATGAGGTCACCGGCCACATATCAGGATTGGCTGCTGCACGCTAGTCAGTCATCTCTGCAGGCCGTGGGAACATCGAGCAAAGAGTGCTCTCCGCCGACCTCAACGGACACAGCAGTATGTGTGCATGCAAGAGCAAGGTACCCCACCAGGCAGGAAGGCGTCATCATACGCCAGGCGCTGCCGGACGGGACTGAGGGAGCTGACGTCGCTGGCGCCGCCGTGCGCCGGCGGCGGCGTGGCCGGCCGCGAGTCGGGCCGGCCGCCTTCTGTCCGCGCCAGGGTGGCGTTGTCCCGCCGCAGGCTGGCCTCCAGCTCCGCCATCTTCTGCTGCACGCGCTGCTTGAAGGTGCTGCGAGGCGTCGGCGCCGGCGCTGGCTGCGGCGTCGCGGGCGGCTCGGCGGCCTGCTGCTGGTCGTGCTGCTGCTGCTGCCGGTGTGCCTGGCTGTCTGCGCTGCGGTCCCGAGTCCGCAGCGGCTGCCGTTGCTCCGGCGGCAGATTCTCTTTGGCACCCTGCAGTTGATGAGACGTTTCGGTGGCCGTTTACGCGACGCATGCACGGAATCAAATTCGCTGCAGATCTGTCCCTGAAGAAACCAGGTCTGGATGCCATTAAGCCTGACCTGGACATGTTTGCTGCCGTCAGCATCCAGCCAGGTGCGATTCATGGGCGATGCCAGGAGGTTCTGCCAGTCGCCGTTGTCCGTTCTCACGGATTGCTCCATCTAATCATCGGTGGCGCACATCTATCCTCTTGATGCTAGCCTGCTGTAAGCGGCCTGCTGACCCTGGGCATCCGACAGACGAATTCAAACCTGCGCAACCTGCTGTCGGCCTTGCATCAGCAGGACAACGATGCGCCAGGGTCAGTGTCTTTTGAGATGGAGTTCTAGGCATTGTGAGCGACACCAGTGAACTGGCCATCGCAAGGATTCGAACTTGCGGGAAGCAGCTCGCGCCAAAAGAAAACCTGGAGCGCGGGAACGTTGTTGTCGTGCAGCTGATGGCTAAAGCACAGCAGAGCACAGTTGCTGCCAATCACATCTTACAATTTTGGCACTGGTGCCTCACATCTAAGGCTCCGTTGAGTGTTGCCTTGATTGAATTACCAGTTGGAAGTTCTGCAGCCATCCCGAAGCCCCCCGGATCAGCGTTCCAGTAGCTAGACAACGTGCTTTGCAGGCAAGCCGCAGTTCATTGCGTTCAGCTTCCCCTATCGCTGGTGCTGACTGAGGTTGAAATAGTGTACCTCAGCTGTTGCGCGGTCTAACAGCACCAGCCCGTCCTGGCGCTCGGCCGGCCAAGCGGGGCAGTGCTGCTGCTCCTGACTGCCATAGCTTTCTCCTGGTTGATGACGGGCCACCAGAGGGATAACGCCGGCGATATCGAGCTTGGCGGCAATTCCTGGTTGCCCGCCGCGCCGGCGGAGGGCAAGCAGCTGCGGGCGTTGACGCTCAACTGCTGGGGCCTCTGGGTCGTCGCCAAGCAGCGCCAGCAGCGCATCAGGTGCTGCAGTCAGTGGAGGATACATGCATCGAGGTTGCGCATGTGCTGGGTCATGCGTCAGCGCGGAAGTTCATTGGAGGACACATGCATCAAGGCTGCACAAGTGCTGATGCATGAGTCAGGCAACAGTGACGGCACATGCAGCAGCAAACGCCAACTGTGCTTGGCTTCTCGGTCATGCAGGGCGATTGCAAAGTACTTGGAGCGGACGAATGCCGAGGTCGTGGTGCTGCAAGAGGTGTTCCTCCGCGCCGATGCTGATACATTGATCAGCGGCGGGGCGCGCGGCGGCCTGCCATACTCTCAGCGATTCAGGGGCGGCATTCTGGGCGGCGAGCTCGTCACGCTGTCTCGACACCCAATCATCGCGGTGCGTTTTGGTGGCACGGGGTGCCAACGCTCACTGACATGCTGCAATGATGGTTGTCGAAGGTGCTGTGCTGCTGTTGCGCAGGTGCACTTTGAACAGTTCAGGGCCTCGGGCAACCCTGTCGCCATCCTGCAAGGCGACTATTTTGCTGGCAAAGGCATCGGCCACACCCGCATCGCCACACCACACGGCACTGTGGTGAGTGATGCGTAGCCTTGCGAGCCAGCTTGAACGATATCGAAAGCCGGAGGTTCGTCGATTTGTGCTGTGCGATTTGTGCTCTGTCCGGAGGCCTGGCACTAAATGTCAAGACTGACCGAGGTGACCCTACACCTTTGTTTACAGGACGTCTACAATACGCACACCCATGCAAACTACTCGCACCGCTACAAGCCGCAGCAGGTCGGGCAGCCGTGGCGGGTGCCGGCCGACCGGGACTCGCCCATCCGCCTGGCGCAGATCGCACAGCTGGCTCAGTTCATAAAGCTGACGGTGCGCTGCACTCAAATGGCGGAAGTCTGCGGCGTGTCACGGCCGCTCGGACAATGCAGTGCTTGTCACACTGCTTCCTTACCTCCTCACAGCTGTGCCGCAGCCTGTAAAAGCTCAGCAGCCTGCGGCGATAGCTGCATGCGCTGCAGGCAGGCCCGTTGATGAGCGGGCCAGTGCTGTCTAGTGCATGCTGTTGCTCGACAGCCACAGCATGTGCAAGCATGTATGTGCGTCGCCGCAGGCGGGCAAGAAATGTGCTGGCTGGGGGTGACACGAACGCGCCGCCCAACTCGCTGGACATTGCGCTCTTTTGAGCGCTGCTGTCGCAGCATGTTGAAGCATGCGTGTCCATGGCCGCAGGCGGGGCAGAATGTGCTGGTGGGGGGCGACATGAACGCGCCGCCCGACTCGCTGGACATCGCGCTCTTCCGGTCGCTGCTGCCGAGCCTGCGGGACCCCTGGGCGGAGTTGCACCCCGAGGACCCTGGGCACACCTCCAACTCGCCGAACAACACCCTGGCCGCCGGCTCAAGTGCGCCTTTTCCTGCATGTGTGCTGTGGTACCGAACTCGAGCCCTGAGGGGAGTCATTGTCAAACTTGACACCGTCGTGCGGGAATTGCGGGAATCAAGCATGTTTTGTTCTGTGGCGGCTGCCAAGTGGCTGCTTCCCTAGGCTGCTGTGAACCATGGCTGATGGGCGCAGCCTGTCACGTGTCACCAGGCAGTCATGTTGCTGATGACAGCCGCTGCAAAAAGTGCCTGTGTCAACCCCTGAACCCTCTCTTACAGACTCTCTGCCCTCCTACCGCAGAGGACCCCCCGGTGCGCATTGACTACCTCTGGACCAGTGCAAAACCGCTGGCAGCCACCCTCTTCTCCAAGAAGACCAGCGACGGCACCTCCTTCAGGTGTGCCCGCCGATTCCAAGGTCCCAGGAGCTTGCAAGTAGGTCACTTTCCGTCCCAACCATGTCTGTAGTCAGTGGTGTTGAGCACCAACCCCTGCATAGGATATCTCAAAATGGGGGCGAGGCTGGCAGGTGTAATCTGTCTCACGATTTCTAACCTGCAGCGACCACATGGGCCTGGCGGCGGTCATCGGGCTGCCGCACTCTGCGGCGAAGCAGGCGGACGAAGGTTGGGCCGTCGCGGAGGAGGCGCCGCTCGCCGTCACCGCGGACATCATCTTGCAGGGTGCGCAGCTGTGGACAACGTGGACACTGGTTGCATATTGTCACGACATCTGCTGTCTTCCCTTTATTCAGCTCTTGGACAAGAGTGTAATGACAAAGGGAACTCAATCTCAGCAACCATGACCTCTCGCAATCCTGCTGCTCTGGTCGTGCGCGCAGACTGCAGTCGCTGCAGCGCCTGTTCGGACGCTCTTCTCGCGGACCTGTGCAGCATCTCCCAGCCAACTTTTTGCTCCCGTACGCGCAGGCTGCCGCCGGTACAATGCCTGGAAGGACGCCTGTCTGGCGGCCTCGGCCACGCTGCTGGCCGTGGGCCTGCTGGCGCTGGGCTTCGTCATCCCGCAGCCCTGGTGGCGGTACCCAGGCGGGCTGCTGGTGGTGCTGGCCATCATCCAGGCAAGGTTCAATATCAGCGTCATCAGCGTCAAGTGTGATTCTCCTTTCTGTTTGTGTTCGGATATTATTTTGTACCATCAGGTGGGTCATCATACTTGTTTGTACTGTGTGAAGGCGCTGGCGCTGGCCGCGGCGCCGCTGCTCTTCATCATCGGCATGGCGGGCCTCGGCTCCGTTGGCCACGCCCTGGAGCAGGCGGCAGACGAGCTGCAGCTGCTGCTGCCACCGCAGGGATGACGTGTGGGGGGCGACCGCCGTGATTTTGTATACCTAGGTAGTTGCTGCCGCAGGTTTGGTGTTGTTTCAACATGAGGCGTGATGATTGAGCAATTTTGTTCGAACTGTGCGAACCTTGCTTTTCAGACGATTGCTGTAAAGTACGTGTAGGCATGCATGTCACTCGCCGACGAAGGGTACACATTGGGGACTTTAGCGAGAATGTGACTACCCAAAGGCATCCTGCTGACATTGCAAGTATGTTGTAACCATGGGCATCGAGTCGAATGCATTGGCAAAACAACTGCAAGAAAATGGTGCCATGTGACTGTCTGACTTTCATGCGAACGCCTCCAGAGTCCGCGTTGCTAGCGCCATCAGGTCACACAGCGAGCAGACAGCCCCCCGTAAGGTCCGCGCGTCCGTGGCCGCAAAGTTTCTGCAGTACGATAGAGAGGCACTGTTAACTCATATTCAGTGACCTCGGTGCAGCGCCACTAATGCATCCACAACCAATTCCAGTTGCACGCAACCTTACATGGTGAGGCTGCTCCCGTCGATTTTGAAGGACTTCTCGACCTGCTGGGGCCGCAACTGCGAACGGAACAAGCAGCGCTTAGCAAAACTGGGTACATGGCCGGCAGATGACACTCTCTGCTGTGCACAACTTGCAAGCAAGGGGAGCAGGCCGTCACACCTCTTTGTCCACTGACAAGGCCCGCATGATCATCTCCGCATGCTCTGGGCTGCCGAAGTTGATTGTGCAGGAGCTGTAGACCAGAAGCGGCAGCATCAAGTCGCATGACAATCGCATTTGTATGGAACTCTCCACTCTGCGGCAGGCGCAGCGGTGATGCAGGCATGCACTTGCATGGACACATGCGGGAGCATGACAGCATGAAGGACAGCATCCATGGAAGCAATACCATGTGAATGGCTTGTCGCTCGTCGATATTGCAGGTTCAGCTGCCGGCGCGGCTGCGGGCTGCGCTTCCACCGCCAACATTGTCTGCACACCACAGGGTCTGTGAGTGACGACTTCGCAACGATGAGGGCAGACCAGAGAAAGTCGTGAATGTGATTCTCTTTCAAAGCGCTATGTCACATTCAATAATGATGCGCCTCCTGCCGCCGGCCGCTCTGAGGCCTGCCAGCCGAAGTGATCACCGCTGGGAAGAAAGGGATGGGCAGGATCCTTTGTAACTCGATCAACTGATGAGATGGCAAAGACAACCGCTGCTTGATGTCGGGCAGAGTGACCTGCTGTTGCCTTGCATATATAGAGACACTTCCAAGTCGTCGATGTGATGGGGCAGGGGCGACCTTGTCACAGGAGAACAGAAACGTCGCAGGGTCACTGAAATTGCAATTGTAAAGTGCGGCGATCCATTAGAGCCGAGTTTTTGAGCCCAACTGCATGATGACGGCGTGCCAGGTCAGATGCGCAGGTGCAGCCGGTCTGAGCATTACAGAACAACAAAGCGCTACCGCCAAGGCGCTCAGCATACGGGTTTTGACGCTCTTGTTGTGCCTTGACACCTTGCGATGCGTAATTACTTCACAGCTCATCCGGCTTGACTGGCAAGCTGACGGCGTTTTCGTGGTGTGAACGCCTAGACATTGCACTCTGGCCATTCGCTTGGAACTCTTGCTGCAACTTGCAGCATGAAGGCCACAGCGTCGCAGCCATCTGCTGCAGCAGAGGTCGGCCATCGACCACTGTCTCGCCAGCTTCCACCGCTACATTTGCAGCGACAGCAGCGAGGGCGTGGCAGCCGCTTGTTGGTATTGGCAGCCCAGAACTTTGAAGTCTTGATATGTACCAACAAGACCTGCAAAAAGCAGGGCTCGAAGCAGGTGAGTGCAATGTGGTGGTGTGGCCCATCTGCAGCGCCGCACCGCAGGTTGCCCAGCTCGTTACGTGTTCACCACGGAGCTTTACATAGTCACCGTGAACACCGGTGGAATGGAAAGTGTCGACCTCTGCTCTGTGCGACGCAGCCCGCCCGATGTAGACCGCGCCGCTCACACCGTGTGTGATGCGCAGATTTTGCAGTTCGCCCAGGACCTGCACTTGGACGGCATTGCCGTCCGCGAGATGGGGTGCTTGGGCAAGTGCGGGAACGGGCCCAATGTGGCGGTGTTGCCGCCCGGCGTGGTGATGAACCACATGGCGACGCCGGCACGCTTCGCGGACGCCATGAGGGCTGTGTGCGGCGCCGAGGTGACGTTGGCGGTGCTGCGCGCGACCGAGCTGCGCCTCGCCGGCAACGCACAGGTGCTGGCGCTGACTGAACAATGGCGGCCCCCGCACAGTGAGAATCGTGGGAGGTTTGGCTTGCCACTGCTGATGACTGCCAGATAGAGCATGGCTGCATCCACAGGTCAGGTCCAGGGAGAGAGGATGCTCAGGTTGCCTCTGGCTGACGCTGCCTGGCACAGCAGGCGTCAGGGTCAGGCTTGATGTCCCCCTGAATCATGGTGGCTCCACCTGCAAGCCTGGCGTCGTACCTGATCGCTGCCTCACAGCTGCTCTAATGCACAGGCATGGCAGGGGGATCGCAGACGGACTGCGACTCCCACAGCCAGGCGCTGGGACTGACGCACTGGTACCACATCGCATGAAGTGGCAACAAAGTGCATTCTTCGATGTATGCGCAGGCGCAGCAGGGCGACCTGCAGGCGGCGTGCGACGGCTACAGCCAGGCGCTGAAGCTGGTGTCACCCATGCTCTAATCCACGTGGCACACTGCATGGCCTGCAGGCACGCCTTGGCAACCTGCAGGCGGCCTGTGACAGCTACAGTGAGGCGCTCGAGCTGGGCGTGCCGCACGGCCGCCACCTGCTGCTGGCCAACCGCTCGGGCGCGCGGCTGCAGCTGGGCGACGCGCGTGGCGCGCTGTCGGACGCGGATGCCGCCGCGGAGTGCGGCCCGCCGTCCTTCCACACGGCGGCCATCCGGCAGGTGAGTGCGAACTTTGGATTGAGTGGGCCGAATTCAGTCTCTCATGCGGATCAATTTGACAATGCACAGCTGACTCCGCCGTCATCACCGTCCAGCAGGCGCGCCTGGAGCAGCTGCCTTCCGTCGGCAGTTCTTCAGCGGTTTTGGGGTTTGCATTGCATTGCATGCGATGTGCGAGTATTCCACGCCAGTTCGGCTGCCCCAGTTTGGCTGCACGACCTCTTGCGACCTCATGCGGCTGTGATGGCGCAGGTGGAGGCGCATGCAGCTCTAAAAGACTACAGCGCGGCAGCAGAGGCGTTGCAGAGAGCGAGTGCCAGGGATGCAGCTTTCACGAAGAAAGAGGAATACAAGAGCCTCGAGCGGCAGCTGGGTGCCTTGGTGCGGCAGCCTGTGAGCGCGCACTGATGCAGGTAAATGCAGCGATTCCCCGTTGCTTTCAGGCTTCAGGACAGTGGCTTTCTTGACGAGCGAGTTCTCAAGCTTTGGACATAGGATAGGTCATGATGGTCATTGATTGGTCAAATGATTTGCTTCTCGATTCTTTTGTTGCTACCTAGCTGGACAATGAGCAGTGCTGGCGTTTCAATTCTCGTGTTGCTGTCTTGAACTCACAACGGGCAATAGTTGCCCACCATCGCTTCACAGTTATGTAAATTGATCTGTCTCCCCAAACAACCGATCCCCCCGAGCAAATCTCAGAAAAACGCTAGAGCCGCCAACGCACAGCAGCGCTGCCAGGCCCAGTGAATGCCGCCAGCCGGCCAGCACCGCGGCGCCGCCCGCGTGCTGCAGCAGGCGGCCTGAGAGAGCCACGCCAACCACCCCTGTAGAGATGGCACAAGCTCTTGCTGGGATGAGCCCTTTCGGTTGCGAGAGTGGAGTCCCAAGCTCATGACCAGGTCAGTCGCATGCTGTAGGACGCGTGCCAAGGACGGAGCATGCGGGCCGACCGGCGCATCACCTCAAGGCTTGTGCAACACTGGCTGCAAGCATGCTACTGCACCTGCGAGCGTGCCGGCGGTGTTGGAGACGCCCATGACGACGCCGGCGTACTTTGGCGCGATGTCCATGTGGTTCACGGAAAAGCCGCCGCGCGCAAAGCCGCAGAAGCCCAGCGACAGCGACGTGATCGCCACCCCCACCGGCACGCTGCCTGCCAGCGGCATGAGCATCAGGGCTGCCGCCGCACCCCAGAACCCTGCAGCGTGAAATGTCACCTGGCTCGCAGCATGTGCACGCGAATATTGGATGGCGGTAATGAACAGAAGTTACCGCCACAGCCAGAGGCTCCCATGGCTGTCTGAGCATTGCAGCAGGTCCAGCACGAAGAAGACGGGGCATTCAGTGCGCAGCCGCATCCCTGCCGCCAGTCCATCCGGCGGTGGAGAGTCCCGATGAGATTCTAACAAGTCTTCTGGAAGGAGTCTTTGGAGAGGCGCTCACCTGCAGAGTTGACCATCTTCTGGGCGCACGCCACTGACAGAGCTCCATTTATTCTGATAGAAGCTCCACATATTTTGGTAGAAGAACACCTCGTTTTGTTGACGCTGTTGTGCCGATCCTTGTGGAGCCTGTTTCGCGCACCTGCAGAATTGACCATCTTCCTGGCGCGCGCCACGGAGGAGTGCCGCGCGATGAGCCACTCCCCAGCGTAGCCGCCCGCATTGGACATCGCAAACATGACCAGGTAGGGCAGCATCTTGACGCTGCCGGTGGTCGACAGGCTGGCGTGCAGCACCGAATCGAAGTACGTCGGCAGCCAGTTCATGACGACGTAGAAGGCGTAGTGGAACGTGAAGTTGTTCACCTGCGCCACAGATTGCTTGTTCGGACATACGTTGAGCTGCCCCACTTGCAAAACCGCCATTTGCGCCAAAGGTCCACAAGTCCTTGCGCACTCGGCAAGGCAGCCGCTTTGTTCAGGGGCGCATCAGGGCGCAGGGGAAGCCAAAGAGCAGCGGGAAACCGCACCACGATGGCCCACACGGCAGGGTGGCACATGATGCGCGCCCACGGCGTCGGGTCCCGCGCCTTCTGCATCTTGTTATACGATGACGCCGCCACCGGCAGCGCCCTGCCAGAGCTGCAGGTTTGACAAGTCGTGCATTGTTGGAATCGAAGGTCAAGACAGTTGTTCAATGCAAAGGGTGGCCGGGTTTTATGACGGGCAGGCTGTGATGGATGCATGCTCGGTCTGAGGGGCTGTCTCCACACGTAGAAACATCCTTGCACTTCTGACAAGCTGCCGCCCAAAGAGCCTCCCGCTCTCCTCACCTCTTGGGTATCCTGCGGCTCACGAACACCCAGAGCAGCAGCCAGCACAGGCCCAGGGCGCCGTTGAAGCGCGGCAGGAAGGCGGCCCCATAGCGGCTGCCCAGCCCGGGCAGAAACTGAATCGCGCCGGCAGACCCCATATACATGCCCGAAGTCGTCAGCGACACCGCCGTGGCGCGCTCCCTGGGCGGTATCACCTGCAGGTGAAGGCACATCTGGTACATCATGAAGGTGAAGTCCCGCTGTCACAAGCTCACAGGCTCCTGAGTGATGCAGCAACGGATTGGGACCCGCTGCAGCGCCAAAGACATGGCTTAACACAGTAAAAAGCTGTGCCAAGGGCAGTGGCACGTCGCAGTGTATGGGGCGCTCACCTGTGCCAGGACGGTGTGGATGGAGGGGATCAGCAGGCCCTGCGAGATGCCGACCGCTACGCGCGCCGCCGCGATTGGCGCGCTGGTGCGAGAGTTGATGGGCGTCAGAATCGATGCGATCGACCACAGCAGGAAGGACAGCATGAGCGTGCTGCGCCCGCCCCAGCGCTGCGCCGCCCAGCCGCCTGGCACCTGCACAGCAGGCGCACATCAACGGGGGACACTGTGCAAACCGTCATGATGCACAGACCGGGCGCTTTCAGCCTGCTGCCTGCCTACGCTTGCAGGAGCAAAATCAGTCGTCATGATTGTAGCGACTGCATTTTCCGATACTACCCTTGACAGCACCCCTTGACAGCAAGGCTCACCTGTGACAATGCATAGCCCCAGAAGAAGGATGATAGCACTGTGCCCTTGACGGCCTCGGACACGGCCTGCTCCTTTGCCGCGGCTGTGTAGGCCACAGAGAACCCCGTGCGCTCCACGTAGGCGATGAAGGTGGCCAGGAAGCAGGCTGCCACGATCGTGTGGCGCGCCCCTCGCCTGGTGGGCAGGTCCGCGCCCTCGCCGCTGCGGCGCTCCTTGCTGGGATCGACTCCATAGGCGCGAGGTGGTCCATTATTCATGTCACCAGCACTTCGAAAACCAGGCTCCTTTTCCTTCGTACTCGCTCTCAAGCATCAAGTAGAAGCTGCTGGGCACACCGTCTGTGATGAGCTGGCTGAATTGCACCGATCACATGGACATGGCCTTGCTGCTGATTGTTCTTCGTTAACCTCGCGGGCGTTGTTCAAGATATCCTCAGCATGCAGAAGAGACTCTGGTCGCACCGCAAGGACTCGAAGACTAGCGACTGCACCTTGCTGACCAGGTTCAGTCACGGGAAGAGATCTGGCCACTTGTCCACTTGGTCTTGTACGGTGAGTGTCAGCATTGTGTAGCAAGCTCGGCGCACTGCGCAGCGAGCATCATTTAAACACCTGCCCGCCATCATTGATCGAAGGGGAGCACGCAGCATTGAGAGCAGCAGCAATGCTGTCACGGCAGATGGCAGACACATGCAGGCGGGTGCCGGAGCGTGAGCGCCTCATTTGCAGCGATGTGCTCAGTCGAACCACAGGAAACGTAAATGTTCCAAGCACTGCCAAGTGCTTACTGATTGTTTGACGCAGGCCCCGGGCGCAGGGTGAGAATCCTACTGCCCTGATGTTCTGCCGCATGTGCTGCACGTGCTGGATACCTCAGCCCGTCACACAGGCATGCACTACCTCGATGCAGCAACGCGCCCTAGTCACGACCACGAGTGAGACAACAATACGCCCACAACTGCACTCTTCCTGCAACTGCATCACCCCATCTGCGTCCAGGTGGCAGTCTGTCCCAGCAGACGCCGCTGGCCAAGGTACGCACAGATGCTGCCGCTCCGCAGGTTCCGCAAAGGTGTGATCATCAGAGTTCGCCGCCGGCGCCGCCGAGCGTGTCGTTGACCGCCGCTTTGAGCGACGAGCTGGACAGGCCGGCCGCCTGCAGCCAGGGTCACGCATCATTGAGGCCCCACCTCTGCTTGCTTCTACCTGTCTCGTGCAGACCACAAAGCGTGGTGCATCAATTGTCAGGCGTATGCAGAGGCTACCGCAGAGGCAGGACTGTGTGGGATACCCAGCAGGGCGCTGGCTGCGGCACACAACAGTCGCAAGGCCAGCGATGGGCCGCAGAGTGTGCGCGCGCCGCGAAGGAGTATTTGCCGAGCAGGAAGGCGATGACGGCGACCAGGAGCACGATCCAGGTGCTGAAGCCCGCGACGGCGGCTGCCTGCGTCCGCCGCCCGCCGCCCTGGCCCTGCAGCTCTAGCAAGTCCAGCCGCTTCTTGAGGTCCGCCTTGTCCTTCTGCGCCTGCGCCATAATCGGAAAGAGGAACACTCGATATGAAAATCAGCATTTGCGTCGAGGTTCAAGCAGCCAACAGGCTCCGCCAGCAGGCCATACAACTTCGCAAGCGACTTGGGAGCGCTGCCTTGGGAGGTCCACCGACACAACGCCGCACAGTGTGCACAGAACACATCTGGCATGGCCGAGCGCCAACAATGCTTTTATCAGTTGATGCTCACAAAACACCGCGCAACATCGCACCTTTTGCAGGTCGCTCTTCAGCCGAGTGCGCTCCTGCGCGAAGGAGTCGTCGGTTCCGCGCGACACGGAAACTGGCGCTGAGTCGTCCTTGAACGCCTTGGCAGGGCTGGCCTCCTCCTCCACACCCTCCGGCACAGGCGACGGCGGCTTTGGCGGGCCCACCTGGAATGCCGTATATGCATGTCATTCACAGCTACACCCTTCACATTCCATTGTGCGAGGGTCCGGTGTGTCTGCAACTATAAGAAAGTCGCCCGCCGAGCTCGCCGCCGACCGGGCTCGCAGCCGGAGGAACGCAGGGCAGGGCAAAGCCTGTCAAGGCCTGCTCGTTGCTGCAGCCAAGCAAACGCACAGCTTGATTGTCAAGCCAAGGTAGTCACAGTTGCTCTCACCAGCAGCACGCGCAGCTTTGTCTGGCGGATGTCTTTGTTGTTGGCGGGGTCGAAGGTGTCTGCTCCGACCTCCCGGGTGCCGGGCGGCGCCGTCGTGTACTGCACCAGGAACTTGTCCTTCACATCCTCCAAGGACGGCGGGTACTCGCGCTGCGCCTGCATGATGACCTGCACATCTTTCGTGTTGCCTGGCTCCACCACCCCCGAGCTGGGCCGCACGCAGTACTTCTTCGGCGAGGTGGTCTTGACTTTGAATGCGATCTTCTCCTTGCCGGTGTTGGACAGCGACAGCGTGACCGGGATCGTCTTTCGCAGCTCAAAACGAAACTTCAGCTCGGAAGGTGAAATCTGCAGGTCTGAAGCCATCTTGCGTGCTGCCTGCCCCGGAAGGTGCCGCGGCTGAGCTTATCGATGCTGATCTGGATCAATAGTGACACTGCTGTTGTCCTCAAAGGCTCGTGCTTGCTGAGCAGAAGCTCCGAGTCAAGTCGAGAATAATAAGTAATCACAGGTGTCAGCAGGTGGGTCGCCCAGCCAGCTGCGGGTCTACACTGCAGGCCTGTGTGCAGACGCGACTAGAAGTGCAGACTCGCGTTGCTCTTGCTCAGCCTCGCTTGATTGACCGTGGGCGTACAGCTTGAACGTGTGTTAATTGATTTACGTACGTCGTGAATTAGGGCTCTGTTCAGCTGGCCGCAGCGCCAAATGGCGGCAGTGGCTCCACTGTTCGGCGGCCCGACTGAGAACTTCGACTTGCCTTTACAAGTGTGTTTGGCCTGGCCACGACGCCATTTCAGGCTCTCGCTCTAGTCAGCCGCAGCCACACCGCACACAGCTGACCGCTCGAGACCGCCGCCGCCCTGCGTGTTTGTTGTGCCCCAGTGGTCTGCTGATCGCCTGCCAGCCTTCGCTGTGCACCCAAAGCGTTCCCCCTTGTGTGATCACTGCACATGCTGAGCCTGGGACGTAATGCCGCTCAGTCACATTGCCTTTACAAGTACAGATGCCAGCCATAATGGGCCGAACACGAAATCAAAGGCGACAGCAATGAAGCAGCGCCAACCAGCGACGCTCGAACGCCATCGCTGCATCTGTAGCAACATCAACTTACACGCGCCCACTGTCAAAACCGCACCCCAAGAACCGGCCTCCCTAGACCGGCCTCCCTAGACCGGCAAACCGCCTACACGACAAGGATCATGCGCTGCCCGACGGTGGGCCCCACCAGGCGGTGGACGGCCCACACCCGCTTCCTCAAGCCATCTTCCGCCTCCTGCGGTACACCGACGTTCACCATGAGCATAGGTGCCAGACAACGCGCAGCCATTTGCAAGAAGGGCACATGAGGACACGAATGCTGCTGGCTGGCCCAGCGCCAGCAAAGCAAACCCCAGCAAATTTAGGCCCTTAAACAAATGCCGCTCACCTCGCCGAGGAGGCCCGACTGCAGCAGCTGGCCCAGCCGCACCAGCTGCCGCCCCGCGCCGCCGCCCGCCAGCAGCAGCATCGACGCGCGCACAGCTGCGTCATCCACCTGACACCACGCAGATTTGCGAATAGGGCTGCTGGGAATCACGGACTGAGCTGCTTCTCCGGTGCGACGGCTTGTGACACCGCAGGACGCATGATGCATGCGCCGACCAGACTGGCAGTGCAAGCGCATTCTCTGCAATATGCGCACCTGTGTCCTGGAGGCGTCGGGCGCGCCGTCCTGCGCGACGCCGTGCTCCGCGCCGAGGCCGGCCAGCGAGCGCGGCACGGCCGCCAGGCTGGTGTAGGCGCCGCGGCTGCGGATGGCGAGTTGCACGCGCTCGTGCGGCACCCAGACCAGGGACTCCGGGCACAGCAGGTCCGACGGCCGGAACTCCGACTGCAGACCATGCGTTGCAATGTCGATGTAGAAAAAGGTTCAAAGTGAAGGATGCTGGTTCCTACGTCCTGCATCGCAGCTGTCTCAGTCTTCTGAATTGATCACCCCAGGGCCGATGTCTCTGAACGTGCGCAGCTGCGCGTGTCAGACAAAATGTAGCATGCTCCGCGGCAGCTGCTTGCGTCCGCACCAGCGCGTGCATGCGCTGGCGAGTGAAAAGAAACACACCTTGTACGTCATCTTCTCGTTGTCCGGGATGTAGTAGCCCAGGTACAAGTACTTCAGCAGCGGCCGTGCTGTCCAGGCCTGGCGCACAAAGTCCAGCTCCTTGAGCACCGAGTATTTGCCAAGCGACAGATGCGCATACCTGCGGCAGCATGCTTCAGTCTGTTTCCGCACAGAAAGGAGTCTCGTGTGAGCATTCCGCATTGGAATCGTGGATTGGGTGTGCGACGCTCGGCATGCTGGAGCAGCGCACAACCGTCCCAGTGGCGTACTGACAGGAAGGGCGCTGCAGGGGGGTGCGCAGGCCAGGAGAGGCACCTCTTGTCCCAGAACATGTAGACGCTGGAGATGCACTTGGGCAGCACGTCCACCACGGACACAGCAATGAGCCTGGCGCCCAGCCAGTACCTGCAGCAGAGGATATCCTGCTCTCAGTGTGTGTGTCAGTGTAGGGGTGGCATGCTGCACCTGTTTTGTATGCCAGGCGATCACGTTGCCCTCGAGTGAGGCTTCAACTGCATGTTCCAAGTACTTCACAATGTTCGAGCAATACAAAGCAAGATTCATGATTACGAGCTCACTGCATGTGCCAGGAGCCGTAGCTAGCCGATCCAGCCGCTGCGGCGGCGCCGCCATCGCCGTCAGGGTCCTGCGGCGGCAACAGCGGCGAGTCCACCAGGAAGCGCACAAACTGCCGCATTGTGACCTGAGAGCGGTGAACGTTCGTCTCAATGGATCAAACCTTTTTCATCAGGTAATTTGCTTTGCTGTGAACAGCTCGGCACAAATTGCAGAGGACAGGTATTCTGAAGGCCATTCAGGTTTTCTGTCCTGCCTCACCTCGTCCTCCTTATCGCCGTGCTGTTGCACCTGGTAGTCCCTGTACAGAGCAAACTCTGTCTCCACCAGCTGCAGACAGCCGCACACGCTGCTTATTCTTCACGCAAGTGTTCCCCTGCAAGCTCGCCAGCATGATGGATCGGGGTCCTGGTGGAATCCATTGGCGGGGTGCAGTTGCCAATCAAATTGCACCGCCAGTATCAGGAGTCAAACAGAATGGCAAGAACGTTCTTACCTCCCTGGTGGCAGGCACCATGCGCACGGCCAGCTTTGCGTCGGGGCTGCCAGGATTGTCTGAGGGGCCGACCGCTGCCGTTACGTGCCAGAAGTTGTCGTCTGCCGGCTGCGACGCCGCCGTCTCATCCAGCTCGGCCGCATGCAGGCGGCTGCGCTTGGGCTCCCGCACAGGCGCCGCATCTGCTGTAGGCACGAGGCGGACACATGACTACACCGGATGCACACAACGACATCGCCCAAAACGGTAACCACGCGTAAAACCTCAGAATTTGACGAAAGCATGTGCAGCAGGGAGGGGTGATGGCAGACTGCCAAGAACTGCCAAGACAGAGCCGCACCTGCATCCTGCGCAGGCCCAGCGCCGCTAACAAAGCCCGGCCCCCAAAAGTCAGGCAGCGCCATGCCGGACATGGGGCTGGCGCCGGGGGAGGTGCTCAGCTGCAGCTGCTGCGCGCTCTCCGACTGCTCCAGCGCAGCCTGCATGCATGACTAGCAATTTTTTGGCGACTCTATCACTGCTCGGGAGGTTGTGGGAGAGGCAGAGTACGAAACACAGGGTGTGCTGCTGGGTTGTCTCTGTGGTGCAGTGCTTGGTGACAGGCAAGCAGGGGACCCTTGTTTAGACGACGTGTCTCGCTTCGAGATGTGGAGGCAGCGCAGTGAAATCTCGCTCACCATGCTGTTGGCGAGCACATGGTCCTGGGAGCCGCTGGTGACGGCGGCTAGCGAGCCGCTGCGAAGCAGGTGCTGCGGCCCCAGCAATGGCGAGGCGCCGCTGACCGACATTGGCGAGCCGCCCTCCACGCCCTGTGCTGGGGCAGTATAGTGGGTGGTTTCGGCAGACAGCCGGCAGCAACAGTAAGACTGTGTAGTGTCTGCGGCTTGCTGTGCTGCGGCAGCACCCTGAGGAAGCCGCTGGTGGTGCACGGACAGGCTCCTGGGCGAGCAAGGGCGGCGCATGACAGTGCAGGCTCTCAAGAGGGTGGCACCTTTGACAGGGACGGTACGTGACTGACCGTTGACCCTTGCTCAGGGGCTGGATCAATAATGGACACACCTGCCAGGCTTCTGACAGCCGGGACCGGCTGGACGGCGGCGACGCGCCCCCCGGGCTGTCCCCGTTGAGGCTGCTGATGCTGCGCCGCTTGCCGATGCGCACCCTGGGGAGCTCAGCCGACGCCGGCAGCGGCCCGAAAACTGCTGGCTCCCAGGCAGCGGCCTCGTGATCGAGCTGCGGTGCTGACTCTGCTGGCCTTTGCTGTGCGTCGAGTGGCTCGGCGCTGTCGCTGTGCGGCGCGGCTGGAGCAGCGCCCTGTGCTCCGGCAGAGCCACTTGGGTTGCTGTCAACCAGTGCAGCTGAGGAAAAGGAACAGCTAGCTGTGTCTCGCTGGTCTGCACGGTCGCTTGCGGAGTTGCCTGCCTCCTCTCTGGCGGCCCTTTGCAGCTGCTGCTGCTGCAGTGGCGGCTGCGGCGGCGGCTGCTGCAGCGGCTGCGGCTGCTGCTCGGACGGCATTGCACAGTTGAGGTGGCCAGCTGACGCTGTGACCGTCCAGCCATCTGACAGCCCCCTGCATGTTCGCAATCCAGACGGAACAATGTTTCAAAAACTAGCAAGCGCAGATGAAAGCATGGGGTACATGCAGTGTATTGAATACAGGGGGTTGTCTAACGTGCATATTCATATCCAGCCGCACCTGTCGTTTCTCATGCGCGTCGCCAGCATGTGCGCGACAGCCTCGGCTGTGAACTCTTCCTGCTGCTGCGGCCGCGCCTTGCGTGCAGCGCTTGCAACAGCCATGGCAGATGGCGAGGTGAGTCTGCAGCCAAGGAGCTTGCATGACTCAGCTGCCGTGTTGAACAATGGCAACAGAACCAAAGCTTGTCGCTATACAGATTACTGCTGTGAATTTCTCAAGAACCGCAGTGAACTCTGATGTTTTCATCACATGGTACTTCAGGGCAGCTCGCCTGACAGCGCCTGGAAGGCGCCGCTGCTGCTTGAGTGACGGCTGCGCCACCCTGCTGTCCGGATACTGCACCGGAGGCAGCATGCCCGCGGCGACGCAGCTGCTCACCGCCGCATTGATGGCGCTCGACAGCAGCCCCGCCGGCACATCCGCTGGCAGCTCGCTGCGCTGCGGCGCCGGCTGCGCCGTCTGGCAAGCATGCTGAGCGGCCCCGCTGAGCGAGCGATGCCGTGAGCTGCTGTTTGCGGCGCCGCTGCCGCCTCCGCCGCCGCTACTGCGCTGGGGTGTCGCCACAAACGCCTCCGCGCGCCGCTTGATGCGCTGCTGCGACTGCGCGGCGGCCGGTATCACAAGTCAAAGATACAGCAGGCGCACCATCATTGCATCTGGTGGTTGCAATGATTTGAGTTGATGTTTTATCGGCATGGACCTGCTCCAGAGACCTTGGTGGCAACGAACAGCCGCGAGTTCAGGCGGATTGTGTACTGCGGACAGCAGGTCGCCATGTCCGGCTTGTAGATGTAGCGGCCAGAGCGGCGCCACCCTCGGTCCAGCAGTTCCTGCGACCAGGGCCCGAGTGACGATGTTGTGAATGTTGTTGTGCTGGTGTTTAGCGGGGAAAGCAGTCTGGCCAGTGTACGTCCAAGCCATCTCACAGTAATTACAGTCAGCATGAATCCATCGCGTTGCAAATGCACCTGGTATGCTTCTGCCGACAGCGAGTGCGCCCACATGCCATGGCTGATACTGGTAGCGCCAACGCGCTTGCAGTAGCCGCAGTGGTTGGAATTTGTTCCGAAGTCTTCGAGGAGGTTCAGCTCCTCCTCATTCATTCTCGCGGGGACTGTGGCAGCGCCCACCAGCCTGGACATCATGCTCAGTGAGCTCAGCACGCATTGTGCCGCTGGCGTGTTGGACTGCATCAGCGTCCGAGGATGGCGTGCAGTTGTGTCACCCCACCGACGGCACCATCATCGAGCAGCTCATGAAGAGGCACAAAAGTTTCATGAAGGTGAGGCAGGAAACGACTGATGCATCCTCACTCTCTGTGTCGGAATTGACCGATCTGCGAGGTCAGCCTTGCCAGGCTAAGTTTGCAAGTCCACGGTCTGAGGATGGATGTCCATTATTCGCGGCTTTCGAATGCGTGTCTCTGCAATTGAAGCGTCGCGTATAACTCACATGCACCGGTCGTTCACTCCGACATCGCGCATGCTTTCGGAAGTTGTCATCTGTGCTAGACGCAGGCTATCGCACAGCACCATATACAGCAGCTCCCCCTTTCATCTGATGCGAGCGGTAAAGGACATTTGGCACTGCTAAGTGCTGCCTCTTGCGTTTAGGCATCTGGGCGCTTGATCAACACGTGCCACGTGGCACCGCCAGTGAATTCTGCTGCGGTGTGACCGCTCGAAATTACATTGGACTTGGGGCGCGAAAGAGAGGTTGCCTGCACGCTACGACTTCATCACTGTTTCGGCTGTGCCACCGCTGCCCCTGTCTGCGTTCCACAGTGATGACCAGTGCGGCACCTGTGCTGCTCACGAACAAGTCGCAAGGGTCTGTCGGCTTACCAGACGTGCTGCGGTAGCTGTGACGAGAGACATCGACAAACAAGCGCCCCCACATACTCCTACAACTGATAAGCAAGAAGCACATCCCCTGTCGCCTCGCCCCGCGCTATGTTGGCCCAGTCGGTTGCTGCCCCCACAAAGCGCATGGATGGCAATGGTGGCACCCGCGTGGCGATGCTGTAGAAGCGGCTGCAGTCCTCTGCCCCGACGTGAGGTCCCATGACGCCTGCAGCAGGATGATACTGGTGAGCAAGGCGAGGGATGCACCTCTTCGATGTTGCATTGTGCCAGCCCATCACCACACAAAGCACAGAAATAGCAAGTGCGCGCACCTCGGTTTGTGCATGCTGCACCGCCGACCAACTGTCAACTGTGGTATACAGGTGATTTGACGTGCAGCAGCAGACTCCGCAGCCGCTGTAGCCTGGAGGATACCGCACCCTGGAGCTCCGCAGACTGCAGGGCGGTCGCCAGCCACGACCGCGCGGTCTCCTGCAGCCCCGGCATCGCCAGCAGCCGGTGCAGCAGCATGGCTGCCGGGCGCATGAGATTGCGCGGGCAGGTCTCGCACAGCGCGCCCAGCAGCGCCACCACCAGCGCCGGCCCCCGCTGCGTGATGGCCTGCTGCAGCTTGCCCTGGTGCGCCTGCGGCACATTACGCCAGCCTTTGAATTTGACGGTTGGTTGAATTTGTCAGGACAGCTGCGTGATTGCAGTGGCGGCATTTTGTCAAGCTGATGCTGTCAAACTGCTGCACCATCGCGAGTCCAATCACACGGGCTGTCTTGCAATCCCAGGTGATGGGGCCAGGCAGTCGGTGCACTGCAGACGGCCATGCTGCAGTGCCGCTGATGACCCATTGAGGCACACAAAACGGACCTGGTACTCGGGCGAGCTGTCGATGCCTGCCGTCGCGGGTGATACGAGGTGGTTGAGCAGCTCCAGCGCGGCCGACACCGGCGGCGGCTCCCTCACCTGTGAACATGAGAGGTAGTGAGCAGGAAACACAACGCGTGCGTTGCCATGCACAGACGCAGGAGGAGTCTTGGGACACCATCCTGCCTGCATGCTTCCCGCATGCGCTGTGGACACGAGCTCGAGGAACTCAGTGGTGATCAAAAGTGCTGCTAGCGGGATGACGGGTACGTACCTGCAGCGAGGCGCCGGCCCAGGCGACGAGGACAGGCAGCTGCTCGGAGGGCAGCAGCGCGCTGGGCGCCGCGCGCAGCAGCCCGTCCGAAAGCTGCAGGAAGGCCGCCACCGTGTCCTGCTCCTCCGACACCGCATCCTCCTGCACGTGCAGGACGATATGCTCAGGGATGTGGGTGGAAAGACAATCAAGGCTGCATTTTCTCAGAGCAGGGGCGCAAAGGCGGCGTTGAGAGCGTGCCGCCGGTGCAAGTGCAGAGTGCAGAGGCATGAAGTTCCGCCCCAAGCCGCCGGCTTATGGCTGCGGATGGCGCCCCACGCGGAGTCCCTGGCCAGGCAGCCACAGCACAGGCAAAGTAGCAAAGGGGACTGATACACATTTTGGCTGTTGTTTTTCCCTGCTGTTCTCCTTCGGATCCCTGATGCGCGGGGGGGGGGGGGGGGGGGGGGGGGGGAAAAAGATTTG